>Ga0163215_100178_pt1 | contig 168656 bp, 157 predicted proteins | sample SynspAceP_FD_185934 | JGI IMG/M metagenome (GOLD analysis project Ga0163215, IMG submission 185934) | Saline lake microbial communities from Ace Lake in Antarctica - Synechococcus sp. Ace-P (Hybrid Assembly) | ecosystem: Environmental > Aquatic > Non-marine Saline and Alkaline > Saline | place...
TTCAAAGTGAGTCACCAATAACTCAGGCAACAATAAATGCAATAACTCTTTAGATATTTCCAATTCCTTTTTTTGTGCAAAATTGGAATATTATTTTAACTAACACACAACTTTTGTTGTTGATCCCCTTTTCTGTTTTACTGATTATTTTATCCGATAAATTTGCATTGTGGTTAATTTATTTCGTTTATAGAATATCTTTATTTTGAGTAGGAATAGGCTCTAAAGTACAAGGTTTTTTACATATTTTTGAGCTTTCTAAAACTATGGTTAAACAACCTTCATTTCTGCTATTTCTGCTTTTAGTTAACCTATTTGGTATAGCTCAAGACTCAACCATTAGTAAGTATGTTACATTAATTGAGTATGACACTGCTACTTATTCGGCCATTAATTTAGATCATTTCGAAGATTACCGTTTTAAACATCGGTTTTTTAATGCATCAATGGGTAACATCGGATTACCTACTCATTATTTAGATAGTATTTACTTACCTAATTATAATGGGTTTTTTCAAGGCTACTCGAGCTCCTTATTTAAAGGAGAGCAAATTAAATTCTATCATCAAAAAGAGGATGTTACTTTACTCCAATATATAAATGGAGCTAAGAAAGAACAGTACTTTAGAGTACTTCATAGTAATCAATTTGGAAAAGGGTTAAACCTTAGCTTTGATTACAATCGTATTATTTCGGAAGGTTTTTATCTTAACCAATTGACTGATAACACACATTTTAATACAAGTCTTAATTATCAAACCAAAAATAAAAAGTACAGGTTAAAGATATATTACCTTATTTCTAATTTAAAAGTACAAGAAAATGGCGGTATAACATTTACTGATTCTACTAGTGACGGTATTGATAACTCTGATTTATTAAATGTTAATCTTAGTTCTTCAAGCAAGAAAATGAGGAGTCAGTCAGTTTATTTGGGCCAAGAATTCATATTGTTTGACTCTTCATCTATTGGAACAATTCGATTACTTCAAGAGTCTGAATTGGCATGGAGTTGGAAATGGTATAAAGACAATGGAATAACCAACTATTACAATTCGATTTATTTGGATTCTACTAAAACATTTGATTCAATACATGCGCTTCAATTTAGAAATTCGATTGGATTTAGCCTTTTTGATAATCGGCTTAAATTAAAATATGAACATCAATATCATACTTACACACAGGATAGTATTTTCGACACCATTTACAATTCAGATTATGTAATTGGTCAGTTTAATCAGAATTTAGGTAAATTTAATATAGATATTCAATCTCGAATTGGAATTTCTGGCTATAACGAAGGAGATTATTTGAACCACTTAGGGATTGGTTATCGCATTGATACTGTTTCTAGAATAGGGTTGATTGGAAATTTCCAATTACAATCCCCTTATTATTGGCAGAATCGATTTAGTGGAAATCATGTTCGATATTCTGAACAGTTTTCTGACGAAAAGCTAAATCGATTCAGTGTTACCTATTCAAATACAAAGTTAAATGGTTCAATAGGAATTAATCATTCCATAGTAAAGAATAGTATTTATTATAACTATGATGGTACACCTTCTCAATATAAGAATGAGATTTCAAAAACACAATTTTTTCTGAATAAGGATTTTAAAATGGATGATTTTTATTTAAGTAACACGATTAAGTATCAGTTAATTTCAAACGATTCATTACTGCCCTTACCGGCTTTAATGTCTGTCCATACTTTGTATTATCAGAATGAGTTCTTTAAGAGTAATCTCCTCATTCAAACTGGTATTACTTATCGATTTATTGGAGAATATAATGGTTATGGGTATTTTCCTGAAAACTCAAGTTTTACTTTACAGAATAAAGCTTCTCAGGGTAATTTTGGTTACTTAGACTTCTTTTTTAAATTTAGGATACAGCATGCTAGAATTTTTGCTAAGGTTGAGAATATTTTAGGTAATCAATTTAAACCTGAAGGCATGATGGTAAATGATTATCCTATTCCAGGTAGAGTTTTTAAGATTGGTTTAAGTTGGGCTTTATTCAATTAGTTTTTTATAGTTAATAGATGGACATTAATAAACTAAAGGGACTATTTACACAAGAAGGATTTTTGAAGTATTTAAAAAATACATCATGGCTTGTGGGTGAAAAGGTTTTGCGAATTTTTGCAGGAATAATTGTTGGTTCGTTGGTTGCTAGGTATCTGGGACCTTCTGAATATGGTCTTTTTAATTATGCAGCGAGTTTCGTTGGTGTGTTTATTTCATTAGCAACTCTAGGTCTTGATAGTATTGTAGTCAGAGAATTAGTTAAACTTAAGCACAAAGAAGAAGAAATATTAGGGAGTGCTTTTTTAATGCGTTTTATAGGGGCATTTTTCGTCTTAATTCTGTTGTATGTTTCTGTAGTATTTACTGATAATAATGAATTAGAAAGCACCTTAATTCTTATAATTGGAGCATCTACCATATTTCATTGTTTCAATACAATTGATTTTTATTTTCAGTCAAAAGTATTATCTAAATACATCGTTTTTTCTAGTATCGCAGCCTTATTAGTTTCTTCAATTTTAAAATTGTTGCTAATCTATTTTAAAGCTTCGCTTGTGTATTTTGCTATTGTTGTCCTCTTTGAGAGCGGAACTCTAGCTTTAGTGCTTTTTTATTTTTATAGAAAAAAAGGACAGAAAATATTTAATTGGAGGTTTAGTTGGCGTGTAGCTAAATACCTTCTAAAAGATAGTTGGCCATTAATTCTTTCTGGAGTTGTTGTCTCCATGTATTTAAAAATTGATCAAGTGATGATTAAGCACATGATTAATGATTATTCTGTTGGGGTTTATGCAGCAGCAGCTAGATTAAGTGAGACTTGGTATTTTATACCAATTGTAATCACAAATTCATTATTCCCAGCTATCGTTAATGCTAAAAAAAGAAATGATGGTAGTTATCAAGTGAGAATTCAACGCCTTTTTGATTTTATGGTAATTATTTCAGTTGCTATTGCATTACCAGTTACATTTTTTAGCGATTTAATAATTACTATACTTTATGGACAGGAATTTATTGCTGCTGCAACAATTCTAATTATCCACATGTGGACAGGTATTTTTATATCACTAGGTGTTGCAAGCAGTGCATGGTTGATTAGTGAAAATCTTCAAAAGATTTACCTATTTGTATCATTAATCGGAGCCTTAATAAATATTGTTTTAAACTATATATTTATCCCAACATATGGGGTTTTAGGGGCGGCGTTTACTACTATGTTTTCTCAAATTGTTGCCATATTATTTATAGAGCTATTCATTAAAAAAACGCATGGAGTTTTATTAATGAAATGGAAATCAATTTTTTTTGTAAGTATAATTCAATCAACGCTTAATAAGTTTAAGTGATGGTTTAAGCAATTCTACATTAAATATTTATTGTTTAATGTTAATTCATTGTAAATTGGAAGTATATCTTTGTTAACTATATGAATTACATTCCAATTATTTTATGGAAAAAATAAGGAGTAGGCTTTTTTTACTTTTAGGTTTTATACATTTTTTATTAAATGTGTTCCTACTTATTCCCCCATTGACTTATACTAGTTTAGTATCAATTGTTTGGTTCCCTAAATTGCTGAAGAATAAATCTATTTTGAAGTACTTGGGTTTAATATTTCTAATTTTTTTATACTATGCTTTAATTCATTTTTTTAATGGAGTAGAATGGCAATACTACATAAAATCATCTCTATTTATGTGTTTTATTGTTGTTTCTACAATTGCTATGTATTCTTATTTGAAGGAAAATATAGAAAAGATTCCTATTCTTTTTAGATATCTGCCATTTGCAATCTTTGGAGTATTTTTATTAGGGATCGTGTTTTACTTATCAGATTATAGCTATTTGTTTTGGAAGCAACACACTTTTGTTGAAGAGGGCCATTTTACACCTAGATTCCTTGGATTAACTTATGAGCCATCTTATTTTGCTTTATCAATAGCCCCAATATTCGTTTATAGTTTATTAAAAGTACTTTTTAATGTTTCGATAAGGAATTTAGGAGTATTATTAATGGTCAGTTTACCAATAATTGCAACGTTATCATTTGGATTCTTTATCACAGCCTTTTTGTCAATAGTTATAGGTTTTGGATTTGTATTTATCCGTTATAGGGAATTTAAACGAATTTTAATTTATCCATTCATTCTAATATTCATATCAGTTATCGCCATAAGCATAACGGATAGTTCAATTAGTAAAAGATTTGATATTATATTAGAAGGAAATGACTCTTCAGTCAATGGAAGAACTTCAGAAGCATTTTACCTAGCTTATCAATGTGCAAAACAGAAAAGTGTTTTATTGGGGATTGGACCCGGTCAAATAAAGGTAATTGGAGAAGATGTTATTCGCCCATACTATTCAGCTTGGGCACCCATTGGGTACAGTAAGGAAAACTGGCCTATATTGAGTATTCCAAACTCTTCTGCAGAGACTTTAGCTATTTATGGTATAATTGGGCTTATAATTAGATTTTCACTTCAGATCTTTCTATTTTTTAGATTTAAGGTTTATCAGAATTATTTTAATTTAATATTATTCTTATTCATATTTATTTATCAACTCATGGGGAGTTTTATAACCTCATCGATTGAATATGTGATTTGGATATTCGCGATTCTACCTATCTTTCAACAATTTCAAATTAAGTCTGATAATAAATTAAGTGAGTTAAAAGAATAGATGAAGATTTTAATGATAAATAGATCGACCGCCTTTTCTGTACCAGGTGGAGATACTGTTCAAATGATTGAAACAGCTAACTCAATTAGAAAATTGGGCATAACTGTAGATATTCGTCTAGCTAATGAAAGTATAGATTATTCCGGGTACGATTTAATTCATTTTTTTAATATCATTAGGCCAAGTAACATCTCCGGTCATGTAAAAAAGGCTCAATTACCTTTTGTTATATCTACTATTTTCGTTGATTATACTGAGATTGACAGAAAGCTAGGAAGTCCAGCCTTAAAAATAGCATCTAAGTTGCTGGGTTCTGATCGATTAGAATATTTGAAAGGAATAGCAAGGTGGATAATAAATAATGAAAAATTCGTTGATTATTCTTATTTAATTAAGGGTCATAAAAGATCTGTTGAAAAGCTTCTTAATACGGCATCTGTCTTATTACCAAATTCTGATTGTGAATATAACCGTTTAAAAGAGAGGTATAACTTTAAGAACGAATACATAAAGGTTCCAAATGCTGTAAGCGAAGACTTTTATGTCGATCCCTCAACAATAGTAAAGGAAGGAATTGTTTGCGTAGCTAGAATTGAAGCATTAAAGAATCAATTAAATCTCGTCTCTGCTGTAAAAGGAATTAATACAACCTTAAAAATTATTGGAAAACCTGCACCAAATCATATGGAATATTATGAAAAGTGTAAAGAAAATGCACCTGAAAATGTTGAATTTTTGGGACAATTGGAGAAAAGCGAAATAATAGGTGAGCTAGATAAAGCCAAAGTGCATGTTCTCCCAAGTTGGTTTGAAACAACAGGATTAAGTACATTAGAAGCCGCCGCAAGAAATTGTAGTATTGTCATTACAAAAAAAGGAGATACCCAAGAGTACTTTGGGAATAAAGCTTGGTACTGTGATCCTGAAAATATTGATTCCATTAGAGAGGCCTTAGTTTCTGCATTAAATGATGATTCTCAATTACATAATTTTATAAAGGAGAATTATACTTGGGACAAGGCTGCACTAAAAACAGTCGAAGCTTATCATCGAGCTATAAAGGGTGATGTTAAAAGCAATTATCAATAAATTAACTGCTTGATTTAAAAAAACAAAAATGAACAAAAATGAATATTTGATTGGATTATGACAAGTGAGAGTGACATAAGACTTACCATTATAACGTCTAGTTTCAATAGCGAAAAGACTATATTAGCGACTATCAATTCAATTTTAATTCAGGATGTAAATCATTTAGAATATATAATTATAGATGGTGGTTCTGCAGACAATACAATCGGTATTGTTCAAGATTCAGCTTCAAAATTTAAAGCAAAAGGATGGGATTATAAATGGATTAGCGAAAAAGATTCTGGAATATACAATGCCTGGAATAAAGGACTTTCTATGGCAAGTGGAAACTGGATTGCGTTCATTGGTTCTGATGATGTTTATTGTGCAGGTGCTTTAAAACAGTATCAATCTGAAATCTCAAATAATTTGAATTTCGACTTTGTTTCAGCTAAGGCCAAAATTAAAATAGATGGGATTTTGATTCGAGAGTTTGGCACTAACTTTTCATGGAATGAATTTAAGCGTGAGATGAAAATTTTACATGCAGGTAGTTTTCTAAATGTGAAATACATTCATGACTTTGGAATGTTTGACGAATCTTTTAAGATAACTGGAGATTATGAAATGTTATTGAGAAAGGGGAAGAATTTGAAAGTCGCTTTTATTGATGATTTTTTGGTTGAGATGGATGGTGGAGGAGTGAGCAATACGATGGTTGTAAAATCCTTTAGGGAAGCAAGAAGGGCAAAAGTTACTTCAAACGCAAGAAGCCTAGTTTTAGCTTCATTTGATTATTACTTTGTTTTGCTAAAAGTGGGAATCAAGAGAATATTAATGCGCTAAGAAACAGGAGAATTTTCTTTAATTATTGAACTGTAAATATAACTAAGAATAGAATACATCGCCTTTAAAATAAGAGTTAGATTTGTATTTTAAGCCCAATATGAAGCCTAAAGAAAATATATTTGAACATTTGAATAAATGGATAATTGGTGCGCTATTTTTAGTTGCAATAACTTTTCCATTGCCTATACTTATTTCAAATATTGCCCTATATGGATTGTCCTTTCTTTGGCTTGTTCAACTCATTATAAACTGTAAGCTCAGACTATCATTTTTTGATAAAAAAAATAAGGCTGTATTGGTGGTATTTCTTTTATTATTCCTTTGGCAAGCACTTTCGTTATTATATAATACAAATCTACTAGAAGGGCTAAAAAATGTAGAGAGTAAGTATAGTTTAGTACTCCTTCCCCTTGTATTGTTTACAACTAAGATTACTAAAAATCTTTTGTTATCCTTATTTAAATCGGTTGTTTATTCAATCACGTTAGTCAGTGTTTTTTTATTGATGAACCTGTATTTCATTTATTTAAATACCAATGAAATTATAGTGTATCATGATTTTACTAACGTAATAGGTCTGCATGCAGTGTTCTTTTCATATTATGTTTTCTTTAATGTGTTGTTGATTAGTTTTCTATACTATAAAACAGTTTCCACATTATTCGAGCGAGTGGTATACTTAATTTCTATTCTATTATCTTTTGTTGTTTTAGTTATTGCAGCCTCAAAAAATGTACTAATTGTTACAATTTTGAGTGTTATAATAGGCTACCTTATTTCAATAAAAACAAGAAGGATAAAAGCAAAAGAAGTTATTCTTTTATTGATTACGATTGTTGTTTGTGGATTTGTTTTTTTTCAAACTGAAACTGTAAAGAGTAGGTTAAATGAGGTTTCTGACCTCGGTGGACTTGAGGTGTTTGAGAAAGTGAAGGAGGGAACGCCAATTACAGAGTCAGATGTAAATAAATTTAATGGCACCACGTTAAGATTAACCTTGTGGTATTTGGGAATTAAAACTTTAGTTCACGAAGATAGGCTATTAATAGGACTGACCGCAGGCGATCGAAAAGACATTATGAATGGGGTATTTGACGAAACAGGACTGAACCCATGGTATTTTGATTATAATTTACACAATCAGTTTGTTCAATCACTTGTAGAAATGGGTATTGTCGGGTTAGGATTGTATCTTATATTGCTTTCTTTGTTGATGTATAGATCTGTAAAGGATAAAAACTGGTTATTGGCTATTTTTCTTTCTGCTTTTATTATTTTTCAAATGACAGAATCGGTTTTGGAAAGAAACAAAGGAATCGTTTTTTTTATATTTATTATCATGTTATTGTTAAAATTGAACCCAAACTGCGATGAGGATAGGAATATTAGGGACTAGAGGAGTTCCAAATTATTATGGTGGATTTGAGCAATTTGCAGCTTTTCTTTCTAAGTATTTGGTGCAAAACGATCACGAAGTTTGGGTGTATAATTCAAGCTTACATCCCTACCAAGAGAAGTCTTGGGAAGGGGTTCACATTATCCATTGTAATGATCTGGAAGATAAATTAGGAACTGCAGGTCAGTTTTTTTACGATTTAAATTGCATACTAGATTCAAGGAAAAGAAACTTTGATATTTTGCTCCAACTTGGATACACAAGTAGTTCTATTTGGGGGAGGTTATTGCCTTCAAAGGCGGTAGTAGTCACAAATATGGATGGATTGGAATGGAAAAGAAGTAAATTTAGTTCTATAGTTCAAAAATTTCTACATTATGCAGAATCATTGGCAGTTAAACGCAGTGATTTTTTAGTTTCTGACTCTATAGGTATTCAAAATTATATTAAAGAAAAATACAATAAAACCTCAGAGTATATAGCTTATGGCGCTGATTTGTTCACTAATCCAAACTTTAACTTAGTAAATGAATACAATATAGTTCAATTTTCATATTCTCTATTAATAGCGAGATTGGAGCCTGAAAATAATATTGAGGTAATTTTGGATGGATATTGTTTATCTGATTCTAAAGAACCATTTTTAGTAGTAGGGAAAATTGAAAATCAGTTTGCACAGTATTTGATTGATAAATATAAAGACGTCCCTACTATTCGGTTTTTAGGTGGAATTTATAATATTGAAATATTGAATAACCTACGACATTTTTGTAAAATGTATTTTCATGGACATTCAGTAGGAGGTACTAACCCGTCATTATTAGAAGCTATGGCTTCTTCAGCTTTAATTGTAGCCCATAAAAATATATTCAATCAAGCTATTTTAGAGAATGAAGCCCTTTACTTTGAAAGTATAGAAGATATTGCTTCATTGTTAAAGACAGTACTTTCAGATGAAAAAAGACAATTAATGATCCGTAATAATTTTGAAAAAATAGAATGCCACTTTAGTTGGAAGAAGATAGTATCTTCGTATGAGAATTTATTTATACAATTAGTAAGTAAAAAATAGTTTAATTCTTTGAATAATAATCATCTATATTTTTTAGGGCTTTATTTTAGGTTGACTGATTTTATTAGTATCAATTTAGCATTCCTTCTTGGAGTAATTATTCGTTTTTACGATGAATCAACATTTTCTTTTATAGAAAGTGGATATGCTAGTTTCCTAATTTTTGTAAATCTAGTTTGGATCATCAGCTCATCATCACAAAGAATATACACGCTTCAGCGCTTTTCTGGTCGGTTTGTTTATATACTTACCACTGGTGCTGTGGTATTATTACACCTTCTGATTATTGTTGCGTTCAATGGATTAATTAAAACTTACTATTCTAGAATATTTATTTTTTGGACCTATGTCAACTTTGTAGCATTAATGCTGCTTTTCAGATTTATAGCCAATGGCGTTTACAAGCTTTACTTGAATCGAAAAGTGATAAAAAGTGCAATTGTGATTGTAGGGGAAGATATTTATCAAACCGATGTTGACGGATTTTTACTTGAGAACATTAATGAAGATTTTCAAGAGGTTTTTCGCTTCGATATAGGTCCATCAGTATTGGATAGCTTAGAATCCTTAAAACAAAACTTACCTATTTCTGAATTGTATATACCCCTCTCTAAATATAATGAAGATCAATTAGAGGAATTTTCCAATTATTGTGATAATAATTTTATTAGATTGAAGTTGATTGTTGATTCCAAGCGAATAAGTGCAAGGAAGATGACTGCCTATAAATATAATCAAACTACAGTATTAGGGATTAATTTAACACCATTAGATGATGGATATAATATTGTATTGAAACGTTTGTTTGATTTTATTTTTACATTGATTTGTATGGTATTTCTTTTTAGTTGGTTATTTCCAATTATTGCGATTTTAATCAAATTAAGCTCAAAAGGTCCTGTATTTTTCACCCAACTGAGAACAGGGATAGATAATAAAGAATTCAAATGTTATAAATTCCGGTCTATGAGACCCAATTTAGATGCAGATCGAATTCAGGCCACTTCAAATGATCCTAGAATTACAAAAATTGGAGCATTTTTAAGACAAAGTAGTTTAGATGAATTACCTCAATTTATTAATGTTTTTCGTGGAGAAATGAGTATAGTAGGACCTAGACCTCATATGCTAAAACACACAGAGGAGTATAGTCAAATCATCGGTAATTTCATGAATCGACATGCCATTAAGCCTGGGATAACCGGTCTTGCTCAAATTAAAGGGTATAGAGGTGAGATTGATGACATCTCTCTCTTGCACAATCGTGTGCGATTAGATCGTTTCTATGTCAATAACTGGACCTTGCTTTTGGATCTAAAAATCGTGATCCAAACTGTGCTAACGATTTTTAAGGCCCACAAATAAAGTCTTAGGTTTTTTGTTTCTTTTTCTTTGCAGCTGGGAACAGTACATTATTTAAAATTAAGCGGTAACCAGGACTGTTGGGATGTAAGTTTAAATCAGTGGGAGGGTCACCAACGAAATGCTGATAATCCTCTGGGTCGTGTCCGCCATAGAAAGTCCAAGTTCCTTTGCCATAATTGCCATGAATGTATCTTGCACTGTTTAACGCTTTGTTTTCTCCTAAAATCAAGATCTCAGGCTTGATAAACTGCTTGTTAAAAGCAGTAGTTTGACCCATAAATCCTTTAACAATTGAAGTGTGATTTTGACACAGCATGGTTGGGACCGGATCCCATTTAGCAGAAAACTCAAATAACGTAAAAAAGTCTAATTTTTCTGAAGTTTTACTATGAGCAGGAGTAGCATCAATATTTGAAAACTCATACTCCATTGGATTTGTACTCAAAGTAAAGTCTTTAAAAGCGAAGGTGTTTTTGAAATCTAATTTAGAATTGTAATTTGGTGTGGTTCCGTCCCCATCAAACATAGGTTCACAAATGTCTAATTCCATTGCAGATAAAGCAATGTCATAAGAGTCAGTTCCAGAGCACATCGTAAAAAGGAATCCTCCACCGGAAGTAAATTCCCTTATTTTCTTTGCTACACCCAATTTTAATTGAGAGACTTTGTTGAATCCTAATTTAATAGCATTTTCTTCATTGAAACGGACTTGCTCTTTGTACCAAGGATAACTTCTGTAATTGCCATAGAAACGGCCGTATTGACCAGTAAAGTCTTCATGATGAAGGTGCAGCCAATCGTAGAGTGGAAGCTTCCCTTGTATAATTTCTTCATCATATATTATTTCATAAGGAATTTCTGCATAAGTCAGAACTAAGGTTACTGCATCGTCCCAAGGTTGTTTGTTCTTTGGGGAATAAACGGCCATTTTTGGTGCTTTTTCTAATTTTATCGCATCCATATTGGCTTCTGGATTAGCAATCTCACTCAAGATGCCATTTGCCTTAGCATCTGGAATCAATTCAAACGATACTCCCCTAATTAGGCATTCATCCTGAATAGGTTTAGCCGATTTAATCATAAAACTCCCCCCTCTGTAATTCAACAACCATTGCACTTCAACATCTCTTTCGAGCACCCAGAAAGCTACACCATAAGCTTTTAAATGGTTGCTTTGCGATTCATCCATCGGGATCAATACATAAGAAGCTTTAATAGAAATACTAAAGAGGACTAAAAGAAGAAAAGTGATTTGTTTCATAACTACTCGCCGTTATTGGGATTCCTTAAAATTAAGGATTATTTAGAACGGTACATCATCATCATCAAAATCATCCATTTTAGATGATCGAGTAATGGTATTGGAAGTGGTATCAAATTCATCATTAACAGGAATCTCACCAAAAGAATTGCCTCCTGAACCTCCATCTTCCCCGAAGAAGTTGTTCTCAAGATTTCCAAATTTTGCCAATTCAGCAGTAAATTTCAATTGGACATCTCCCACCGAACCATTCCTATGCTTTGCAATTATGATATTTGCAACACCCAAAGTTGAATTTCCTGCTTCATCCTCAGTGATACCATAATATTCTGGTCGATTGATGAATAAAACCATATCAGCATCTTGCTCAATAGAACCTGATTCTCTCAAATCCGAAAGTTGTGGACGTCTATCACCACCTCTTGATTCTACTGCTCTACTTAACTGAGAAAGTGCAATTACAGGAATACTTAATTCCTTTGCAATACTTTTCAGGGATCTAGAGATTGTACTTATTTCTTGTTCTCGATTTCCTTTATTGTCTCCACCTGCAGTCATTAACTGCATGTAATCCACAACCAATAACTGAATGTCATGTTGTGCTTTTAGCCTTCTTGCTTTAGCCCTCAATTCGAATACAGAGATTGCCGGAGTATCGTCAATGAATATCGCAGCCTCTGTTAAGCCCGCTATTTTTGTATGAATTTGAGCGAGTTCGTCATAACGTAGATTCCCATTCCTCAATTTTCCTGAAGAAATCTCAGATTCTGCAGAAATCAATCGAGTAACCAGCTGCAATGAAGACATTTCTAACGAAAATACAGCGACAGGTTTTTTAAATTCTACTGCTGCATTTCTTGCTAGAGTTAAAGCAAATGCTGTTTTTCCCATCGCAGGACGAGCTGCTAAAATAATTAAATCAGACGGTTGCCATCCTGAAGTCATTTTATCTAATGCTGTAAATCCTGAAGGCGTACCTACAATATTCCCATCTTGGTTTTTGGCTGTTTCAATTTGTTTAATGGCCTGGCGAACTAGTGTAGACATGTCGTCCCAGTTTTTTCTAATGTTACCTTCTGTTACGCTAAAAAGACTGCTTTCTGCTTTATCCATTAGGCTAAAAACATCTGTTGTTTCATCATATGCATCAGAGATAATTTCAGAAGAGATTCGAATTAGTTCTCTCTGAATGTATTTCTGTGCAACTATTCTTGCATGAAATTCTATGTTAGCAGAGGAGACTACTTTGTTGGTTAACTGGGAAATATAATAGGGTCCGCCTACGATTTCCAATTCTCCTCGTTGTTTTAACGTATTGGTAATTGTTAATATGTCAATCGGCTCTGATTTTTCGAATAAATGCTGAATGACACTAAATATCTTTTGATGGCTGTCTTTGTAAAAACTCTTTGGCTGAAGAATATCAATCGCAGTGTTCACCGCGTCCTTCTCTAACATCATTGCTCCCAACACTGCTTCCTCTAGTTCTACTGCTTGTGGCTGTAGTCTACCATGTTCTAAGTTAGAAAGTTGAATTGTGTTTTTCGCGGTTCTTTTTCGCGATTGTTCTCTTAATTTATCTCCAGTATCCATTGGTTCAAATTTAGTAATTTAGACCAGTAACCTTCAAGAATAATTAGCGATTTTTAAATTTAGTTTTAACACAGTTCAATCGTTAAGATAGGTGGAATAACAAGAATTGTAAACAAAATATGAACAGTAAGTTAACAAGATATAAACAACTATTGAACAAGTTATCAAGAGCTAATTGTATTCACTTTTTCTTTTTTGTACTCTTAATAAGCTTTAGTAGTTGTAAAAAGGAGGAAGATAAAGTTCCTCCTATAGTTACTATTGAAACTCCTGAAAGAAATGATAAAGTGGATGGAGGATTTGGGTTTATCTTAAAAGGTTCGATTGTGGATAACGAAAATATTAAGGAAATGCAGATTAAGTTGGAACCTGAATCTCAAAATAATATTTCTATTTATTATCGTAAAATTTTAATTAATAAATCAACTTACGACTTTAATGAAGAGGTATTGATTGTGAATGAGGATTTTATCTCAGGCTATTATAATTTGAGTGTGACAGCTTATGATGGGACGAATACAGGAATAGCAGGAGTAAGGGTATTTGTCGAGTTTGAATCCATAAAATTTTTAGGGTGCCTAAGTGCTATTGCTACTAATACTCAAACAATAGTTAATTGGTTCAATCCATTTGATGGAACGGATAGCATTTATGGATCGGCTCCTGTGAGCTTTGGTGGATTAGCAGTAAATAGTAAGCGGCAATTATATGTGATAGCTGAGAAAGATCAACGCACCATTTCCGGTATACTGAAGAAAGAAAATGAGGTCGTGTGGTCTGTTTCTAGTAGCAACACAATTAGTCCTTATCAATACAAGTCTTTAACAACTTTAGATAATTTGATATTCGCATTGTGCTATAATAATCAGATCGAAGTTTTTAACCGTGATGGAGCGCGTCAAAGTATTATTTATACGTTTCAACGTCCACTGATGATTACCAAAACGTCAAATCGTATTTATACTTTGGAACAAGGAGTTACCGGTGTCAATTATTTAGGAATATATAATTTTAATGGAGGACAACTGAATGTTATTCAGTTGAATTTTGTTCCAGTAGGGGTCGAAGGTCAGGAATCCGGAGATGTGTATGTCCTTGGTAATACGAATGGGGTTGGAAAATTAATGGAATACAAAAGTAAAGCTTCAGCCTTTAATGAGGTTCAGACTTTTAATTACGAAGTTAGTAGTTCCACTTATTGTGATGGCCGATTGTATTTCAACTCCACCACAGGTGGTTTATATGAATTTTCGATTGGGTTTAATAATGGAGTTCAGCGAGCAAGTGGAGTTTATGCAGATTTAATGAAATGTCACACCCCAACAGGTCAAATATATTACAACCATATCTCACAAGGTGAATTAGGGTTGTTTGATGCAAAATCGAATACCAAACTCACTCGACGTAACTATGGTAGCAAAGTGTTGGGGATTGAATTCTTATACTCCCGATAAATTTATTTTGCTTTTGGTGCAGCTATTTTCTTTATTGGTTTCGCTTTTGGTTCAACTACAACACCCATGTCGCAGAATTTATTGATTCGCTCTTCAATTCTTTTTTCAGAATCCAAAGCTTCTAATTTTTTAATTTGAGAAACGATTTCTTTTCTAACTGTAGTAAACATTTCCTCAGGATTCGAATGAGCTCCACCAATTGGTTCTTTAATGATGCCATCAATCAACTTGTTTTTCAACATGTCTTCTGCAGTCAATTTTAGCGCTGAAGCTGCTTTTTCTTTAAAATCCCAAGTTCTCCAAAGGATAGTAGAGCAGTTTTCTGGAGAAATGACAGAATACCATGAATTTTCAAGCATCAATACTTTGTCACCAATTCCAATTCCTAATGCTCCACCCGAAGCACCTTCACCAATTACAATACAGATCACAGGAACTGTCAACTGCATCATTTCAATTAAGTTTCTTGCAATGGCCTCACCTTGACCTCTTTCTTCAGCTTCTAAACCTGGAAAAGCACCTGGAGTATCAATTAGTGTAACGATCGGTTTTCCAAATTTTTCAGCCAAGCGCATCAATCGTAATGCTTTTCTATAACCTTCAGGATTTGCCATCCCAAAATTTCTATATTGACGCATTTTGGTATTGATTCCCTTTTGTTGGCCGATAAACATATATGTTTTACCATCAATTTCACCGAAACCACCAACCATAGCTTTGTCGTCCTTTACCGTCCTGTCGCCGTGTAGTTCTAAGAAATTTCCATCAGTTAATGCCTTGATATAGCTTAACGTATATGGACGTTCAGGATGTCTTGAAACCTGAACACGTTGCCAAGGAGTCAATTTACTATAGATTTCTGTCTGAACCTCTTTTAGTTTTTTCTCTAGCGCTTTTGTTGTCTTAGAAACATCAACTTTGCTTTTTTCCTCTATTTGGTTCGCTTGCTCAATTTGTTCAACAAGTTCTCTAATCGGTTCTTCAAAATCTAAATAGGTTGCCATTCTTAAAACTTAAAAATTTCTGTAAAATTACAAATAATCTTTGTGCGAATAAATCAAATCGCGCTGCCAAAGTAAATAGAATATATTTGCAAAAAAATCATTTACATGAACTTTTTTCCCAACGCTAAAATAAATTTAGGACTAAACATCACAGAACGGAGGACTGACGGTTTTCATAACATCGAAAGTATTTTTGTGCCGATTCTTTGGCGAGATGAATTGGAAATTATTGAATCGAATCAAACTTCATTTGCTTCTTCCGGTATAATAATTCCGGGAAATGCAGCTGATAATTTATGCTTAAAAGCATACTACCTTCTTAAGTCAGAGCATGATTTGCCTTCGGTTCGGATTCATTTGAAGAAAAATATTCCCATAGGAGCAGGTTTAGGTGGTGGATCTTCTGATGCAGCATTCGTAATTAAAGGTCTCAATGAGTTGTTTCAAATAGGGTTGACTGTTTCTCAAATGCAAAATTTTGCTAGAAAGTTAGGCAGTGATTGCGCTTTCTTTATTCAGAATAAACCAGTTTTTTCTTTTGGGAAAGGAGATGAATTTGAGGATATTAATCTAGAATTAAAAGATAAATTTATAGTATTAGTTTATCCAAATGAGCACATTAGTACGGCCATGGCATATAGTGGGGTTAAGCCAAAATTCCCCCAGTACTCATTAAAAAGCATTATTGAAATGCCAATGAAAGATTGGCGGGAGTTTATGATTAATGATTTTGAAACTTCCATTTTTAAGCAAGTTCCACGACTACTTAAAATTAAGCAAGAGCTTTATGCTGCAGGAGCCATTTATGCTGCTATGAGTGGCAGCGGATCTACTCTTTTTGGCATTTTTGATTCAAATCCTCCGGTGATTAAAATGAAAGACACAAAGATACACATCTGCAAATTGTAAGAATTACTTCGGAGATTTTATCAGTAGGTATACCGCTAGCAATCCGTAAAGTATGTTAGGAATCCATACAGCAATAATTGGGTTAAAGTTTCCGTTAGTAGCAAATGTTTCAGAAATCTGCATAAATAGAATGTAGGTAAAACTAATGGCCAAACCGACACCAATGTGTACACCAATTCCTCCTCTCACTTTTCTGCTGGCAATTGAAACTCCAATCAGCGTAAGTATAAATGTGGCAAAAGGGGAGGCAATTCGTCCGTATTTCTCCAATTCGTAATAAACCGCTTTATGAGATCCTCTAAATTTTTCCTTTGCTATAGCATCATTCAACTCATAATAATCTAACATTTCAACTGCGTTGGATCGCTTGTTAAAGTCATCAGGAGTAATGTTTAGGGTGGTATCTTTTGATCTTCCTTCCTTTATGGTTTCAGAAGTTCCATCAATATACCTTTCGTAATAATTAAAAATACTCCAGCCAGTCTTAACGCTATCCCATCTTGCAAAATCAGAGATCAGTTTATAGGTTAAAATACCTTCTTTAATGGTTTCTAAAGAGAATTTATATCCAATATCTGAGAAGGAATTATAGCTCTCGAAATAGGCGTAAGTGCTGTCGTCTAACTGAATGTGTATATTTTTTTCTGTGTTAGTAAACGGATTTCGAATGTACTGTTCTTCAAATGTTAATCGAACTTTGTTCGCATCCGGAATCAAGAAATTGTTCAAATAGAATGACATTGAGGCCAATACAGTTGCCGAGATAAAGTAGGGCATTAAGAAACGTTTAAAACTAACACCACTTGACAAAATCGCGATAATTTCTGTATTGGAAGCCATCTTAGAAGTGAAGAAAATCACTGAGATAAATACAAAAAGGAAACTAAATAGATTTGCGAAGTAAGGAATGAAGTTGAGGTAATAATCAAAAACTATCGCACGTAATGGGGCTTCTTTTTCAATAAAGTCATCCAACTTTTCAGTAATATCAAATACTACTGCAATTGAGATAATCAACGCTATTGAAAAGAAAAAAGTCCCTAAGAACTTTTTAATGATGTATCTATCTAAAATTCCCATTTATAGTTTTCGCTGAACTCGTTCTACCATATCTGTTTTCCAAGTCGCAAATGTACCTGCAATAATTTGTTTTCTTGCTTCTTTTACTAGCCACATATAAAAGGCTAAATTATGTAAAGTTGCAATTTGGGAACCTAAGATTTCTTTTGAAGTAATCAGGTGACGAACATACGCTTTACTGTAGGTGACATCTACATAACTGTCGCCAAATTCATCAAGAGCGGAATGATCGTTTTTCCATTTTTCATTACGCATGTTCATTGTGCCATACTTGGTAAAAAGCATTCCATTTCTTGCGTTTCTAGTAGGCATCACACAATCAAACATATCAATTCCCAACGCGATATTCTCTAGAATATTCGCAGGGGTTCCAACGCCCATTAGGTACCTTGGTTTATCTTCTGGTAATACTTCACATACGATATTGGTCATTTCATACATTTCTTCCGCAGGTTCTCCCACAGATAGACCACCAATCGCATTGGCCGGTCGCTCAAATGAAGCTATCATTTCAGCAGATTCTTTTCTTAGGTCTTTGTATGTGCTGCCTTGTACAATCGGCATCAGCGTTTGCTCATAACCGTATTTTGGTTCAGTAGTATCAAATCGATCACAACATCTTTTTAACCAACGATGCGTCATGTGCATCGATCTTTTCGCATACCGATAATCACATGGATAAGGAGTACACTCATCAAATGCCATAATGAAATCGGCTCCGATTGTCCGTTGCGTATCCATTACATTTTCAGGAGTAAAATATAATTTCCGTCCATCTATATGACTAGAAAATTTTACACCTTCTTCATTTATTTTTCTACGCTGAGAAAGCGAATAAACTTGGTATCCACCACTATCAGTAAGTATAGGGCCATTCCAACCATTGAATTTATGTAAACCTCCTGCAGTTTCTATTACTTCCAAGCCAGGTCGTAGAAACAAATGGTAGGTATTTCCCAAAATAATTTGAGCCTTGATATCATCCTTTAGCTCATGTTGGTGCACGGCTTTCACAGTTGCCGCAGTACCCACAGGCATAAATATTGGAGTCTCAATTGTTCCGTGATCCGTTTCAATTATTCCGGCTCTTGCTTTACTATTTTGATCAGTGGTTTCTAGTGTAAACTTCATGTTGAAATGATGGTGTAAAAAGTTCGCCAAAGATACCAAAAAGCCTAGGAAAAGAACTTTACATTTGTGCCTTGTTATATTTGAACTCATGCAATCTTTAGACATTTCTCTAATTTTCTTTTTGGTCTATGCCACAGTTGCATTGATCTACCTTATTTTAATGTTCTATTTTTTTATTCCTTTAATAAAAAAGGCTCCGAAAAGTGAACAGAATGAGGTGAATACTTCTGAGAATGGGGTTTCAGTAATTGTAGTAGCCAAAAATGAGGCGAAGAATTTAGCCATTCACCTAAGAAGTATATTGGAGCAAGACTATCCAAACTTTGAAGTAATTGTGGCTAGCGATCATAGTAATGATCAAACGATAGAAGTTTTGACCGAATTCGAAAGAGAGTTTAAGCATCTAAGAATTTTGGACATCCAAGATTGGCATAGTGATGGAAAAAAGGCGGCATTAACTAGAGCCGTGTTTTATGCTAAAAATGAATTTTTATTGTTTACGGATGCTGATTGTGAACCTTGTTCAAATCAATGGATTCGATTAATGGCGAAGCAGTATGCTGAAAATGTAGACTTTGTTCTAGGTTATGGCGCATACACTAAAACGAGTGGGTTATTAAATACATTGATTCGATTTGACGCGGCTCAAATAGCGGTATTGAGTTTTGGATTTGCAAAGGTTGGTATGGCTTATATGGGTGTTGGAAGAAACTTATCTTACCGTAAGTCACTATTTATAAACTCCAAGGGTTTTACAGAGCACCTCCACCTTATGTCGGGTGACGATGATTTATTTGTACAGGCAAACGCCACCAAAAATAATGTAGTGATTTGCACTAACGCTGAAGCAACAACCAATTCAGTTCCTAAAAAAACATTATTAAGTTGGTGGAAACAAAAACTAAGGCACCAATCAACAGTAAAGTTATATCAGCCCAAATTCAAAATTTTATTAGGACTCTATACCGCTTCAAAGTTTATTCTATTTCTATTTTGGCCTGCTGCATTTTTGACTTCACATTACATCGAGATTATCTCTGTATTTGGAGTAGTGTTATTGCTCCATTTTATTATCTTTAGAAAAACATTAAGTTTAATCGATGAAAAAGGGTTGTCCTTGTGGACACCGTTATTAGAAGTATTTTTACTTTTAAATACATTGTTTTTATCTGTGTTTTCAATTTTTTACCGCAAAAACAAATGGGAGTAAATAATGACCTAACAGAAAAGGGTCAACGAGACAAAAGGTTAATTCAGCAAGCACTTGGGGGTTCTCAAGCTGCTTATGGTGAACTAATGTCTAATTATAACGATTCCATTTATTATTTAGTTTTGAAAATGGTGCGAGATAAGGAAGAGGCAGAGGACCTTAAAATTGAAATTTTTGGTAAAGCTTTTTTAAAACTAGAACAATACACCACTCAATTTGCATTTAGCACTTGGTTGTTTAGAATTGCTTCTAATCATTGCATCGATTTTATACGTAAAAAAAGGATGAAGACGTATTCTATTGATCAACAAGATGCAGATTCCGAAAATGGATCATGGTCTTTGGATATTCGATCAGAAAATAAAGACCCAGAAGAGGCTTTTATCCATGAGCAAAAAATAAAATTGATGCGTTTGGAGGTCACTAAATTAAAAGAACCTTATCAGGAGCTAGTGACGCTGAGGTATTTCGAAGAATTGAGTTACGACGAAATTGCAGAGCAGCTATCGCTGCCATTGGGAACCGTAAAAGCACAATTGTTTAGAGCACGAGCCATGTTGAGCGAGATGCTTGAAAGTAGTAGGCACTCCATTTAAAATCAAAATAGAACCCATTTTCATGAATACAGATATCATCACAAAATACTTTCCGAATTTATCGGAGGTCCAAATTCAACAATTTTCTGATTTACAAGGATTGTACGAAGAGTGGAATGCACAAATCAATGTAATCTCTCGAAAGGATTTAGAAGAATTATACGTGCGACACATTCTGCATGCATTGGGAATCGCAAAAGTAATCCAGTTTAAACCGGGAACGACTCTTTTGGACGTTGGTACTGGAGGTGGATTTCCAGGAATTCCATTGGCCATTTTATTTCCTGAATGTGAATTTTACTTGGTGGATGCCATTGGTAAAAAAATAAAGGTGGTAGAAGCTGTGACAGAAGCAATCGGATTAACCAACTTAACGGCAGCACACCAACGTGCTGAAAAAGTAGAAGGGAAGTTTGACTTTATAATCAGTAGAGCGGTGACACGAACTGCAGGTTTTATTCCTTGGGTGCGTCACAAAATCAATAAAGGTAGCTTCAATGATTTAGACAATGGATTCCTATTCTTAAAAGGAGGAGATTTAGAAAAAGAGTTGAACGAAGTAAAGTCGGATTACAAGGTGTATAATTTAAGTGATTTTTTCGAAGAAGAATTCTTTGAGACCAAAAAGGTCGTCCACATGACCCTTTCTTAAAAAATGTGAAACGATTCTAACAACTCCTTTGTGGTTGTGTACATTTGGAAACATAAACAAACAATTAATAAAAACTATGAAGAAGTTATTTACACTTTTATCTGCTGCTTTAATTTCAGTAGCAATTTATGCACAAGATTTACCACAACCAAGTCCAAAAGCTATGGTGATGCAAAGAGTTGGTTTGACTGATGTAACCATCGAATATTCTAGACCTGGTGTTAAAGATCGTGAGATTTTTGGAGACTTATTGCCATTTGGTGAATTGTGGAGAACAGGAGCTAATTCTGCTACAAAAATTACATTTTCTAATGATGTAATGATTGAAGGAAAAGCATTGAAAGCAGGTTCTTACTCTATCTTTACTATTCCTGGAGAAGATTCTTGGAAAGTAATGTTCAATACAAATGCTACTGCAAGTACAGGTCAATATAAAGCTGAAGAAAATGCAATTGAAATTTCTGTAAAACCAATTACTGCCGAAGCTACAGAAAGAATGATGTTTGCATTTAGAGATGTAACTGATAAGTCTACTGAAGTTCAATTGAACTGGGCAACTACTGCGATTAAATTCAATGTTGAAGCAGATCCTTCTGCAACAGCTGAAGAAAACATTAAAGCTGAAATTGCTAAAATTGAAGGTGCATACGGTTTGTATAACAATAGTGCTCGTTACTACTATGACAATAACAAAGATTTGAAACAAGCATTAGCTTGGTCTAAAAAATCAGTTGAGATTAAAGCTCAATTTTGGAATGTTTACACCATGTCTTTAATTCAACATAAAATGGGTGACTTGAAAGGTGCTATCGCAACTGCAGAGCGTTCAAAGAAATTGGCTGAAGAAGCTAGCTACGGTGTTTATATCAAATTGAATGAGAAAAACATTGCTGAGTGGACTAAAGAAACGAAGAAAAAGTAAGTATTGAAAAATACACAATGAAAGAGAGGAATCGAAAGGTTCCTCTTTTTTTATGTCCAATTTATAGCTCAGCTAAAAATTTTAGGAATAAGTTCAATCCTTTTCTTTTCTCCTCATCGAATGTATAACTGATAGATTCAGTCAGATAACTTTTTTGGGCTGATTTATTAATAATGTCAATGTTTCCAAACTCGATGGCTTCATCAATGTGATCGATACCATTAGAACAAGCTGCATTAAATTCTGCGATGTAATCGGCAGGAATCTCCTTATTGGCGACCCAAGCTGCAAATACAAATGGAAGTCCAGTCATCTTGTACCATTCTTCAGACAAATCGTATACATACGGATAAGAGTCCACCAAATTAAAAGTTCGATCTCCTATGATTATAGCTGCTTCTTGAGAATTAATATTGTTTTCATACCCTTCAGTGGCTTGTTCAAATCGAGGGGCAACGTGCCAGTGATTTTTACACAACACTTTACAAAGATTAACTGAAGTCCGAGACTGGTAATCTAACTTGATTTTAGTGACTTCATCAATTGGATAGTGGCTGTATAGGTTAACCGAATGAACTTTGTTAATCGCACCAATACAATAGTCAGAGATAATGTGACTTTCTTTTAATTGAGGAAGGATAGCAACTGGGACTAAACCTAAATCTACCTCGCCTGCCAATAATTTTCGCGCACATTCAGAGGGAATATCTCTGCTGATAATGCTATTCGTTTTTATGTATTCCGACTGTTCTATTCCGTATGCAAAAGGAAGGGTGTTGAGGTAGGAAACGGCAGAGATTTTAATCATTAAAATTCTTTTAATGTGGCAATTGAGAAATGTATTCTTTTTTATGAATGGCTATTGTTGCTCCAATGGTGCTTACAATGGTAAAAAATCCTGCAAGAATAAGCCCAATAAATGGAATCAACAAGAGTATTACATACGGCAATCCTAGTCCAGTGGATAAGATTTTGTTTTGTTGAACGAAACGGACACTTTGACCATAATTCAATTGCTTGCTTTCAAGTCCGTAATCAAGAAAAGAAAATCCATAAAAATAACTAGAAACTCCGAATAGTAAAATAGGGGAAAGCCAACCCAATACCGGAATAAATCCAATAATTAATAAGGCCAAAGTAATCACTAGTTGGTATAAAAAGTTTCGAATAGCCATTGAAAGTCCTCTCAATATGTCATTTAAGAATTGACCCATTTGAAAAGGAATTTTAGTGCCTGTTATTTTTTCGGTTGTATTTGCTGCCACTAGTGATAGAATAGGAGAAAGGAGCAACAAAACAACATATCCGCCAACATAAGCGAAAGCAATAAAGAAGAATATTCGGAGGATGATCCATAGTGTCACTGCCAATACGCCAGTCAGGATTTCTGAATTGTACCATGTATCAGGATTTTCTGCAACAAATGATTTTAAAAATTCGATGGTGGTATCAGTTAAATAGGAAACACCCGTAAATCCCAACAAAAATAAAACAATGTGCATCACAATTGGCCACAAAAAGTAACGATACATTTTGTGGGTATTGATGAAAGTTAGGGCTTCTGAATAACTAGAAAATGCTGTTTTTATGGCTGTGAAAAATCGCATGGGTCAAAATTAAAGAAATTCTAGAATTGTCGTTTACACCACAAAAGCCAATGCCAACTTAATGTCATCATAAGTAACTTTCCCATCAAGGGCGTCATAAATATTCTTAGTACTGATGGGTTCTCCTTTCGGTTGCATTTTGTAGGCTATTTCTACTTTATCGCAAATCAACTTTTTGGGTTTGTATTGGCTAAAGTTGAAATCTGGATTCTCTTTTTTCAATCGAATCAAATGTCCGGCAACAGTTCCAGTGGTCATTCCTCTTTCTTCGGCAATTTCTTTTAGCGACATTGCTTGGCGCATATATTCTAGCGTCACTTCATAAGTCGATTCTTTTTTACCTTTTTTCTTTTCTTTTATTTTCTTCTTTTGTCGTTCTATGTCAGTTGCGTTGGATAAACCACCACAGCTTTTAATGAAATAAATCGCTTCTTTTTCTAATTCTGGAGTAGTGTGCTGTAGCTCAGCTTGAGCTGATAATTCTTGGAATCGCAAATCTGCTTTATAAGCCAAACTGTCTACTTCCAGGGCCATTTCATTGAAACCAATCAATTTTAAATTTTCTAATTTTTTCAATCGAGATAAACCAACATAACCTTGACCTCTCTCAAATGTTTTAGACAAATCAATTTCTGCGGCATCCAATGTCATTCCTTGACATTTATGAATGGTAATTGCCCAAGCTAATCGCAATGGAATTTGATTGAAACTAGCCAATACTTTGCCTTTTTCATCCTGCACGCCCCAACTTTCTTGATGTGCATAAACCGTTCTTCCATCGTATAATTTCACAGAAGGAATGTTTTCTTCATTGAAACCAATTACTGTTCCCATCGAACCATTGACATAACCTTTTTCATTGTTGTTTTTAACAAACATCACTTTGGCGCCAATTTTCAATTCTAATTCTTCATTGGCAAGCACAGAATTTCTCAAGGTCATCAGTAATTTTTCGTTTCCTTTCGTTTCGGCAGTGAATGTTTTCTTTTTGCTGCTTAACTTTTCTAAATGATCTCGGTTGATACTGTCCACATCATAATTGTGGGTATATAATTTAGTCGGCTCTATTTCTTTAGCAAAAGAAGTGTGTTCAGCTGCGATCAAAGCAGCTTTACTTTGTTGTGAGATTTGACACGCTCTGATTTCATTCAAAATTTGATTCAATTCTCCACCTTCTTGTCTGTATTGTTCCGTTAAATATGCAATGTTAAAGTTGGCTTCTACCCAAGCTTCAGACATAAATGCAAATTTGTCACTGCTTCGTTCTCCTTGATTTCCAATAGGGGGAAGCTGAAAGAAGTCACCACAAAGCACCACTTGAATTCCTCCAAATGGTTTTTCGTTGCCTTGAAAATATTGCAACACTCTATTGACTAAATTCAGTTGAGTTTTGTGCAGCATAGAGATTTCGTCTATAATCAGTACATTCGTCTTTTCTAGGTGATCTCTTAAATATTTTTTGTCTTTCATACTCGCCAACTGATTGTTGGTGAGGTGTTCTTTTACACCAATTCCTGCCCAAGAGTGAATGGTCATTCCATTCATATGGGTGGCTGCAATCCCTGTAGAAGCGGTTGTCGCTACAGTTATTTTTCGCTCTTTTAGGTACTTGATGTATTGATTGAGAATATACGTTTTACCTGTACCTGCGGAACCAGTTAAGAATACATTTTTTCCTGATTTTAGAAGTGCTAACGCTTTTTCTTGCAGCATAATAAGGTTTTTTGGATTGACGAAGATAATGAAAAAGGAAAGAACAAAACGAATTAAAGTGCCTTCAAAAAAGGAATGATTGCCTCCATCGGTTTGGCTTCTTTTGCTAGGCTGCACGTCCAAAATTGCCGCTGACCGTAACTCCATTTTTGAAGCTGTGGACGCTTTTTATTTATTTGAGTAATTAAGGTCGGTTTATCTATCCAACCAATCAAAAAAGTATCGTTGAGGTAACGAAAACAAGCCAAACGATTGTAAATTTCTTGAACGGAGTCTGTTGTTTTAATTGATTTTTGTTGTTGCAGCCACAAGTCTTTTGCAGCTCTTCTCTGATTAAAAAACAATTGAATGTGGATATCACTTTTCAAATCTTCAATGGTTTCTTCTCCTCGTCGGATGAGTTTTATGTCACGCTGACAAATGGCAGATTCAATGGTTCTATCTTGGTCAGGAACTAAAGAAGTTTTCAATTCGATTTCTACGGATTGTGATTTCCCTTGATAGATAAAATCGACATCCATATTGCTTTTTCGATTAAGCTTATTGGTGGAAGAAAATTGAATGTCGTGAGTTGCAAACCAAGTTCTGACTGCAATTTCGCCAACATAGCCTCTGATTTTACTGTCCAAAGCTACATTCAGTGATCGATTTCTAAGGTTGTCAATAAAAAGCTGTTGTTGCGCTTGGGCTATGGCTTCATAGATTTGCTGCTCGGTAACTGCTATTTTATTGGGTTCTCTCATGCTTTAAAACTCGCTTTATAATACTGCAAGATATTACTTTCTAACCCTTTAATTGGCTTTCCGTTTTTATTGGTGTAACCTTCAATCACATTTTTACTGCGCTGATAGGTCACTTCCTCGCAAATTTTATTTTCATTGTTGGTGATCAACGTACATTGGCGATGACCTCCATCTGCTTTATTCTTAAGCATGGTAGCGTGTAAACTTGTTCCGCTTCCTGCAAAGAAATCAAGGAGGTGCAATGATTTTTTATGTGCAAATAAATCCAACACAAACTCAATTAGTGCCGTAGGTTTAGGATAGGAGAAAATGTCCTGATTCAAGATATTTTTCAACTCCGAACTACCTGTTGAGTTCGAAAACTCAATCAATGCTCTATGAGGAATTAAGCGCTGTCTTTTTTTGTTTTTGTTGTCGACGAATTGGTATTGCTTAATGTAAACTTTCCACTTGTCTTTTTGCTGCTTGAAAACGATGTAGTCATTTTCAATTCCCCATTGAAATTTCTCTTTTCCCCATCGCCATGTGTTGGGTTTCCCAAATGCGCCACCCGACCACATTTCAGTTCCATCAGGAGCAGAAATAGAATAATCTAAACTAGGACTGTAGCTTCCTTTATAATCTAAATCACGCAAATAGAATTTACCGCGGTGTTTAAGGTGTTCGTCTTTCAGTTTATATTTTGGATCGTTTTCAGCACCTGCATCTTCCTTGCTGAAGGTCAAATTCTCGATTTGTTTGGCGTAGCACAACACATAATCATACTCTACAGCAATTTGTTTGCTATCGTGACCTGAACCTGATTTATTTTTTCGAACCAAGTTGGCTACAAAATTCTGACTTCCAAAAATCTCATCGCACAATAACTTTAAACGAGCGTGCTCAGCATCGTCAATGGAAATAAAAATGGCGCCATCATTTTTCAACAATTGATGAGCTATTTCCAATCGTTTTGCCATGAATGAAATCCACTTGGAGTGTCTATAATCATCATCTTGATCTACATAATGATCGTTGTATTTAAAATCTTTGTTTCCTGTATTGTAGGGAGGATCAATGTAAATAAGGTCGAACGATTCATTCTTATTTTTTAAGCAAGTCAAGCCGTGCAGATTGTCTCCTTCAATTAATCGGTGGGAAATACCAGTTGTGCCTACTTTCCTCTTTTTGATTTCTTTTAAATCCGTTTTTTTCGAGGCCAACTCTTTTTCTATGGCTTCTTCTTTCGCCTCATAAATAAGTCCGCTTTTGGACGCTACTTCAAGTCGCTGGATGAGTGCTTTTTTTTCATCGTCAGTAAACGAGTCAGCACGTTTTATTTTTTCGATTAACGAATCTTTCATTCAAGCGAAGATAACAAAAGGGAAATTGATATGATTTGGGAATATTAGCTTGCTACTCTTGCTCTTCGATCCAATTCTTCTTGAATCAGTCGCAATTCACGTCCTGTTTGACCAGCAATAGACGTATTTTCGTCTGCTCTTCGAATCAAGTAAGGCATTACTTCTGAAACTGGTCCATAAGGTACATATTTGGCCACGTTGTAATCCTTTTTAGATAAGTTGAAACTGATGTGATCACTCATTCCTAATAATTGAGAGAAGAATAAGCGTTTGTCGTCTCTATTTATGCCTTTAGTGTCAATTAATTCAGTTAGTAATTGCGAGCTAGCTTCATTGTGGGTGCCACAACAAATGGCAATTTTATCCAAGTGCTCTACACAAAATGTGATTGCTAAATTATAGTCTGTATCTGTAGCTACTTTGTCAGGCTGAATAGGGGATGGATACCCTTTTTTTGCCGCCCGTTCGCGCTCTTTTTCCATGTATGCTCCTCTGACAACTTTCATTCCGATGTAAAAACTTTCATCTACAGATTGTTTGTACAATTGTTTCAAATAGTCTAATCGGTCATGTCGGTACATCTGTGCAGTATTATAAACTACTGCTCCCTCTCTATTGTAACGGTGCATCATTATTAATGCAATTTCATCGATTGCATCTTGGATCCAGCTTTCTTCTGCATCAATCATCAATGGAATTCCTCCATTGAAGGCATTTTGACAGATAATATCAATTCTATTTCTACCTTTTTGGTAGTCCAATGTTTCTTGCTCCGACAATTCTTCGTTGGCGCTAACTTTTTCCAACACATCAAATGGCATTAAAGCCGTTACTTTAAAAACACAAAAAGGCACATTTGTGTCTTTTCTTGCTCTTTCGATAGAAGCCACTGCTTTACCCATTGAAAGATCAAAGTCTTCATCTGTTTCTTTTCCTTCAGCTGAATAATCAAGAATCGTTTTTACATTAAATTGAGATAACTCTTGAATTCTAGCTTCACAATCTTCAATGCTTTCTCCTCCACAGAATTGCTCAAAAACGGTAACTTTCACCATTCCTTTTACCGGTAATTTTAGGTATAAAGCCAGTTTTAATAAAGGGGCACCAATTTTAGTTAGCCAGTTAACGCCCATTAACTTAAAAAGCCAAAATGCTTTTTTTAGCTGAGCATTACTTTTATTCTCAAATGCAATTTTTGTATTGTTAAATGTTACCATTCTGCTTAAAATATTGGGGCAAATGTAGGCAAATCGAAATCATATATTTTCTCATCAGAGGGATAAAAATCTTAACCTATTTTCTGGGATGTCTAGAACAATTTAGGATCACTTTGGTTAAATTTGAAGTAAATATAAATTTCTATGATTCACATTATTTCTCCTGCTAAGTCTTTGGACTTTGAAACGAAACCTCCATTTGATATTCATTCCGAAAGTGTTTTTCAAAATGAGTCGGAACAGATTATGAAGAAACTCAGTGCTCAATCAAAAAAGAAATTGAAGGATTTAATGAGTATCAGCGACAACTTAGCGGAGTTGAACTATGAAAGAAATCAAATTTGGGAGTTTCCATCTGCGGAGAATGAACAAGCAAAACAAGCTGTGCTTGCCTTTACAGGAGATGTTTATATAGGAATGGACGCCAATAATTTTTCAAAAACTGATTTGGATTATGCCCAAGAGCATTTGCGGATTTTGTCGGGGTTGTATGGATTGCTGCGTCCTTTGGATTTGATTCTCCCTTATCGATTGGAAATGGGGACGGATTTAAAAATCGGAACCAAGAAGAATTTATATGATTTTTGGGGCAATAAATTAACAAAATCCATCAATGAATCACTGAAAGGACATCAAGAGAAGGTGTTGGTGAATTTGGCTTCCAATGAGTACTTTAAAGCAGTAAAATCAAAAGAAGTGGACGGCGAAATTATTAGCCCTGAGTTTAAAGATGAAAAAAATGGGAAATTGAAAATCATTTCATTCTATGCAAAAAAAGCAAGAGGAATGATGAGTAATTACATCATAAAAAATAAAATTGCTCACGCAGAAGATTTGAAAGGGTTTGATTACGAAGGGTACAGATTCAATCAAGAATTGTCTACTTCAGATAAACCTGTATTTACGAGAGCAGAAAACTGGAAATAAAGATGAGCGAGAGAAGGACACACAATCCAATAGACAAAGATAAAATCACAGAGACACCGAGCACGCTACCTTATGCGCACAATGTGAGTTCGGCAGTCATCTTTCCGGATGATAAAGAGCGAATCAAGTCGACGGCTATGTCAGCGATGGCAGAGCAAACGAATACGCAGATGAAGCAGATTTATGATCAAATGGAATTGTTGATCAAGCAAGCCAATAAATTAAAAAGTAGAGTAGAAATATCTGAGCAGATTTATAAATCGGAGATGGGGTTTAAACCCATCGTGGGACATACTTACTTTTTCTACAAAAGAGAATCCGGTAAAGATTTGTTGTCCATGATTGCACCCGACCAATGGGGAAGAATGGGAGGCTTTAAAACCTTTGTGGCAAAAGCAAAATTACTTTCAGACCACACTTGGGAAATTTTAGATTAATGAAGAAAATACTATTCGCAGCTCTAGCGATACTATCGATTGTTGGGTGTAACCAGCCTAAAGTGGATGAAAGTTCATCCGATAATTTACTTGTATATTTAGAAGGAGAGGCGCAAGGGACGACTTACCACGTCAAATATTTGGATGCTCAAAAGCGAGACTTTAAAGTTCAAATGGATTCCATTTTGAAAAAGATAGATGAATCGATGAGCACTTATTTGCCGACTTCATTGATTAGTGAATTGAATTCGCAAAAGTTATCCGTTGAAGTAGACAAAATGTTTTTAGCGGTTTTGAATAAATCTTTTGAAGTGCAAGAAAAAACTAATGGGGCTTTTGATGTGACGTTGGCTCCTGTGATTAATGCTTGGGGATGGGGTTTTAAGAATAAAGCTAAAATAGATTCAGCGCTAATTGACAGTTTGATGCAATTTGTAGGACGAGCTCATTTTACCATTCAAGGAAATACAGTAACAAAAGACGATTCATCAGCCATGTTGGATTTCAATGCCATTGCACAAGGGTATTCTGCTGATTTGTTGGGCAATTTTTTGAAAGCAAATTCCATTGAAAACTTTATGGTAGAGTTAGGTGGTGAAGTGGTGGCTCAAGGGGTGAATGAAAATAATGAAATTTGGCGATTGGGAATTGACAAGCCAGTTGAGAATGCTGAAACTAGAGAATTGAGTGCAGTATTGTCGTTAGACGGAAAGGCATTGGCAACTTCAGGAAACTACCGTAAATTTTATGAAGAAGATGGGATTAAGTATTCTCACACCATCAACCCTGAAAATGGATATCCAGTTCGTCACAGTTTGTTGAGTGCTTCTGTAGTGGCTGATGATGCGATGACAGCAGATGCGTATGCCACCTGCTTTATGGTGATGGGATTGGAAAAATCCATCGAATTCTTGAAAAAAGAGAATGGATTGGATGCTTTTTTGATCTATTCAGACAGTACGGGTGAATTCAAAACCTTTCAGACAAAAGGCTTGGAGTCTAAATTGGAAATGATTGAGGATTAGTCGTCCGACGCTTTACACTTTTCTTCAGGGCGAGCGCCACAAACGCCACAAGAAGCACCTTCTTCCTGCAACATTGGATTGTTACTAGCACAAGTTCCTGCAAATTTCCCGTTCTTTTTGAAGAGCAATTTTACAGCAATTCCTGCAAAACCAAGGGCTAAAAATACAACTGAAATCAAAAATACTTTCATGAGATTTTATTTTGTCTGCAAATTTAAGCAAAGCTGTTTATTTGGGTAAGGAAATGAGTGTTTTTTAAGCTTATTTGGGAGGGGTGCGATAGTTTATTTCTTTAATTAAGGTGCCATCTTTAAACAATCTCTTTGATGTTATCTTCCCTTGATCATAATATTTCCAGCATCCTTTTCCACATACGCCAACCTGATTGTTGTTGCAACTATTTAATTCTCCTTGAATCTTAAGTTCATTGTTTAAAGTATCATATTGTTTGTATAGTCCACTTTCTAGTAATTGAGAATTACAAAATTCAGCAACACTATACAAATTTCCATTACAGCTATATAACTCATAAGTTGTACTGTTAATAATTCTCTTTTCTTTTATATTTCCATTTGCGCAATAAGAAATTATTTTTACACATAGCAAGTATTCGCTTGGTCTTGAGCCAATAATAGAGCCAAACTTTAGAATAACAAGAGGGTTATTATTGTATGATTCATTACCTATTGCTTTTCTAAACTTATAGTAAAAATGTCTAGTTATGCTACCAGTTTTAAAAACAGTTAGGATAGTATCATTGCTTAATAGCTTTATTTCTTGTGTTTGAGAATTGTTGGAAAAGAGGTAAAATTTTGAATTATTTGTAGTTGAGTCTGGCTGAGGAAAGAAAAGAGAGTCTCCTGCATGATTTATGTAAAAATCAGAACCTCCAAAGTCATGATTCTTTTGACACAAAACAGTTAAAGGGATTAAAAAAAATATTATGTAAATATATTTTTTCATAATTACTTACCGCTGTATATAATTCCCCTTCCCAGTCTTTGTAACCGAAAGTTCATTCGGAACACCATAAGAATAAACATCTCCATTGCTTTCTAAGAACACTTCTAGTTTTTCAATCGCACGAGTGTGGATACTTCCAGTATGCGCATTTACAACATATCCTGTTTGCGCCACCAAATTTTCAGCTTTGATCAACCCAACTCCACCGAGGTACAGAATAGACTGTTTGCTTTTTCCCGTTGCCGTAATAACAGAAGGTCCGGTATGTATTTTAAGATAGCTCTCATCGCTTTCAAAGTTCAGGTTCAAATCTCCGCTTGATTCCCAACAATCCACTTTGAAAATAGCAGGCTTTAAGGTGTTCAAACAATTGACTTCTCCAGATCCACGATAAGTGATTTCCTTAAATGTATTGCCGGTAACGGTTACTTTGATCTTCTTTTTGTAACTCCTCACAAAGTTGCATTTGTTCTCATTCCGTATAGAAAGCTGTCCGTTTTTTATTTCTGTAATGATATTATCAATGACTCCGCTTCCTGCTTCTACTTTAATAGACGAAATAGAATCCCAGACCAAATCCAGATCAATCCGATCGTCTAATTCTATAATTTGAAAATCTCCTGATGGTCTGAATTCACTTGTTTCCGAACCTGTAGAAGTGAAGCAATCGCCCATGTGTTCTTTCTCGCATGAAAGAAGAATGATAGAAAGGAATAAGTAGAGTGCTATTTTTTTCATAAAGTATATCCTATTCCAAATTCTACATACTCCGCTTTGAAGGCATGAGTTTTTAAGATGATGTGAGTGCTTAATTTGTTTTCAAAAGTATAAATCAATCCCAATCTTCGGTAGGAGTTTCCTTCTTCTTTGTATTTCGATTTCAAGTAAACTCCAAGTTGTAGGTATAATCCCAAACGGTCAAAAGTCAACGTATGTGATGCTCCAATCCCAATTTGCATTGCTCCAATGTCACTACTCATAGTGTCTCCTAATGCTTCTAATTCCTTCACTAAAGCTCCACTTTGAAAAACATTGGATTCTAACCCAAGTTTACTCTTGGCAGTCACTTGTTTTTCAGCAGCAATTGAAAGAATACCCGAGACATATTTTTTATCCAATACAGCAGAGGTTTCACTAATGCCAAATCCTGCGCGTATGGACAGTTTGATGGGATTCACTTTCCGGTTGAATTCAGCTTTTTCAATTGGGTCTATCACTTGAACCTCGCCCAGGTCGTAAGCCAATCCTAGACCTAACGTTGGGATATTGATACCCAAGTTTGGTTTAGAAAATGCGGCATTACTGAAGTGGGTGAAAGAAATATTCGCATGTAAATTCATTCGATCTGTCAGACTAACATAGGAGTCCATCATTAAAGTTAAAAATGAATTGATATTCGATCCAATGGCCACATTTTTAAAATTTTCAGTTTCATCAAAAGGATTGGAAATATATCCGATGCCGGCTCCCATCCTAAAATCAAGATTGAAATTCGGTTTTTTAATGATTGGGATAGAAATGTAAGGATGAATTCCATATCCATTTCCTAAATATTGATTTAAATGAGCAGCATAAAATGCCATTCCCCATTTTGGTAGATTGTATTCGCTTTCCCAATCTTTCTCCCCTAATGTGTTTTTTTCAAAATAGAGTTCAAATGCAGAAATATGTTGTCTAGTAATGAACTCCATTGTTTCAGAATGGTTCAAAATAAACCCATATTGAGCACGAGTACCAACAGTAAAGGGATATTTTTTAATCTCTTCTTGAGCGAAGAGGGTTAAAAACTGAAAAAGTACAAGTAAAAAGGAAAGTTGTTTCATCAATAATAGTTGGTCCCTCAAAAGTATAAAAAATGAAGCTTAAATTTTTAATCCCATTGGAGGTGCGTATTTTTGCACAAAATTGAGTTATGGACAAACGACTAGAAGCATTTAAACGATTGCTTGATATCATGGATGACTTGAGAGAAAAGTGTCCGTGGGATAAGAAGCAAACCATGCAAACGCTTCGACACCTAACCGTAGAAGAAACCTATGAATTGGTAGATGCGATTCACGATGAGGATTATCCGGAAGTCAAAAAAGAGCTAGGCGACTTGTTTTTGCACTTGGTTTTTTACTCAAAAATTGGGTCAGAAAGCCATGGATGGGATGTGTCAGATGTATTGAATGGAATTTGTGAGAAGTTGATTCACAGACATCCACATATTTATGGAGATGTAGTGGTGAAAGATGAGCGGGAAGTTCTAGACAATTGGGAGAAACTAAAATTGAAAGAAGGGAATAAATCTGTTCTTGGTGGAGTACCTCGATCTTTACCAGCATTAATCAAAGCGATTCGAATTCAAGATAAAGCCCGTGGAGTTGGTTTTGATTGGGAGAAGAAAGAGCAGGTGTATGAGAAGGTAGAAGAAGAATTAGCAGAACTGAAGGTTGAGGTAGAAGCCAATTCTCCGAAAGAGAAAGTAGAAGACGAATTGGGAGATGTGTTGTTCTCAATCATTAACTATGCTCGATTTTTAGGCGTTAATCCGGAAGATGCATTGGAAAGGACAAACAAAAAATTTATAAAACGGTTTCAATACCTAGAAGTAGAATCAGCCAAAGATGGGAAGGTGATGGGAGAAATGACATTGGCCGAAATGGACGAATATTGGAACAAAGCAAAAACATTATAAAACATAGAAATTATGGCAGTAGAAAAAATTACCGACCAAAGTTGGGAAGAGAATGTATCAAACAAAGAGAATGTAATCATTAAGTATTACGCAGATTGGTGTGGCTCATGTAAATTGTTTGCACCTAAGTTTAAGCGTCTTTCTAATGATGAAAAATATGCAGGAGTTTCATTTCTAGAAGTAAACGCTGAAGAAAACGAAATAGCCAGAGCGGCAGCAGGAGTAGATAATTTACCTTTTTTCGCCATTTTTAAGAATGGAAAATTAGTGGAAGGAACGGCTACGAGCAAAGAAGACGTGGTTGTTGCATTAATTGAAAAGCTGTAGATATGAAAATACCAATTATTAAAAAACTAGTAGAAAATCACACAGTAAGTGAGCTAGAAAGCGCAGAAAATGCTATTTTAGAGGAAAATAAACCTGAAATAGAAGTAGAAGGCGATGATGAAGGAGAGCAGCTGACGCATGTGATGGCGGCAATCTGGATTCAGAAAGAAATGCAAAAGGAGAGTATTCCATTTGCAAAGGCTTTGCGAGCTTATACTCAGAAAGTCAGAGTTTCTATAGGAGGGTAGGTAGGAGTTGACTAAGTAATTAGATATATAGTGCACTTTGTTTTGAATCCCAGTGGACATTTTGTAATTATTTTGCGTCTAACAATTACACAAATATGAATCATATTTGTTTCTATTTGTATTAAGATTTAACAATCAATTTGATTGATTCGCAATTATTTCCAAATGAGCTCTAAACCGTATAAATATATCCTCTTTTCTTTTCTGATTATTATTGGATTGAATTCCTATGGGCAATCATGGATTACTAGGACAGTTTATCCTGGGAATGGGATGAGAAGTAGTACCGGATTTAATATTGGCACAAAAGGATATATTGTGAATGGTTCAAATGGGGTGACCAATTCTACCCAATTATGGGAGTATGATAACATCACCAATGGTTGGACTCAAAAAGCGAATTTTCCTGGCACAGGACGAAGGTTAGGAACTTCTTTTACAATTGGAACTGATGCTTACGTTGGTTTAGGTTGGAATGGTGCTGTGACCTACACCAACATGTATAAATATAATTCATTAACTAATACTTGGAGTCAAATAGCAGACTATCCTGGAGTTGGTGGTGCAGGAGCAAAAGCAACATCCGTGAATGGTCTTGGATATGTAATTGGGGGAAACCAGTCTGGAGTCGGACCATTTAATGAGTTTTATGAATACAATCCTGCTACTGACACTTGGAGACAAATAAATAACTTTCCGATCGGAGCTAGGAGCGAGGGAATAGCCGAAACCATCGGAAATGAGATTTATTTTGGTTTAGGTCACAATTATATAAATGATTTTGATGATTTATGGAAATATAATCCAGTCACAAATACTTGGGTTCAATTGGCTAGTATGCCTGGTCCAGGAAGATTAAACGCCATGTCATTTGTAGTAAATGGGGAATTAGTAACAGGAGGAGGATATCAACTGGGATCAGGGGTAGATCAGGGAGACTATTATCGTTATTTTCCTGCACAAAATACTTGGGAATCGATCTGCGGTTTTACTTCAGGTGACCGTTCAAATGCTTCAGCTTTTGTAATAGGTAATCTCGGTTATATAATCGGAGGATGGAGAAGCAATAATATTAGGTCAATGTTTGAATATACTCCACCAGTTACTTTGAATACTGATACATTTTATTGCGAAGGATCTATTTTAGATTTGAATGTTAGAAAAGCTGGTTACTCTTACCAATGGTTTGATAATACTACCTCTCCTAATTACCAGATAAGTCAACCAGGAATTTATTGGGTAGCTTACGATAGGGGAGGGTGCAAATCAAGAGAGAATTTTAATGTGACTGAAAGACCTGCTCCGAAAGTTAATTTAGGTATTGATACTGTCTTCTGTAGTCAGATCCCTTATGTTTTAGATGCAACCCAACCGAATAATTTTTCAACATACTCGTGGCAAAATAATTCAAAAGGTTCCACATTTTCTGTTAATAATACGGGAATTTATTGGGTAGATGTAACCACAAACGGTTGTACCGTTCGTGACTCTGTTTCCATCACATACAATCAAAGTCCAGTGGTTACATTAGGTGGCGATAAAGTGATTTGTGATGGTGATCAATTGGTATTAGATGCTACCTACGTTGGAGCCACTTACCTGTGGAATGACAATTCAACAACACCCACTTTGTCAATTTCTGACGGTGGAACCTATTGGGTGGAGGTTACAGCAGACGGATGCACCACTAAGGACACAGTGACTGTAACTAAGTATAACAAGCCCGTTATAAATTTGGGAAACGACATTACAATTTGTAATCAACGTCCTTTAATTCTGGATTCGAAAATTTCAACGAATGGGGCTTTGTTTAAATGGCAAGATGGTTCAACTAACTCTACTTTAGCTGTAAATAAAACTGGAGAATATTGGGTTGAGGTAACATTAGGTACCTGCGTTACCAGAGATTCGATTGTAGTAACTTACAGTGAAATTTCCTCTATTTCACTTGGAGAAGACAAGGTAGAATGTGAAGGCGATGAGGTAATTCTTGATGTTACATTTCCTGGTGCTACCTATTTGTGGCAGGATAATTCGACGCAACCGATATACACAGTTACTAAATCAGGACTTTATTGGGTAACGGTTTCCAAAGATGGTTGCGTAAAATTGGATTCTGTTAATATTATTTTTTCAACGACTCCTGTTGTTGATTTTGGAAATGACACTTTAATCTGTAGCACAGATTCCTTAATATTAGATGCAACTTTTTCAAATGCTTCTTATCGTTGGCAAAATGGTTCAAGAAACGCGAAAATGCTTATTTTAAAAACTGGGACTTATTCGGTTACGGCAAATGTTGGACGATGTTCTGCAGCAGACACTATAAATGTGACATTTATTAAAGCTCCAAAGTTAAATTTTGGGGAGGATAAGGTGATGTGTTTTGGCGATGACCATGTAATTTACTTAGAACCTAATTATGTAGATTATTTGTGGCAAGATGGATCTGAAAAATCGAGATACATTATAGAAGATCCTGGAACCTATTCCGTATATGCATCTAATATTTGCGGAACAGATTCAGATACAATTCGTATTGATTATCGAAATTGCGAATGTGATATTTTTATGCCAAATGCGTTTTCACCCAATGGTGATGGACATAATGAACAGTTTGGAACCACTTATGAATGTACCTATGTCAACTATAAGTTTCAAATTTATAACCGATGGGGGCAATTATTATTTGAGACTAGGAATCAAGATCAGAAATGGGATGGAACTTTTGGAGGTAAAATGTCTCCTCCTGGGAATTATATTTACTCCATCAAATATAGTTTGAAACCAGACGGATTGTTTGAAGAATTCTCAGGAAGTTTTCTGCTAATTCGATAAATAACTTCATAAAAAAAGTCCTAACTCGAAAGTTAGGACTCATCATCTATTTATTTTATAATTAGTTGGCTGATAAGTATGAAGCAACACCGTCATGAGTTGCATTCATTCCTTCTTTTCCTTTTGACCAGTTCGCTGGACAAACTTCACCTTTTTCTTCAAAAAACTGCAATGAATCAACCATTCTAATTGCTTCATCAACATTTCTACCCAATGGTAAGTCATTTACGATCTGATGCTTTACGATTCCTTCTTTGTCAATTAAGAATAAACCTCTATATGCAACCATTTCGCCATGAGCCATCATCTGACCTTCTTCATTGTAGTCCCAATCTCCAGCTAAAACATCAAAGTTTGTTGCTATCGTTTTGTTTGTATCTGCAATGATTGGGTATGTTACTCCTTGAATACCACCATTATCTTTAGCTACCTGCAACCATCCCCAGTGTGACATTTCTGTATCTGTAGAACAAGCAACTACTGCTGTATTTCTATCTTCGAACTCTTTCAATTTTGCTTGAAATGCGTGTAATTCAGTTGGACAAACGAAAGTAAAATCTTTTGGATAAAAGAATAATACAACGTGTTTTTTTCCCAAATACTGATCCAATGAAAAATCATCTACTACTTCTTCACCATTTATTACTGCTTTTGCTGAAATATAAGGTGCTTTTTTTCCGACTAATACTGCCATTTTATAATGTTTTTATGATTTATTTTTATTCAAAAACAAAGTTAACTAATGAGGGTTCTAAATGAAAGAAAAAAAACTTAAAAATCTTTAATAAACAAGAGTTTAATAGGTCGCTATTATGGCCAGTATAGCTCCGACTAAAATACTTACTATTTTCATTTTACTGAATTTATGATTCTCGCTTGTTTCTAGTAAAATCGTGGTTGCTATGTGCAATAAGATTCCAACTGCGAGCGCCATTAAGTAGGGGAATAAATTGGCAAATTGGTCGTTGTGGCTCAACCAATGACCTAAATACCCACCCAGAGGAGCCATTAATGAGAAGATTATTATTGCTATGACTACCTTTATTTTTTTGATTTGATTGGCTAATAATAAGCTGGCTAAAACGATAGAAATTGGAATTTTATGTAGTAATATGCCAATCAAAAGTGGAGAAACTTCGTGGCCATGATCTCCTTCATGAAAATGAAAGGCAGGTGCTGCCTCAACAAATGCATGGAAGCATAAACTCAAGAAAACCAAAAAAGGAAATTTTTTCACATGGTTGTGATGAACATGCATATGTCCATGCTCAATTCCACCCGAAAAGTAATCGAGCAGCAATTGCATAAAAAATCCAATTAAGAGAAATAGACTGACTTCTTTTGGTGCATTGGTAAATAATTCAGGAAGCAGGTGAAGAAAACAAATAGCCATTAAAAAAGCACCACTAAAAGAAAGTAAAAGCTTAATGTTTTTTGTGCCATTTGGTTTAAACCAAACCATTGCGATTCCGCTAATTGCAGAACTTAAAAACAAAAGTAAAACAGCCCATGTAGTCATTTAATTGATTTTTTTACAAATTAATATTAATCGATCAGAATTGTTTTCTTCAAATGGTTCAAGGTGGTAATTTCCAAAGGTATGTAGAATCTCTAACCCTGATTCATTTAAATACTCTTGAAATTGGGAGAGCCTGATATCTTTAACATATTCTGTGAAATGATACTGCTCGTCCTCATCAGAAAATTCGATTTCTTTTGTGATATAACCTTTTGCAAGAAACTTATTAATGTTAAATGTGATACCTTCTATAGTTTTCGCCTCTTTGACTGGTAAATTAGAAATGACTTTTTTAACATTTAGAAAGTCAATAACCAAATAACCATTGTTGACTAAATTGCCGGCCATGGATTGAATCGCTTTTTTATTTTCATCCTCATTCTCAAAGTAACCAAAGCTAGTAAACAGATTTAATGCAACATCAAAATAACTGGGTTCGAAAACTTCTCGCATGTCATGACGAGCAAAATGAAGGCGAGAACTTTCGTCTTTTTGCGCGTATGCAATACTTTCGGCAGATAAATCAATGCCTGTGACATCAAATCCCAATGTGCTGATAAATTTAGAATGACGGCCCTTGCCACAAGCGATGTCAATTATCTTTAACCCGCGTTTAAGAGAAAATCGATCTATTAATCGTTTTATAAAATGATGTGCTTCTTCCTCATCACGACTTTGATAAAGTAGGTGATAATAGGGAGAGTCAAACCAATCTTTAAACCATTCTTTATTTATCATTATAAACCTTTATTTGGATCAATTTAGGAACGCAAAAGTAAATAAACTAGGTTCAGAAGGTCTACTAATTTTAACATTTAAGGAATTATTATTTTTTTTGAAATAATAATAGGTTATTTACTTAAATTTATTTTTTTTTGTGTCACAATATGCATTATATTAGCACTGTAAATAATTGCCGTATTGCAATTGTTGTTTTTTAGCAAAAAGCTGAGAAATAAATTATGAAGTAGCACACCTAGTTGGGATGGATATAGACTTGTACAACTTTTATAGCCTTATGAAACAAGACGATATAATATTGTCTTATAAAGGTGACGTTTCCTCAGAGTTAGTGACATCCGTGTTACAGATAGTAGAATCCAAGATGGACAAATTAGAAGAACCATCGAAGATTAGAAAGAAAGTCTACAATGTACTGGTTGAAGCGTTACAAAATCTATATCATCATATCTCTGAAAATCCTGGTTTAGTAGGTAATGAAGACGTTTCTTCAGTCATATTTGTGATTGGAAAATCAGAAGAATCTTACTTAATATGTACAGGAAATTACATGGATAATAACCATGTGGATGGGTTAAGAGAAAGAATTGATAAAATTAATTCTTTAGAGCCTGATGCACTTAAAGATTTTTATAAGGAAGTGCTGAATAACGGAATGATGTCAGAGAAAGGTGGCGGGGGGCTTGGAATGATAGACATAGCCCGAAAATCTGCTCACAAATTAGAATACGATTTTAAAAAATTAGACGATAAATATACGTTCTATAGCCTTTTGGTTAAGATTGGAGAATATTAAAAAGTAAAGAAAAATGGAAAATTTAACGATAGAGGGTACACCAAAAACCCCAACAATTGAATTTAGCTTAGAGGAAGGTTCATTATTAATAAAAGGCCGTTCAATTCCTGAGAATTCTATTGAATTTTATAAGCCACTAATTGATAAATTAGAAGAATACTCTAATACACCTAAACAAAATACCACAGTTAGGATTCAGTTAGAATATTTTAATACAAGTTCATCTAAATGTATTTTGGATGTGTTTAAAAAGTTAGAAAAGATTAATACCGGTGGAAGTGAGACAGTGATTAACTGGTATTACGAAGAAGACGATGAGGATATGTTGGAAGCAGGTGAAGATTACCAAGCGATCATTAACATCCCATTCAAAATGGTAGAAATGGAAGAGTAATTCTCTTTGATTCAATAAATAAAAAAGCTCCTTAATGTTACTATTAAGGAGTTTTTTTTATGGGTAAAAGTTTTGTCGCTACTTGGCGAACTTAACTTTCGAGAATTGCTTTTCTATCCAATCTAGCAGGTGCTTTAATAAGTCGAAGTATAGCGTGATAGCTAAACCAATAGAGAAAAGCCAGATCACTAGAAGGTTTGCAGAGAAAGTAGTTATTTTCTGCCCAAAAAGCTCTTTAGATGGAGCGAAAAAATGAGCTCTAAATCCATCAGGGTCTTTATATACAGGATTGGAATGTTGAATTAATTTGTTATTCCACTCAATAATTTTATTCAAATCATTTTTATTTGTGACCAAGTCAGTTAATGACTCATTCGTATAATCATCCTTCGATTTGATAAATGCTTCTCGATCCTCATCTGTCTTATTTAAAGCAACAACAATCTTATCTTTTTCTGAAGTAAGTTTGTTGTATTGGTCAATAAATAAATCATTCAGTTCAGTTAAATATTCTTTTAATAGCTCTATTGTTGGGGCATCAATTAGCTCAATACTTAGCTTGTCAAGATTTGTAAAATCATTTTCAGGCACTAATTTTTGAACCTTAAGGACTTCATTTTTTAGTAATTCAATGCCATTGATAACCTCTTCTCTTTTAGTTTCATCAGCAAGGTTTCTTTCCACGAAGTTTACCTTTTCCTTCATTCTACCCATCCAAAAGTTCTTCTTAAAGCCATAAGTTTTTAGTTCTTTATCAGCGTAATAGAAGTTTTTATTGAATTTGTTATTTTTAAACTGATTGACCGCAAGTGCTTCAAAAGCCCACTTACTCACCATTATGTCTCCGCTCCATGGGACTTTGTTTTGAATCGTGATAGTAGGATTTAATTTTTCGAATTTAACAATCACCCCACTTAAAATCAATTGCGGAATCACTAGAAACGGAATCAAAATATAAATGGTAACTGCCGAATTAAATGCCGAGGAGATATTCAATCCTAACATGTTGGCAAAGCATGATGTAGAGAAAAGAATCAACCAATAATCGAAATACATTCCTTGAATTTCTAAGATTGAGTTTCCTACTAAAACGAAACTAAGCGTTTGAATAGCAGAGACAATGAACATAATGCTAATTTTAGAAAACAAATAGCTTCCTTTGCTCAAGTTCAAAAACTTTTCTCGTTTTCTAATTTTTTGATCACGGATAATTTCTTCTGCGGCCACTGTTAGGCCCATAAATAAGGCGACAATTACAGACATAAAAATATAAGCGGTGATATTTTCATTTTCTCTAAATATGTACCCAGTATTTAAAGCGGCATCCACATTTTTATACTTTACAATAAATGCAAGTATAAAAGCTAGAATTGGAGCCTCTAAAAAGTTGATCAACAAATACTGCTTGTTGGTCAGTTTACTTAGAATGTCTCGCTTTAAAAATACTTTAAACTGCTTGAAAAGAGAGGGTATCTTGAAAGTAATTACTGGGTTCTCAGTATTTTTGATAGCAGCTAAAGGACCACCTTCATTTTTTTCTTTATAACTGTCTTGCCATTCAGGAGGCGAGGTTTTTCTACTATCTGTTAGATTTCCATATTCATCAATTACCTTGGATTCTATAATGTTAAAAATCTGTTCAGGATTTACATTTCCACATTCCCCACATTCACTTTCAGATTTATTGGCTTGATTGGCCAATGTTTTAAAATAAATAATGGCATCAACAGGATTTCCATTGTAAATTAAATAACCACCGGTGTCCAAGATGAGTAGTTTGTCAAACATTTTAAAAATGTCTGAAGATGGCTGGTGAATAACCACAAAGATTAACTTTCCTCTTAATGAAAGCTCCTTTAATAGATCCATGATGTTTTCAGAATCTCTTGAAGATAGACCTGAAGTAGGTTCATCAACAAAAAGTACTGCTGGCTCTCGAATTAACTCCAAAGCTATGTTTACTCTCTTTCGCTGACCGCCTGAAATGGTTTTATCCATTGGGCTACCAACTTTCAAATCTTTGGTTTCATATAGCCCTAGAGAATTAAGAACTTTAATCACCATTCTAATCAATTGTTTCTCGGATAAATTTCCGAAACACAACTTGGCATTAAAAAATAAGTTTTGAAATACGGTTAACTCTTCAATTAGTAAATCATCTTGGGATACATAGCCAATTACACCTTCTATTTTTTCTTTATTTTCAGGGTCATTGATATCAAAACCATTGATTTGGACTGCACCTGTTGTAGGAGCATAGTTTCCATTTAATACGTTTAGTAGTGTGGATTTACCAGCACCACTGGCACCCATAATTCCAATCAAACCACCTGACTCTTCTTGAAATGACATTGGGTGAAGTCCAATGTTGCCATTTTTAAATTGAAACGTAATGTTATCAGCTGTAAAAGTTGTAAGCTCCTCATTGGTGTCTGACAAAAACTTACTAATAATATCACTGTAATAGATGGTAGATAATTTACTTCCTCTTAGTGCTGATCCTTGGTTGAGGATGTATATCTTATAAGGAATAATAATCTGTCCATTTAATTGCAATTCTGATGTCCCTAAATATTTTACAAAGAGCATTCGAACACTCTTTACAAATAAGATTCTCAATTTGCCATTTAGTCCTTCTGCATGAATAAACTTGGTTTTTGAATTGGCTTCTGGTGCTTTGTTACCTACAATTAAAAAATCTTCAGAATCTATGGAGTGATCAACATCTGACTCAATAAAGGACTTACAACGCTTATATTCTTCTTGATCTATATTAAATGTATCTGCAACTGTATCTACAAATTCTAACGCTTGTGGAACTACATCTTCATCAAGATATACGAACTCTAATAATTTAAGGAGTACAAATATCTTTTGTTTTTGAGTCAACTCCTTATTGATTTGCGTACAAATCACCAATACTTTTACAGAGTTAACAGAGGTTCTTTTTCTTGCTTTAGATCCGTCTTTTTTTCTGCTTTGTTGTTCAACATATTCATCAAAAACTTCGAGGTATTTATTGACTAATTCTTGATTGAGTTGTTGCTTCAAAAAGAAGGCAACAAAGTCCCTACCTAGTTTATTGTCTTCTCCAACATTTGCCACAATTGCAAATAGTTGCATTAATGCTTTTAGTATCCGTTCACTCATTTTGTTGATTTAAATCGAGGCCCATTTGACGCCATGAAAATAATAAAAAAAAGGCCTTGAAACTAATTATTCAAGACCTTCATTTTTAAAAGTTTGGTTTTATACTAGGGTTTAAATCCTACTAGTAAAACAGCACATCCGGAACCTAGTTTGTCTAGATTAAGATTTCCTTCTACTATAATATCCAGTGTGTTGGTTACTTTAAAATCCCAATATGGGCTGATGGCGTGATCTTTATTTGAGAAAATAGGATTTCTATCCTTGTCGTAAACGGAGAAAATTAAATTCCCTTCGCTTAAACCACTACAAGCAGCAAATCGATATGTACTGTTACCATATAAAGTCAAGTGGAATTCTGCTGTTTCTTCTTCAATCAAAAGTGCACGATACTCTTGTCCATCAGAAAGGTAATTCTTGGCCATGTTCTTTTCGCAAATAGTTGCAATAGTATCACATTGGGCAAAAGAATTAAATTGACTGCCAACTGTTAGAAGAAGAAAAAATATAAGAGATCTTAGCGATTGATTGTTCATCGAGTTTGTATTCATTATAAAGTGATATTATTTCTGATGCTTGAGATTTTGTCTGAAATATTTTTCAAAGTTTCAGCACTCATTTCTATTTTTGATACACTAGTGATAGTCGTTGTTTTGTTTTCTACGTCAGTGATTGGCTCTTTATATTCGTAACCGTAATTTACATCTTTATAAATGTCTTTTAATTCTTGTAAACTTCCTAGTAGTTGTGTTACGTCCTCCGTAGGTTCAATGGTTAACAATAATTTCATTAAGTTTTCCAATGTAATTTTTTGTTCTCCAATACGGTCGATTACTTTTTGATTTCCTGAGTTGCTAGAAATTTTTGTTGCGAAATGCAATGTTTCAATCCATCCCCCGGCTAGGATTAATACACCCAATTGTTCCTGTTGGTTTTTCTTTAAAAATTGGTCAGTTGATTTAAATGCATCAGAAACTAAACTCAATAGAGAATCTCTATTGCCAATATTTTTCTCAAAACGAGCCAATATTTTTGCATCAAAAATATTAGCAATTCCTAAATCTGTAGCCAAACTTTTTGTAGCCGCTAAGTAAGAAATAGAAGATTGTGTTTGATCAAAAATAGTCACATATCCTAAGTCTGCACCATAGATTCCAAGATTTATAGCTCTTTTTGTTGACGTAGTATATTTTGAAATATTAGTGGTTGGATTCAAAACAGAACCATCAAAGGCTGTTCCTGCATCTTTTAAAAGCAAAGCAGTCTGAATCGGAGAAGGTATGCTGAACACCTTTCCTTCAATTTCAAACATTGTTCCACTGTTTTTATCTTTGGGTTGTTCTTGTTCTTCTTTTACTTCGGCTTTCTGTTCGCCTTCAGCACAAGAGGCTATAGATAGAACTAATCCAAGAGTGATTGCAGCAAATGTTGTTCTAAGTGCTCCATAAGTGATGTTGCCAAGGGAAGTGTTTTGCATAACTAGCAAATAATTAAATATTTAATTAGACCTTTTTTCAATTGTCGGGTAAAGATAATTAAATCTCTAAAATTGTCGCAAAAAAACTAGATTATCTTATTCATCCATCTAAATTTAAATAAACTTACCTATTTAATAGATTCACAAAAGGTTAACTGTGGTTAAAATTCACATTTGGAAACTTTCACTTCATAGATGTGAATAAATGGTTCATGAATGATTCATTTTTACCCAAAACATTGACAAATTCAGCAAATTATAGGGTGCCTCATAAAAATTGATTTGCTATTTTCGTTTTTCAAATCCATTTTGAATGAAACTGCTACACCTTCCTTTTTTAATTATTTTTAGTCTGTTACAGTCAGCTTTTGCGCAATCACCTATGCCAAAAGTTCGTCATTTTAATGCCGATAATGGGTATGATCGAAGTGGAATAATAATGGATGTAAAATCAGATGTTACTGGTAATATTTGGATTGTACATCATTCAGGAGTTACTCGCTATAATGGTCAAACTTTTCAGGAAATAAATACCGAGAATGTACCCCATGGTACATTGCTTCGGTTTTATGAAGACAATAGCAATCAGCCTTTTATTATAGATTATAGAGGAGCAATTTTTTATATAGAAGGAGATTCAATGCGCCCTTACGCATACAATGAATTATTAATAAAATTGAATGTTCAGAATGGATTTTCAGATGTCTATTTTGATCAAGAAAATCGATTGCATATCTCATTTAAAAAGTCTGGTTACGCCATTGTTGAAAATGGCGAGGTAACTTATCCATTCAAAGAAAGTGGAAATGAATTATTCGGAACTGCATGTATTTTAAGGGAAGGAAAATTGCCGTTTATGTTGTCTCGTTTTGAGAACAATGGGTCTGAAGAAAAGGATGCACAGTTTTATCTATTTGATACAGATTTAAAATTGATTGATCAGGTTGAAATTAAGAAGGATATCTATGCTTATCCTAATGCAATCACACAATTGAACAATGGAAATTTTATTTATTCTTCCGGAAGGGGAAATCTCATTTCATTTGATAGAAATCAGATTTTTGAAGAAATTGAATATGAACATGCGGTTTTAAATGTTTATTCAGATACAGAAAATGGATTGTGGATTAGCACAGTGGAAAATGGAGTGAAACTTTATCGAGATGGAAAGATTGACCATCAAATTCCAACCGTTTATTTTAAAAATACTACGAGTATTTTAAGCGCCGAAGACTATGAAGGTGGGTTATGGGTTTATTCTGAAGAGAAAGGATTAAACTTAATTTCTAATCACTACTTGAAGTACTACAATGAAGAAAATGGATTAATTCTAAGCAACAATGTTTATGCTTTCGATTTAATGGATACTAAATTATTGGCAGGTAAAGAAGGCTGTAAATTTTCTAGTATTGATATCGTCACCAATAAAATGGATAGTCTAAAACTACCTATAGATTGCGAACGATATGTGTATGATATACAACATCAAAAGAATGGTGAAGGAAGTTGGGTGACTCAGCGCGGTAAAATATATTACAGTAAAAAGAATGAATGGAAAGAGGTGAATACATCATCACTTCAAACTGCTAGTAGTGGTACTATTTTTAGGTTGAATGATTATGCAGCCGATAGTACAGATTATACTGTTGGTATTGCCAATAGACAGTTCTTTTACTTGAAGGAGGACAGTATTGTTTACAGTTCACCTGTTTTTCCTGAATTTATTTATCATGTGTTGGTTCAGAATGATACTGCGTGGGTAAGTTGTATTGATGGCTATTATTTAGTAGTTAACGACCAAATCAACAATTTGGCTATTCAATTTCCTTTATTGACTAATGGAGTGAATCAGTCTATCGCATTTGATGGCAAATTGTGGTTGAATCTGCGAAACAAAGGAGTCCATTTTTTTCAGAACGATTCTCTTATTCCTTTAACTTATAATGGACTGCAAATAAAAGGCGCAGTACTAGTTGAAAAAAGCAAAGAAGAATTGTGGGTCTTTGCCAATCAAGGCAGTTTTCAGTTCACTACTTCCGATTTGTCCAATCATCCGTCAGGTACTTTTATGTCCGTTTATCAACCGCTATATGGATTCAGTTCTACTGAGGTGCGCTGTAATGAGTCAACGGTTTATTTTGGTACGAAAAACCAAGGAATTCTTCGGGTAGAATTTAAAGACATCATGGATCGACCTTTATCCAGTCCTCGATTGGTTATCACAACATTAAAAATAAATGATCAATTCATCACTACGGCTGATTCTATTTTTGAGTTGAAATACAATGAAGGGTTTATTCAAATCTCCTACATCGGAATTAGTTATAAGAATCAGAAAGTGCGCTATCGTTACCGGATGAAAGAATTGAATGATAACTGGAGTTATACCAATGAAGTTTATATTCAGTATACCACTTTGCCTCCTGGGAAATATCAATTTGAGATACAAGCTCAATTGGAAGATCAGCCATGGAGCGCTTCAAAAACACTGTTGTTTGAAGTTTCCCCTCCTTATTGGAAAACCTGGTATTTCATTCTTGGATCTATTTTATTAATTATATTTATTAGCTATGAGTTGATTACCTATCGTTTTCGGATAATTAAGCGAGAAAAGGATCTAATCATTGATCGATTAATGGCAGAGCAACGAGCGTTACGGGCACAAATGGACCCACATTTTGTGTTTAATATTGTCGCTTCAGCACAGTATTTAATTTTGAAAAATGAAAATGAAAAAGCCAACCAGTTTTTGGATTTATTCTCAAAGTTAATGCGCAGTATCTTGGATCAATCCAATCAGAATTATCAGCCCATTAAAACAGAATTGAAATTTTTAGAAGATTATATTCAACTGGAATGTTTCCGATTGGAGAATAAATTTGAATACCGAATAGAAGCATCAGGAATTTCAGCCATTTCTAATGATTTGATTCCACCTTTCTTTATCCAGCCATTTGTAGAAAATGCGATTCATCATGGATTGAAAAATAAAGTGGGAAAAGGACTGCTGACGCTAACTGTAACAAGAGAAGATCCATTTATAAAGGTCGTGATTCAAGATGATGGAATAGGACGTGAAGCAGTGAGTAAGTTTAAGCGGAACGATAAAAATGGACGAAAATCGCACGGGATTAGAATTATAAAAGAACGATTGGCGTTGCATCATGGAAAAGCAGGAAAATCCGAAGTGGTGATAGAAGATTTGAAAAGTGGGGAAGTGGTGTTAGGAACTAAAGTGACAATTTACATTAAAAGAATATCAAATGAGAGCATTAATAATTGATGACGAGCCGTTGCCGGCAAAACATTTACAAGAAATGATTCAAAAGAATTGTTTTGAAATAACAAGCACCACAGTTTTTACTCGCGCCTCTGAAGCCCTAGAACATGTAAAGACTGAAGTCTATGATTTGTTGTTTTTGGATGTGGAGATGCCAGAATTAAATGGATTTGACTTTATAGAACATGCTAATTTGCCGCACCATACCATTGTGATATTTATAACGGCCTATTCTCATTATGCATTCGAAGCTTTTAAAGCCAATGCGGTTCATTACATCTTAAAGCCAGTGATGAGTGATGAATTGATAAAATCAGTTCGGAAAGCTACTTTAGTGCTTAATGCCGATAAAAAAACGATAGAAAAAGAGGTGGTCAAATACACAGAAACCCTTTCTATTTACGATGGGGAAGATTACCTAATTCTCGATGTTGCCAACATTATTCGAATGGAGGCAGATGGCAGTTACACCAAGATAATTTCAAAAACGCATGCACCGATTTTAGCCAGTAAAAGAATGGGGCATTATGAAGAAAAACTAGATCCTTCCAAATTTTTTCGGTGTCACAATTCTCATTTGATCAATCTTAAAGAACTAAGTCGACTAAGTAAAGGAAAGTCAGGATATATTACCTTACTAAATAATGAAGTAATTCCAGTCTCAGGATCTAAAAAAGAACAGCTGAACCAACTGCTAGGACTTTAATTATCGAACACATGACTCTTTGAAATGAATATTCTTAAGACGAAGAATGACACCAAACTAATGATTCCATAAAGGATTACATCATCGTAGTTTTGGAAGATGAGCGAACCGATGAAAAACAAAATTCCATAAGTCATTATCACTGAGCTTAACCAACACATCGTCAAAGGGAAAATGGTGCTTTTCTCTCCAGAATCCTTTTGTTTGTATGGTTTCCAATTTCCTTCAGGGCGAACCTTGTTGTAAAATTTTGCCAAATGAACGTAGTCTGTTGGTTGAGTTAGAAAAGTAACGGTTAGCCAACAAACGGTTGAAAATCCAACAGTAAATAGGAAATTAATTGGGTGCTCGAAATGGAATACATAGTTGGATAAAGTATAGCCTAAAAATGGTGCAATGGACGCAGTGATTTCACTCCACGCATTGATTCTCCACCAATACCAACGTAGGATTAACACCATTCCTAAACCGGCACCACATTCAATTAAGAAGTTGGCTGCTCCGTCAATGGTTTTAATTTGTGAGGTGGCAAAAATAGAAATCAATACAATTAGTAAAGTGCTGATTCTTGCAACTTTTACGTAGTGCTTATTTTCTTCTTCTTCATTTTTAAAGGTTTCAGGTTTTCTAAGAAAACGTTTGTAGAAATCATTAGTGATGTAACTTGCGCCCCAATTCAATTGAGTAGAAACCGTACTCATATAAGCTGCTAAAAATGCAACGAGCAATAATCCTTTCAATCCAACTGGTAAGTAATCCCGCATCGCCAATACGAATCCTTGTTTGGTTTCTTCCGGACCTAAATCGGGATACAATACCAACGCACACAACCCAACAATAATCCAAGGCCAAGGGCGTAAACAGTAATGTGCAATTTGGAAAAATAAGGTGGCGAAAACGGCATTCTTTTCATCCTTAGCACTCATCATTCGTTGTGCAATGTAACCGCCTCCACCTGGTTCAGCTCCTGGATACCAACTTGCCCACCATTGCACCAAACCAAAAGTTAAAAATGCGCCTATTGAAATGCTGTATGTTCCTATGGTATCTAAAGTAGAAGTGCCTTCTCCAATTTTTGGAAAGAAATCAAATCGCCAAGCTGGTAATTGAGCTTTTAATCCGGCAATTCCACCAATTTGTTCCGTGTCTAAAACGACATAAGCCAGTATAATACAGCCAATCATGGCAATGAAGAATTGTACTGTATCCGTAATGGCAACACCCATAAAACCAGATAGAGTAGAGTAGAAGGCCACAATTAGCATGCAAGCACCTATTACATATAAGATCTGTGTTTCCGGAATGTCAAAAAAGATGATCAATATGGAAGCGAGTGCTGCATTTACCCAACCGATGATGACTACGTTTAGGAAGATTCCCATGTAGAGGGATTTAAAACCTCTCAAGAATGCCGCTGCTTTTCCGCTGTAGCGGATTTCAATCAATTCTAATTCTGTTAAGACGTCAGCTCTTCGCCATAAACGGGCGAAAAAGAAGGTGGTTAACATCCCTCCAATTAGCATGTTCCACCACAGCCAGTTTCCTGAAACACCGTGTTGGGCAATTTTCTCGGTTACCCATAGTGGTGTGTCGGCAGCAAAAGTGGTCGCCACCATGGAAATACCTGCGATGTACCAAGGTAAGTTCCGACCACCTAAGAAAAACTGACTTAAATCCTTTCCAGCATTGGCTTTGTAATACAATCCGATGCCAAGAGAAAGTAGAAAATAAGCCGCTATAATGATCCAATCGAGGTAGTGTAATTCCATTTGTGTTTTTTTCTGGTGACTAAAGTAGAAAAGATTTTTGATGCTATGAAAAGTGGGGTGGAATTAACTTTTACCTACTTTTAAAAAAGAATCTAATTCACCATGAAAACCCAACTTATTTACTCATCATCTCACATAACTACCCAATGGTCTGGAGGAACCACCACACAGTTATTTATTTTTCCTGCCCAATCTAACGTATCAGATCGGGATTTTGATTTTCGAATAAGCACTGCGAAAGTAGAAGTCAATGAATCCACATTTACACCGTTTATTGGATTTGACCGAACATTACTCATTCTAGATGGCAGCATTCAGATTTCACACGAAGGACATCATGAAAAGGTTTTGAAACCCTTCGATCAAGATTTTTTTAAGGGAGATTGGAGTACTAAATCGGTAGGGATTTGTGTGGATTTTAATGTAATCACTAAGCCCGAGTTTTCGAATACAACTGAAGTGTTGAAGTTTTCAAAAGGGGAGGAAGTTGCAGTTGAAGATTCTTCCAATTGGTTGATTTTTTATTTGTATAAAGGATCGATTGAAATAGATAATGAGTTTTTATTGCAGCAAGGCGATGTGTTGGTGGTGGAAGAATCAGAGAGTGAAGTGTTGAATATAATTGCTGATGAAGAAAGCGTAATGATTTTAGTTAAAATATCAATTCTCAAGCCATAACAGGAGTATTGTTAGTTATAATTCTAGTTTACGTTCTTTTGGCTTCTTGCCTGCGGCAGGCAGGGACCCAAAAGAACCAACCGTGCCTACCGCGGGCAGGAAGGTAAAGTCCTTGAAGAAAATAAATTATTTCTCTTCATGAAACTTAACTTCTAAGGAGTGATTTCCTCTTAAAATCGGAACTTCTCCGTCTCTCTAAAGTTCCATTTTGAGAAAGAATCCATTTACTTCAAGGACGGTCAAAACAAAAAAAAGATAGAGGCAATTGTTTTTTGATTTTCCTTTTATTGAAAAATCACTTAAAAATTTAATTCTATCAATCATTCTCCCGAATTTCGCAGTATGTCTATTTTGATTTGCCCACATTGTCAAGCTCCTCTTGAACCAACTGAAAACCGAAGTTATGGTTGTGAAAACAATCATCAGTTTGATGTTGCTAAGGAAGGGTATGTGAATTTGTTGCCCGTCAATCAGAAGAAATCGAAGAACCCAGGCGACAATGAGGTGATGATTTCTGCACGGAGAAACTTTTTAGAAGAAGGGCATTACGACCCATTGGTTCATGAAGTAGCCGCATTGATTCAAAGTCAATTGACAGACAAAACCGCGGCGACTGTTTTGGATACCGGCTGTGGCGAAGGGTATTACACCCATAAAATTGCAGAACAGCTGCAATCAATCTCTCCCCAAGTATATGGAACCGACATTTCAAAATATGCGGTTCGTTTGGCGGCGAAGCGATACAAATCGACCACTTACTTTGTGAGTTCTGTGTTTAATCTGCCTGTGGCTGATCATTCAGTGGATTTAATTGTTTCCATATTTGCACCTTTCGATGCAGCAGAATTTCAAAGAGTGTTAGCTGAAGAAGGAAAGTTGGTGATTGTAAGTCCTGCGGAGAACCACATGAAGGAAATAGCCGAATTGGTGTACGATGAATTTCGACCACATGAACGAACGATACTGGAGAAAATTCCTGAGCCGTTTATGAAATTGAAAACCGAGCGATGTTCCTTTGTATTGGATCTAAATAACAATGAATCAATACTGAATTTACTAAAAATGACGCCTTATTATTGGAGTGCTTCTGCTGCTCAACTGAGTCATTTTGAAACCATCGAAACCATTCAAGTGAGTTGCGATTTTAATATTTCAATTTTTCAAGTTGCAACCTAAAAGAAGTAAAAGAGTACTTGACTTTTAGTATGTTTGACTTCCTAAGAAATTACTAACTCGCATGAAATTTATTTTTACCTTTTTGGTAGCCCTTATTGGATTTAATCCACTTTTCTCACAAGTATTTATTGTAGATTCTGGAGTCGTATTGAAAAAAGGGGTGTATCTATCTTTTGAAGAGTTTAAAAACAATAGTCCATCAGAAAGTTTTTCAAGAGAAATCTTTTCAGGACACGTAAATTATGGTTTTTTAGGAATGAAAGGATCAGTAATAACTTATGGAATAGGTAGAAAATTAGAGAGCGGTCTCAAAGTGAAAAAAGTGTTTGGTTTTTGTGATGGGGAAAAAATTTATATTAATCAAGGTTCTAGCACGTTGGATTATAGACCTTTTGTAGAGGTACTTTATCTAGGTAGATTTTGTTATTATGAAGGCGTCTCGAATGGAGGCGGCATAGCGGCATCCCCCAATGCCTCAAATATCAAAAGTATGTCAGGTGTAATCATTGACATTAATAATGGGAAAACCTACAGTACTACTCATGCAGACTTAAGATTGTTGTTTTCGAAATTTGAAACATTCTCAGATGATTTAACGCTCTATAAATTAGAGGATAAAGCGTTAGTAATGAAGTATTCTAATTTGGATAAAGCATCTATTAGGAGAAAAGGTTATGTAGAAAAAGTTGTGGACTATACTTTTGTATTTAGAAATAAGAATGATAGTTCATTGGAAGCATACGAAAGTAGAATGTTATCCTATAAAAATGATCCTATGTTCGTTGATATTCAAATTGAAAAAAAATACTTTAAAGATGGAAAACTTAAAGTTTTCAATGTTTGGGGATGTTATTCTAAAAGTTTGAAAACAACCTATCTTTATAAAATAGGTACAGGATATCATTATCATAAAACTGGACAAATTCAGAAGGAGGAAAACTACAATATACATGGTAAGAAAGATAGGAAAACTGTCACTTATAATGAATTAGGGGAGATTGTTAAAGAATCGGTTTACTCAAAAGGAGATTTGATAAGAAAGTAAAGCAAATGAAAAATTATATCTTAGTGGTAGTTACTCTATTTGGGATTAACCCACTTTTCTCACAAGAACTAATCGTAGATTCTGGTGTGGTGTTGAAAAAAGGAGCTTACCGAAACTTTGAAGAGTTTAGGTCGAATAGTCCATCGATTAGTTATTCTGGAGAAGTCGTTGATAGAAATGTTCTCTACGGTATCTTAGGGCTAGGTGGATCAATCAAGTATTATGGTATCAATGGGACTATTGAAGGAGAAATTAAAACTAAAAAATTGTATGGTTTTAGTGATGGCAAGAATGTTTATTACAATACAAATTTCTCCTTTATTTCAAACATTAATTTTGTAAAATTTGATTACTTAGGCCGATATTGCTATATAGACCATGTCGTTAAAGGTAGCCAATATGTATCATCTGGAATTAATGGTAGCATGACTGTGAGTAAATCCCCTAATAACAGAAGTGAGGCAATTATAGATATTAATGATGGACAATATTATGAGGTTACTAAAACGACGATGAAATTATTGTTTGCAATGAACGATTCATTAACTCAACAGTTAAAAGAACGAAGACTGATTAATCCGAATTATAAAGATTTATTGATTGAGTACTCTGAAATTCATCGAGATAAAATTTTGCGTGTTTTACCCGATAACACTCGACTAGACCATCTAATTTATAAAAATTCTTCAGACTCAACGCTGCTTGATTATGAAAGTAGAATGTTAAGTTATATTTCTGATCCGATGATTCTAGAAATGAAGGTCGTTAAAAGCTACTATGGAAATGATCAATTGAAAGTTTTTGGAATTTGGGCAAAACATGAAAACGGAAATAATGCTAATTACCCATACGACATCGGAACTTGGTATCACTTCCATAAAAATGGACAAATTAAAGAGGAAGTCAACTATAATCTATTGGGTCAAAAAAATGGACTGAACGTCAAGTATGATGAACAAGGGAATGTTATTAAAGAATTGATTTATGTTGACGGAGAATTGGTTCCGCAAAAGTTGTAACCAATTAGAATCGAAGTGTCATTTTTTTAAGTTTGACTCATTTATTACTAACTACATAACATGAAATATTACATACTTTTAATTAGTTCCCTTTTTGTAGTTAACACACTATTCTCACAAGAACTGATTGTAGACTCTGGTGTGGCATTGAAACGTGGAGTGTATAGAACTTTTGATGAGTTTAAGTATAATAATCCGTCGTTGGATTACGATGGGCCATTAGAATATAGGTATGCAAGTTATAGTATTATAAATACTACAGACAAGATTGAATATGTTGGGATAGGAAAAAAAATAGTAGGAAAGGTTAAATCAAAGACTGTTTATGGGTTTTCAGACGGGAAGAAGGTTTATTTAAACTTAATTGGATTATCACCTACTTCAAAAAACTTTGTGGAACTTGAGTATTTAGGAAGGTATTGCTATTATAAATTTGTTAGTCGGAAACCGGGTATGATTTTTATGTTTGGCTTAATGGGGATGGCAATTTCCACTACCAAAGGTGAAGTGTTGATTGATATCAATAATGGAGAGTATTATGAAGCAAATAAGTCTAGGTTGGAAAAGTTGTTTCCAAATGTCAATATTCAAGAGGATCTAGAATTGACAAAAGGTAGTGCTTTTAAGTATAAAGAGTTGGTGGAGAAATATTCGTTACTTAATGAGGATGAAATAATTCGTCAACCATTTTTAGAGGAAGAGATCTTTGAAAAACTATTAAATCGATTACCCGCAGATACGTCTATTGATGCATATCAAGCTCGAGTTTCTAGCTTAACCAGTGATTCTAGGATTTTTAAAATTAGATTAGTAAATAAAGCGTTTAAAAATGGTCAGCCAAAGATGTTTGGAATCTGGGCAAAGCATGACATGGGAAATAATTCAGATTATTTTTACGACATCGGTACCTGGTATCATTTTCATGAAAATGGACAACTGAAAGAGGAAGTCAACTATAATCTATTGGGTGAAAAAAATGGACGGAACATCAAGTATGATGATCAAGGGAAGGTTATCAATGAGCTGATTTATGTTGATGGAGTGTTAGTTCAGTAGATATATAGAATCGAGTTTTTTTAGATTTTTTAATTAAACATCTCTAGTTCATTTTTATTAAGTTTGAATCACAAATCTACAAACCTATACCAATGAAGAAGTTCCTATTCTTTTTAGTCGTCCTATTTGGATTAAATAATGTATTTGCTCAAGAACTGATTGTAGACTCTGGTGTGGTTTTGAAAAAAGGAGTGTATCGAACTTTTGACGAATTCAAATACAATTCTCCATCATTGGATTTTCCATCTGGAATTGACACTGTTTCTTTAAAATATGGTTTCATTGGAAATAGAGATCGTCTAACCTACTATGATATTGGAAGAAATATTGGTGAATTAAAAGCCAATCAAATGTTTGGGTTTTGTGATGGAGAATCAGTTTATTTTAATGTAGATTATTCAAAGTATTCAAAGATGAACTTTGTCAAGGTTGGATACCTAGGACGATATTGCTATTTTAAACATTCTAAACCATTTAAACCAAGCATTGTTGCAGCTGGTGTTGCTGGAGGTTTAGTTGGTGGATTAATTGTAGGAGCTGCAGGGCAACCAGCTGGCGAATGTGTATTAGATATTAATAATGGCGTAAGTTATTCTATTTCTAAGTCGAAGTTGAAGTCATTATTTCCTGAAGATGAATCTTTAGAAAAGGACATAAAGTATCTTATAGGGGTTAATCCTGATTTAAAAGATTTAGTGGTTAAATATTCCAAAATCTATGATTACGAAATTGTGCGAGATATTCTTGATGATAATGCAGATTTAGATCAATTAATTTATAGAAAAAGTATTGATTCAACATTAGCAGATTATGAATATCGAATGAAGCGATATCAATCAAGTCCTATGTTTTACGAGATCAAGATTGTCAAGAATTACTATGGAAATGAGCAATTGAAAGTTTTTGGAGTTTGGGCAAAACATGAAAAAGGAAATAATGCTGACTATCCTTATGATATAGGAACTTGGTATCACTTTCATAAAAATGGACAATTGAAAGAGGAAGTCAACTATAATTTACTAGGCAAAAAAAATGGACGCAACATCGAGTATGATGATCAAGGGAAGCTCATTCATGAGCTGATGTATGCCGATGGAGAATTGGTCGAGTAAAAGTTGTTTCCAATTAAACTTGAGGTAATCATTATTATAAATTTGAAAATCGATAGTTGCTTTTTATTATGTTTGAATTACTAAATACTAACTATATCGCATGAAATCATTCTTTTTGCTCCTCATTGCTCTTTTTGGATTAAACACATTATTTTCACAAGAATTGATAATTGATTCTGGTGTAGTGTTGAAAAAGGGAGTGTATAGCACTTTCGATGAGTTTAAATCTAATTCTCCTTCATTAGACTATTCTGGAAAGATTCTTACTGACCAAGTATATTATGGTTTTGTTGGCACTGGTGGTTCTATTACCTATTATGGAATAGTGAAAAATGAGGCACACACCTATAAAACGAGTAAAGTTTTTGGATTTTGTGATGGAGAAAATGTTTATTACAACACCAATTTTTCCATATCCTCTAATACCAATTTTGTAAAGTTTGGTTATCTAGGAAGGTATTGCTACATTGATTATGTCATGAATGGCAATGCAGTCCCAGTGCCTGTCGTGAATGGTAACGTTGCTGTTGTCAAACAAAGTAATAGGAAAGCGGCGGGAGTTTTAGACATTAATAATGGCCGTTTATATGATCTTTCAAAGTCAAACCTGAATGATTTGTTTTTCAATGATAAAGCGTTTAATGAAAAGTTTGATTCTTTAAGGAAGTCAGACGGTGGCTATGAACTCTTAGTTGCAAGATATGCTGAATTGAATAAAAATGAGATTGTTAGAGGAGGGCCTTTAGAGAGAAATCAACTTGAAAAAACGATTTGTAAGTTACCATCAGATAGTTCGTTAGAAGGTTATATTTCTAGAGTCATGTTTTTTAGAAGTGACGTGCGGTTTAATGAATTAAAATTGATTGAAAAAAGTTATGGAAATGGAACTCTTAAATCTATTGGGGTGAAAGCAAAACATAATATGAGCTACAGTAGAGATTATTTTTACACGATTGGCACATGGCATCAATTCCATAAAAATGGACAAATCGCTGAGGTGGTCAACTATAATTTGAACGGGGATAAAAACGGACCAGAGATCAAGTATGATGAAGAAGGAAATGTCATTAAAGAGTCGATGTATCTCAATGGTAAGATTGTAAAAGAATAAATCATTGTAATGAAATGCAAGAAAAGTTTCCAAAACCCAAAAATGTAAAAGAGTACATTGCTCAATTTCCGGATTCGACTCAACAGTTATTGAATACATTGAGAAAAACGATTCAAACCGCAGCTCCCGAGGCAAAAGAGGTAATCAATTACGGTATGCCCACCTTTCAGTTGAATGGCAATTTAGTGCATTTTGCTGCTTATAAAAATCACATCGGATTCTATCCTTCTCCTTCTGGATTGACTGCTTTTGATGATGAGGTTTCCAACTATAAAAATTCAAAAGGCGCTGTTCAGTTTCCTTTGAACAGTTCATTACCATTGGAATTGATTTCAAAAATTGTAAAATTTAGAGTAAAAGAGAATTTAGCGAAATCTTAGATTACCGCTGATGTATTTTTAATTGATAAAATTGAAGTGAATGGATTATTTTGGAAGCAAAAACAACGACAATATGAGATCGCACGAAATAGAATATCAAATTCACGGAGACGACATGCAAGTAGTGTCCGTAATACTAGACCCACAAGAAACGGTAATTGCAGAGGCCGGTGCCATGAACTGGATGGATAGAGACATTCAGTTTGAAGCCAAAATGGGCGACGGCTCACAGCCCAATCAAGGAATGTTTAGCAAATTAGCCAGTGTCGGAAAACGACTATTAACTGGAGAGTCTTTGTTTTTAACCCACTTTACCAATAATGGTTTTGGCAAAAAGGAAGTAAGTTTTGCAGCACCCTATCCAGGTAAAATTTTACCATTGAATTTGAAAGAAATAGGTGGAGAAATCATTTGCCAAAAAGACTCTTTCTTATGCGCAGCCAAAGGAACTGAAGTTTCTATCGCGTTTACAAAGCGTTTCGGAGCCGGGTTTTTTGGTGGAGAAGGGTTTATTCTGCAACGATTAAGAGGCGACGGAATGGCCTTTTTGCATGCAGGAGGAACGATCGTTAAAAAAACGTTGAACAATGAATCATTATTGATCGATACTGGTTGTATTGTAGGCTTTTCTCCAGGTTTAGACTATTCTATAGAAAGAGCAGGAAACTTGAAGTCGATGTTTTTTGGAGGAGAAGGATTGTTTTTAGCCACTGTTCAAGGAACGGGAACTGTTTATTTACAGAGTTTACCTTTCTCTCGATTGGCTGATCGAATCATTCAACATGCTCCTAAAATGGGTGGATCATCAAAAGGAGAAGGTTCTATCTTGGGAGGATTAGGAAGGATGATTGACGGAGATAGGTAAGGAAGAATAATTCGTATTTTTGAATAAAACAATCAGATGAGTTACGATGCTGAAAAGTTAGAGTTAATTAGATGGCTGATGGATCTGGAAGATAAGGCTGCGATTAGTTATTTAAAAGTCGTCAAAGAATCAATGGAGTCCACGACCGATTGGGGGAATACAATTTCTGAAGAAGCACGTTCAGGAATTATGAGTGGACTGGAGGATGTTGCCAACAATAGAGTTACTCCACATACAGAGGTAAAAAAGGTGTATGGACTCTAATTATAAGCTTTTTTGGACTAAAGAAGCATTGCAAAATCTTGACGAAACTATATTGTATTTGCAAAGTAGATGGACAGATAGAGAAGTCGACTTATTTAAGAAAAAACTAAGCCATCTGTTGAGTTTAATCGAACTCAATCCTAAACTATTTCCAACTTCTACTTTATTATCAGAGGTAAGAAAGTCAGTCTTAACTAAGCAAACTAGTATTTTTTATAAAGTTGACAATCAAAAAATTTACATTTTATACCTGTTTAATACGTATCAAAACACAACAAAATTAAAATGAAAATAATACTAAGAAATATATTGGCCGTTGTATTGGGCTTGTTTGTCGGTAGCACAGTCAATATGGGCTTAATTACCATTAGTGGATCTATAATTCCACCACCTGAAGGTGCAGATTTAACCACTATGGAAGGCTTAAAAGCCGCTATGGAATTATTTGAATTGAAGCATTTCTTCTTTCCATTTTTAGCACATGCTCTGGGAACATTGGTTGGGGCGTTATTGGCATCATTGATTGCTGCTAGCCATCAGTTGAAGTTTGCGATGGTAATTGGTGGGTTCTTCTTAATTGGAGGAGTTGCCATGGTATTTGCTGTTCCTTCTCCGCTTTGGTTTTCTATTCTAGATTTAGGGTTTGCTTATCTACCTATGGCGTGGATTGGCTGGAAAATTACCGGCAAAGGGAAGTAGAAAAGACTTTTTAATAGCCTCAATTTAAATCTTTGAAGTAATTATTCAGCAGAATTAGTTAAACTTGTTGTCCTTTGATAATTAGACAATAAACGACTACTAATGAATAATAGCTATTCTATGAAGCGAATCTGGAAGATTCTCTTTTTCCTAATTACCTTTTTTATTCTCTCTAATGATTCATTTGGGCAGTTTAAAATTATGACTGCGCCGACTCCTGAACTTAATGCGGTTTCGGCTGGTATATTGTTTAATGTCAGCTCTAAGGAGACAATTCGCGTTGATACAATTTACTTTTCAATACAGTCAATTAATAGTAATTATTTCGAATTTTGGTATCGAGAAACACCTACGATTACTACTCCTGACTCTTCTGATTTTAGCCCTTGGAAAGGAATTTGGAAGAATAAAATGCACCTTGTATCTGCTTTTGAGAAAAATGGAGTTGCATCTTTAGCAATTCCTGGAGGTGTTGTGATTCCTGCCGGTTCCAGTTACGGTTTCTATCTTGGAATTTATGCACCTAGGTTTAATATCGGTTTAATTCACGACCCAGAAAGACGTTCAACTATTAATGACAATATTGTTTCGTTGATACCTTTTGTTGGGATCGGTTCTGCATGGAGTAGAAATTACAATAGATTAGAATCTTATCATAGAAATAGTAGTTTTAGAGGAGGTCTTGCTTATGAGGTTATCTATAAGAGCACCAATGATTTGGGAGTTAAAACTATCGATTCTGTGGACGCTTTGTGCGATGGAAGTCAAACCGTATATACTACTATTGAAAATCATGGTAAGAATTTAGTGACATCTGCTCAAGTGAATTGGTCAATAAATGGAGTGCTTCAAACTCCAGTTAATTTCTCGGGAGTATTGGATACTTTAAATGGCTTAAATTCGAACTTGACGAAAGTGTATCTGGGAAATTACAATTTTAGCTCTGAAAGTCAGGATGAAATTATAGTATGGACTTCCTTGCCAAATGGAGTTGCGGATACAAGTAACAATAACGATACGTTGAAGAGAATAGTCACTACTCAATTGAATGGAGGGAATTATACCATTAATTCCAATGCGGCAAGTACATCAACCAATTGTAGAAGTTTTAATGAATTATTTGACAGAATTGAGCAATATGGAATCTGCAGTACAGTCACAGTTGACGTAGTGCCCGGTTCTGGCCCTTATTACGAATTGGCCACCATAAATAATTTTGAAGGGAGCAGTACCAAGAGAATTATAATCAACGGAAATGGAGAGAAGTTGATTAATCCAATAATTAATGATTCAATAGCTTCTACATTTAGAATTGAAAATTCTTCTTTTATTACGATTGATAGCTTAATCGTGGAATCTAAAGATATTAAGCATGGGGACGCGTTGATGATTCACTTAGCTAAAGATATTACTATTACTAATTGCACGTTTAGAGTAGATTCCTCGAATAATTCAAAAAACTCTATCTGTGCAAGAATCTCCAATAAGGGGTCAGATAGAATGGTAGATGTTAAAGGGTATGTTACTACTGTATCAAATATCATATTTGAAGGGAATCAGTTTTTTGGCGGGTATTATAGCTTTATTATGCTAAGTGATCCTGCAGCTAGATCAAGTAATGTTAGGATTATAAATAATTCTTTTAAATCATTTTCAAGATCTGGGATATATGCTTTAAATGTTGACGACCTAACTATTGAAAGAAATAGAATTCATGAACCAGAATTGTCTTACAATGAAATCATTACCGGTGTTGAGTTGCAGGGTTGTTCAGATTTTAAAATTAATAGAAATACAATTTATGATGTAGTAGACCATACATTCATAGTCAATGCTAATTTTACTGGAATTTCAATTTCGTTTGGAAGTTTATTAATAACAGGAGAGGTGAATAATAATCTAATTTACAATGTTCAACCATTCCAATCACTTTCAGGAATAAGAACCTCAGAGTTTGTTGATGTGAGTATTTCAAACAATACCATTGTGTTTGATGATACAGCTGCTTCTTATGGAGTGGTTTATGGGATATCTTTAGGAGGAGCTTATAATGAGACAAGACTTCAAAGTAATTTAATTTATGTCACACATGGCGGAAGTGATGATAAATATGGTATTCGTGTCTTCGGGCAGAACTTAAATAGCAGGCTACCTTTAAATATTAGTCACAATAATATCTATCTAAATTCTCTTGGTTCTGGAATTCAGAGCCCGTTTTCCTTGAGTTCGGCTAATTGGTCAAATAACAGTATAGATAGTCTGGGACTTGGAGAAGGGAATTTACAAGTTGATCCACTCTTCAAAAATACAGCAACTCATGATTACACACCTACTAACCCTATCATAAATGCAGCCGGGAAATATGACTCTACAGTTGTTACAGACCTTTATGGTAAACTTAGAAGTCCTTTTAAAAATGATATTGGAGCAATTCTGATTGAATCTCCAGTACTCGATTTGGCCATACAATCTTTCGACTTGCCTTTTCCATTATGCGGAGGAAATAGAAATCTGGGAGTAATTCTTCAGAATAATGGCACAACTAAAATCGATAGTGTCATCATAAATTGGTCGATTGATAGTGTTATACAACCTCCAATTGCCTATAACTCCGCAATAGACACTTTAGGTTCTGTGGGAGGAAACCAAGCCACTGTTAACTTGACAAATTATACTTTTGGGGCTACAGATACTATTGAATTCAAGGCTTGGTTGACTATACTGAGTGGTCAAATAAATGATGAAAACTCGATTAATGATACAATTATCAAAAAATATAGGCCTGCTTTATCAGGCACCTATTTTTTAGATGCAAAAGTTCAAGCTTCTGCTGATACGTTTACTACTTTTTCTGACTTTTCAAACATGGTTTCTAAATGGGGAATGTGCGGAAACGTTACCTTAGAAGTTGTAAAAGGATCTGGTCCATATAATGAAAGTGTACATTTTCAGTCGATATCACATGGGCCGAATGACACTTTAAGAATCAATGGAAATGGCGACTCATTAAATTACGTTGGTACCTTGACTGACTGGAATGTAGCATTTAGTGTTTCCAATTGTTCAAATTTTATTCTGAATGATTTAGCAGTTTCAATCGATGGATTAAAGGGGATCGGAATTAGCTTAAATGATGTTGAGAATGTGATCGTTTCAAATTCTAAAGTTTTTTTCAAACACAAAACTGATGATTATCAATATATCGGAATAGGGATAGGTTCGCTTTTGGATTATAGATCTTTTACTACAGCTAAAGGAGTAAAAATCTTAAATAATCAAATTATAGATGGGTATTCTTCAATTGTTGCATCGACACTAAATGAAACAGATATTCAGAATGTATTGATTGAAGGGAATAAAATTGAAAATTTTGGTTTCGAAGGGATTAATTTCTGGCGAGGTGATGGTATCCGTATTGTTGGAAATGAGTTTACTCGTTTGAATAGAATAAACTATGATGATTATAAAGGCATTCTAGTTGGTAATTGCTCAAATTTGTTAATTGAAAAAAACCTGTTTCATGATATTGAATCACCAGGGTCTTTTTTTAGAACATTTTCAGCAATAGAGTGCAATAATTCTCCTAGTGTTGACAAAACGAATTATATTATGAATAATGTAATTCGAGGCTTCAATTCAAGCGATGACAATATCTCTGGATTTGTAATAAAGTCAAAATCAAATGAAAAATATATAAATAACACTTTTGTTCTAGATAAAATAAGGACAAGTGGTATTGCTTTTAATTTACAAGCAGATGGTGCAATAATGGAAGACATAGAGATAAGTAATAATATTATTTATTTAGCAAAGGGGGATTCTTCTGGTCAGTTTAACATATACTCTAAGTGGGCTTTTGATATGGGTTCTGTAGGTGCTTCTATAGAATCGAATTCAATCTTTATAGAACCTTGGACGGCTAATCATTTGGCTGAATCTTATGTAAAAACATTTGAAAACATAAGGCCTTTTGAGAAGACATTTTTAGCAAAAAACAACTTGCTTTTAGACCCAAAATTCAAGGACCTAGAAAATGGTGATTTAAGTCCACTCAATTATCGATTGCAGGGTTCAGGAAAATCGAACAGCAAAGTAACTGAAGATTTTTACGGAGCACCACGTAATCCATTGGCGTTGGATCGTGGAGCAATTGCTTTTACCCAACCAAATCTAGAAGTCAATGTAGATTCGTTCAATGTGCCTGAAGCTTTATGTCCTGGAACTTATCCTTTAAGTCTGTTTGTTTCCAACGAAGGGTTTAATCGTATCGACAGCCTGACTGTGAATTATGAAATAAATGGGGTGGTGCAGAACTCAAAAAGCACCCATTCTATCATTGAAAACTACCTTTCTGTAATTGGAAATGTAGCAGAAATTCCATTAGATGGATTCTCAATTAATGAAAATGATACCATTCGTTTGAAAGCATGGCTGACAAGTGTAAACGGACAAGCTGGAGACGAATACGCTAGAAATGATACTCTAGAGTATACCGTGGTTGGAAAACGTGGAGATGTATTTAATCTGAATTCCTCTTCAAAACTCTACAATTTCGAGATAGGTGATCAATGTTGGACCACTTATGGAACCAATTCTTCTTGGCAGTGGGGTGAACCCAATTCGAGTTTTATATCTGCGGCTAATACTGGAGTAAATGCTTGGGTAACTAATTTGAATGGAAATTACAATGCAAACGAGCTTTCTTATTTAGAATCGCCTTTCTTGGATTTATCAAAAATAGAGGCTTCTCAGCCATTGCAAATTCAATTTTTTACGAGCTTTAGTTCAGAGCAATCGAACGATAAAATGTGGCTAGAATCTACAAATGATAGCGGCAGTACTTGGCAAAAAGTAGTCCCCTCATTAACGGCTAATAACTTTTATAACAATAGCGCTACCCAAGTTTGGGAAGGACAGTCACAAAGCACCAATGGTTGGATTCCTGTTTCAAACGAAATGTTAGGTTTGAGTGGAAATGCCAATGTGAAGTTGAGGTTTGCTTTTCAATCCAATGGATCAAATCAGCAAGATGGGTTTGGAGTTGATGACGTTCAATTAAATTTATTGATAGGAGTGCCTGAAGTAGAACAGAAAGCCTTTTCAATGTTGATGTATCCTAATCCTACAAATGGAGATGTTAAGTTAGAATTTAATAATTCTTCTATCGGAGAATATATGATTCGAGTGTTTTCTATTTCCGGGAAGCTAATGCTTGAAAGGAGAGTTGCTATTCTTGACAAAAATCAACAAACAGAAGCTTTGCAAATCATAAATATGACTAAGGGAATCTATTTTGTTCAAGTTGTTGGCGAGAATGGGGGAGAAACGAAGAAGTTGATGGTGAAGTAGGGGATGAATCAACTTCCTGAAAGAATCAATTTTAAAAATTAACTAGTATTCAGCAGAATTAATTAAACTTGTTGTCTGTTGATTTTAAGAAGATAAACTAAAGCTAATGATGACTTCCTATTTATTAATAAGACCTTTGAGGTTTCTTTCTTTCCTGATTGCCTTTTTGGCTCTATCTAACTCCTCAATTGCTCAATATAAAGTTACAACCTCTGTTCAGGCCGATGAAAACAGTTTTTCAATAGGGGGCTTATTCAATGTAAGCTCGAATCAAACTATTAGGTTAGATACTATTTACTTCCCAATTTTCCTTTCCAATTATTTAAATGTGGAATTATGGTACAAGGAAACTCCTATTTTATCGACTCCAGATACTGCTGATTTTGAAGCTAACATTGGAATATGGAAAAATAAAATTGTAAAAGTGACTGCTTCCAGTCAGGCAGGAATGGCTGCAATTGAAATCCCAAGTGGGATAGTAATACCTGCTGGTAAAAGTTTTGGCTTTTATGTTGGAAGGTATAAATATACCGCTGGTTTTGGCATTAGTATTCATAAAGGTGTGCTGTCTCCAATTAACGATAGTGTAATTTCATTTGAACCATTTGTCGGTAGTGGTTCTGGGTGGAATAGGGTTAATAATGTATTACCGACTGCAAATTTAAATACGAGCTTCATCGGAGGAGTTGCCTACACAGTATTGACTAAAGGGTTAAATGATTTAGTAGTTAAGTCTATCGATTCTATTCAAACGATCTGTGAAGATAGTAAGAGTATTTATGCAACAATCGCTAATTACGGTAAGAATGTTATCAATTCTGCTCAAGTCAATTGGTCAGTAAATGGAATTCTTCAAACTCCAGTTAATTTCTCAGGTTTTATAGACACTCTTGGTGGTTTAGCTTCCTTTGAAGCTAAAGTTAGTTTAGGGAATTTCTTTTTTACTGGGATAAATCAAAATGAAATTAAAGTTTGGACCTCATTACCAAATGGAGTTTTAGATACTAGAAACTATAACGATACTTTAGAAAAAAAGGTACACACCTCATTAACTGGTGGGAACTATACAATTAATTCGAATGCAACTTCTTCTGCAACCAACTTTACTAGTTTTTCTGCTTTGTTTGATAAGATTGCTGATATAGGAATTTGTAGTTCAATAACTGTAGATGTTGTCTCAGGTTCAGGGCCATATTTGGAAAGAGTGAGCTTAGAGGATTTTAAAGGAGCTCCCAACAGACAATTAATCATCAATGGAAATGGGGAGTCGCTTATTTTCTCTATGAATGCAGACACCAATACATCAACTCTTAAAATTGAGAATTCATCTTACATTACAATAGATAGTCTAACAATAGAATCTAGTGGAATTAAATATGGAGATGCTATGTCTCTGAATAATGTAACTAATATAGTAATTAGCAATTGTGTTTTTAAGGTGGACTCTACTGCCAATTCAGCTAACATTTCAGGTGTAAGAATAGGTCAAAAATCGGAAAGAAGGAATTTATTTCATGTAGTTTATCCATCTTATTTTAAGGATGTTAATTTTGTTGGGAATAAATTTTACGGTGGAGGGAAAGGGATTCAGGTATCAGGATTGCTTGATTTAACCGCCAGTGGATTTATGTTGAATCAAAATTCATTTAGAGGTTTTACTGAAACTGGGATATTTATATCAAGCGTAAGAGATTTAATGGTTGAAAGTAATTCTGTTCACCACGCAAAACTTGGTTATGATAAAACAGTTAATGGTATAGAAATTTGGGATTGTTATGGTCTTAAAGTAAATAAAAATGCCATCCATAATATTGGAATGAATGCCTTATTTGAAAGGATTCAATTTACGGCACTTTATATCAGAAGTTACGGTAATTATAATCAATCCAGTATTGTAAGCAATAATTTAGTTTATAATATTCGAGTGGATAGCATTTCTATCGGGATTTATGATTTTGGCAGCGATTATATTAATTTTTCAAACAATACTATTGTTTTAGACGGTACAAATGCACCAGATGTGAATTATACAGGAATCTATGTTGAAGAAATAGCTAACAAGATGGAATTTCAAAATAATCTAATATCAATTACATCAGGAGGAAGTGGGTCGAAATATGGGTTGAGACAATTGATGGATCCAAAAGATTCTAGTCGAGTAACATATCCAATTGCCTTAAGAAATAATAATATTTATGTGAACTCGTTGGGAACAGGAGTTAAAAGTTTGTTAACCCTAGGTAGCAGAAATGTAACATTAGAAGAGTTGGAAAATTTAGAGGTGGGGGAATCAAATTTGTCAGTGGACCCAGTATTTAAGAGTTTAGTTTCTGATAACTACTCTCCTACAAATCCAGTTTTAAGTGCTATGGGATTATTTAATCCACTGGTTTTAGATGATTTTAACGGGGAAGTCAGAAATTCATTTAAAAATGACATTGGAGCAATTCTAATGGAGTCTCCAGTTCTAGATGCATCTATTCAATCTTTTGATTTGCAATTTCCAGCATGCCGAGGGAATATTAACTATGTTGTTGTTCAGAATAATGGAAAAACGAAAATAGACAGTTTAATATTTAATTGGTCAGTAGATAATGTGATACAGTCAACAATAGTGTATAAAGCTGCGATAGATACAATAGGTTCTGTGCGTGGAAACCAAGGCCTTGTTTTATTGGGTAGTTATTCCTTTGACCCATTAAATGTTGTCGAATTAAAGGCTTGGATTACATCCCCGAATGGACAGATTAACGATGATAATGTGCTTAATGATACCCTTATCAAAAAATATCGACCTCCATTATCAGGCCGCTATTCATTAGACGCCAATAGTCCAGTTTCAGCGAAAAACTTCACATCTTTAACTGATTTTGCAACTACAATTTCAAAATGGGGAATGTGTGGCAATGTCACTTTAGATATCATTCAAGGTTCTGGCCCTTATACTGAAACTGCCTTATTTAATGCTATCCCAAAATCATTAAATGATACACTTCGAATTTTTGGAAACGGAGAGGAATTAATTTACAATAATCAGGCTAAAACTACGATTGCAGCACTTGGGTTTATAGATTGTAAGGATGTTATTATAAATAATTTATTTGTAACTCTATCAAATCGAGTAGGTTCCGGAATTCGAATGGCTGATGTTGAGAATGTTGAGATTTCAGACTGTAAGATTTACGCAGACTCTTTGTATAGTCCTGGGTCTATTGGCATTAATGTGTCGAAGGGAGATTATTACTTGACTGCTACTTCTGGCAATAATCTTCGGTTTGTTAGAAATAAAGTAAAGCATACTTATTCAGCAATAAATATCGAGGGAAATGATTTTAGTACAATAAAAAATGTTGAGATAGTAGATAATGTAATTCAACGTTTTTTTTCCTCAGGAATTTCCATCAAATCAATTGAAGATGGGAGATTAGAAAATAATGAATTATCAAACGTTCTTAGCACAAGAGATGTAACTGGCATAAACACGGAGTCGTCAACTAATTTATTTGTCAATAGGAATTCAATTCATAATATTAAAGCTAGTGGTGCTTTAAATGTTAGCAGTTTTATTGGAATTGAAAGTAATAATGCACCTGAACTAGGAAGCGAGAATTACATTATGAATAATATTATTTATGATATATCCTCATTTAGTCTTGCTACAGGATTAACCATCCGATCTGGAAAAAACGAAAAGATTTTTAACAATACTATTTCGCTGAATCAGTCGAATTTACCGTCAATTGGTATTCATGTTGGAGGTCTCAACTCATTTTATGAATTGACTAGAGGTATAGAAATAAGTAATAATATTATTCACCTTTCAAAATCAGGACTCCGGATAGGATTTCCTATTCAGAAGTATGCATTTAGACTATCTAACTTCGGGGCTATGATTGGGTGGAATAACGTATTTGTTGAAAAATCAAATGATAACTTTTATGCATTTGATGGAGATGAGTTTTTCAAAAATATAAACGATTTTCAAGATGTATCATATGGCAAGAATGATATCACAGTAGACCCAAAATTCAAGGACCTAGAAAATGGTGATTTAAGTCCACTCAATTATCGATTGAAGGGTACAGGAAAACCAAACAGCAAAGTAACTGAAGATTTTTACGGAGCACCACGTAATCCATTGGCGTTGGATCGTGGAGCAATTGCATTTACCCAACCCAATCTAGAAGTAAGTGTCGATTCATTCAATGTTCCAGCTGCTTTATGTCCCGGAACTTATCCTTTAAGCCTGTTTGTTTCCAATGAAGGATTTAATCGAATAGACAGCCTGACTGTGAATTATGAAATAAATGGAGTGTTGCTGAACTCAAAAAGCGACCATTCTATCATAGAAAATTACCTTTCTGTAAATTCGAATGTTGGTGAAATTCCATTGGGTGGATTTTCCATCAATGAAAATGATACCATTCGTTTGAAAGCATGGTTGACAAGTGTAAACGGACAAATTGGAGACGAATACGCTAGAAATGATACTCTAGAATATACGGTGGTTGGAAAACGAGGAGATGTATTTAATTTAAATGCTTCTTCAAAAATCTACAACTTCGAAATCGGTGATCAATGTTGGACCACCAATGGAACCAATTCTTCTTGGCAATGGGGAGCGCCCAATTCGAGTTTTATATCTGCGGCTAATACTGGAGTAAATGCTTGGGTAACTAATCTAACAGGAAATCACAATGCCAATGAGCTTTCTTATTTAGAATCGCCTTCCTTGGATTTATCCAAGATAGAAGCTTCTCAGCCATTGCAAATCCAATTTTTTACGAGCTTTAGTTCAGAGCAATCGAACGATAAAATGTGGCTAGAATCTTCAATTGATAGCGGCAATACTTGGCAAAAAGTAGTCCCCTCATTAACGGCTAATAACTTTTATAACAATAGCGCTACCCAAGTTTGGGAAGGACAGTCACAAGGCACCAATGGTTGGATTCCTGTTTCTAACGAAATGCTCGGATTAAGTGGAAATGCCAATGTGAAGTTGAGGTTTGCTTTTCAATCCAATGGCTCAAATCAGCAAGATGGGTTTGGAATCGATGACGTTCAATTAAATTTATTAATTGGAGTGCCTGAAATTGAGCAGAAAGCCTTTTCTATGTTGATGTATCCAAATCCTACAAATGGAGATGTTAAGTTAGAATTTAATAATTCTTCAATCGGAGAATATATGATTCGAGTGTTTTCTATTTCTGGGAAGCTAATGCTTGAAAGGAGAGTTTCTATTCTTGACAAAAATCAACAAACAGAAGCTTTGCAACTAACAAATATGACTAAGGGAATCTACTTTGTTCAAGTGATTGGAGAAAATGGAGGAGTAACAAAGAAGTTGATTGTGAGGTAGGGAAGTAGAAAAAAAGTCGCACCATCCATAAAGGAGAGTCTTGTTTCTGTAGTTTAAGATACAGATGATGCGACGGAGGGACTAGAACCGAATGTCGGTATTCGGTAATGCTTTTCTAATTCTTGTTTGTTCTGCTGAAGGAAACTGATTTCCAACTAATATTAATGTTTTTAGGTTACTCAATTGGTTGATGTTTTCAGGGAGTGCAATCAATTGATTATTTCCTAAATTCAATAAATTCAAATCACTCAATTTGCAAATGTTTTCAGGAAGCGTAGAGATTTGATTGTCTCTTAACGAAAGTGATTTTATCGATTTTAGCTTTTTGATATCCTCAGGTAATGATTGGATCTTGTTGTTGTCCAAGTTTAAGTCCTCCAATCGCCTTAGACGACACATTTCCGGAGTAAAGCTCCCAACTTGATTGTTCGCTACGTTTAGTAAATCCAATCGCTTCATGCGCTTAATAGCACTCGGAAGTGCTGATAAGTTGTTATTTTCTAATTCCAATGTTCTTAACTGCTTTAAGTTTCCCATTGACTCTGGCAAAACGACTAATTCATTTTGAACCAAGTGAATAATCTGTACTTTTTTGAGTTGACCAATTTCTTCTGGCAAAACCGTAAATTGATTTCTTGAAGCATTTAACACTTCTAAGTTTTTAAGATTGCCAACAGCTGCTGGTAATTCTTTTATCTTGTTTTGTCTGAAAATTAATTCGGTCAGTTCAGAACACTCAAAAATGGCATCAGGTAAAACCGTCAACTGGTTTTTCATCAAATTTAAAAACTTCAATTCTTGAAACTGATTGATGCCTTCAGGAACCACTGTTAATTCCTTATTTCTCAAATTTAAAACTTCGACTGTTTCGGTCGTTTTCTCAGCTTCTTCTACTGAAAAGTAAATATGTGTTCCCGCTTTATCTCGGATGTAATGTGGCTCATCCTTGTCTTGAGCGACCAAATTAAAAGAGAGAACTGCAATTGCTACTGTGATAATTATCTGTTTCATTTTTGTAAACTTTATTTACTACAAAAGCAAGGTGAGTTTCCCCACCTTGCTCGGTTTCCTATTTTTAAAGGAGAATGTTAGTTTTTAATAAAAAGCTTTGTTCCCACTTTGTTTTGGCTTCTCACTCGAATCATGTAAGTGCCTCTTCTTTGAGAAGAAAGATCAATTTCGTAAGATCCAGTCTGGTTAAAGTCTTGTATTACTTGTTTTCCGACTAAATCTAGAACTTCTACATCAAATGCATCATTCGATCCAATCAAATTCAATGTCGTTCTACCGTTTGAAGGGTTAGGAGCAATGGTCATTGAATGGCTTAAATCAAATGCTTGTAATCCAACTGTACCAATAACTACAGCTTGACTAACAGTGTCTCCTAGACAAGAAGAAGCATTTGTTTCAACTACTTTTAAAGTTCCTGAACCGATAGTTGCTCCCCAAGTAACAGACACACTATTTGTGTTTGCTCCTGAAGTAATCGTTCCATTGGTAACTTCCCAGTAGTAACTAGATCCTGATGTGTTAGGAACCATATATGTTTCAACTGCATTTACAGAAGAACTAAAGTTTCCGGCTATCGCACCAGTGTTAACAGCTGCGGTCATTGAACTATCAAATGCAGCAAGAGAAGTGTTGTAAAATTTGTTTGGATTCTCATTGTACTCAAATACTGAAACATGATACATTGTATTTTGCTTCAATCCTTTGATAGTAATCGCTGAGTCAGCTCCGTCATAAATAACATAGTTATTGGTTCCTAAAACTGAACCATTCCCTAAAGTGTTGTCAGCAGAATAAGTAAATCCGTCTAATGGTAATGCGTCTACTTTAGCCGCTTCCTTAGCTACAACTAATCTACCATTTCCGTTACCTTTCGTAAAGCTTAGATCAATTGAATCACAAGCTGCAGTTGGGAATGTGAAAGTACTTGCAGCCATCGTAGGTGCATAGGTTCCTAAGAATTCTTTACGAGCAATTACTAGAGTTGCACTTAAATTCATTCTAACGGTATCACCTTCTGCATCTATTTGGAAAGTGCTGCTATTGCTTCCGCTTGGGTGCTGAACAGACACAAACATAAACTTATTGTCAGGAGTAAAAGTCATACCACATGGCTCAGAACCTGATGGTAACTTCGCAAATAAATCAACTTTAGGAGATGCTTGAGTATGGTTAGGAGTCACCATCCAAATGTGGTTTCTACCGCCATCTTGCAATACATAAAGGTTTCCTAAATCATCAAAACATAAATTGTCATTTCCTGAACCCCAGTTTTCAGCTGCAATTCCATTTCCATAATTGATCAAATAGCTATTTGGTCCTCCTACGAATGTTTCAAAAGCAGAGATTGTAGAATCTGAATCATCGCTGAATCTATAAACTCTAGAATACCCTTTTGAAGTAAAGTAAATTTTACCATCTACTGTTCCTATCTCTGCATCTTCAATTCCATTAAATGGAGTAGCACCTAAGCTTAATGCTAAAGATCTTGTCGCATTTCTATCTGCAACTGTCGTATTTGGAACTTGAATCCATTTACCTACTTGAGAGTTAGGCACACCATTCGTTAGTCCACCTGTTAATTGTAATGCGTAAAGTGTTCCTGCAGATAAATCACCAGGAGTGTTTGCCACAAATTTGTATAAACAACCTGAACCTGAATCTTCACCTTCATAAGCAGTGATGCTATCGTTAGCAACAGCCACATTCTCATGACTCATTCTACCCATAGCCCATAGTTTTTCTTGCTTACCTGGAGTTCCGTATTCTTTCACTTTTCTAGTGATTGGATCAATTTCTATTTGCCAGCCTACATCTTCGTATCCATCCATATTTGCATCACCTGCATTGGTCGATTCTTCAGAAGTGATTATAGTTCCCCATGGAGTAACACCACCTGAACAGTTTCGAGTAGTGGTCACTAAATCATTGTTATAAAAATCAACTGCTTGAGATGAATCAACCACCCAAGTTCGAGAAGAGTCGATGTATCTTACATCTAAAATAGATACTCCTCCTGGAGAGTTTTCGTGATTGATCGCCACAAACCCATCAACACTGCTTCCTGATCGAGGTATAAATCCTGTAAAATCATTATTTCCTGGAGCAGTAGTTCTAACAGTTTGGTTTGTGTATGCATCTCCTTGCTCAATCAATACTTGGAAAGCATGAGTAGAAGGAATGTAAAAGTCAGGACCTTGACCTGAAGGCAATAAAGAAGTGTAACAAGAGATATGAGTGTCATTCGGACCCAAACATGCTTTTCTTGTATTTACTTTCTCTAAAATTTCAAAATCGAAAGTTAAATCTGAACTACTTGAATCTCTCTGGTGTAATTCAACAGCAATAATATTTACTCCTTGATTGAATATACTTTTATGAACTGTAGTTGGGTAGAAAAGGTCTTCATCAGTTCCACTTACGATAGTAGTAGATTCTGTTTTATAATTAACAGCACCTGCAGGCATATTCGAACGAATAACTTCGGTACCGTTTACATAAACAATAGCTCCATCATCTCTTCTTAAATTTAGAATCAATGAATCTACAACTGTAGTAAGATTTGTGATGTTAAATCGCTTTCTAAAGTAAGTTGTAATGTATTTGTTATTGATATCAGGACCGTAAGAAACTACTGTACTCGTGTTCGAATTGTTATAACCTAAGGAAGATGTTCCGTAAGCCCAAGAAGTATCGTTGTAGTTTAATGAAGTCCAGTTGGTACCTGTTAAATCAGAACCATTGTCTAAATAGTTCCACTCGTCACCGCTTAGAATTGGGAAACTTGAAGTAGCCAACGGAGGCAATTTTCCAGTCACTTCCATGTCAAAACTTAAGTCAGAACTAGTAGAATCTGCTTGGTGTAATTCTACAGAAATTGTATTTACTCCTGGCAATAAGTTATTGTCAACAGTATATCTGTAGTAAGTAGTTTCGTCTGCACCACCTACTGTAGAAGATGCGGTCGTGTCAAAACCAATTAATCCTGAAGGCATGTTCGAACGAAATGCTTCAACACCATTAATGTAAACAACCACACCATCATCTCTCAATACATCAAATATTAAAGAGTCATATTGCATGGTATTAGTTCCATTAAATGTATGGCGCAAATAAGTGGTGATGTGTTTATCGTTTGGATTAGTTCCAAAATCTACTGTCGTAGTGTTAGGGTTTGAATATCCCAATACTGCGTCTCCAAAAGCCCAAGAAGAATCATTGTAGTTGTTAGCAGTCCATGCAGTGCCCAAATCTAAACCTGAGTCATTGTATTTCCAAGAAGATGCTTTAGCAATTGGGAAGTTCCCGTTTACAAATCTATTAGGAGCTAAGTATTCCACTATCAATTGTGGGGCAGAGCTTCCATCAAATGCTTCTGCTGTTCTTTTTCCTGTATTTCCTGTGAAACCTGGAATAGAAATCACCGCTGGTTGTACCATTCCAAAAGCAATTGCATTGCCGGCCGCCCAGTTGGTTTGACTTACTCTATCTTGAACCAAAACGGTTAAGTCAGGCGTTCTCTGATCTAATCCATTTGAACCGACAGTTCCCCATGCTGCAAGGTTTGTCCATAAAACAGTGTCAACCGTACTATAGGTTCTTCCTGCAATGTTGTTTATTGAGTTTACATAAGTAGTAGGATTTGCTGCATCTTCTACTAAAATCGCAACATCTACATTTCCAGTAGTAGTTGCCTCATCTACTTGAAACTGTAAGTATGCGTTTAGAATAGTTGCTCCTTGAGGAATATTTATTCCTGTAAATCTTAAACCAATTGCTTGATCATCATTTTCAGTAGTAATTTCAATGTCTGAGCTTGTAATGTCCATTGCCCCAGAAATCAAACTTTGTTCAGCATCGTCAGAACCCAAAGTAATAGAAAAAGTGGTTTGTTGAGGTTGAGAATAATAAACAATCAATTCAGCTGCTTCAGCTCCATTTGAATTGTATGCTTCAGCAGTTCTAACTCCTGTTCCTGTGATTAAAAAAGTAATAGGGTTTCCTTGGTTCCATCCTGCTCTTTGCATCACTGCATTTAGCAATATAGAAACATCTGGTGTTCTTTGATCTAATGTAGCTACTTGAGCAGTTCCCCAAGCAGGAATGTTTGTCCAATTTACGCTAGCAGTAGTATTTGTTCTGGTAGAAATGCTAAATGGAGTAGCACTAAAAGTCGAAGAGCTGTCTACATCTTCAGCTTTTATCAAAACTGAGGTCGCCCCATTGTCCAATTCATCAACAGTAAATTGAATAAATGCAGAATCGATAATTGCATTTTTTGGAAGGTTTAATGACGCAAATCTCAATCCTACAAATTGATCTCCATCAGAGCCATCGTTCACCAATTCTATGTCAGAACTTGTAATATCGATATCCCCTGGGGTCGCTCCATTAGCACCTTGTTCCTCGGCATCATCAGTATCAGCCGCAATTCTTGTCGAAAGCATCAAATTTCGTTGTGCCATCGAAGTGTTGAATAAACCTATTCCACCTAGTAGAAAGGCCAATTTCAGTACACTTGTCAATTTCTTTTTCATTTTTTTTCTTTTTTGGTTTTGTGAAGTAGCTTTTGAGTGTCAAAGGTCATTTAGAAGTGTTCCGCAGATGTTCCAATTACTTTATGTTTAGATTAACAAAAACAACAAAGATTAATTTAGTGTTAGGGACTCAAAAAAGGTCTTTTTACTGACAATCCAATAATCAAAAACTTACGTTGATTGGCTATGAATTTCTAAATTGAAGAAAGGAAAAGGGAGGCATCGCTCCAGTCAAAAAATAGTTATTTTCTTAGTTGTTGTTGTAAATGTTAAATACAGTTGAGCCAAAATGTAGTGTATCATTTGTAATGATCCCTAAAATAGTAGATATGTGCTTAAATTGTATTATTGAGAGAAGAGTGAATGCCGCATCTCATTCTTAGAAAGGTATAATTATTGAAAATCTGAAATCAATGAATTTATTGACATTAAGTCCGTCTTTTCCTAATTCGATATCAAACTTAGTGATGATAATACTTCTGAAGAAGTGGAGGCAAAATTCAAGTCTTTTGAAGTAATATTTGAGGTAACAAAAGATTTCTTTTTATACTGAATCTCATAGCATTTGTTATATAGCTAGATGCTTATTTCCAAATGGGAACAAAAGCATCAAAGGAGTATTAGATTCAATATTAAGAAAGAAACTTCCCATTCCTGCTAATCCTGTAAAGTAGCCTAGATCTACCATTTCATATGGATTTTGATTAATCATATTCAAGTAGTCTAAAGTACATTTGGTTACTTTATTTGTAATTGATGGAGATAATTTAGTGTAATAATTTAAAATAGCGGCGTTTCCACATGCACCGTGACATAAGCTCAAGGCAGTTGAATCATTATCTAATAAATTAGCGATACTCACTTTAGTGCTTTTAAAATTTCTGTTAACTGTTTTTTTATCCACCATTGAATCTTTTGTATTTAAAGCATATAATCTTGTTAGAGCAATACCCGGCGCTCCTGTGCACCAGAATGTAGACTCTATTACCTCTTTGGGATTCATATCATTTTTAAAAACTCTCAAATCTGGCCATTTATTACCCGCAAGTTTATACCATTTATCTTCATACCTGAATGCGCCATTTATAATAGATTGAAATTTATCCGTTTTTAGAACTTTTCCTGCCTCTAATAAAGCAATAGCAATTCCGCTAGTCCCATGCGAGATTCCACAAAGGTTTGCAGGCTGTGTATTTCCTTCCGAAATCCAAGAAGCACCTTTTTCATCTATCTGAACCCTTTCTATAATTGTATCCGCCAGTAATTCTATTAATTGAAGCAAATGTTTTGATTTCGGTAAAGTCAGATACAATTGAGTTATTCCACACAAAGTTCCTGCTATTCCAGAAAGTAAATCGGTCTCCTTATTCTCAATAACTGATTCATCTATTTTTTTTAATATTTGATAAACCGGTGTTAGCAATTCTGTTTCATGACATAGTCTTGCTACCTTTATAATTGTTAATAGAGCTCCCGTTAATCCTTCATAGAAACTATGAGATATATTTTTATTAGGGCTATTGAGTTGAGTTAGTAATTGCCGAGAACCTGCAATTGCAGTTGATTTAAAAGACTCTTCCCCTGTCTTTTCATAAAGCTCGGCTAAAAACCACACAAGCCCAGCTGAACCATCATATAAACTAGGAGACATAGATACAGCAAGAGTGTTCACTTCGGGGCTTTTTGTCGTCTCCATCCAATTACATTGATTTTTATACCAGATGGCTCGCTCACAAATAAAGCATCCTATTTGAATAGAGATATCTAGAGGTGTAAAGTTGGGGATTTGAGAATTATTTTTCTTAGAATTCTGTATTAGGTTAAAACTAATAGGAGTATAGATCTCTTCTGATTGAGAAGAAAGAAGGTAAGGACGACTAAAGTCTAGATTATTTTCTTCGAATTGCTCCTCAATTAATTTAGATAACGGAATTTTTTCTTCAGAAAAATACTGTTTTAATATGGCATTTGTAATTAGTTTGCAACGGTGCTCACCAAAACTTTCTCCGTTTGAGGGGTCTTCTGCAATTCCAATTCCCTGCGCTATTGGTTTAACAAAAGCAGTAAGGCTGTTATTTAGGTATGGCGCCAGTTTTTCGAAATTAATCTCAATTATTTGCCTAACCTTGGAATAGAGAGACTTACTAATGTAAAGTACGGCAGTATCATTACGTTCATAAAGCTGGGCGTCGTTCAGTATTTTAAAATAAAATGGTAATGAAACAGAATTTAGCTCACTAACTAAGAGTTGAGTAAATTCATCTGCATGAGACGAAAATACATTGAAATAGAAACGGCATAAAGTTAAGTGTGATTTTGAATATCCTGCATCACCAATTATTGAATAAAATCCGGGGCTTAAATTTATTCTTCCAGATGGCATGAAAATAGAAGAATTTATAAGCTCTTCATTAGCAGGAATTTGAATTGTTATTCCTTCTTTTTTAATGAACTGACAAGCTTCTGCTTTTTCAATTAACTCCCAACCTTCTTCCCAGTAACCTTTTCCATTATGACATGCATTTAGCAATGGAGTAAGCGTATCACTCGCATGAGTAATGGCTTTATTAGCATAGGTAGTCACAACTCCTTGGACATAAAAATTATCGTAGAGAAGGTTTTGAATTTTATTCCTTAGAAAAGTGGTTTGATCTTTTCGATCTAAGTTATTCCAAGTATTCGAGTCGGGACAAGGAAGAGCATTCGCCATCCATTTTATTTTGCCACCTTCATTAATTTCTAAAGCATTCTCTATTGATTGATAAGCTAATGTATTCATCATAATTATTTATTTTCATGTAAGCCAAGTAGCTGAACACTTGCTTGCAAGGGGTTTTTTATTAAGAAATCACTAAGCTGGATATAGAGGATATGAATTTTTCCTATTTTATTTTGACTTTCCACTATTTCGATTACCGTTTTTAAAAGTGAGACTCCTGAATATTGAATAGACTTTAATAGAGAAAAGGTCAGTCCTCTCTGTGAATGACTCGTCTGATAACCAGTCAAAACTCCTTGATTAAATTCAAACAGATCTGATAGTTGAATTCTTGACTGAGAAGGTGAAGAAGGGTTTTCTATCGATGATAACCAAGCATGTAAAACACTTGTCCATACATTTCCTAAATCCCAATGACTGTCTCCTCTCCCACAAATTTCCCAATCGATCAATTTGATTGATGGCTTATCTTTTTCGGTGATTAATATATTCGTCGATTTAATGTCATTATGGATAAAATTATCGTTGTTCCAGCTTTGTTGTAATTTTTGAAGCTCATGAATATAAACTTCATCTTTTTGAATAATTTGAATGATTTCAAGACCAGCTGCACTTAACCCTAAATAAACTTCTTTTGGAGGAGTACTGAGCATAAACGCCCAAGGGATTCCGTATGAATTGATCTCAGAATCAATAAAACAAGGTAATTGTGATGTGGTAGAAAGGCCTCGCCCCAACTTTAAGCCAATTTTTTTAATCTGAAATTCCTTGGAGTTATTTAACACATCGTCTAAAAGATTAGAATCTTCAACCGCTTCTGTAATTAACACACCAGAATCAGCGTATTTTAACTTAGGAACTAAATCAGCAAGTTCTTTATTTTCTTTTCCTAAGCGATAAACTGCTGTTTCTATATCTAATGATTGCACCCTTTCTTCATCAATACCTATTTTAACAAATAGGGATTCCTTTTGAAGAATCAGAAAGTTTTTATTTCTACTTGTGTAGTCAATAATTTGTAAATCTCCTTTTATAACAGATTCTTTGCACAGAAGTCCACATTGGTCTAGATTGTTCAATAATTGGTCGTTATGTAGCCAGTTTTTCATTTTAGTTGATGGATTAATCAACCGATACAATTACTATATCGGTTGATTTAAGTTAAATTAATTTGCTGGACAGTTTGTCGGACCTTGGGGACGGCAGGGACCAACTATCGGTCTTGATTTAAAATTTTTGGGACGAAAGATGCGACAAATTATTCCACAATGGCTTTTGTGATTGCGACTCTTGACTGATGCCATTATTCCATTTCCTCCCCCATCTATATTTAGCTCATCACTTAATATGTCCATTTCTGACATGAATCCACCTTTAAAGATATTAAGATCAGTAGCATCCATTTTTTGTTGACCTCCTGCTATCACTTTTGCATCTTCAGAAATCCAAATGATAGACATTCCAAAAGGATCATCAGAAGATTCTGTTGACTTAGAATGTTGAACGTCTGATTCTTTAAATTCAACGTATGTACTAAAGCTCAAATCATCATAAAGGCGATAATGTTCTTTTCTTGAACCTTTTCCTAAATAACCAGATAACATGGTATAGGGTTCTAAATTATTAGGATCAGAAGCTAGAGCTTCTACAAGGTTGTCTTGTGGTATTTTTTTCATTGAAATAAAATTTATTGTTTGATTACACTATAAAGACTTTTCAGCAACCGTCTACCCATCAATTAATCTGTGATTATGATCGTTATACAATCAGGTTTAACTTTGAATTGATGGGTAAATCAACCGCTATAACTAGTATAGCGATTGATTTGAGTGAAGTCTAAATAGGGCATACTGGACAGCGACCAATTATCGGATTTGTTTTAAATGGTCTCGGGTTCACAATGCGACAAATTATGCCACAAGAGGTTCTGAAATAACGACTCTTAGGCTTTGCCATTATTCCATTTCCTCCCCCATCAATATTTAGCTCATCACCTAATTCGTCCATTTCAGACATGAAGCCACCTTGAAAGACAGCAAGGTCTGCTGCATCCATTTTCTGTTGGCCACCTGCTATCACTTTTGCATCCTCTGAAAGCCAAACGAAAGATGTTCCAAAAGGATTGTCGGTTGACTCTGTCGATTTTGTGTATTGAACGTCTGACTCTTTAAAGTCAATGTATGAACTAAAGCTTAAATCATCATAAAGACGATAATGTTCTTTTCTTGAACTTTTTCCTAGGTAACCCGATAACATGGTATAGGTTTCTAAATTATTGGGATCTGATGCTAGAATCTCGACTAGGTTGTCTTGACTTATTTTATTCATTGTAATAAATTTTTATTTTTTGCTTACTCTAATGACTTTTCGGCTTCCGTCTTTAATTTCATAAATGCGCATTTATGACCGTTAGTAAACCGTAAAGAGAAAAACCTAACCAATAAATCTTTTTTGTTTTAACAGGGGGAAGACTATTTTAGCTTAATTAAATAAAAATGAGAGGTTTATTGGACCGTTTTTTTACGAAAAATGTCTAACACTATTCATGGAGTAATTCTAACAGACTATTAGAATTGCTCAATGAAAAAGAATTAAAAGGATAATAGAACTTTAGAAAGTTTTGAAACGTCGAGAGTAATGAGAAGTTATTATAGGCCTGATATTATCTTTAGGTGTAGTTTGGACTTCACCTAAAAATAATATTGACGAGTGAAATAAGATATTTATTTACTGTTTTAGATGTTGTCATCTAAGTAAAAGAGAAGATCCATTATCATATACTATGAATAAGAGAATATAATTTTAAACTTCTTTATCTCCAGAAACTTTCAAGATCCGCTTTGAGCGTTTGGGCCTTTTGACGTTTATATTGGTAGTCAGTTTCAAGATAAGCTTCTAACAACTGGTATGCTTCCTCTCCATCATTTTTGGCAAGGGAAACCATAATCTCTTGCCAAGTAAAAGCTTCTTCCAATCTATTTGGAAGATCAATATATTCTTTTAATAGGTTGGAGGCTTTCTCTGCCTGTTTAATTTCTGTTAAGGAAATTACTTCGTAAAGTAAAGTTTCTTCAGAAGGGGCATTTGTTTCCCTTAACATTTTGAAGGTCTGAGCAGCCTGTTTATATTCTCTTTTATTATAAAATTTCATAGCTGTTGCTACTTCTTTATCCGCATCGCCCATTGTTGTAATTCTGTCAGGGTATGGGGTTGCGTACTCAGAGTATAATGCGAAATTAGAATACTGATAATTAATGAATAGATAACTTGAAACTACAAGGCCGATAAATACCGCAGCAATTTTGAGAAAAGTGGATAAGGATCCAACTCTTTTTTTATTCATTGCGGTCACTTTATTTTTAGTTTGCAACCATGCATCAGCTTCTAATAATTCTGTTATTTTTCGCTGAAGTTTAACCTCCGCTGCAAGATCATCATTCTTTAAAATTAAATCTTCAAACTCAATCTTTTCTTCGTTGGAAAGTTGATTTTTTAGATATAGATCGATACGTTCAGTTAAGTCTTCCATTTTAGCTTAAATAACTTCTTAATGATTCACTGTAATGCTCATTTTTCATTGCAACTTCTTTTAATTTATTCAAGCATTTGTTTTTCTTATTCATTGCGATCTGAGAGTTTTTATATCCCAACTGATCAGAAATTTCTGCCATTGAAAAATGTTCAGCCCATAACCTTAGTACCATTTTACAAGCATTTCCTAATCTGGCTAATAATAAAATAACCTCTTGCTCTAATTGTGAGGAACTAAAATGATCAAATGGAGTCAAGTCTTCTACTAATATATCATTTCCATTTTCTTCTGTATCAAAATTGGTAAATCGCTTTCTTTTTTTTAATTCTTTTAACCATAGTCCATTACAGATAGCAAAGAGGTAAGTGCTTAATCTACTATCTCCTCTGAATTTTTCATTTCTTACATTAAACACTAAATGAGTAACTCCTTCAACCAGTATACTGGCCGCATCACTTTTATCTCCATTATTTCTTAAAATATAGGTAGTTATTTTTTTTCGGTTATCATCTAACAGAAACTGAATAGCTCTATTTTCTTTAGCTCCTCCCTTATTAAGTAAGATAATCAGCTGTTGATCTGACAAATGGTTTAATTTTAGCACTTATTTACTAAGTTAATTAGATTATAAAAGTAGCCAAACAAAAAAAATGTTTTGAAGAATGGTTAGCTTTTCTTTCTGAAAAAATACTAAAGAGAAAATACATTATATTTAATTTTAACCTATGAAAAAAAATAAACTAATTACTTTCTATTTAATTTTTATTAGCAGTTTAAGTACAAATCAAATTGTTGGTCAACCGATTAATGCATCTCCATATATTGATGCTAGTTTACAACCCTCTCTAGAATATTCTTTTGAGGCTCAGGATATGCCTGTCCTAAATGGGGCTGCGGCTTTTTATTCCTACCTGTGGTGGATGGGAGATAATGGTTTTCGTTTTACACCGGCTCCTCAATACTCTTTCCAACAAAACATAGCCAATACTTCCATTACCGTTTCTATGGTAGCAACAGGAAATTACAGTACAGGAGGACCTCCACCATTGCATTTGACAATGGCACCAAAAACAGGCTCATCTCAACCAATTAGTGTATTTTCTAATAATGAGAATCTTTTAGTTCAAAATTATAGGAATGCCGTTGTTGGAGATTTTATGTATTTAATTGTTAGTTATAAGGCTCCAAATAATTTTAATCCGGGATCTGCTTATTCAGGAACTATTTCAGTAGAAAATCCAGACAATACTACCATTGTCACTTCTATAAATGGTGGAGCTAACAGCTTTACCCCGAATCAAGAAAGCTATGATGGGGATGTTTCATGGTCTTTCACTGACCTCGTCTACGGGGAGGAGCGAAGTATATTAATTCCGATAGAAATCCTTCCGAATGACGATGAGCGCTTAATTTTTAACGTGCATTTAAATTTTGAAGAAAGTACTACGGAAGAGTTAATCAGCGGGGTTAATTTTGTGGCTTTAGAAACCGTTGTCGCAGAGTCTCATGATCCAAACCAGTTGATTGCTCATTCAAATGCATTAAATGATTGTGATTATGGAGGGAAATTAATCAATTATACTGTTCATTTCCAAAATGAAGGAGAAGGAGCTACTCAATATGTTAAGGTAGTGTGCCTATTGGATGAGAAGTTAGATTTGAGTTCGATTGATAACATTGAAGTTCCAAATGTATATAACGGGGCGTATCAGCTTAAAAATTCTCAGAACTCTGTTAATGGCTTACAGTGTGATTATTTCATTGACTTAGATAACCATCAGGTTATATTTGAATTTTATGGGTTAATTCTTCTTTCCCCAACAGACACGAATTGTAGAAATCTTAATCTTACAAGAGAACAAGTCTCTTTCTCTATTAATTTATTGCCAAATTATCGCTTTGGTCCTAAAGTGATTTCAAGTGCAGAAATTACGTTTGATAGTAATCCAATTATCGAAACGAATCAAACTTTAGTCGGTTGTCAGGATCCTCTATCAGAAGAAAATGGTGGTGGTTTTTATGAAGTGAATACCTCTCCCATTAAAACTAAATTTATAATTATTGGTGCTATTATCCTTTTATTTGTAGGAGTTATTGTAAATCAAAAAGTAAAGAAAAAATAAATTCTTAAATAGTATATTGGGAGGATGAAAAACTACATTTTCATCCTCCTTTTTTTTGTTTCAATTTGTATTTGTTCTAAGCTGGAAGCTCAGAGTAATTTTGATATCCAACCTGATTCTCTTCATATTCTTCTAGAAAAATTAAAACGAAATGATAGTTTGGCTAAATGGCTGAATACAAGAAAAAAAATTAGCCAAAAACTAAGGAGAGAAAATGAATTAAAGAAAAGTGCAGCTTCGCTTAATTTTACATTAGAGAATTTGTGGCGAGCAACTATAACTAAAGAAGAGCAGTTAGAGTTAGCTTGGATATATGTGAATAGAGCATATTTGTATGAGTTTGATGGATTTTTTTTAGAAGCTCAAGCTGATTATATTGAGTCGGACAAGATTTTTACCAAATTGGGATTGGAGAGTTACAATATTTCTCGGTTTGTTTGGCACCCTTTGGGGAATATTTATACACGCCTTGGAGAGAATGAATTAGCTGTTTATTATATTCAAAAGTCGTTGAATAAATATGCGCAATTAAGTGTAACCTCAGATTTAGTAGATGCTTATAATGACTTAGGGATAGCTCTAATCAATCAAGATAAATATCAAATTGCGCTTGATGTTTTAAAGAAAGGGGTTGCTTTGAAGGTTGATGATCCATTAAATCAGGCCTTATTATTTACAAATAAAGCGCATGCTCACCTCATGTTAGCAGAACTAAATCAAGGTTTAGCAGTTATAGATTCTGCAATTTCGTTTCTTAAAATAGCAACTTTACTTTATTCAGAAAATCAATATTTCATAGAATTGATCTCTAAATATTCGATTAACTGCCATATTATCAGAGGTAAATTGCTGCAGGGGATGGATAGACAAAAAGAAGCACTCGATGAGTTTGAGAATGCTTTGAGTTTTCGCCATGTCTTTAAAAGTGGTAAACATCGTCAAATTTCAAAAATTTATATTAGTTTGGCTAAAAGTCAGTTATATCAGAGAATGCAATTGGATGCACTGAACAATTATCACCAATCTTTGATATCTTCAATTGCTGAATTTAACGATACCAATAAACTTTCAAATCCTAGTTCCAAGCATTTATATGCTGAAGTAGTTATAGGAGAAGCTCTTATAGGAAAAGCTCACTCTGCTGAGAGCCAATATGATGTTGATGGGAATGTTAAATGGTTAATGCTTGCCATGGAAACATATCAATTGTATTTTTATTGGGAAAAAACAATTCGTTCAGAATATTATTACGAATCTTCAAAACTTAGCTTTACAGAAGAGCTTCATCACGCTACAGAATCTGTTTTAAAGCTCATAACATTAATTCAAGAAACTAACATTGAGGGTTATTGGGGTGAAATAGCTTTTCAATTCTTAGAACAAAGTAAAGGAGTTCTTCTGTCAGAATCTGAAGTAAATCTGTATCAGCAAATTCCTGAATTAAAAAATGATAGTATTTTATTTCAGTTACAACTAGTTAAAAAGCAATATGACCTTCTACTCTCTGGAAAATCGAATGATACCACTTATCGATTAGAAGAACTTCAAAAGCAGGTATTTGTATTGGAAAACGATTTGAGGCAGCGATTTCCATATTATAACAAAATAAAAAGTGAAAATAATGAGACATTGTCAATTGCATCGCTTAAGGAATATCTAAAGTTTCAAGACGCAGAGTTAAGTTCCTATTTCGTTGGTGATACTTCTATTTATTGCATATTGGTAAGAAACGATGATTTTCAATTGTATACTATTAACAAGAATGATTATGATGACCTACTTTTCCATTTTCTAAAAGCGTTATATAACCCCAGGGTGTCTGTTAGTGTTTATCAGGCTGCTTCCCATCAGCTTTATAACCTACTTTGCCCTTATGATACAATAGGCAGGAAAAAAAGATGGATTATTATTCCTGATAGAGAATTAAATTTAGTTCCTTTTGAAACGCTTGTTCATCGAAAGGAAAGTATTAGTAACGATTTCAAGTCATTACATTATCTAGTAAATCGACAAATTATTAATTACTCACCTTCGGCGAAGTTCTTTTTAAGAAAAAAAGAATTTAGTAAACCTTCTAAGTCTTTTCTAGGGATCGCACCAGAATTTAGAGGTTTAACAAATTCTTATTTGCAATATTCAGCTAATGAGGTCGAGGAATGCAAGAATAAATTTGGAGGAAATGTATGGACTGATGATACTATAAAAAAAGAGAAACTAATTGATGAACTCCCAAACTATCAAATTATACATTGGGTCAGTCATGCCGGAATTGACTCCAATATTGTCAATGGTGCATGGATTGCAGTGAACTCAGGAAACGATTATAACTCAAAGTTATATCCACCAGATCTTTTTCCACTTCATTTGTCTACATCCTTACTTACTTTAAATGCTTGTAATACAGCATTAGGGAAGTATAAGGCGGGCGAGGGGATTTACAGTCTTACTAGAGGTTTTGCATATGCAGGAGCCAAGAATATAATTACAAATTTATGGCAAGCTAATCACGAAGTCAATAATCAGTTAATGAATAGCTTTTATTCTAATCTAAAAAGAAATGGAAATATATCCATTGCATTAACGGAGGCTAAAAGAAGGTATCTTCGGTCTGAACATACAGATGAGTTTGGAGCTCATCCTTATTTTTGGGCATCTCCAATATTAATTGGAAATAATGAGATCCTTTATTTTGAATCTGGAATTAGTTCATTAAAGTTGGTTTGTATTGTACTTGCAGGTATCGTCTTGTTTATGCTTTATTTCTTTATTCTTCGAAGAAATAATTCGTAACCTAATGTACTGCAAGATTTTTAGATAGTTTTATTCGGAATTGTTCCGCAGATGTTCCAATTACTTTATGTTTAGATTAACAAAAACAACAAAGATTAATTTAGTGTTAGGGACTCAAAAAAGGTCTTTTTACTGACAATCCAATAATCAAAAACTTACGTACATTGGCAGCGAATTATACTTTGTGGAAAAACTAACCTTTGACAATAAAACAGCGATATTATTCTTTGATCATTCAAAGAAGCAGTCAGCGACCCTTAGGTTAATGGCTCCAAGAATGGGGGTAAGGTCTATCAATCAGATTCTTCTGGGATTTAGAAAACAAGCTCTTTCTATTGCACACCAATCTAATTTTCCAGTTTTTGAATTCCGATCAGAGGGACAAAAAGTATTTGGTGAAGAATTATTTGAAGCTTACCAGTCCATCTTTTCACAAGGCTATGACGCAGTAGTTGCTATTGGGAACGATTGTCCGACTTTACATGTCAACGATATATTGATCGCAGCGAAAAGTGTTTCCAAAAATCACTTGGCATTAGGGCCTGCGCTTGATGGAGGGACTTATTTAATCGGGATTCATAAAGACACGTTTAGTCAATCCCAATTCTTGAATTTAGATTGGCAACAGCCTTCCTTATTGGATTCTTTCGATGATTTTGTAAAAGAGAACAACAAGAGTTGTTTGTTATTGTCTCCAAAAGGCGATATGGATACTCCTGAAGAATTTAGAAATGCATTTCATTCGCATATCACCTTTCTAGATTTTGCTCGATCTATTGTGGCCTCGTTTCAATTCCAATTGTTGGAACTAAGAAAGTCTATCATTCTCACTATTTTTCATTTCGAATACTCCTTAAGAGGTCCTCCCGTAATTCTGAATTAAAGTTAATCAACCAACTTCTTATTCATTATTACCAATTCATACATGAGAAAAATTACTTTTTTTCTAGTAGCATTATTTTGTATTGTTACTGGGTTTTCACAAGATCAGTCCTTTACCATAAAGGGGCAGGTTATTGATAAAAAATCAAATCAATCGCTTCCTGGAGCATCGGTCATTCTAAAAGGGACGACTAATGGAGTTTCTACAGATGTTAATGGAGCGTTTTCTATTACTTCTAATCAAGATGTTAATACATTAATCATTTCATTTATTGGTTATGCGACTCAAGAAATAAAGGTTCAGGCTTCCACGCTGATTAATCCGATTCAGGTGAGTATTTCACCTGATGCGAATGAATTAAATGAAGTGGTCATTACGGCTTTAGGCATCCAAAGCGAAAAGAAAAATTTGGGATACGCTATTCAAACCATAGAGAGTAAAGAAGTGTCAGAGGTGAAGTCAGCCAACTTTGTCGATAATTTGGCTGCAAAAGTGGCAGGTGTAACCATTAGCCAAGGGGCTACAGGAGTAGGAGCTACTTCTAAAATTACCATTCGTGGAGAAGCGTCGTTTACCAATAACAATCCGCTGTTTGTAGTGGATGGAACACCAATCAATAACAATACAGTCATTCCATACACCACAGATGCTGCCGCAGGATTTCAAGAAATTGATTTCGGAAACGGAGCCATGGAAGTAAATCCTGATGACGTGGAATCGGTAACCGTTTTGAAAGGGCCAAGTTCAGCTGCCTTATACGGAACCCGTGCTTCAAATGGAGTGATTTTGATTACCACCAAGGATGGTTCTAAATCAGATGGATTTGGTGTGAGCTTTAATTCTTCTACCAGTATAGAAAGTGCATTTAAGTTGCCCGAATTTCAAAATACTTATGGACAAGGTCGTCAAGGGCAATTCCAATATGTCGATGGATTAGGCGGCGGAATCAATGACAATATATCTTACGGATATGGCCCTCGTTTGGATGAAGGAAATATGGCAGCTCAATTTGACAGTCCAGTTTATTTGGCGGATGGTTCTGTTGTGAGAGGTGGAGATGTGGCCGTTCATGGCGGTGCGCCAATTACGCCCACTGAAATGAAATCCTATCCCAATAACTTGAAAGATTTTTACGAAACAGGGTATACCTCAATTAACAATTTGGCTATTTCGAAATCCTTTGATAAAGGGAATATGCGCTTGTCGTATACCGATTTGAGAAGTAAATCCATTATCCCGGGAGTGAATTTAGATCGAAAAACGTTGGCCGCTCGAATGGGTTTAAATGTGACAGATCGATTGAAAGTTAATACTTCCATTAATTATGTGAATTCATCGAGTGACAACCGACCTTCCAATGGTTATGGCTCTGAAAATGTGAATTATTCATTAGTTGCGTGGGGCCCACGATCATTAAACATAGATGCGCTGAAGGATTATTGGCAACCAGGTTTGGAAGATGTGCAACAATATTCTTTCAACTATACTTATTTCGATAATCCCTACTTTATTCTGAAAGAAAACACCAATTCTTTTAATCGAAATCGACTGTTTGGAAACTTAAGTGCCACGTATCAAGTGGATGAACATTTAAGTGTAGCCGTTCGATCAGGCATGGATTATTCAGCGGAACTGAGAAAGTTTAAACGAGCATACAGCACCAATCGCTTTTTACAAGGAGCTTATGCTGAACATCAAGTGGGTTTTAGAGAAATGAATTCGGATGTGTTGGTGAACTATCAACGAAAGTTCAAGAATATTTCAACCGACTTTTCTGCGGGAGCCAACCGAATGGATCAGCAAGCGACGACCACCCAAACTCAAACAACCAAATTGGCTCAGCCTGGAATTTATAGTTTAACCAACGCTGCGGCGCCTATTCAAGTGTTTCAGGCGGACAATACAAAACGAATCAACAGTGTTTATGGAGTCGCCAAGTTGGGGTATAAAGACTATTTGTATTTAGATGTAACTGCAAGAAACGATTGGTCGAGCGCATTGGCAACGGTCAATTCTACAGCGAATACTTCTTTTTTCTATCCTTCAGTGGCTGCAAGTTTTGTTGTTTCTAACTTTATAGATTTGCCCAAAGAGATTTCTTTCTTAAAGGTAAGAGCAAATGTGGCACAAGTGGGTAACGATACGGATCCCTATCAAACAGAAGGGACGTTTTTACCTCAAGTGAGTTATGGTGGATTGCCTACTTTAAGTGATCAAGCTACCATTGCCAACTCTAATTTGAAGCCCGAACAAACGACCTCATATGAAGTGGGTGCGGATGTGAGTTTCTTTAAAAATAGAATTCGATTAGACGCGACTTACTACAATGCGTTGACTGAAAATCAAATTATATCCTTGCCAGTTTCCATTACATCAGGTTACAACCAAGAAGTAGTGAATGGCGGAGAAGTTCGGTCAAAAGGAGTGGAAATTATGTTGGGATTAACCGCAATAAAAAAGGAAAACTTTGAATGGAGAACCAACTTCAACTTCAGTAAAAATGTTTCCACTGTGGAAGCTTTGCCGCAAGATGATGGACGATTGACTTTGGGATATTCAAGTGTTTATGATAATGTCAATCAGCGAGTGTGGTTTCAGGTAGAAGAGGGTGGAAGGATTGGCGACATCTACGGAACTGGCTATAAAAAGACTTCAGAAGGAGATTTTATTGTAGACAACAACGGGAATTTTATCGTTGATAATACCTTGAAGAAGTTAGGAAATTCGAATCCTGATTTTATTTTAGGAATAAGTAATCAATTCAAATACAAAAACTGGGACGCTAGTATTTTGTTAGATTGGCGACAAGGTGGAATCATTGTTTCCAGAACACTAGCATTAGCAGGTGTTGCTGGTCAGTTGAAAGAAACGGAAGATAGACCAGTTGACGGAATAGTAGTGGATGGAGTTGTAAATGTGGGCACGGATGCAAACCCTGTTTATGAGAAAAATACCACAGCCATTTCTGCTGAAAATTATTACATCCAATACTACGATCGGAATCATGAAGAGAACAATACTTATGATGCTTCCTATTTAAAAATTCGTGAAGTGACGATTGGTTATACTTTCGATACCAAAGGAAACAAAGGATTGTTGCAAGAAGGTAGAAATTTAAGAATAGCTCTTTTTGGAAGGAATTTATATGCTTTCAGTGAAATTCCACACTTTGATCCCGAGCAGTTGGCTGTCCAAGGAAATCAATTTGTGAGTGGAGTAGAGGACATGTCTTATGCGACTTCTAGAAGCATTGGCGTGAAACTAGGATTTAATTTTTAAGCGAAAAACATGAAAAAGATAAACTATATAATTGCTGCGTTTAGTGTTTTGATGCTATTCGCTTGCACCAAAGATTTTGAAGAAATTAATACCAACCCCAATGCGCCCATTGATGCACAACCCAGTTTGTTGTTGCGTCAGGTAATCTATAATTATGGTGAAGAAATGAGCTATGAAGGATTTGTGGCGGGAAATTTATTGGGACAGAATTTGTCGATGATTGATTTCAATTTATTCGATCGACACAATTTAAGTTCACCACAATTGGGAGGAAACCCTTGGCCAGTGTTATATACTAACTTGCGTGACAATGAAATCATCTTACAAAAGTCATCCGAAAGTACCGCATTCAAAGTGTATGAAGGGCCTGCGTTGATACTAAAGGCATACATGGGCGCAGCGTTGACAGATATTTACGGAGATGTTCCGTTTTTTGAAGCGCTGAATGGAAAGTCAGGAAACACCACTCCAAAGTACGACAGCCAAGAATCGATTTATACAGATGACGGTGGGATTTTGGATTTATTGGATCAAGGAATTGCAGCGATAGATAACTATTCTGGAGCGGCTCGATTGGAAGGAGATATTTTGTTTAGTGGCGATTTAGCTTCTTGGACGAAGTTTGCCAATTCTTTAAAAATTAAATTCTTGATGCGAATTTCAGATAGAGTCAATGTGGGAACAGAATTGCAAACCATTTTTACAGCGGGAAATTACATTCAATTCAATGTAGAAAATGCAACTTATGATTTTACATCAGGTCCACCGAACAACTTTAGAATGGCAACTTTGCGTTCAGGTGATTTTAATCAATATGTGATGTCGTTGACAAGCGAAGAAATTTTGAAGCGTCTAAATGATCCACGCATAGAAGTGCTTTTTAGACCTCGTTCTGGCGACACTTCTGGTACAACTCCTTTTGTTGGAATTTTAAATGGACCAGACCTTTCGAATACCATTTCGGTAGCAGACTATTCATTGCCTGGAACCATTTTTAGAGAAAATACAGGAGTGTTGGATGCGAACTTTATGACCGCTTGGGAAACTTCTTTTCTATTGGCGGAGGCAGCGCAAAAAGGATTGATCGGAGGAAATGCACAAGGATTTTATGAAGCAGGCGTTCGTCAAGCTTTTGAATATTGGAATACTACTTTACCTGCCACTTATCTACTGACCGATTCCGCTGCTTTTGGTGCTTTCGGGGCAGATCCATTGGAGCAGATTATGACACAAAAATGGATAGCCAATACCACCAATGGGTATGAAAACTGGATAGAATACAGAAGAACGGGTTTCCCGAAATTAAAAACGGTTGCAGCTAGTTTGAACAGTGATTTGATTCCGGTACGAATGCCATATCCCGGAGGAGAGCAAACGTTGAATAGCGCGAATTACAATACAGCGGCTGCTTCAACCAATGGAAATAGTGTGAACGTAAAAACATGGTGGGACGCCAATTGATATTTTTCAAGGCCATAACTTCCCAAAAAAATGAAAACAGTGTAAATAGTATTTTAAATAATTCAATTTTTTGAATGAGTGATCTCTTAATATATCAATGGATTTTGGTCGTTTTATTTGGCTTGATCCTATTCTTTATTTCTCCATTGGCGAAGAGCAAAGAAATCTTTTTTCGTGCTTCTTCAGCCAATGGAAAGTTGCCGGGCTTTTGGTTATTGACTTCTAGTCTGGTGATTTCTTGGATTTTTGCCAAATCCATTACCAACGCAGCCAATTTAGGGTTGGAGTTTGGGATGGTTGGTGGAGTCGCTTATGCCACCTATTATTTGTCTTTTTTAGTGGCAGGTTTCGTCATTTACTACATGCGGGTAAACGGCGGTTTTGAAAGCATTCACCAGTTTCTGCGCAGTCGTTTTGGGAGCAATGCCATTCGGCTTTTTTCTTTGTTGATTGCGTTTCGAATGTTCAACGAAGTATGGTCGAATACCATGGTGATTGGAACTTATTTTGGCGACAAAGGAACGTCGGTTTATTTCGCGGCAATTATCGTTTTTACCTTATTGACATTGGCATACGCCTTAAAAGGAGGGTTGCGAAGTTCGCTGATTACGGACATGGTGCAGATGGTACTTTTCGGATTATTGTTGTTTGTAATTTTAGGCATTTTGGTGCCGAGTTCTGAAGCTACGGTCACCAAAACAATAGGTTCTGGAGAATGGACATTAGCAGGCGGAGTCGATTTATTATTGGTGGCTTTGCTGCAAGTATTCAGTTATCCTTTTCACGATCCTGTAATGACGGATCGGGCATTCATTGCCGCTCCAAAAGTGGCTTTGAAAAGTTTTATCGCTGCGACCTTTATTGGCGGAATTTGCATTATTCTATTTTCATGGATTGGGATCTATGCCCAGCAAAATGGATTCGAAGGACAAGCAGCCGTTGAGGTGAGTAAAACCTTTGGAGTTGGAATGATGCTGTTGATGAATTTTATTATGATTACTTCAGCTTCTTCAACATTGGACTCTGCTTTTGCATCTTTTTCGAAGTTAATTGCAGTGGATTTAAACTTTGGAAAAACCATCAATATCAGTTTAAGTAAAGGGCGTTTGGCCATGATTGGATTAACCGTTTTGGGAACTATCCCCATCTTTTTAGGTCCAGAGATTTTATCTGCAACCACGATATCCGGAACCATGGTCATTGGACTAGCGCCAGTATTTATTTTGTGGAAAATCAAAGCGCCTAAGCTTTCATTCTTTCTTTCAGTCCTTGGCGGAATTGTAATCGGAACCTTGTTCGCCTTTGATTTATTACCAAATAATCTAGCCATCGGAAGTGGAAAATATTCAGCCTTATTAGGAGCCAATTTATGGGGCAGTTTGATTTGTTTGGGATTATATTTGTTGCCAATTCTATTTTCAAAAAAGAATGAGTAAAACCCAATCCATTTCAATTTCAGGAAACGCCATTTTATTGTTCGGTGGAGTGTATAGTAACTTGCAAGCACTTGAAAGGATGAAAGAAATTGCTTTAGCAAAAGGATTTACTCCTGATCGAATTATTTGCAATGGCGACATTGTCGGTTATTGCGCCCAGCCTGAGGAATCCTTGAAATTTATCAAAGACTGGGGAATCCACACCATTACAGGGAATGTTGAACAGCAGCTAAGAGAAGGTCAGGAAGATTGTGGTTGTGATTTTGAAGACGGAACCCGATGCGATATTTTTTCACGACAGTGGTATCCTTTTGCTCAACAGAATGTAAGCACTGAATCCATAGAGTGGTTAAAGCAAATGCCCGATTTTTTAGAATTTGATTTTGCGGGTAAAAAAGTAGCTGTTGTGCACGGTTCTAAAAGCCATGTTTCTCAATTTGTGTTTAAGTCTACTCCTTGGAAAGTGAAGCAAAAAGAATTTGAATTGACCAAAGCTGATGTTATTATTGGCGGACATTGTGGATTGCCTTTCCAAGATGAAAAGGACGGAAAGTTGTGGATTAATCCTGGAGTTATTGGAATGCCTGCAAATGATGGTCAAACTGATGTATGGTATTCCATTTTATCCTCAGACGAAGGGCAGTTAAAAGTTGAGCATTATCATTTCTCTTACGACCATGTATTAGCGAATCAATTGATGACCGAAAAGGGATTACCAGCTTCTTATGCCAAAACATTATTGACCGGAATCTGGGACAATTGTGATATTCTACCTGAAATGGAGACGAAAGCACAAGGAAAGAAGATAATGTAACAATGAAGCAATATGTTAATGTAGCAATGGAATTTGGAAACGATAATATCTTAGTGAATTTTATGAAACCCTTTGCGACCTTTGCTTTTAAAATAAGTGTCAAACTAAGCTGTTTATAATTTTTCCCAATATGGGAAATGTTTCGTATATTTGTTTGAAATCAAATAATGAGAATTTTTTCAAAAAATACTTTAAGAGATTTTTGGATAAAGTATCCTGACTCAAAGGTTCAGCTTAGCGCTTGGAATGATATCATGAAGAAGGTTAACTTTAATAGCCCAAATGAGATAATCTCGTTATTTGGCACAGCAGATATAATTAAAGAAGGTAAAATAATTTTTAATATCTGTGGAAATAAATACCGCTTAATTGCAAAGTTTAACTACGAGAAGCAGATGATATTTATACTTTTCATTGGCACTCATAAGGACTATGACCTTTTAAATGTTTCACAATTATAACCCAAGGCTATGAACATAACAATCATTAAATCAGAAAAACAGTATCAGAAATATTTATCTAGAATGGGAGAAATATTCATGGCAACTAATGATTCTGTAAATAGCGATGAATTAGACTTGTTAGCTTTGGTTATAGAAAAATATGAAGATGAAAATTTTCCCATTCCAACTCCAGATCCGATTGATGCTATTCAGTTCATTATGGAACAAAATAATATGACTGATAGGGATTTAGCTAGAATACTTAATAGTCGAAGTAGAGCCTCTGAAATTTTGAATAGGAAACGAAAACTAAGTCTTTTACACATTCGCAAATTAGTGAAGGAATTGCATATTCCTGCTGAGTTGCTGATATCTGACTATTCATTAAATAAAAGTAAATCTTTAACTTCTAGCTAACGGATAAAGTGATAAGGAAAGTTCACAAGAATTTATCAGCAATTGTAATTGAGTTAGTTTTATTTTTAAAACAAACTCCTTCCTTCACTTAATTGAATCTCCGGAATCTCTGAGGTTGTAAATAGGTTTAACCTTCATTCACAATAAGTTTTTGGGATTTTTGTTTCTTTGATTCAATCAAACGAATTCAAAAATCATGAATAAATTACTCCTCATCCCTTTTTTATTTCTGATCTGTTTTGCTAATCAGGCAAGAGCACAAGACCAATTTAAGTTGTGTGATAGCGTAAAAACAATGCCGTATTACAATCCGGACATCACGAATGCCCTCAATTTTTATGACATCAAAAAGCATTTCAGGGCGGATTATCCAGAAGCAAAATTTAAAAAGCTGTCGTCTAATTCAGGATTAATTACCATTCAATTTAAGATGAATTGCAAAGGAGAAGTAGGAGATTATCGATTGCAACAATGTGATTTAAATTATAAATTAACAGAAATGGATGCAGCGATTACCGATTATTTCATGTCGAAAACGAAGGCATTAAAAGACTGGAATTTAGGAAAAGACGAAACAGGTTTGATTGTCAATAGTCATAAGTTTTACTCCTTTAGAATTGTCAACGGAGTACTCAAAGAAATCTTACCTAAATAAATAGCCATGAGAAATTATAGTTTAATTACAGTGCTATTCTTGAGTTTGATTTTTGGATGTAAAAGCCAAGATGTAGCAGAAGATGAAATTTTAAGTCAGGACACAAAAGATTACTTGGACACCTTAGTTGCCCGAATAGATAGTTTTCCAATCAACGATCCAATGGTTTTAGCCGCAGTAGGATCTCAAAATTTGTACTATGGAAAAAATGAAAGAGGAAATGAGTTGATTCAATATTCACTATCCAAAATGGATTCAATTACTGGAGATGAATTGAGGGGTTTTTCTGTTCAGAATACCAAGAATGGAAATTACCGACAAGCCATAGAATTATTGGAAGAAGCAATGCGGCTAGACCCTGAAACAGTCTCTCGATATTATGGATGGTTGCTGTTGTATTACTACCGAGATTATGAGAAAGCGCTGGAAATATTAGAATTACACGATTCATATACGCCTGATTTTAATGATGCTCCAATGGGAGAAGACATTCATTATCTAAAAGGCTTGGCTCACTTTCAATTAAAGAACTATGAAAAAGCCAATACCGAGTTTGATACCTACATTACCCATCTTGGAAATACCCACGGAGAAGACTTCGTCGACGTTTATACATTTGTCCAAAAAGGTAGAAGTTTAGCTCAGCTCAACCGAAAAGAAGAAGCGCTAGCTGCTTATGACAAAGCGATACTTTATGCACCTTCTTGCACTGAAGCATTCTATTTTAAAGGGTTGTTGTTAGCAGAAATGGGCCAAGTGGATTCTGCCTGTATTCAATTAAATACCGCTAAAGCATTAATGGCAAAAGGCAGTAAAAGCTCCGACAATTATGTGGAATATTTTCATGAAATCTATTGGCAAGATATTGACGAAGCGATAAAGAAGTATTGTGAGTAGCGTTTTTCGACTAGTTAATTTAAGAAATATTTTAAAATAGGTCTCTTTGCGACCTTTGTAGAACCTTCGCGACCTTTGTGGTTACATTCTTTTCTTTAACTTGTGACTAGTATTATATCGAACGAAATTTAAGATGAAAATTACACCAATAAGAAACGAACAAGATTATCAAGAGGCATTGGAGCGATTAGAGGTTATTTTTGATTCAAAGAAAGGGACAGACGAGGGCGATGAATTAGAAATTTTATCGATACTAATTGACAAGTATGAAAATGAGACTTATCCAATTGATCTTCCAGACCCTATAGAAGCTATAAAATTTAGAATGGAGCAAATGGGAATGAAGCAAAAGGATTTAGCTGAAATTGTTGGTTTTAAAAGTCGAGTTAGTGAGATTTTGAATAGAAAAAGAAAGCTTACAATTGATATGATTCGAAAATTAAATACGACGCTTCACATTCCAACTGATGTGTTAATTCAAGACTACTAGAACAATGAGCAAAGACATCAAAAAAGAAATGCGAGAACACACCCACAGAGATGCTAAAAATTGGAAAGGGCCATTTTATGTCAATGCATCAGACCCAAGATTGATGGTTCCAAAATATCAACCACTCATGGGTTGGACGCTTAACTTTGGCAATAAGTATTTGTATTTATTACTGATTGCTGTTGTTGGGATTGTGGTTTTGTTTGGGGTGTGAGATTGTTAGGTAGTAATATAAAATAATTGTAAATGAAATTTAAACTTACAACTAGTTCATGGGTAGGCGTTATTTTAATAGTAATTGTAACTGTATTACTAGAAAAAAACTGGTCTAATTTTGTTCAATTAGTCTTACTTCTTGTTGATTTTGCTTTTGTTTATTGGCACTTTGTGATTGGATTAATAATCTTGTTTTTCTTCTTATTTTATAAAAATGAAATTTTAGAAAAGATAAAAATTGAATGGTTTTTTTTAAATAAGATGTGGATTTATTATGATGGTATTTGTGTAAAGGTTAGTAGAATAAGTGATCGGTTCGGAGGTAAAACTATATTGACGGGTGTTTATTGTACAAAACATAAACGAAATGTTTTGATAGGTTTAAATGGTTGTCCTGAGGTAAATTGTATTAATCATGGTTCTAAAGAGTTAATTGATGTAGGACCAAAAGTTCAAAGACAAATAGAAGTAATTTTCGAGCAAAAGTTTAGAGGTGTGAAGTATTAAAAATTTCGCTTTTGGAATTAATTAAGAGGTTATTATAAATATTTAAATTAGTTTTAATTGATACACTAATGCCTTTGTCACCCAGAGCTTTTTGTCGAAGGGTAGGCAAAGGAGATTTTAAACAGATATTTTCGCTTAATACTAAATTCGCAAATGAGAAGAGAATTCAAGTTTTACGTTTATATTCTAAAATGTAGTGACGATTCTTTTTATGTGGGTCTAACAAATGACTTAGAATTAAGACTTGCACAACATTCATCAGGAATTAATAGTGAGTCTTATACTGCGTCGAGGCTTCCAGTAGAGATGAAGTATTACTGCGAATTCAGGTATATTGATCAAGCCATAGCTTTTGAGAAGAAAATAAAAGGTTGGAGTAGGAAGAAAAAGCAGGCTTTAATTGAAGAGAATTGGGATGAAATTGTAAAACTATCAGCTTGTTATCATCCATATTTTAAAAAGAAAGAAGATTAGTAGAATTATTTGTCCATCCTTCGACAAAAAGCTCTGGATGACAAATAAAATGGGCATTTGTATTTAAAATTTTGTTGTTCGAGTCGAGTGTTAAGCAAATACATTGCTAAATTGATCCATTAACCCATTGCTTCATTTAAGAATAACTTACCGTCATCCAAGTAAAAAAGGCAATCAAAGCCAATTGAAAGCAAATAATAAACACATACAGCTTATTCCAATTACTGAAAAATGGAGGGCCTTCTTCTAAAATCTCTGGTTGTTTTTCCATGGTTTACTTTTTTCCTAATCCAATAATATTCGACATCAAACGGTAAGCGCCAGGCACTGCTGCGGGCAACTGTCTGAAGAACGAGATTCCTGTATATACAAAGTGACCTTCGCCATATTTCGCAACGATTAATCCACCTTCAAGAGCATCTTCATCAGGATCATTCCATGAAAGAATTGGGGTGAAATTCTCGTCCCATTCGTCTGCAAAATACAACCCTCTTTCTTGCACCCAACCATCAAAATCCGCTTTAGTCAGTTTATTTGGAAAGTTAAGCACAGCAGCCTTAGGATCGATGAAAGTTACTTCAGCTTCTTCTTTCGTCACACGCTGACGAGAAATTTGAAATTTGTATGGCCCAATGTCTTCGGTAACCAAACCTCTATTGGTGTTGTATTGCACGATTACATTTCCACCATTTTTCACATAGTCATTCAAAAATAGGTTTCCATTTTTCAAAGATTCAGTGGTGTTGTAGGCTCTAATTCCAACAATTATCGCATCGTAAACCGATAAGTCGACCGCATTTAAATTATCAGCTTCGATCAGCTCTACAGTATATCCAACCTCTTTTAAATTGTTTGGCACTTCATCGCCACTGCCCATTATGTATCCGATTCTATCGCCAGCTCTCTTAAAGTCGACCTTCACTACTTTCGCAACTAAAGGGTCGAAAAGTGTTTGATATTCGATGTGGTTGTATTTAATCAATTGCTCAGATTTTAAATCCGAATCATCTGATAATTTGATAGAAAGATCGCCAACACTACCACCTTTTGGAGGAGTAACGGTGAACTTAAAAACTTGCTTTTGTCCTTTCTCGGCGATGTTGTAATCAAATTGATAAGCCGTTGTTTTCCATCCTTTAGGAATCGTTAAAGTAGCTTTTCCTGTTGCATTGTTTTCATGTGCTTTGATAATCAAGCTCACCTCTTTGGGTTGCTCGTCGGCAAATAATAAAACACTGCTGCTGAATTCACCCGTCACGTTTGGTGTAACAATAAATCGTCGGTAGATTTCACCTTCCACTCGGTCTGTCCACTTATAAAGAAGCGGAGTGGAGTAGGTGAAGGTGGTTCCTTCAAAAGTCAATTGATAATCTAAATTCACTGCCGCAGGACTTTCAGGTAATCCGATTAGTTCTTGCTGATCCACTCCGAATACACCAAAGTAAGGTGAAGTCAACCAATACGGCTGAGAAATTTCTGCAGGAGTATTGATGGTAAAATCCTTCTCGATTAGCTGATTTTTAGGCAATTCAATTTGACCTTCAATATTCGAAAATGTTGCTTTTACAGCTGCTCCATTTCTGTTGATCAACTGTGCTGAAACTTTCACTTCGCTATTTTCTGTTCCACTAAAATCTGCTGCTAAAGCTTCTACAAATACACCAGAACAGGTTTTGATGATGTCCTGAATGTCTGCTAATTTCTGAGTGGCATGAGGAGTTAAGTTTTTATTCGATTTAATGGTATTGTATAATTTTACCAATCCTGCAATGGATTGCTGAGGTTGGTTGGGTTTGAAATTCGCAATAACGGCATCAATTTGAGCTTGAATCTGATTACCACCTTTAATGGTTTTCCAAGAAGTATTCACACCATCAAATAAATCGGTGGTCGCTTTTTCTCCTTCTAAATAGTATAAATATTCTAGGTTCTCTCCACGCTGCATTGCTGCTCCAAAACCTTGACTTCTATGCGAACTTCTGCTTCTTGCAGCAATTTCTCCATTTGATTCTCCCAATAAAGGGCTGTAACCACCAGCATCCACTACATAGTATTTATCATTTCCTGCCGCTTCTTCTGCGATTCCTTTGTTCCACCAATTGGAAGCATTCCAGTACAAACGTTTTACTTGCCAAGTCTCTACCAACTTTAGTTGTTCAGGATAGGCATTTTCGTCGGCAGCTAATTTGAATGCTTCAATGGCAATCATTGCAGAAGCCGTGTGATGTCCGTGACCTGCTCTTTCGTCAGGTGGAAATCGAGTTACAATTACATCTGGTTTGAATTTTCTGATCACCCAAACGGCATCCGCTAAAATTTTATCTTTTTCCCAAATTTCAAAAGTTTCTTTGGCAGTTTTAGAATATCCAAAATCTACTGCACGGCTAAAAAACTGTTCTCCACCGTCAATTTTTCGAGCTTCTATTAATTCCTGCGTTCTTAGTAAACCCATGGCGGCACCTTTCTCAGTTCCTACCAAGTTTTGTCCACCATCGCCTCTTGTTAATGACAAATAGGCTGTTCTCGCCAACTTTTCGTTGTCCAACCAAGTGATTAAACGGGTGTTTTCATCATCTGGGTGAGCAGCTAAATACAAGGCATTGCCCAAGAAATTCAATTTCTTTAATTCCAATTGAATCTTAGAAGAAGAATAAATGTTAGATTGTGAAAACGATTTTTGTGTTGATATTGATATAATTGCGATAAGCAACGATAGTCGGATATACTTCATAATTTTTGCGATTCTTCGATAGAAATTTAAGAATCGTAAAACTATTGATTTTAATCAAAAGGAAGCGTTAATCGTTGTTAATTGAAACCTAAGTCAGCTCTTTAAAAAATGCAATCGTCGGGTTTATGACAGCCGGAGCCCATAACATCTTATAGTGACCTGTGTTTTCAACAGGTAAAACTTTCGCTGCTGGCCAATTTTTAGCCAATGCCTCTGTGTTGCTAAATGGAATGATGCGATCATTTTTATCGTGGATCAAAAGCGCTTTCTGGATGCCTGATTTTTTAGCGTACTCACTCATGATTAGTTCTCTAGCGTCTATGTTGAAATCCGATTTAATGGTGTCGAACAATCTATTCTCTTGTGTTTGGTCTAGATTCATTAATTGAGCAAACTCATGAAAAATATCTTCCACCTTATCGTTACCGCTCAATAATGCAGCAGCTTTAGGCTGAATGCCATGTTTAACAGCACTGTATAGCATTACACTTGTTCCGAAAGAATGAGAAATGATGATTTCAGCAGGGCCATATTGATCGACAATGCCTTTGAATACTTGAGAGAACAACAATATGTTCGCAGTTTTTCCACTGCTTTTACCATGCGCAGGGCCATCAAACGTGATGACTTTATAACCCATCTGTGAAAGTGAACTAACAAATGCACCCATGCTTCCGCCATTTCCTTCCCAGCCGTGTAAAAGGTAGGCTACCTTTTCTCCTTGTCCCCATTCATACACTTGAATGTCGTGACCTTCTATTGTTACCTTTTTATGCAAAGCTCCTTTTAAAACTACTTTTTCTCTTTGTCTCACTTTTTTTGTTTGAGGAGTAGAGAATAATTTGATTAATAATTTAGAAGAAAGTGCAGGAGTGATTTTTCCTAACGTGCTGAAATAAAAACGTAGGACTTTAATAATGAAAGGGAGTTTAGTTTTTGGAGCCATCGGGCAAAGGTATTCCTATTTTTAGGCATCTAGCAAGGAAAAGGAGATTAAAAATTTGTTAATCGAAAGGTGTACTTTTGTTATTCAAAATTGAACGAAATGATAGATTATTTAAAAAATATAAAACATACAAAGAGCGGTAACTTCTTTTTAATGGCGGGACCTTGCGCGATAGAAGGGGAAGAAATGGCAATGAATATTGCTGAACGGATTTTTGAGATTACCAATCGATTGGAGATCCCATTTATTTTCAAAGGATCATACCGAAAAGCGAACCGATCTCGATTAGATAGTTTTACTGGAATTGGTGACGAGAAGGCGTTGAAAATTCTACAAAAAGTAGGAGAGAAGTTCGATGTGCCCGTGGTTACTGATATTCATTCTGCTGAAGAAGCGGCGATCGCTGCTCAGTATGTAGACGTATTACAAATTCCTGCTTTTTTATGTCGTCAAACGGATTTGTTGGTGGCTGCAGCCAAAACAGGCAAAGTGATTAACATCAAAAAAGGGCAGTTTTTAGCACCTGAATCGATGATTTTTGCAGTAAACAAAGTAAAAGAATCCGGAAACGATAAAGTTTGGATCACTGACCGAGGAACCATGTTTGGCTACCAAGACATGATTGTAGATTTTAGAGGAATTCCTACTATGCAAGCATTCGATGTGCCTGTGATTTTAGACATTACGCACAGTTTGCAGCAACCGAACCAAACGAGTGGAGTAACGGGAGGAAAGCCGGAGTTGATTACAACCATTGCTAAAGCAGGTATCGCAGTTGGTGCCGATGGATTGTTTTTAGAAACACATCATAACCCAGCTGAAGCAAAATCTGATGGAGCGAATATGTTGCACTTGGATAATTTAGAAACGATGTTGGAGAAGCTGATCAAGATTAGAAAAGCGATTCAGTAGATAGAATTATATAGAACTGAAAGGCTCGATTAGCAAATGTTAATCGAGCTTTTTTTGTGGATTACTTTAGTGGTAGTTTATCTATTTCAACGTAAAGTTAATCGGGATATTTATTCGAACCCTTACTTTTTCTCCGTTTTGTTCGCCAGCATAAAAACGAGGTAAGTTTCTAACGCATTCTAAAGCAGCTTCATCTAATAATGGGTGTACTCCTTTCAGTAATTCTACCTCTCCAACTTTACCACTTTTGTTAACTACGAAGGTAACAAACACTCGACCTGTAATGTCTTTGTCTATTGCTTCAGGTGGATAAACTACATGAGATCCCACATATTTAGACAAGCCTACTTTACCGTCTTTAAATTCAGGCATCAGGTCAGCTTTGTCATAGATAGAATCGTTCTCAAAAGAGTCCGAGGAGTCAGGTGCTTGAGAAGTTGTATCTGTATCTTCTCCTGGAGAATTGAAGTATTCAATAGCCAAATATCCTAAACAGATAAATCCTAGAATGACGAAAATTAGATGAATCGGATTTACTTGTCTTGGTGTGTCTTCTTGACTCATGCTATGGCTGTAGTTTGGTTAGAGGGTAAAAATACAATCTATCAGTAAATGAATGGAGAAGAAACTAATAATATTTCTTCCTCAGCCAAAAGGCTACTCTCACCAACAAAAGCTTGGTAGGAGCCTACCTGATCTAATCAAAAAAAGTACTAGCAAAAATGAAAACATAGTACAATCCAGTAAGAATAAAAACAACCCCGGCCACAGTCCGCATGACCTTTTCAATCTTAGTGATTCGGTTGTAGAATAGGCCAACCTTACTAGCCGTAAAAGCCAATAAATACGTGAATAGAATCACAGGCAATCCGGTTCCAAATGCAAAAACGATGGGTAATAGAAGGCCATCAGCAGAAGAAATAGTCATTGGGATCAGCATTCCAAAAAATAAAGCTCCGCTGTATGGGCAGAATGCCAAAGCAAATACAACTCCGATTAGGAAGGAGCCTAGCAGTCCTTTATTCTTGAATTTTTCTGAGAGTTTTTCTTGAAAGTTGGAGCTTCCTAGAAATGACAATCGAATTACGTTTAGCATTACCAAACCAACAATTATCAATAAAGGACCTAAATACTTTTCTCCGTTCTGATTGAAAAAACGGGCAATATGAAATTTACTAGCTCCGAAATATAAAATCAAACCAATAGCAGTATAGCTAAACCCCCTTCCTAAAGAATAGAGTAAACCACTCAAAAACACTTTGCGTTTGCTGGATATGTTTTTGGAAATAAACGCAGTCGCTGTAATATTAGTCGCCAAAGGGCAAGGACTAATGGCTGTCATCAAACCCAATAAAAAAGCCGACAGAATAGGAATGTTGTAATTTTCTAAAAGCGCTTTTAAAAATTCCATTTTATAGTTTCTGCAATTCTGTATCTATTTTGGCTTTTAGCTCTTTCGAAAAGACTTCTTTTTCATTTCCATTCATGAATGCAAACTCAGTTAAGTCAATTTTTGTTTCTTTTCCGTTCTTTATAACATTCAAATAGAGTGCAGTGCTATATGCTTCAAATTTTTCAGCCATCTTTTCATTTTTCTCGTCATCTACATTGATCACTAGAAAAGTTATTTTTTCCGCTTTTAATTCTGATGAAAAGTACGTGTCTAATGTATACTTCGTATTGGCTTCAATGGCGTTGCATGTCGTGCATCTATGTGTAGAGTGGAAGTCAATGACCTCAATTTTTGAGGTATTATCAGCGGCAGATTGCTCTTTGCTCTTAGTTTGTCCGTTGCATGCTGATATCATTAATCCAAATGTTAGAACGGCTATGAATTTGATTGCTTTCATGGTGAATGTATTTTTAATTAGTGACATTTAGATTTGTTTTTATTGAGAATATCTGTTTTGATGAAATCGTTTTTTAGAATTGGGTTCCACTTGAAATCAATAACTTCAGAAATGGTGAAGTTTTCTTTTGGATCAGTTGAAAGTAATTTGACCGAAAAGTCATCTTCTAATTTTTTAAGTTTATCCAAATCGCAAGCAGGCAACTCGCCTATTATAGCTTTTGCTCCTAGTTGATCAATTTCAGATGGTTTTACCCCACTTTTTAATTGAACTTTTACGGCCTTATTATTATCTATACGTTGAACAATATAGAATCCATCTTCAATTGAATCATCGACATAAAATGTATTGTATTGAGACCGTCCTCCTGAAATATAGATTGCAGCATCTGCTAGACATGGCGAACTTTTACTGACTATGCGAGTGTTCGTTCTGTCGATGATTCCTTCCGGATAAAGAATTTCTAATCCTTCTTGAATTCCTAAAAAACCAACGACCAAACCATCGCATAAATGGCCGTGGAACTTTTCTAAATCTTGAAGATTCAGTGCGTGTTCTAGCGTCAATCTTCCCTTTGAAAAGTCAGTGTCTAATACTTTTACAGTATTTGTGCTAGAAATCTTTTCAGTAGACTTTTCCGGTTTAGGATTGCAACTACTAATTATAAATGCTACAAGCAGTGGGATTACTAATTTCATAACAGCACATTAAATAGGTATCCGGAAAGTATAATACAGAGTGTAATAATTCCAAAAAAGATAGCAATCAGTTTAACTGACATTACCTTTTTTAGTAAAGTAGCTTCCGGAATGGATAAACCGACTGTTGCCATCATAAAAGCAATGGCAGTTCCTAGTGGGACGCCTTTCGCTACAAAAACTTGAACAATAGGAACTATTCCTGCTGCATTGGCATACATCGGAACGGCAATTAATACTGCCAATGGAACTGTCCACCATTCGCCTCCTCCTAGATATTGATTAAAGAAGTTTTCAGGAACATATCCGTGCATGGCAGCACCAATAGCTATTCCTATCACCACATAAAGTAGAACGCCTTTAACAATGTCCCATGCTCCACGGGTTATTTCAGGTAATCGTTGCTTAAATGTTCTGTTCTCCTCCTCGAAGGTAGATTGATTCATTTTATTCTCTAGAATCTTTTTTACCCAATCGGAAAGTAGCGGTTCAAGGTTGAATTTGCCTAGAATCCATCCACCTAGCGTTCCCAATAGAATGCCTGAAACCGCATAAATTAAAGTTGCTTTTACCCCAAACATCCCTAAAAACATAGCCACAGCAACTTCGTTGACTAACGGTGAAGTAATCAGAAAGGAAAAAGTGACTCCTAAAGGAATTCCACCTTGAACAAATCCGATAAAAAGCGGAACAGAAGAGCAGGAACAAAATGGAGTGATTGCCCCAAAAACGGAAGCAAAAAAGTATTCTAATCCGTATAGTTTTTTCTTATTTAAATAATCTTTTAGTCGTTCTATGGGGAAATAGGTATTCACTATACCCATTATAAAAACGATGAAAAATAACAGAATTAGAATTTTGAGGGTATCGTATATAAAGAAGTTCAACGCTACTCCCAAATGGGTATCTGCTCCAATATTAAATATGGAGTAAATGAGCCAATCAGCAAAATGTTGTAACCAGTCAAACATGTTCTTCTTAGTTTAGCAGAGATAATACTTCATCTTTTGAAGGAACTCTACCTTTAATCGTAATCACATCGTCAATCACTAATGCTGGAGTAGACATCACATTGTATTTCATGATTTCCATGATGTCTTCCACTTTTTCGATTGTTGCGTCAATGTTGTTTTCAGAAATAACTTCTTTCACCACTCCAGTCATCGATTGACATTTTGGACAACCTGTTCCTAGTATTTTGATTACTTTACTCATAATGTTATAGTTTGTTTATCGCAAATAAGCGATTGGTTTAATAAAAAAATATCAATTGAATAATTGCTCAAATAAGGATTTTGCAATCTTCCAATTTTCTTGATTGATGCAATACTTTATTTTAGGCGGTTTTAATTCTCCTTGAATAAGCCCCGCATTTTTTAATTCTTTAAGGTGTTGAGAAATGGTAGATTGAGCCAGTGGAAACACATCAACTAAATCGCCTGTAAAACAACAGGACTGACTTTCTAAGTGTTTTAAAATAGCAATCCGTGTTGGATGACCTAAAGCCTTGGCAAATTTTGCCAAAGCTTCGGTATCTTCAAGGTATTCTATGTGTTCAAGGTTTCTTTTCATAACGCTTATCGCAAATGTACGATAGGTATTTTTGAGGAAATATGACAAAAGTCACATTCTCAGTATTTAATTAATAATACTTCTTCCTCAACCAAAAAGCCACTCTCACCAACAATATTAATGCAGGACCTTCTACTAATGGTCCGATTACACCTACGAATAGATTTAACTCTATTATTGATAAATAGAATTAAGTAAATTAGGACTTTCTCTAAAAACAATAATTATGATTTCAAACTTTAAAACTAAGTTAAGGATTGAAAAGAGTGCTCAGCATTCTGGCTTCATATCGTTTAAAGGCTTTCCTGTTTTAAAAGAAAAAGATTATTGTATTGTGGATGTTACGTTAGATGGCGAAGCTCCTAAGCAATATATAAAAGCCTATTTTTATTATAAAAACTGCCCGAGAAAGTCATCACCTAAAACTTGGGATGGGTACTATGCTAAATTTGGCGGAAAGTCTTATCCTCACGAATCCATAATAGAATTTACAATTAATCAAATTGGAGTTGGCTTAGGTTTGTTGATGAATGATAATAAGTTAGTAGTAATTAATAGTCAGCTTAGATTTTTAAGTAAAGATTTTTTAAAACAAGGAGAACGGCTAATTCATGGAATTGAAATATTAGGTGAATTTTTTGAAGACAAAGACTTTATTGATGAAATTAATAAAGACAAAAAGACTAGAAGAGAGTTTCTAACTTTCGATGTAATTGAAGAAGCTATCAATTATGTATATCCTGACCAATCAGAAGAGTTGATGGAGAGTCTTGTTCGGATGATTACATTCGACGCTTTGGCAGGCAATAATGATCGACATTTTTATAATTGGGGTGTGATTGGTAATACTGAAAAAAAAGATGATAAAGGAGTTAAGTTTTCTCCGATTTATGATTCTGCAAGAGGATTGTTTTGGAACCACACTCAATCAAGAATTGAAACATTATACAATCAATTCCAAACAAGTTCAACTCAGTTTGAGTCGTATATTAAGAAGTCAGAACCTCGTTTTAGCTTTGATGAAAACCCAAGAGCCAATCACTTTCAATTGATAGAATATTTGGTTGGGTACAATATAAAATACAAATCCATTATTGAGTACCTTTGCAGTGTTGAGAAGGAGAATGAAGTATTAAAGCATTTAGAAGAAGTAATTCTTCACAAATTGAGCTTAGAAAGAAAAAGCTTAATAATAAATGTCATAAAATATAGGTTTAACAAGATTCGTAACTTCTGCTAATATTATGAGAGAGTTTATTAAGAATTTATTCAAAAAAGAGGATTCAATAGAACATCCAATAGCATTTGAATTTGATGGGGTAATTAAATTTAATCTAAAAATTAAAGATTTAGTTATTGGCTATTTAAAAATAGAGGATAAAAAATGGACGTTTAAGTACTCTGAAGAATTTAAAGCACAAGAAGACTATCGGAGATTGACAGGTTTTTCAGACTTAAGTAAAGTTTATGAAAGCGATGAGTTATGGCCATTCTTTAAAATTAGAATTCCTGGTTTAAAGCAACCAATGGTAAAGGAAATATTGGAGCAAGAAAATTTAAATAAAAGCAATGAAGCAATTTTGCTAAGAAGATTTGGTCGAGTGAGTATGTCTAATCCATATATTCTTGAAGTAGAATAGTGATTTAGCACAATATACATAGCAAGGGTTTTCACCTTAAGCTATAAATTAAAAAAGCGCAACGACTGGTTGCGCTTTTTTAATTTAACTATTCATGTATTTAATAATACTTCTTCCTCAACCAAAAAGCCACTCTCACCAACAATATCAACGCCGGAACTTCTACTAACGGTCCAATCACACCAACAAAGGCTTGATCTGAATTCAATCCGAAAACGGCAATGGCAACAGCAATGGCCAATTCGAAATTATTACCTGCTGCAGTAAATGCAATGGCTGCATTTTTATCGTAGGTAGCACCAGTGGCTTTACTCACGAAGAATCCAATCAAGAACATGATGATGAAGTAAATCATCAGTGGAACAGCGATCAACAATACATCAAAAGGAATTTGAACGATCAACTCTCCTTTCAAGGAAAACATGACAATAATCGTAAACAATAATGCTATTAGAGTCAATGGAGAAATAAACGGAATGAATCGGTTAGTATACCATTCTTCACCTTTTAATCTCACCAGAATCAATCGACTCAAAAGTCCCATCAGAAATGGGAGACCTAAATAGATCGCTACACTTTCGGCAATGGTACTGATTGAAATGTCAACCAAAGCGCCTTCAAATCCGAAATAGGGTGGAAGTACGGTGATGAACAACCACGCATAAAAGGAGTAGGCAAACACTTGAAAAATACTGTTTAATGCGACTAATCCTGCGCCATATTCTGGACTTCCTTCTGCCAAATCGTTCCATACCAAAACCATGGCAATGCATCGTGCTAGTCCAATAAGAATTAGCCCAATCATATAGCCTGGATGATCTTGCAAGAAAATCATCGCTAAAGCAAACATCAATATTGGTCCAATTACCCAATTGAGGACTAAGGAAACGGAAAGCACTTTTACGTTCTGAAATACTTTTGGCAAGAGGGCATAATTGACTTTCGCCAAAGGTGGATACATCATTAAAATCAACCCAATAGCGATTGGAATGTTGGTAGAGCCCGAACTAAAAGAGTTGATAAAGTCAGCGGACTTTGGATAAAAATAGCCAATAGCAACACCAATTAACATCGCTAGGAAGATCCACCACGTTAGGTTTTTGTCAATAAAGTTGAGCTTTTTCATTTTATAATTTCATTTACTGTAGAGAATACAAATTCCATTTCTTGCGCTATCTGTTGGCTTCTTTCATCGTACTTGGCGGCTTCCAAATCGGTATCGTCAAACCCCTTTGGATCATCATACGGAATAGAGATTCGCTTACTCGCTCCAGGAATAAACGGACAGTTTTGCTCGGCGTGCGAACAAGTCATTATAGCGGCAAAGTCTTTTGTGGGATTAGAAGTGTCGTCGTAAAGTTTAGAGAATAATCCTAAATTTTTGGATCCAACGGTCACTTCATAATTTGGATTGGTCGATTCGTCTTTTTGATTGATGTCAAAACCGCTTCTTTTCAGACTAGCAATGGTTCTTTCGTTGCAGGCCGTTACTTCAGTTCCACCAGAAAAACTATTGATTGAGATGTTGTACTGCTCTGCATAATGCATGGCCCACACTTGAGCCAACTGGCTTCTTCTAGAGTTATGGGTGCAGATAAAAATCAAGTTGATCAGTTGATTTGACTGGAGCTTGTCTACTATATAATTAACGAAAGGAAGTAAAACTTCCTTTCGTTGTTGTGAAATTGTATTCATTCTTAGCTGTGTATTTAGCAACATCCACCACCTGGAGTGCAAGTGTTTGCTGTTTCTTTGTTTAATTCACTCAATTTTACTTTCGGCTTTTGAGCAGGAATACCACATTTATCTTTAGCTAAACAATCGGTGGTTTTTGAAACCAATAAAAAGTTAGAACCATCAAAATCCAAATCATATTTTCCTATGGTTTCTCCTTGGTATTCTACTTCAATTTCTAAATCGGCCATTCCCAATACTTTCTCAGAAAGCTCGATAATGTTGGTCAACTTTTCAGGATGCAAACGGTGATCATAATCGTCAGCTTCCCACAATTGAAAGTTGGCTTTGTGTTCTTTACGAACAGTTCCGCCACAATCGATGAAGTGTTTTGAAACCACACCCACTTCTGTTACATGAAAGTGAGAAGGCACTAATTCGCCGTTAGGCAACTGAAAAGCAATCTGATTGCTATTCGATAAATGATTTTTAATTTCTGATATTTTCATAATTTCTATTTTAACAACAATTTTTAGTTGATTGATATTGATCAAATAAGTGATTGAAAAGGGTTTTCAATTCAGTCCACTTTTCGGGATTAATACAATAGCTCATGGAAACGCCTTCAACGGTTCCTTGAATAATTCCAATTTGCTTGAGCTCTTTTAAATGTTGACTAATAGTAGCTTGAGCTAATCCTAGCTCTTGTACTAAATCATTGTTAATACAAGCGTTTGCCGCAAGTAGATGCTCAATAATTGCAATTCTTGCCGGATGTCCTAAGACTTTCGCCAATGTAGCTAGTGTGTTTTGTTCTTCCGTAAAAAGTGTTGACTTCGTTATACCCATCGCTATAATATTACATTGCAATATTACGATGTATATATTGACTATTTAAAACCTAGTTTGTTTTTTTTGAAAAAATAGAAAATTAAAGTATTCGGAATTTTACAATCTGATTCGAAAACCCAAGTAGAGCTCGAAACGCTTCGTATTATTAGGAAGATTTCCTCGATTGATGATATTGGTTAATTCCATTCCACCATAAAGTCCTTTTGAAGTGATGACCTCTAACGTATTATTTAAAAAGTATGGATTTTTATAGTCCCCTGTAGACACTAAGTATTCAGATTCCAATCTATAAAATGGAATAGTTAAATGTCCCTTGTATTCCAACATAAAATGTTTTGTTAACATATAATCCACAATAGCAGTGGGACCAAATCCATAATAATTTCCATTTGGTTCTTGTACAATAGAATTACTCGGGTTACTAAATGGTTTTGTAATGTCTTCAGGGTAAGCAGATGTCAAGAAATAATCGCCGAAGTGGATACCTAAAGATACCTGATATTTTTCTGGTTCATTGATGTTCCAAGTGGTAGAAAACCAACCAAGTAGTCCGGTGCTTAAAAAACTCTGTTCCGTTTGATACACACTTTTCTCTTCTTTGAATATCTGAGAAGCATAAAGAATTAAGTCGCCAGCTAATTTGTTAGTATAATTAAATCTGACTTCTCCTTTTTCAAAATTTGTTTTTACCAAATCCAGTCTTAAGGTCCCTCCGCTTAATTTGTGATTATCAGGATTGGGTGCATCATTGTTGGAGATTCGAATTTGATTGTATCCTAATCCTAAAAACAATTGATCCTCATAATCGTCAGCGAACCACGCAAAATCACTTATTGTTTGAGCGTTTAAAGATAATGTAGAGAAAAATAAAAGGATGAATGCAGGAGTCGTGAATCTAATTTTCATGTTGAATGGGTTCATAATTTCTAACAAAATACGGCCTACTCTAATGAGATTACAATACGGGATTCAACGGATATTTATAGATTAATTTGAACTTAGAAACCGAAAACGATGTTCTCTTCTTAACTTTGACCATTCAAAACCAGCCATGAAAAAATTCCAACGATTTCAAGAAAAGATACCTAAAAAAAGATACAATACAAAAGCCGAAGGTGGAGAGCCAGCGAAGCACACCAAGGTGACTATGGCGCAGGCATTTAAAACCATTATTTGGCCGCGACGAAAGTTGGTTTTTGTTGGTTTATTTCTAATTGTATTGAGTCGTTTGTCCAGTTTGGTGTTACCATGGAAAACGAAGGCATTATTAGACGATGTGATTCCAAATAAGGATTACGATCAATTATACAGTTTGTTGTTAATTGTTGGAATTGCCATTTTGGTTCAAGCCGTTACTTCATTTTTACTGACTAAAATATTGAGTGTACAAGCTCAGTATTTGATTTCAGAATTACGTGCAAAGGTTCAAAAGAAAGTGCTTTCATTACCCATTAGCTTTTTTGACAATACAAAGTCAGGAGTGTTGGTTTCTAGAATTATGACGGATGTTGAAGGTGTTCGAAATTTAATCGGAACTGGATTGGTGCAAATGGTTGGAGGTACGATAACCGCAGTTATTTCTTTAGTCTTGCTTTTGACAATTAGCCCATCCATGACCATATTTGTGTTGGTACCTGTGGCAGTTTTTGGTGTAGTGGCCTTGAAAGCTTTCAAATACATTCGACCAATCTTTAGAACACGTGGAGTGATCAATGCTGAAGTAACTGGAAGGTTAACTGAATCATTAGCCGGAGTTCGAGTTATTAAAGCATTCAATGCGGAAGAACAAGAGAATAAAACATTTGAAGAAGGTGTAGAACGGTTGTTCAACAATGTGAAGCGAAGTTTAACAGCCACTGCAGCCATGACAAGTTCATCTACTTTTCTCTTGGGATTGGCCTCTACAGGAATCATGGGGATTGGTGGTTATAAAATTATGACTGGTGAATTGACTGTTGGAGACTTCTTGTCATTTACACTCTTGTTGGGATTTATGATTGCCCCAATTGTTCAGATGAGCAATATCGGTAGTCAGTTGACAGAAGCCATGGCGGGATTGGATAGAACAGAGGAATTGATGAATATGGAAGCCGAAGAAGATGCCGGAAATAGAACAGCAGAGCTTCCTAACATGATCGGAAATATTGTGTTTAACGATGTTTCTTTTGCTTATGAAAAAGGGAAGGAAGTCATTCACAACATCAGTTTCGAAGCAGCTTCAGGGACGGTTACCGCATTGGTGGGTAGTTCGGGTTCCGGAAAATCAACTATTGCCGGATTATCTGCTACTTTCTTAAATCCAAAATCTGGAATGATTACCATCGATGGAAAGGATTTGTCTAAAGTAAAGTTGAACCATTACCGAAGAAATTTAGGAGTAGTACTGCAGGATGAGTTTTTATTTGAAGGTACTATACGAGAGAATATTTTATTTCCACGACCAAATGCCACTGAGGAACAATTGACCAATGCCGTAAATGCAGCATATGTGAATGAATTTACGGATCGTTTTGATGATGGGTTGGATACCTTAATCGGCGAAAGAGGAGTAAAGCTCTCAGGTGGACAGCGTCAACGAATTGCCATTGCTAGAGCGATTTTGGCTGATCCTAAGATTATTATTCTAGATGAAGCGACTTCTAACCTAGACAATGAAAGTGAAGCCTTAATTCAGAAAAGTTTGAATGAATTGATGAAGGGAAGAACTACTTTCGTGATTGCTCACCGACTGAGCACCATCAAAAAAGCAGATCAAATTTTAGTCATCGAAGATGGACGAATTGCAGAACGAGGAAACCATGATACTTTGATTCAATCTGAAGGTCGTTACTACGATTTGTATACGTATCAGGCGAGGATTTAAAGGTTTTTACAACTTATTTTTTGAAATCTTTGTTTTCTCATATTGTTGGAATATGCCTATTAAATCGCCATCTGAAAGTGGTTCTCTGTCATTAGAGCTTACTGGAATATCTCTATGACCATGAAGCTTTATTGATAAGTGATAAACCTTGTTAGTATCCATAATCTTTGATAACTCTTTCATTTGTGTTGATGTAAATTCGCTAGTGTATGGTCCTGTATGACTTGTACTGTGTCCTGTAGAGCCATAAACTTTAATAATTTTGACTAAATTATTGATATTTTGATTGATACTGTCTAGAGTCAATTTATTTATCTCTTTATTATTGTATTTGCCCCATAATTGAAAGTATTCCTTACAATATTTACTATAAAATGAATTAAGAGCATTTTCAAAGTCTAGTTTTGATTTGGTATCTTCAAATAGCACTTTACTAATTTCATCATATTCAATTTTATTGAAAAGTTCACTAACAAAAGATTCTGAAATCTTAGGATGAAAATTATACCATAATTCCCATGATAATTCTAAAGAGCTAGAAACTTTAAAGATTTTAAGTGCCAATTCTAAACGATCGGACTTATCTAACTCTCTTATCAACTCTGTTATGATTGTGCCAATTGTTCGAAGCGGACCATAAAGAGAAAATATTTCTTTTGGATAAGGAAATCTATCAGATAAGTAAGCCAAGTTTAGAATGTTTTGACCCCTATAAAACAAGAGTAATCTTTTAAATTTCGATTATTAATTAAGCTGTTAATTTTTTCATCATAATTAGATGTTTATCTGCATTCCATTTTTCCATTGGTGTTATACGTCCCAATAAGCCGTGAAGTCTTCTGTTGTTGTAAAACTCCACGTAGCGTTTTAATAGTTGTTCTATTTCTCCAAAGTATTGATATTCGAACCTTTTAAAGACTTCCTTTTTTAATATTCCGTGATACGCTTCAATATGTGCATTTTCCTCCGGTGTTGCAATATGTGTAAATTCTTGTTGGACTCCTATTAAACCTAAATATTCACGTACATTTTTTGCTATAAATTGGCTGCCATTATCACTCCTAATGACTACACTATTAGGATAGTTATAATCTTCAAACAACTCAGATAGTAATGCTATTACGTTGTTTTGTTTAATATTAAATGAAAAATAGTCCTTTAATATTCTACGTGTGTGAACGTCAATAATAGAGAGTAAATATGCGTTTTTACCAACACTAGGTATCCAAACCATCTTTATATCCATCTCTAAGCACTCTAGTGGTCTAGAAGTATGGACTTTTCTGAACTTTACAAATTTACGTCCAGATCCACTTCTGTCTATTCTGTTGTCCAGTTTCAACAAGCCTTCTTCTTTCATAATCCGGTAAAGTTTTTTATGGTTGATAGTGTAACCATCTCTATTCAAATAGCTAGTCATTAACCGATATCCACAGTCGATAAACTCGTGCTTTAAGATGTCTTTTATAGAAGTTAATACTGCATCTTGCAACACAAAGCCTTTTGTTTTGTGAAAAGTCTCTGTAGAAGGCTTATTTCCTTTTTTACCACCACCAGGCTCTCTATAATAACTACTTGATACAATACCTACCATTTTAATAATTTTAGTTTTACTACACCTATATTTATTACAAATAGTATCCACTAAATCTTTCTTGGATCTGATGTTCCAAACTTTTTTTTTAAAAGTTCGCGTTGTACCTCCAGCTCAATCTCTCTATCACTAAGTAATTTTCGTAATACACGATTTTCCTCCTCAGCTGCTTTAAGCTCTTTACTTTTGGTATCATAGGTAACCTTTAATCCAACCTCTCCTTTATGCTCAAACTTCTTCTTCCAACTATAGAAAGTACCAGTGCTAACACTGTATTTACGACAAGTTTCAACAATGCCTATCTCCTCTGCTTTAGAGAGTATTTCTAGCTTCTGTTCCAAAGTCCATTTCTTGTATTTCATATCTCAAATGTATTAGTTTTGAAATTTAAAATATCACTCCGATCTATTAAGGGGCTAAACTATAGAACAAATGGTTTGATAGATTCTAGATTGATATCCTTAAAAGATATTTGGAGTTTAAAAGTCAAGTTTTCAATCTCCAGATTATCAATAAATTCAGTTAATTTTTTCTTATCAGAAATGCCATAATCTTTAAACATTTCATTTAAGAATGAATTATACTTTACATCTGAAATTTGACCTTTTATAACTGTATATGTAAAGTACCTCTCAAAGTAATCATGAGAACTAATCCTCTGCTCTTTTATAAGTTGTTGTGCGTCAATATTCGAATTTAGGCTAGTATCTAATGTTTGTTTCAAATGAGGAAATAATTCAATTGAAATCCTTTTCAAAATCTCCATAGACTCTGAGCTTTCACAGATATTACTAATTTTGTTTTCAATCTCACTTTTAATATTCTCTTCTTTAATTTTTATCTTACTAAGAAATAGATCTTTAGATTTCTTGTTATAAAAGAAGTAGTTTGATTCATCTCTAATAAAAGTGTACCATTCAGGATAGTAAACTTTTATCCACTCTATTAATATTAGGTCTATGACATTCACTTCATTTAATAGCAGAGGAATCGTGAAGTTTAAAGAATTTATATATCTAATTACTATTCTTGGTGTATCAATACATGGGGCAATGAACATTGTTAAAGCTGAGTCTAGTCTATATCGTTCATCATTGCTTAAAACAACCTTGTTTGTTTTGAGTATTTCGTCAATACTATTTGTTAGTTGTTTAAGAATTAGGTGCTTCGGAGCTTTGGGTAATTTTAATGGTAGTTGAATAATTTTCTCTAAATAACCATCTCCCTCACCTTCAAAATGTTTGCTTATTAACTTTCCAACTAAAATATTGTCAAACGCCACAATGTAAATGAAATTTTTGAAGTCTCCAGTTAACTTTATTAATTTGAAGACTGCAATTATCTCGTTTGGTGATAATCTATCAATGTCATCGAGAATTACGACAACTTTTTTATCGAAAGTTGATAACGCTTCATTTATTTCTATTTTTCTTTCATCTAGAGACTTTTGAGATAAATACTTACCTACTTTGGAAGTTATATTTGATATTCCAGGAATTGAAAATAAAGTAAGCGCTGCACCACCAATAATGTCAGAGTATTGATCGAGCTTCTTGCCAAGTTTATTCTTTATTGAAATAGGTGTATTCTTAAATAAATTAATGATTGTCTTGAAAAAAACAGTTAATAAATCACCTTCATTTGAGAACATCCAAGGATTGAAAGGGAGAATAATTGTTTTGTCTTTTTCTTGCTCTAATTTGTTTTTAATAAGGTTTATTGTAGAAGATTTTCCTTCGCCCCACTTTCCATAAATACCAATAACAAAGGAATCATTCGATTCTCTGTTTATTATTAAGTCTGAAATCTGTTTTGCAAAGGAGTCCCTCTGAAATTCATCTTCTTTTAGATTAGAAATGGGGGCGTCTGACTTTATCATATTTAAATTCAATTAGTAAGAATAAAAATATGAAAGATATATCATACTCATATCATGTTTGAAGGAATATTCGAATATATATTTATAGAATTTCACGAATGACTTTTTACTGTCCTAATAATACCATCAGTAGGGTAGATCAAATCTTTTGATTGAAGATGGACGAATTGCAGAACGAGGAAACCATGATACTTTGATTCAATCTGAAGGGCGTTACTATGATTTGTATACGTATCAGGCGAGGATTTAATGAACCAATTTTTTACTTTAGCAATGGTTCAATTTTGATAATTAGAAATCAAAAAAAATAGCACCAGAATTATTTCTGATGCTATTAATTAAATCTTAATTCGGATTTATTTTACAACTTCAAATTATTGAATCGTCCATTGGTCACTAAAACAGTGTCATTGTTTATCTGATCGTACCCTTTAAAATTAAACGTTGCACTGTATGATCCAGCATTGTTGGTCAAGTTTAAAGTGCCACCAAAATCTCCTGAAATGTAATAATCTCTTAGCCCTGAAGCATCTGCTTTTCCTATTCGAATATACATTTCTGCTTCATCAGCCGAGCCATAAGGAACTCCAAAATCATACGTTTGTAAGTCTAAACTATTTAAATACAAGGATGCTGAATTCTTTTTTGTAGCATCATCATGCTTAATCTCATAGCTCGTGCTGCCATTGTTCGTTTTGGCAATTAATTGAACTGGCCATTGAAATTTTTCGCCTCTTGCTTCAAAACACAAATTTCCATCCGGACAAGCATTTGGATTTTGAACGATAGGTTCTACTTTATCATCTTCTTTTTTACAAGCAACAACACCTAGTGTTAGTAACAATGCTACTACTAAATATTTTTTCATCTTTTTTTAAGTAAAGATGCTCCAGGATTAAGCAGATGACAATAAGGTAAAAGTCGTAATTATTGCTCCTCAATCATGGCTTTAAACTTCCGCATCGTTTCAACGGGGCCTTTTGTAATAGACGTATTGACCAACCATGAAGGAATATCTCCAGCTGGATCGGCCACTACTCGGTAATCAATGCTAATGGTGGTCGAATTGACTTTCACTACTTCCCATTTCGATTCGAAATAGGCCATTCTCACTCGATCTTCGTTTTTGTGAAAATCTGAAGGAAAAAGTTTTGAAACAGAGGAATAGCCTTTTCCATTTGACCACATGGTTTGTTGGGTATGGATTACTAAATCGCGGTCAGATAAAGGAAACGGAAAGTCTGTCAGGATGTAATAATTAAAATCATCTTTATTTTTTAAAGAAACTTGTTTCGATAGTGTGCATTTGTAGACCCAATTTTTATAATTTGGGACATCATCAAGCAGATCTGAAACTTTGTTTAGTGTAGAAGTGGCGGTATACAATATTTTGATTTCATGAATCGGAGAAAAAGCACTCTCGCTAGTATACACCTTAAATCCATCTTCCTCATTCACTAATTTCCATTGATTCTCGATTGGGGCTAGAGCCAAGAAACTAGTTGAAAAAAATATTAAAAGAAGTAGAGATATAGACCGAATCATATTGAAAAGTAAGAAGCATTTTTTACCTACTTCTTGTATCAAAATTAGCCCTTTTATTGCCAATTTTTATTCGTTATAAACTCATAATCTGTCAATGTTTTTAAGAAAGCAAGCAATGCTTCTTTTTCTTTGTCAGTCAGATTTAAAGGCTGAATCAATTTGCTTTTTTGAGGGTAATTTTTACCACCAGAATTGTAGTGTTCGATGACTTCCTCCAAAGTGGCAAACTGGCCTTTGTGCATGTAAGGTGCTGTCAATTCTACATTTCGCAATGAAGGAACTTTGAATTTTGCATAATCGACAGAATCGAGTGTCAATCTAAAACGGCCTGGATCTTCGTATTTCTCTGAAAGTCCATTATTCTCAATAGCATAGTTTGTGAAATTAAAACCTCCATGACAGCTGGCACATTTTAATCGATCACTAAAGAAGAGCTTTTTTCCTTTTATCTCATCTTTAGTCAATGCCTTCTTTTTACCCTGAAAAGTAAATTGATCATAGCGGCTGTTACCACTGATGAAAGTGCGTTCATAGTTGGCTAAGGCCCTAGAAATAACAAATGGATCAGGTCTTCGATTGTAGGCTGATAAACTCATCTTTACATAAGTAGAATCTTTATCCAACTCTTTTGCGATATCCACTATGTTGTGGTTAAATTCATTGTGTTCTTGAATAGGAACCAACACTTGCATTTCAATCGTCGGAACACTTCCTTCTCTTAGAAAATACGGGTGATAACCAATGTTGGCCAATGAAGGAGCATTTCTAGTTCCTGCTCGTTGAAATACTCCTGGACTTAATGCAACTGAGTCTGAAAAAGCCAAATGCGGATGGTGACAACTGCCACAACTAATGGATTTGTTAATGGAGAGAATGGTATCGTTAAATAACCGCTTTCCCAATTCCCACCTTGCTTTGGTAAATTCATTCCCTTCTGGAAATGCCATTGGAGGGAACCCGAGCGGTGGTTTGATTAAAGGGTCAATAGTTGGGTCAACTGAGAAAATCCGAAATCCATATACAACCAATACGACTATTGACAGGGCCAATAGTCGTATTAATGTTGTTTTATGAATTTTATTGTTCAATTAAAATGGATTTGAATATTCTGTATTCGTCATTAAATCGTCATCCGTTAATGTTTTTAGAAAAGCAATCAGCGCTTTTTTATCGTCTGCAGACAATTGAAGTCCTCCACTGTTCAATGGATAGATCAATGCCGGATCGATAGTGGATGAATTTTTCATTCCTGAATTGTAATGTTCTACCACTTCTTCCAGTGTTTTAAAACGACCGTCGTGCATATAAGGTGCAGTTAATTCAATGTTCCGCAATGAGGTGACTTTAAATTTTCCCTTGTCATTGAGGTCGTTCGTTACTTTCATCCGTCCATCGTCTGTCATGTCTGCATCACTATCCAACGCATTGTTCAAGTATTTGTCGTTTTCAAAATTTAGAGTGGTGTGACAGTGGGCGCAATCTGCTCCTGAAAGGTTCGGAAAACCTGGATTGAATTCTGCGAAGAACAAATACCTACCTCGCTCTTCCACGCTGTCCAATTGAGCGGTTCCATTTTTATATTTGTCATACTTACTATTCACAGATACGATGGAATTCATGAATTGCTCCAAGGCCAATGAAATCTTCTCTGGGTTAATTTCATCGTTTCCGAATGCACGAGTGAATTGTTGGCGATACACTTCGTCGCCCTTCAATTTATTAACTACATTCGGCAAGCTTTCATCCATTTCCAAAGGATCTTGAATGGGCAATAAAGATTGGTGCCTCAATAAATGAGCACGACCATCCCAGAAGAACTCGTTATTGTTCCATGCCATGTTAAAAACGGCCATTGCATTTCGCTTTCCACGCAAGTTTCTAATTCCTTCTGAAAACCTAGCAGTATCTGTAAATGCATGTTCTTGTCGGTGACAACTTGCGCAGGACTGAGTTTGATTGGCTGAAAGCTTCTTTTCATAAAAAAGCATTCGTCCTAATTTTACGCCTTGAACGGTTAATTTATTATCACTCGAAATAACAGGTTGTTCGAAGTTGCCTGTTTTGATTTGATAAGGTGTGCCATCATATACAACGGTTTCATCTTCGAATTCATCATTGTCTTTTTGACAGCTTTGAAAGAAGAATGAAATGAAACATAAAAAAAGCAAACCTTTTGTGAGGTTTGATTTTTCCATAACTACTGTATGATTACTTTCTCAGAACCGATAAGGTTTTCTTGGTTATAAATGTTTACAAAATAAGTTCCTTTGGTTTCAATGGAAACGTTTACTTGATTGCCCGAAGTGATTGTTTCTTGGCTAACGATTTGACCATTAATAGAAGTTACAATTAATTGATTTCCATTCTGATTGTCTTCAAATTGCAAAACGATATTTTCACTACTTGGGTTTGGAGAAATACTAAATTTTGTCAATTCATTTTTCTTGATTCCAACAAGTCTTGCGCTGAAGACACTCGTATTAAAATTACTCAATAGCGTCGCTGCTTCTCCAGTTTCACCATGATTGAATAGGTTTCCATTAATCGTAATGCCATTCAATGCTTGAGCGTAATCTGCATTTAACTCAATGGTGGTATTAGTACCAGTTGTAAAACCTGCTGTTGGAATAGTTTGAGTATTGTAATTTCTGTTTCCCAATGCATGAATTTGCCATCCTGTGGTCATGCTTGCTCCAGTCATTCCTTCAAAAGCTGCGAAGCGGTAGCCTGCTGCCCAACCCCAATGCATGGATGGCGATTTTGGTGCCAATGCGTGTGTCATTGGCCAAAGGTCTGGATCACCATTGTTTACTGCTGCATCTACACCAGTTCCAAAAGAAATACTTTCCAATGTAGTTATATTGAATGAACCCAATAAAACGTTAGTAGCAGTTCCTGCATCAACTAAAATATAGGTATTTAACGTTGTGTCTTGTCCACCATCATATTTCAAAGTAATTTCAGAAATGTAATATTCTAATCGTTGAAGATTAAAAGAGTTGGAAATATTATTAGTGGCTGTTTGATTGTATGCAAAATTTGAACTTCCTAATTTATGATTGATTTGCAGGTATATATTTTGCTGAGCTTGTATTGTTAATGCGCTAAAAGCGAATGCTAAAATTAAATGTATCTTTTTCATGTTTCGATTTTTTGTTGAGTTATTTTATAATTTCTAAAGAGACAACAGATGTTGCCAAAATCAAAAAAGCTATAATCGAAAAGATTGAACCCGGAGAAAAAGAGGAGGTTCAACCAAAGGAGGATTTAAAAGGTAAAAAGTCGATAAACGACCATTGTTATTCGGTATGAAATTATTTTCCGCAATTTTCCGCTCGCCAATTGAGAGCGCTTGTGTGGTCTCACTTTTTAAAGTGGTATTGTGATTTTGTCCATTTATCACGTAGTGTTCACTTCCGCAGCAAGACTTATTTTTAAGCGCAACCCCATCTTTTGGAGTCACCGTTCCAAAATACTTTTCAAAAGAACAGACTTCAGCGTCATCAAAAATGGCGATGTCGGACAATTCCCCCAAACAATAATGCATATTAATAGTGATGCTCATTGAGCTAAACACAATTTGTAACATTAAGAATATAGATAAAATGGCTTTCATTGATTCCCAAATTTAACGTTTTTTTAGTTACTCTCAGTTTCTGGATTTATTTTTAGCTGATCACTAAATAAACTTAAGAATTAACCCAATGAATAACCAACCATAACTAATGATGGCAATCCATCTTAGCAATAGTTCTAGCCATTTACTTTTAGGAGCCATCTCTTTGTGGTGATGAACTTTTGATTTCTTGAAAAATCCTAGATAAACTAAAACTCCTGAAATGATTAAAAAGGCAATATTCATGAAAAAGGTATAGTTGATTTTGAAATGCTCAGATTGTTCTATCAAGTTTGGAGCAGTTGGTATTAAATCAAAAAAATGGAATCCGTAATGGAGAAGTAGGGAAGAAATAATCAACGCTACGAAAAGCAAAAAGAGAATGAAGAGGGACATTTTCCATCCATAATATTTTGCATTGATTCGCAATACAGGAAAAACTACTAAATCGCTAAATATAAAAGCCATGACTCCTGCAAAACTAACTCCTTTTCCAAATAAAAGTGCCGCCAACGGAATGTTTCCCATGGAGCCGATAAAAGTTAAAAAAGCGACTACTGGTCCGATGATGACGTGCTCTAATAATACCAAGAATGAGAAAGAACTTTGTCCAGTTCCAGTATTTATAAAGAGTGTTTCAAAGAAAGAATCTGGAACAAAAGCAGCCACTATTCCTGCAATGGTAAAACCGATGGTTACATCCTTCCAAACCATCTTCCATTCCATACCATACTGCATGCCTATTTTTGCCCAACTCTCAGAAGATTTGATTTTAGCCAAGAACGATTTTTTGTCTGTATTACTTTCTTCTCCATCTCCAAGATTCTTCCGCGCTTCTTCGATCAATTTTTTGGGTCGAATCATCAGAATTAGCAGCCAACTAATGCCAATCAGCAAAAGACCTCCGATATATTCAGCAACTATAAATTGCCAACCTAAAAAGATAGAAATAATAATCCCTAACTCTATTACTAAGTTGGTAGAAGCTAGTAAAAAAGCAATTGAAGCAACGAAACTAGCCCCTTTTTGAAATAAAGTTTTTGTTGTGGCCAATGCTGAAAAGCTGCATGAACTGCTAATAAATCCGAAGAATGTACCAAGACTTACACTTTTGAGGTCACTTTTCCCCATTGCTCCCTGCATCCTCTCTTTAGTGACGATAATCTGGATAAAACTACTCAATGCATACCCCAAAATGAAAGCCCACAAGGCCATCCAGAAAAAGCCAACGGAAGTATAAGCGGCTTCTCCCCATTTATCTATAAATGAATTCATAATGTTTAAGTTTAAAATCGAACTGATAGTCCGCCACCGGCACCGAACCGATTGTCATAACTACCCATTAATGAAACATTACGCGACAAGAAATATTCCAAACCTGCCGACCATGTAATTTCATCACTGAAGTTTATTGTGGACCCATCTTTATTTGTTAGATTATTAACCCATCCAAAATCAGCTTTATACTCGTAGTTTCCGAAGACAACTGTTCTAGGAAGGATTAGAACTTTTCGACTTAACCTAAATTCAGGTCGCAATTCATTATCCACCCTAACATCAAGGTTGAATAAATAAGGAGTTAAAAATCGGATACCGACCACTGGATTTGTATTGGCTTTGTCGTGGTTCTTTTCAAATTTATTCTCCGCATTCAATCCTACAAAAACTCTAAAATAATCATAGATATATCGCTCGTAAGAAAGTTCAAATTCAAAATTCTCATTCCAACCATATTCTCCTTTTAAATTAAATTGATTTCTATTGTTGGAAGCAATTAAATTCAATGCAGTCATGTGCGATGCAGCATCAATCATTCCCCATTTGTAAAAGTGGTTTCCTTCATTCATCAATTTTTTTAATGGAAACTCTTCCAATCTAGGGTCTCGAGGAGTATCGTAACTGTAAACTCTCGCCATTCCACTCATCATGTGATACAAAACATGGCAGTGAAAAAACCAATCACCACTTTCATTGGCATCAAATTCTATGGTTACTTTTTCCATTGGAGCCACATTTACGGTATGTTTTAATGGAGAATATTCTCCATTCTCGTTGATCACTCTAAAAAAGTGACCGTGCAAATGCATGGGGTGGTGCATCATGGTTAGATTGTTTAAAGTAATTCTTACAATTTCTCCTTTTTCAATTTTGATTTTATCTGCTTCAGAAAGTGGTACACCGTTCATACTCCAGATGTACCTCCACATATTTCCTGTAAGATTTAGCAAGACCTCTTTTACTGGAATGTCTTCAGAAAAATTTGTTTTTTTAGGTGATTTTAAAAAGTTGTAATTGTATTCTTGAAACAAATTCATGCTTGCCATTTCACTCATTTCCATATGTTTTTCAACAATACTACTATCCTGTTGAGCTACTTTTGAAGAAGACATTTTCATCCTTTTCATGGAAGAGTCAGAACTCATTTTCTCAACTTTATTTTTCTTCATTTTATGGTGCTTGTGCGTCATTTTTGAATGATCCATGCCTTTTGCATCGCCCTCCATATTCATTTGCATCCCCCAGTTATCCATCATTTTCTGAGGGTCTTCATTGGAAGGATTAACTTTTGTGGCAGGAGCACCCATACGCATATCCATTCTTGCCATCTGCTGCATCATCTTAATTTTATCTGGTCTTGGCAATACTTCAGCTTTCAAAGTGTCTTTTCCACTGCCGATGTAGGTCAAGCTATGTCCTGAGCCATCTTGTGCCATAGCTCGCATTTCAATTGTTTTGCCTTCAGGAATTTCAACTATGAAGTCATAAGTTTCTGCAATGGCAATGAAAGTCTTGTTGTGTTTTACTGGCACCACATCCAATCCATCAGCTGAAATAAGGGTTGGATCATTTCCTCCAAATGTCATCCAAAATTGAGAAGAAGCGGAACCATTAATGATTCGCATTCTTACTTTATCACCACTTTGATAGTCAGAGTTTGAGTTGACTTGTTCTCCATTGCTCAAGAAGGCTGGGTAATAAATATCGGCAATATCTGCACCTTCCATTCGTTGTTTCCAAAAGTTAAGTTGAGCTCCCAAAGCATCTCTACCCAATACACGATTTAACGGGACAGAAGTTCCTTTTTTCATTCCGTACCATTCATTTCCTCGTTTTAGGTTTCTTAAAACATTCTTTGGTTTTTGATTCGTCCAATCAGATAAGACTACAACTAGTTCCTTGTTGTAGTCGTGTGTTTTTTGTTTTGGTTGGATGACAATGGAACCAAAAACGCCACTTTGCTCTTGCAGCATAGTGTGCGAATGATACCAATAGGTACCCGCTTGTTTAATTGGAAATTCATATTTAAAAGTTTCTCCAGGTAAAATAGGTGGAGTTGTTAAGTAGGGAACTCCATCTTGAAAATTGGGTAAAAGCAATCCATGCCAATGCACAGAGGTTTCTACATCCATTTCATTCGTGACATAGATTACAGCAAAATCGCCTTCTTTAAATTCTAAAGTTGGCCCGGGAGTTTTTCCATTAACAGTCATTCCCATTGTTGGTTTTCCTGTTTTATTCACCATTTCTTTTTTAATGGTTAATCGGTGAATTGTAGTGTCTGTTTGAGCATTTAAATTGCTTAAAATAAATATACTAGCGATAAGTGCCGCGATTGTATTTTGAATTTTCATGAAAATGTTTTATATGTAATAAATCTGTCGTCCTTATAAAGAGATGACTGTAAATTAATTTCGATTATTAATCGATAAAAAACAGAATCACAAACGATAGGTCTGCAGAGTAGATTGGAAATCGCTACTAAAGAGCAGTGGAGGGCTTTCTTTAGAATATAATTGTTGAAAAAGAGGAGATGGAACTACCTCCAAAAAATGTGCTGCTGAATAAAATAAGGTAATTTGTTTAATCTCTATTTTGTTGGTAGAGAGGTTATTTATGTATTCATCAGTAATTTCTATTTTATTGATGATGTCACTGCAGCAATCTGATTGAGAAATGTTAGTTTCTTTAATGGTGCAGTCTTTTTCCGATCCGAGTAGATTGTTGTGCATTCCACAGTCGAAATGACCACCTCCAAAAGTGTAGCTTTCATTTACCTCTAACCCACCACAAAAGTGAGCTGCCCTTGATAAACCAATATTTCCTAAAAGGATTACTAGGCATAAAAATGAGGCAATTATTTTCATAGAATCTAAAAGTAAGAAAAATTACAATCTAAGCTTCTTGAATTAAATGGTTAACATTTTTTGATGAAAGGCAATTTAAAAAGTTGAGTTTTATTTAATAATTACTTTTCTTGTTAATAGAGTATTATCCGTTTGTATTCTAAGGAAATAGATTCCTTTATTATACTCCAATACATTTAATTCATTGGTTGTCGGGGATATATCTTTAATGAGTTTGCCTTTTAAATCATACAATTGAATGGTAATTATAGAAAATTTATCTAAACCTCTTAATTGGAGAACATCCTTTACAGGATTAGGATAGATTTGAAAATCTGATACATTGTTTATCTCTTTTACGCTTAATATTAATCCCGCATTTGTTGTTTTATATATTCCACTATCTCCTAGGGCATATCCAATTGTATCATTTGCAAATTTTATTTGTTCAATTATTGTAGATGGACTTATAGTCTGACTAGTCCAATTGGTTCCGCCATCTATGGTTTGATATATGCCACCCATATTATTAACATATCCTACATTAGGAGAAGTAAAATGAACTGCAGTTAAATCATAAAAAGCAAAAGGGTATATAAATGAAGATGTCCAAGAAGAACCACCGTTAGTTGATTTTAAAAGGAATCCACTTCCAGATACTCCATAACCGGTATTATTATCAGCAAAAAATAGTTCACTAATTTCTCTATGATTTCCAGTACCAGCATTATTATTTACATCAGAGTAAACAATTCTCCATGAGTTTCCTAAATCGTTAGATTTTACTATTGAATAAACGGAAGAATTCGAATTTACATATTGATTAGTAGAAATATAGAATTCTTTATTGGGCTTTGAAGTTATATCTGTAACTATTTCTTGTATAAAAATAGTATTAAAGGTAATCCCACCGTTTAAAGTAATTAGCAAACCGCCATTATCTAGAGCAACTAAGCCTGTATCAGCATTTATAAAATGTAGCTTTTTAAAACTATTGCCTGTATAAGCGTTGGAGGTAATTGAGTCCCAAGTTTGCCCACCGTCTATTGATTTTACAATAACATTTTTATGTGTTCCTGAATTTGTGCCACCGCATGCATATCCTACAGAATCAGTGGGAAATTGAATATCATAAAAATAGGAAGTTGTAAAGATTGTTTGATAGATCGACCAAGTATTACCACCATCTGTAGAACGATGAAAGCGCCCGCCTGCTTTGGTTGCTGCAATAATTATATCTTTGTTTAGTACTTCAATCACACTTTCTTGATCAGCGTGAAAGTATGTACCATTCCATTGTGAATAACAAAAAGTTGGAATAGAAATAAGAAAAATTATTATAGTTTTCATAGACTTTGTTTTTAGTTAGGTTATATTTTTACGTACTTGTATTATTGTGATTTCAAAAGTATGTGTTTTTCTATCATATATTCTTGTTTTACAAGGGAAGACATAGTTTTTAAATTTTCCTTTTCACAATACAAGCGCACATTTCTTACTCCTACATCCAATTTCAATAAATAGGGCTATTACTTCTTCAATCATTAAAGTGTTGAATTATTAAAGTTTTGATTCAGAGTACTCTATTTTGTTAAATAAAATTAAAGACAAAAAAGTCCGAAAATATGACAAAAGTCATTTTATAACAATACTCCGTGTTCTAAATTTGACCTATAATTTAAAACAACCAAAGATGAAAAACGGAATCAAAACCCTAATTGCAATGGCCACTTTAGTTTTATACAGCTGCGGTGGTGGAGCACAAGAAAGTAAAGTAGAAACTAAAACAACAGAAGCACCTAAAAAAGACAAAATTGAAATCGTTGAAGCGGAACCAGAAGTGAACATAGGAGTTGGGCCGGTGAAAAGTGTAGAAATATCCGAAGCAATTGATGCCGCAATGGTAGCTAGAGGTACTGAGTTATTCAGCACAAAATGTAAGGCTTGTCACAAAATGGAAAAGAAATTTGTAGGACCAGCTTTGAAAGGGGTGACTGAAAGAAGATCTCCTGAATGGATCATGAACATGATACTAAATCCAGTAGAGATGGTAGAAAAAGATCCAGTTGCCCGTCAATTATTGATCGATCATAATGGATCTCCAATGGCAAATCAGAACCTTACTGAAGCTGAAGCACGCGATATTCTAGAATATTTTAGAACAATTAATTAATCACTTTATAACCAACAAATCTAACCGCCATGAATAAAAATTTGAACAAAGGGATAATTTGTGCAGCTGTTGCAATTTCGATTGCCAGTTGTGGAAATCCCAATACGGAAACTGTCGAGCAAGGAACGACAAAGAATCCTGCTGAAGTGAAAACTGAAAATCAGGGGCAAGCCTTTATTGAGGATGATGAATCGCAGAAAACGGTTTTAGACATCGCAATTGGATCTCCGGATCATACCACCTTGGTGGCGGCTGTGCAAGCAGCTCAATTGGAAAATGTGTTAGTGAACGCTGGTCCATTGATGGTGTTTGCGCCTACAAATGCCGCTTTTGATGCTTTGCCAGCAGGCACAGTGGAAAATCTGTTGAAGCCTGAAAATAAGGATCAACTGGCATTGATTTTAAAGCACCACGTTACGCCAGGAAATTATTCGAAGGACTTTTTGAAGAAGTTTAAAAAGTTAGGGCAAGCCAGTGATTTAAGTGTGAAAGTGGAAGTTGTGGGCGACGATGTATTCGTTGGCGGTGCTAAGATTATTGCAAGTGTGGAGGCTGGAAACGGCATTGTGCATGTAGTCGATAAAGTGATTTTACCTGAAAATTAAATATCAATCAATCAACCAAAATAAAAGAAAATGAAAAAGTTAATCAATAGTTTAATGGTGTTGGCTCTTGTTGGAACTGCTATCAGTTGTAGCAACAGTGAGTCCGGCAGTAAGTCTAATAAAGGTGCTTTAGCATCTAGCGCTGCCGAAAAAGTATATGTAGCTCCTGGTGAGTACGATGAATTTTATGCCTTCATGTCCGGTGGATATAGTGGTAATGTAACCGTATATGGCCTGCCATCAGGTAGAATGTTTAAAGAGATTCCTGTATTCTCTCAATTTCCAACTTCAGGGTATGGTTATTCCGAAGAAACCAAACCAATGTTGAACACTTCTTTCGGTTTTGTGCCTTGGGATGATGCGCATCACCCTGATATTTCTCAAACAAATGGAGAACTAGACGGTAGATGGCTTTTTATCAATGGTAACAATACGCCTCGAATTGCGAGAATTAGTTTGACCACTTTTGAAACGGAAGAAATTATCGAAGTGCCAAACAGTGCAGGTAATCACAGTTCGTCTTTCATTACTGAGAATACAGAGTATGTGGTGGCTGGAACTCGTTTCTCTGTGCCAATTCCTCAAAGAGATATGCCGATAAAAGATTACAAAACAAATTTTAAAGGCTCCTTGTCTTTTATCAGTGTAAATCCTGAAAGCGGTCATATGGATATTAAATTCCAACTGATGATGCCTGGTTTTAACTACGATTTATCTCACCCTGGTAGAGACAAGTCTCACGGATGGTTCTTCTTTACTACTTACAACACTGAAGAAGCAAACTCTTTATTGGAAGTAAACGCTTCACAAAACGATAAAGATTTTATCGCTGCTGTTAACTGGAAGAAAATCGAAGAGTATGTGAATAATGGTGGAGGAACAATGATGCCTGCAAACTATGCACATAATGTATATGATGAAGGCACGCATACTGCGACTACTACCATGAAAAAGGAAGTGTTGACAGTTGATCCATTAAAAGTGCCAGGTGCAGTTTATTTCTTACCAACTCCTAAATCTCCTCACGGATGTGATGTTGACCCAACAGGACAATACATTATTGGTAATGGTAAATTATCTGCTGACTTAACGGTTCACTCTTTTGATAAAATGATTGCAGCGATCGAAGCTGAAAAGTTTGACGGTGAAGCATATGGTATTCCAATTTTGAAGTTCGAAGATGTATTAGCCGGAACTGTTAAGAGTGGGGGATTAGGACCATTGCATACTGAGTTTGATGGAAAAGGAAATGCTTATACAACCTTCTTTATCTCTTCTGAAGTGGTAAAATGGAAGTTAGGAACTTGGGAAGTTATCGACAGAAAACCAACATATTACTCTGTAGGTCACTTAATGATTCCTGGAGGAAACTCTAGAAAGCCATTTGGTAAATATGTAGTAGCGATGAATAAAATCACAAAAGATAGATACTTGCCAGTAGGTCCTGAAATGGAGCACTCTGCACAACTGTATGATATCTCAGGTGAGAAAATGGAATTGATTTACGATTTTCCAACACATGGTGAGCCTCACTACGCTGCAGGTTGTCCGGCTGAGTTGATTCGAAATAATGCGAAGAAAATCTACCGATTGGATGAAAATAAACATCCTTATGCAATCACTAGCCCAGATCAAGCAAGAGTGACGAGAGATGGAAAAGAAGTACATGTGTATATGTCTACTATTAGAAGTCACTTTACTCCAGATAATATCGAAGGTGTGAAAGTGGGTGATAAGGTGTATTTCCACATTACTAACCACGAACAAGATTTCGATGTACCTCATGGTTTTGCTATGATTGGTCAGAAATCATCTGAGTTATTAGTAATGCCAGGACAAACCAAAACAAATGTTTGGGAGCCTAAGAAAGAAGGTGTATGGCCTTTCTACTGTACAGATTTCTGCTCAGCATTGCACCAAGAAATGCAAGGGTATGTGCGAGTATCTCCTGCAGATTCTGACATTGAATTAAGCTGGTCTTTAGGCGAAGATTGATCAGTTTATTAGGGAAAATAGAAAACGGTTAAAAAATTTATTTTCCCAAGGGCGGAAGTTGGTTGATTTCTTCCGCCCTTTTTTTTAAACATCTAAATAGAAGCAAAATGAAAAATGCTGGAATAATAATGATAGTTGGTTCTCTTTTATTGCTTGGGTTATTCCAATTTCCACTCTGGACAATTATGTTAGGAGCACCGCAATACCCAGATCCACTGGGGATGCACATTTTTGTGAATGGCATTAGAGGGGTAAGTGAATTCGATGTGCAAAATATCAACGGATTAAATCACTACATCGGTATGAAAACACTGCCAAAACCAGAAGATATGTGGGAATTTCAAGCTTTCCCAAAAATTCTGATTGCAATAGTTTCTCTCGGTGTGATTGTAGGAATATTAATGGCTACAAAAAAAATAAGCCACAATTGGGCGCTTATTTGGTTTGTCGCAATGTCTATTCTTGGAATACTTGGAATGTATGATTTCAACCTGTGGATGTTTGATTACGGAACGAATTTAGATCCACACGCCATTATGAAATTAATGGATGCCGATGGTAATCCAATGACTTATAAACCACCATTGTTTGGGTTTCAAAAACTACTCAACTTTGATGTAGAATCACTGCCAAATTTAGGTGCATATATGATGTTCGTAGGAATGTCACTTACAGTTGTTGCTTTCTTCGTCGGACGCAAAGCTAAGCTTTCAATGAAATAATAATCAAACAAAAAACAACCATGAAAAAAATACATTTAATCTTCGCCATTTTAACTGTTGTCCTTTCTTCTTGCAGTATTAGCCCACAACCCATTAATTACGGGAAAGATGGTTGTAGCTTCTGTAAAATGACAATCGTAGATAAACAGCACGCCGCTGAAATAGTGACTGACAAAGGAAAATCTTTTAAGTTTGACGCTGTCGAGTGCATGTTGAATTACAATCAAGAAAACACAGAAAACCCGGTTTCCCTTTTCCTGATCAATGATTTTAGTGGGTCGGGAGAACTTATAGATGCTACCAAAGCAACTTACCTAATCAGTGAAGAAATTCCAAGCCCAATGGGCGCATTTCTTTCCGGATTCGAATCTCAACAGAAGGCTCAGGATATTCAACAAGAAAACGGTGGAAAACTGTTCAATTGGAATGAATTGAATGAACACTTTGCCAAGTGATGTTCAGCTAAAACTAGAAAATATGAAAAGCTTAGATAGCTTACTCGTTATTGCATTGCTTTTTTCTATTACTGTTCATTCTAAAGTGATAGTGGTCGACAAGGCAAGTGCAATCAATACTGTAAAAAAAGGAATTGAATTAGCGACTCCACACGATACTGTTTTGGTAAAAAAGGGACATTATTATGAACACAATATAGCAGTAGATAAACCGCTAACCATTAAAGGAGAGTTGTTTCCTACAATTGATGGAGAAGATAAAGGAGAAATAATTACTATCGTTTCTGATTCTGTCACGATTGACGGTTTGTTTATAGTTAATGTAGGAACGAGCTATACCACCGATTGGGCAGCTATTCGAGTGGTAAGAAGTAAATATTTTTTGATTAAAAATGTAGTGTTAGAGAAGCTTTTTTTTGGAATTTATTTAGAGAAATCATCTCACGGAAGAGTCTATCACAATAAAATTATTGGAGATGCAGTAGAAGAGTTTAACTCTGGAAATGGGATCCAATTGTGGTATTGCAACAACATTGTAGTGGAGCAAAATATCGTGCAACATGTGCGAGATGGAATTTATTTAGAGTTTTCTGACAGCATTCAAATTATTAAGAATATCAGTACCCAAAATGTGCGTTATGGATTGCACTTTATGTTTTCTAACGACGATTTATATCGAGACAATGTGTTTGAGAATAATGGAGCTGGAGTAGCAGTAATGTTCTCTAAACGAATTAAAATGCATAATAATGTTTTTCGTAAAAATTGGGGAACCGCTTCTTTTGGGATTCTATTGAAAGAGATCAATGATTCTGAGATTTTCGGAAATACATTTGAAGACAATACCGTTGGGATTAACATTGAAGGCTCTAATCGAGTGACCTATAAAAACAATAATTTCCGAAGTAATGGATGGGCGATTAAAGTAAGAGGTGCTTGCTACGAAAACCATTTTCTAAGCAATAATTTCTTGTATAATTCTTTTGACATTTCTTACAACAGCAATCTGAATGACAATAAATTCGATGGAAATTATTGGAGTAATTACTCTGGCTACGATTTGAATAAAAATGGAGTAGGAGATATTCCATATCGCCCTGTTAAGTTGTTTTCTTACATCGTGAACCGAACGCCAGAAACAATCATTCTGCTCAGAAGTCTATTCATGGACATCATCGACTTTGCAGAAAAAGTATCACCTGTATTTACACCTGATGATTTAGTGGATGCTAATCCTCAAATGAAACTGATCAAACATGATTGAAGTAAAAGATATACATAAGAAATTCGGGCAGAATAAAGTGTTGGAAGGAATTGATTTAACGATCGATGCCAAAGGGATTTTCGCCGTACTTGGACCAAATGGATCTGGTAAAACCACCCTAATTAAAAGTATTTTGGGGATGGTGATTCCTGATAAGGGCAATATTTTCATTGATGGAAAAGCCATAAAAGGGGAGTGGAATTATCGAAACAACATTGATTATTTGCCGCAGATTGCCAATTTTCCAGGGAATCTTTCGGTGCAGGAATTGATCAATATGATCAAAGATTTACGATCTAGTAAAAAGGCGGATGATCAACGATTAATTGAGTTGTTTCGAATAGAGCCATTTCTGAATAAAAAGCTGAGTAATCTATCCGGAGGTACTAAGCAGAAAGTAAACTTAGTGTTGACATTTATGTTTGACAGTCCGCTGATTATTTTAGATGAACCTACTACAGGTTTGGATCCAATCGCTCACATTCGATTGAAGCAATTAATCAATGAAGAAAAAGCCAAAGGGAAAACGATTCTAATCACTTCGCACATAATGAGTTTTGTAGAAGAAGTTTCTGACCAGATCGTATTTATTTTAGAAGGTAAAATTTACTTCAAAGGAACCATTTCTGAATTAAAAAACAAGACCAACGAGTCTGATTTCGAACATGCCATTGCATCCATTTTAACTGCTAGCTATGCTTAAGATATTAAAATACAGTTTTTACGATTTAATACGCAGCCGATGGAGCTACGTTTATTTCCTTTTCTATTTATTGCTCGGATTTGTATTGTTGTTTTTGAACAACGATCTGTCAAAAGCAGTCATTACCTTAATGAATATCATTATTGTATTGGTGCCGCTTATCGGAACCATTTTCGGAATAATGTACTATTACAATTCCAAAGAATTTACAGAGTTACTATTGGCACAGCCCATTAAAAGGAGTTCAATTTTTTTGGGACAATACCTCGGTGTCGCACTTTCATTGTCGCTTAGTTTAGTGATAGGGTTAGGAATTCCTTTTCTAGCGTATGGAGTAACTACCAGTATCGCCATTTGGGATTTCGTTTTATTGTTGGTGAGCGGTAGTATGTTGACGCTGATTTTTACTTCATTGGCTTTTGTGATTGCATTAAAGAATGAGAATAAGATTAAAGGATTTGGATACGCTATTTTGTTGTGGTTGTTTATGGCCGTTATTTACGATGGTTTATTTCTAATGTCGTTGATGTTTTTTGAAGACTATCCGTTAGATAAATTTTCTTTGATTGCGACCATTCTAAACCCAGTTGATTTATCTCGTGTACTGATTTTATTAAAGCTTGATATTTCAGCATTGCTAGGATACACCGGCGCCGTTTTTCAACAATTTTTTGGCACTAGTATAGGATTTTTTCTAGCTCTATTTATGTTAGCCATTTGGTTCATCATTCCCACATTTGTTATGCAACGAATCGCAAAAAAGAAGGATTTCTAAGCGTAAGTTTTTTAATAAAAATTAATTCGGATAAGTTTATCCGAATTAAAGAAAGTTGTCTAACTTTGGAATAGAAAATATCAAAAACACATAGAGATATGAGAACTAAAGATATCATAATAGGAGAGTTAGTAGCAGAAGATTACCGTTCTGCCACAGTATTTGAGTCTTATGGAATTGACTTTTGCTGCAAAGGAAATAGAAGTATTGAAGACGCATGTGAGAAGAAAAAAATTAACCCCGATGACGTTTTAAAAGCGTTAGACAATGTTCTAAAAACAACCAACGGTGAAAATGTAGATTATACTGCATGGCCAAAAGATTTATTGGTGGATTACATCGAGAAAAAGCACCACCGATATGTAGAGGAAAGAATTCCAATTCTGAAGCAGTATTTAGCAAAAATTGCTGCGGTTCATGGAGATAATCATCCTGAATTGATTGAGGTTAATGAACAGTTCATTGCATCAGCAGGAGAATTAACGCAGCACATGAAAAAAGAGGAATTAATTTTGTTTCCTCACATTCGTAAGATGGTGAAAAATGAAATAACTGGTGGAGAATTAGAAGCGCCACATTTCGGTACGGTTAAAAATCCGATAGCAATGATGATGAGTGAGCATGAAAATGAAGGCGATCGGTTTGAAAAAATCGTGGAGTTGACCAATGGGTATGTTCCACCATCTGATGCTTGTAGCACCTATACAGTGGCATTCTCTATGTTGAAAGAGTTTGAGCAAGATTTGCACCGTCACATCCACTTAGAAAATAATATTTTGTTTCCATGGGCTGTAAAAGCAGAGGAAGCGATGTTGGTTTAAATTTGATTTGTTTGTTGTAAGAATGCCCACAGTTCCGTTTGCGAGCTTTGGGCATTTTTTTTAGTTTTGAACCTTCTCACACGATAGAACTATATGCGAAAATCATGGGTAAACACAGCTTTAGTTAATTTTTTAATTGCAGCTTCATTAGGCTTACTTCTAAGGGGAGCATTTGTATGGGATTTTGATTTCGACTATAAAAATTTACTGCACACCCATTCACACATTGCTACATTAGGTTGGGTTTATCTGATTTTATATGCATTGTTGGTGGATTGTTTCATTCCAGAATCCAGTAAGAGAAAACCCATTTATAATCGATTGTTTTGGTTCACACAGTTAACCGTATTTGGCATGCTGTTCAGTTTTCCGTTTCAAGGGTACGGAGCCGTTTCCATCACCTTTTCTTCCTTGCACATTTTTGCTTCCTATTATTTTGCTCGATTGCTGTGGCGCGATATGGAAATTAAAAATCCTCAGATTCAGCTATTGGTTAAATCTGCACTGATAACCATGGTGATTTCTACTATTGGAATTTGGGCGATGGGCGCAGTCATTGGAAAGGGAATGCAAGCTACACCTTGGTACCACATTGTGGTACAGTTTTACTTGCATTTTCAATTTAATGGTTGGTTTTTGATGGCCATTTTTGGATTGCTTTTATTCTTATTGAATCAATGGGGAGTGCAGTTCACAGCGAAAGCGTTCAAGAAATTCTTTTTACTTTATTGGGTAGGTTTAATAGCCACTTTTGCACATGTTTTGGGTTGGGCATTCAAAGCTGATTTTTACAATTGGATCAACGGAATTGGAGTATTGGCGCAACTTTTGGGCTTCGTTCTTTTATTTCAATCCAACTGGAGGTCAGTAATTTCAGTAGTACTTTCAAAATCGAGATTGAATAAAATATTGATAATCTTTGGCGTTAGTTCTTTGCTATTTAAAGTAGTGCTGCAAACGTTATTGCTGATTCCTGAAATAGCTACAGTGTCCACCGAGCTTCGAAACTTTATGATTGGATACATTCATTTAACCATGCTTGGCGTAGTGTCAGGATTTATATTCTTGGTGCTTCGCCAGCGGATTCGAAAACTAATTTCCGGTATCGGAATTCAATTTTTTATCATGGGGTTTGTATTGTCTGAATTGATCCTTTTTATTCAAGGAACCTTTTTTTGGCTCAAATGGGGAAGTATTCCCAACTACTATTTAGTGTTGTTTGTTGTTTCTATTTTGTTGCCACTTTCCTTGATTTTGTTATTGAGTAACAATTGGAAGAAAGGTGGGTAAGTGAGTTTTAAGAACGCTTTTTTCAAATCTTTGTTTAGCTTTTTCAATAACTAACAAAAGCAAAGCAACTTCCTCTTGCTTTATATTTTTAATATCTAATTTCTCGCTCAAGAATTCAGAGTGATAAGAAGCATATAATTTTCCAATACTAGAATTTAAGAATGCAGTAATCGTTAATTCAATTTTGTTAAAATCTAAAACAACGTTATCGTCTTTTTGAAATGCAGCTAAAATTAGTTCATAAATTTTTTGACCATCAGTTGTTGAGATTGCTCTATGGCTTTTAGTAATATCTTTAACTATGATGTTTTGCATATTTAAGTAGGATATATGTCTGAAAATAACCGATTCACTCCTCTTTATTTAATTCTAGCAATACTGCTGGAGCTATTGCGGGTAAAAAGAAGTTGGCAAATGCAGTACCTTGTAAACGGGTTAATAAAACCCCTCTACATGTGGAATAGGTCATGGACGCGACTGACTGACTTAGCCATGGGTGCACTTTCATGCTATTATTTTCTTCATTTACTTGCACTAGTGCATTGAAATTTTTTATTTTAAAAATAAAGTAAATGTGAAAACCGGCAGTTGCTTCTTCAGTTTTTAACTGCTCACTGTTGGTTTTTAGCTTTACTTTAAAATCACACCTTACTAATTGTTCGTTAGGTATAAATCCTAATTCTATTGTAGCATCAGAAACGTATGCGGTTACAGTAGAATCATCAAATCCATCAGGATTATCGAGTGAACCACTCTGAATCCGATAATGTACAATCTCTATATTTTCAGGTCTTAATTCTTCGTTATTACTCATGATGCTAATGGTTGATAATTTTCTACATCCAATTGCTTAGCCTGATATCCTAGAGTAGAATAGGTAGCACTTTTATTAACATACGATGTCATAACCACTGATTTACCTTTTGAATGAATTATCGGCTTTCTCTTTGGTACATACACCAGTTCTTCACCTAACGCAGCTGAAATTGTAGCAATTGATCTTAACGTTGGATTTTGTTTGCCTCCTAACATTCTGCTTAGTTCAGATGGCTTTTTGCCCATTTTCTCAGCTAAGTCTTTTTTTGACCAACCTTTCTCATCAATTAAGTCATTGATTCTAAAAATTAAATCAGCATATAGATCAGTAAAGACTTGGATATCCTTAGGGGTGTTGTCAATTATTCTTTGTGCTATTTTACTTCTCATAATACAATCTCGGTTAGGTGATTAAATGTGTAGATGTATTTTCCTTTATAGTAGATGTCACCATCTAATAAAGCGCTTTCTATTCTTTTTGCAAATGAGTTTGCTTCATTTACTATAAAATTCAAATTAGTTGTTGTGGCTTGATTCGTTTCTGCATCTTTTTTAGCACCGTTAAATAGGATTACTATTTCGTTGGTAATCCTAAGGGCATATAGTCGAAGTGGGAAGTTTGGGAAGTGTATACTGATATCTTCGACCCTGAATTTGCCATGGTGTGGTAATCCAAAAACTTGGTTTTCATTTCTGTTAAAAAAATTCTTATCTGCTCCATACTTGTTTCCTATTGATTCTGTTAAATAGCGTAGTAAAACTTGCAGCTCTTCTTTATGTTCACTTTGTTCAAATTTTAGAAAAAATTTGTCGGTTTCAGAATAGACTTCTCCATCCCATTGAACGGTGTAAAATGTGCACCGTTCGCCTTCATCGTCCCAAATATTTAATTCAAAGCTATTCACAATAAAGTTAATTTCAAAGCAAAGTTAACATATAAGTTAATTCGTTAACACTTTTTTGTACAAACTAATTATTTTCATTTTCTGATATATACCTCAAAGCCAATTCCTCATTCTCCTCAATGGCTATTTCTACAGCTCGTTTAACTACTTCCAACAAATGCTCACTTTTTTGTTTTAATGCAAAGCTTTCTTCTACCAAATCCGCAATTTGTTGTAGTAATGCCTGAATTGAATTCCTAAAATCTCAAAAGTATTTGGGCTCATTAAAGTTGTTTTATTACTTTCTAAATTGATTAGTTCCTCTTGTACAATTTGTGTTAATTTTTTAATCAAATTCAACTTCCTTTTCAATAAACTTCATTGATAGTTTCTTACTATCATAAATGATAATCCTAAAATTATCATAGAAATGTATCTCTTTCTATAAAGTCTTGCCATATAGAACGATGAAGTTAGTTATTCTAGTTTGAACAGTGGCTACTTTTTTTAAACAAAAAAAGAGAGCGTTTCTTTCGAAACGCTCTCTCCGAGTTTTGGTCGTTTGTTCTAGGTGTAGTATTAAAATTTGATGTTAAATTCTACTCTTCTATTTTTAGCTCTACCTGATGTAGTATTGTTATCTGCAACTGGCTTCGTAATTCCATAACCTTCAGAAGTTAATCTTTTGGCATCAATTCCTTTTTCAATTAAATAATCTTTCGCTGCTTTTGCTCTGTCTTTTGAAAGAATTAAGTTCTTTGCCTCATCACCAGATGCATCTGTATGACCTTCGATCATTAAGTTATAAGCTTTATTCGAGTTCATTACATTGGCAATGTTGTCCAATACTTTTAGAGAAGAAGCTTTTATTTTAGCAGAACCCGACTCAAAGAATAAACCTTTCATTGCCATTTCCATCACTTTTGCATCTTCCTTTTTAATCTCAGGGCAACCTTTGTTTGCTGCGATACCTGCAACAGTTGGACATTTATCCAAATTGTCAGCGATACCATCTTTATCCGTATCAGGACATCCATTCATTTCTTTAGAACCGGCAACCTTAGGACAAGTATCTACGTTATCAGCAATACCATCTTTGTCTGTGTCAATACATCCGTTGAATTCAGCAACTCCTGCAATCTCAGGACAAGCATCTTCGCTGTCAGCAATGCCATCTCCATCTGTGTCAGGACAACCTTTCAAGTCAGCTAATCCTTTTACTTGAGGACAAGCATCATCTTTATCAGCTACTCCGTCACCATCTGTGTCAGGACAACCACCCAATATTGCTGAACCAATTTCAGTAGGACAAGCATCTAATTTGTCGATTACTCCATCGCCATCAGTGTCAGGGCAACCACCATTTTCAAGTGTTCCTGCTACTTCTGGACATTCGTCATTTTTGTCAAGAATTCCATCTCCATCAGTATCTTTTCCGGTAGAAAAGTTATAGTGTGCACCAATCGCAGAATATAAAAAACGATCAGTTAAATTACCAGATTTGTCTCTGTTGTCAACTCCGTCCATTTTGTCATCCACCATCACAGTAAATGTGGTGTTCAATGAAAGTGCAAAGTTTTCGTTGAAGTTTAACATCGTACCTGCACCCATCGGGAAACCTAATTTAAAAACAGTTCCATTTACGTGACTTCCTGAGTAAAATGAATTTCCAATACCTGCATGAACAAATGGTGCGATGAATGCATCTTCTTTCAAGATATATCCGTTGTTCAATTTATATTTTGCCTCTAATTTAAAATCTCCAAGGTTCGTTTTGAAAGATCGAGCACCTTTTGAAAAACGCATTTGACCGTAAGAAAAAGAAAGCATTCCATCAAAAGAACGATTGATGTATCTGCTATAAGAAACGCCAAAAGCTGCGTGTACTTTGTCGAATCGGAACATTTCGTATCCTAAATCACCTGCATATTCTTTGGTTCCAAAGTGGATTCCTATGCTATTTTCGTTTGTTTTGTTCTGAGCCGTTGCGCTAACTGTGATTAATGCCGCTGCAACAATAGATAATAATTTTTTCTTCATCCTGTTTGATTAAAATATAATTCGAGGACAAAAGTAGTGTGCAGAGAACCGGATAAAATACAAACTTCGTTGAGAGAGGAGCTTTTAAAGTTGAAAGATAGCTATTTCCCGATAAGAGGAATGGCAAGTATAGATGAGCCTAGTTGAGGTTGTGTGGTGTTTGTGCTTTAATTTTTAGCGTTTTAGAAGTGAAGATTAGCACTTGGATCACTAAAGCGAGTACGATTAGAATAGCTAGTTCCAATTGAGAAATGGAAACACTTCCCAAGACAATTTTGTGAGAGCTAATTTGAAGTGCTTTCCCTTCTTGAGTTTGAATGTGAGATAAGTTGCGCATTGAATTTAATGCATCAGCCGTTTTGTTGTCATAAAGTATAGTGAGGGCTGTTTTAGTGAGGGAATCATTACTCGATAAAAGTTGTTGTTCCAATACATCCATTTTATTTAAATGATTCAGGAAGTTAGAAAACTCAACTCTTTCCTTTTCTGTTAGGTAGGTCTCCTCGTATTTTGCAATGATTTCGGTCCGCTCTGCTTTTAAATCCGAAAGACTTTGGTTTGAGTTGATAGATCGCCCGTGCCTTAAGGATTCTTCTTTATTCAAATTGTCGTATAGTTTGAACAAATAGTTCTGCACCATTAGTCGATCTTCAAAAATACTAGACATAGAGTCGTCCAATTGCTCAAACCGTTGACGATTTTGAATATTGACCAATAGAATTAACAGAATGATGATTGTTAGTAGGATAGAAGCTGATAATTTGTTTTTTACACTATAAGGCCATTTCATAGTAATTCAGTAAAGGTGAAAGATAAATTTACTCAGGAAGTCCCGATTATACCAATTAAGTTTTTAAAACCTATAAGTGGTAAAGGACGAGCCGTGCCTGCGGCAGGATAGTAGAAAACGAGCAGACTAGAATTTATATTGAGCGCTAGAGTTTACACTGAGCACCATCATAGTGAAGTATGAGATATTTTACTACTAAATTATTGCAAATTAAGTTTTAGTAGAAGTGAGTGGATTTAAAAATTAATTGACAAATCAATACGAGTATTTACCTTTAAATTGGTCAGTGAAAGCGGCTGTCTTTCTCCATATCCATTAATTCGGATGCGCGATTCATCCAACTTTGCAGACATAAAGTAGTGTTTAATGGCTTCTGCTTGTTGAAGAGAAAGTTTTAAGTTTCTCTTTTTACTAAAGCTTTCAAAATAATGACCTGAGATCACTAGATTGTAATGTGGTTTTCGTTCCATTAGATCAGCAATTTTTTCAATCGCCTCAATGGCTTCCAATGTTAAAACATAGGTGTTTGGATAAAATTCTATCTGACTAGAAACGGTAGTCATGAGTTTTAAATCTTCATCTGTTATAGTAGGAAGCTGATCTGTTTTAGTTAATTGATCACGCTGGACTTCTTCAGATTGCTGACTAACTAGATTGACCGAAAATACGGTCAACAACAACAGGAAAAGGAGAGTGTGTTTAGCCAAAATAGGGATGTTTCTAATGGCTAAAATTAATAAGAATCCCTATAACCGCTGTTATTTTTCGATTAATGGACGTAGATTTATGTTGAGTAGGTTGATTCCCGTATTGTTCAGTATGATGTTGGAATTTTTTATTAGTTAGTTAAGTTGTGGGTATTTATTTTAATCGACGATAATTAAGTGTTTTAATGTTTTGATAAAACTGCAATTAGAGTTTCTTTAATATGATTTTAATAATTTTAGTTTTTCATCTTTAGAACTTAATAATTCACTTAAAATTGTAAAAAGAAAGTATGAGATATACCATTGGAGTCATCCTGTTAATGAGTTTTCATCTTGGTTGGGCTCAAGACGGTAATGAAATGCTTCAAAAGAATCAGGATTCAATTACAAGACCCACTTCTATTGAGATTGGTACAGGATTTAGAATTGGAAAATTTAGAGATTTTGCAACTTCTCCTTTGTTTTATAGTGGAATAGGTCTGGCAGGTAAAATTGGCAGAGTAAAGAAGAATAATAAGTTGGAAACAGATCTCAATTTGATGTTTGCAGGTGGCAATTACTTCACCATCGTAGAAAATGAAGTGCATAGCAGCGCTGTCAATTCCTTATTTTTAAATTATTCATATTTAAAAGGAATAGAACGATTAGCGTCAGAAAGGATTTTTGTCATGGTTGGTGGAGCTATATCAGCCACAGGAAACTATCGTTTTAATGAATCATTGATGAATAATAATCTGGGGTTAGAAGGATTAATAAACCTTCAAGTTTCAGGGAAAATAACGTTTGATGTATCTCGACGAGAAAAGAAAAAGAAGAAGTTTCTATTTATCCCTTATACGTTAGAACCAAGAAATAGAAATTTATCCTATAGATTAGATGTTGGAGTAGTAAATTCTTCTTACAGAAATGGATATGCCTATGCTAGCCAAGGAGTGGTTACCAATAGAGACGGATTGAATGTTTTCGATAATCATAAGTTTACAGTTTTTTCAGGTATGCGATTGGGAAGTTGCTTGGCATATGAAATCAATTTAAACAATGGAAACCGAGTGAAATTTGCATACCAATGGGACGCCTATAAAACCGGTGGAGATTTGGATGTATTTGAAATGAGCAACCATTTTTTACAAGTAGCACTATTATTTAAAGCGAACTAAGATGACCATTAAAAGGCTATTACTATTGACTGCAATTCCATTTTTAATGGGTTGCGAAAAGTTGATTTTTGAGGAAGATTTAAACTCCTTAGATCCCAAAGTGAATTTTGACTATTTATGGAAGCAATGCGATGAAAAGTATTCCTATTTCGATTTGAAAGAAATCGATTGGGACAGCAAGTACAGCGAGTATAGCTCAAAACTATATCCCGAAATGACAGAAGATTCACTGTTTAATGTATTGGGTGGATTGTTAAGGGAACTAAAAGATGACCACACCAATTTGAATTCGACGTTTAACGTGTCATTTTATGGCACACAGGAGTTGGGGCCAGATAATTTTGATTGGAGAGTGGTAACCGACCATTATTTGCCCACCAATTTTTATATCTCGGGGCCATTTAAACACGATTTCTTGATAGGCACCAACAAAGAGATTGGCTATGTGCGCTTATCTCAATTCACGGGAACCATTGATGCCGTTAATTTAGATTTTATAATGAATCGATATAAGGACACGAAAGGTTTAATAATTGATTTGAGAGAAAATGGAGGAGGAGCTGCGAGTGACATTTTTACATTGTTAGAGCGATTTGTTTCTGCGAAAACATTGATCTATTACAGTCGAATAAAAAATGGAAAATCACACAATGCTTTCTCCGCAGAGGAAGCCACATTTATTTCCCCAGTTTCTCCAGGATACCATAAAAAAGTAATGGTGTTGGTAGATAGAGGAACATACAGTGCTGGTTCATTTACTGCATTGTCTACTAAAGCAATTACAACGATTACTCTTTTAGGCGATACTACGGGTGGTGGTTTGGGTTTGCCAAATGGTGGACAATTGCCAAACGGCTGGACCTATCGTTTTTCGATTACTCAAACCTTGGATGCGAATCTAAATAATGAATTCGAAAATGGAGTTCCTCCGGATATTCGGGTCGTTACTAATTTGACCGACCGAACAAAAGATGATGTAATAGATCGTGCAATTTTAGAACTAAATTGATAATAATTATGTCCAACCCACTTCAATCCTTAATAGAAGCAGAAGAAAAAGCTGAAATATTGTTTCAGCAAATAGAAGAACGCCAATTGGTGAATGCTGGAAAAACAGAAAAGGAGCTTAATAATCAGGTGTATGAGTTAGCTTTTGAATTGTTTGGGATTCGACAGTTTTGGCACAAACGAATCGTCAGAGCGGGAGCAAATACATTGTTTCCTTACAAAGAGAATCCTCCGAATCTAACAGTTCAAAAGGATGACATTTTATTTTTTGATTTTGGACCGGTATTCGAAGAATGGGAAGCCGATATGGGCAAGACGTATGTAATTGGAAATAATTCGCAGAAACTGAAATTAATGCATGATGTAGAAGCAGCTTGGAAAGGAGGTAAAGCTTATTATGATAAAAATAAGGCTACTTTGACCGGTGCTGATTTTTATAACTACACTAAAGAAATGGCTCAGAGATACGGGTGGCAGTTTGGCAACATTCATTGTGGACATTTAATTGGGAAGTTTCCGCATGAACAAATCGTGGGAGAGGAAGAAATCAACTACATTCATCCAAACAATGACCTGCTGATGAGTGAAAAAGATAAAAATGGCAATGAACGATATTGGATTTATGAAATTCACTTCATTGACGAAGAAGCGCAAATTGGCGGCTTCTTTGAGCAGTTGTTGTCATGAGAATATTTAATTTTTTTGATTCTTAGGTATAAGCTAAAATCCAATTGTCAATTTTTAAATAGAACAATTGGTCTTCTTTAGAATCAAATTTATAATAGACACGACCTTCATTGATTTGATTGATTGTTACTTCTTTAGCTAAGTCCTTAATAGTTCCATCTAGGGATTTATAGATGGCTTCTTTTGCACACCAAATGAGATAAAGCTCCTCAAAACTCCATTTAGTACTTTGCTCCAATGAATTGATAAAGAATGGTTTTGCTTTAGTGATGTCCTTTTTAATGGTTTCTATATCTATTCCAACTTTAACTTTTGATATATATATAGCAAAAAGGTTATCACAATGAGAAATGGAAATGTTATAGGGAGAATCTTTGAGATAAGGAGCTCCATTCTCAAGGTGGGATAAAGTATGAACTCCAATGAGTTTAGATAATATTAGTTGAATCACTTGGGATTGAAACTCTTTTTTAGATTTAAAGAGTTGACGATCTACCTCAAATTGATTAGAGTCTATGACAAATACTTGCCCTTTCGTGGAATTTATTTTTTTTTCAATCTTCATACAAGGAGCCTCATTTGAGCTTGAAAAGTAATTATAAAACGGTAGTTCCTAAAGAAGAAGTAATCTATCCCTTCCATTTTAAGTTTTACTGAATGAATTCAAATTCAAAACAAACTAATGTTTGGTAGTAAAGGCTAGACCTGATTGAATCTCTGTAAATTTGAATTTTATTTTATCAAGATGTCAAGTTACAAGCAGTTAATGAAAATAGGGCAACGATTTATTGGGTTGCCTACATTATTCAAATATGGATACAATTGGTCGCCAATGTATCGCAGGAGTACTGCTCGAATTCGAACGGTTTCTGTTGATTTACTGAATATTAAAATTAAGCTACCTATAAGTTATAAGAATCGCAATTATGTAAGCTCGATTTTTGGAGGAAGCATGTTTTCAGCAGTCGATCCAATTCCCATGGTACAATTAATGAATATTATTGGAGATGATTATGTAGTTTGGGATAAGTCAGCAGAAATCTATTTCAAGCGGCCTGCACGAGAAGATTTATATGCAGAATTTACGTTTACGTTAGATGAGTTAGAGCAAATCAAAGAGCAAGTTGCAGATGCCAAAGAAATCGACCTTGTAAAAGTGACAAAGCTGACAAATTTAGACCAATCAGTGGTGTATTGCGAAGTAATTAAAACTATTTATGTGGCTGAAAAATTATACCACAAACAAAAAATGGAGAAGAGGAAAGGGCAATAATTTAATTTCTCGTATTTGGAATCAGTTATAAAATTCATCCAACCTATTGAAATAAAGTCATTCTAACTAGACTTTCATAACTTCGAGTTATAAATCAGAAAGAAATGAGCAGAGGATTTGTAAAAGAAGACGATCAAGAAGAAACCCCAATGGTGCCGCCAAGAGCTGACTTGCCAGACGACTTAACCAATTATGTGACGCCATATGGCATGAAGGAGCTGTTGGCTGAAAAAGAAGCGCTTTTAAATGAAAGAGAACAACTAGAAGCGAGTAATGAAAAAGAACGTCGGATTGCCTCTAATTTAATTCATGCTAAAATTCAATTGCTCAATGAACGAATCTCAAGTGCTCAAATTGTAGAACTAGCAGAACAACCAAAGGAGGAAGTTCGTTTTGGAGCATTGATTTCTTTGAAAATAGGGACGGCCAAACAAATTCAAAAATACCAGATTGTTGGAGTTGATGAAGCTGATATTTCAAAGAAGAAAATGGCTTTTAATTCTCCAATTGCTCGTTTGTTGATGGGCAAAAAAGTAGGAGAGAAGGCCGTTCTGCAATTAGCAAAGGAAAATCGAGTGTTTGAAGTGGTGGAGATTGATTATATATAAAGAATTATTAGATAAAAAAAATGCCCTACTTCACAATGAAATAAGGCATTTTGTTATTTGAAGATAGTCTTATTTATTCCCACCAACACCAATAAAAGGAATTGCTCCTCCACCAGTAACACCTGGAAGTACACCATTCCATTTTTCAATGGCTTTTAGTTCAGCTTCAATTTTTCTTAACTCAATTAAGTCAGGAGAAATATTCATTTTTTGCAAACGCAATGCTTCGGCTTCTGCAGTTGCTGCAGCAATCGTTTGTTCGGCTTCTACTTTTATACGATCTAGATCTCTTTTTGCTTTTAATGCATTTTGCTCAGCAGTTTGCTTGGCTTCAATTGCATCTGTAAACGTTTGAGAAAAACTAAAGTTGATAATAGAAAAAGCAATTACGGTCATATTTGCTTCCATTAAACGATTTTGAATTGCTTCTCTCATTTCGGAGCTCACTGCAGGTCGTTTAGTTATTAATTCTTCAGCAGTATATCTTGCTGAAACTGCCTTTACTACTTCTTGAATAGCCGGATCAATAATTCTTGATTTAAAATCAGTACCGATTGTTTGGTAAACTACATTGGCTTTGTCAGGCATAATATTGTAGTTCAACGCTACAGACATGTCTACATCTTGAAGATCTGAAGAGGAAGAAGCCGCATCAGTTACTACTTTTTGAATTTTAACGTCAATTAAAATCACTTCCTGCATAATTGGAACTCTAAAGTGAATTCCCTCTTGCAAAACTATGTCTTGTACAGCACCAAAGTTAAGCACTACACCTCTTTGTCCTGCACCTACTTGAGCCCATGGTCTTAGCAAGAAAAGTAATACGATTAACCCTCCTACAATGATTAAGTTCCTTAGTTGTTTTTTTGATAAAATTTGATTGATATCGTTTGCGTCCATATTTCTTTTTTAAATGATTAGCGAAGGTAAGGTTTATTAAGCTGGTCGCTCTAATTTGTGTTCGTTTACTGCATAGACTTAACAAGTGTTACGATTTGGCAGCATATAGGATTAACAGACTGTAATACTCGTTAAATTAATTATGGATTATTATTACTTTGGTAAAAAATATTGAAGATGAATAGATTGGTCTTAATTGGGAATGGGTATGATTTGGCAGCAGGGTTAAAAACATCATATGAAGATTTTTTGGTGGATTATTTTAAGAGTGCGTTCCTTTCAGTGAAAAAGGGGAAGAAAGAATATGAAGATGCTCAGATTTTTGTTAAAAATTGTAATCCATATGAGTTTGATAGTGAATTTGATAAAAGAATGAGTTCTATTTCTTCTATTGCAGGATTGCTCTCTAATAAAATTGCCGTTTTTGATAATCCTAAATCTCAGCATTTTGTAAGTGCTCAAACAAAATTTGAAGTTACTGTTAAGTCAGGTTTTTTAATCGAGCTTTTAAGGAAGACTAATAAGGTTGATAATTGGAGGGATATAGAGGGGTTTTATTTTAAAAAACTACAAGAGTATTATAAAAGAATTGAAGAAATTCCTTTATTGGATAACTTGTTTAGAAATGAGGAGACATATAATAGATATTTAGATACGATTGTTGACTTAAATGAAAATTTTGATCAATTTAAGAATCAATTTGCCGCATATATTGGCAAAATTTCCATTTCGTTAACTGGACAAAATTCTGTAGAGCCATTGACAAGTTTTAGAAAAATTATTGATCCAATAAGTTCTGATAATTTTTCACGATTTTTCGATAAGAGTAAAACGAAAGACGAAGTCGAAAATATTTTTGTTGCCAACTTCAATTATACTCCTACATTTAATAATGAATTTTTAAAAGAAAATTATAATGAAGATAATATTGTCGTCCATAATATTCATGGTTACTACGAAAAACCTGAAGAAATAATTTTTGGATATGGAGATGTTAGTCATCCTCTATATGAAAAGATGGAGTCACATGGAGATGATGAGTTACTCCGGTTCATTAAATCATTTCATTATCCGCAAAAAAAAAGTTATATAGATCTGATGAATTTTATTGAAAGTGATCAATTTGAAGTCCAGGTTATAGGGCACTCACTTGGATTGTCGGATCGAGTGCTCTTAAAATCAATCTTTGAGAATGAGAATTGTAAAATGATAAAGCTCTATCATCGAGGAAAGAAAACAGACATGAGTCATAAGTACATGGCGCTTTCAAGACATTGCAGTGATAAAGCTGCAATGAGAAGAAAGATTTTAGAGTATGACGAAAAGGATGTAGTTAATGAGAAAAACTAACAAAGGAGAGTAGAGGTTCTCCTTTGTTCATTAATCAGTTAATCCAATAAAGTTTGATTTTACACTAAAGGTATCTCTTTCTGCATTGTAAATGTATTCTACTACGCCATCAGTCCAACTATTATCTGAAAATGAAAATTCTTGACCGTTGTAGTAGATTATTGTCGCTTTTTTAAATCTTGTTATTCCTAAGTCCTCAGACAAGACATAACTACCATTAAATTTCAGTATTTGAGTTTGTATTTTGTCAAACTCTGTAGGTGTATCTCTGTATTCCCTCCAATTAAACCTGTAATGAGAAGTCCCTCTCCGTGGATTCAGCACTCTGCTTCCTCTGCAATCTGAACGAGCATCTACTTGAGTACCAAAATTAAAATCGGTTACAGTTCCAATTCTAGCTTCTCCACCTCCTGGCGCATTACTTATTCTTTGACTTGAAACAGAGCCGGGTAGTATTTTCCATTGACCATTGTTTTGTCGTGTTATGTTTTGACTATGTGTAGTCCATGAGCATGCATTTGCAGAACGAACTCTTATATCTTGAGAAGCATTTGAAAATTCTCTGACATTCTTAGTATAAGTGTATTGAAATTTTATCGTTGCTAATTGTTCAGGGTATGCCCACAATGGAACTTTATAATGATATTTTTTATTTTTTCGTTTATATAGAGTTATTTCTAATGTGTTTCTTGATCCGATTTTTAATGATTCAGGTGAAACAGGAATTCTAAAAGTGATCTTATTATTTGATTCAATTAATGTTTCAACTGACTTTATGCCATTAATTGAAGCAAAGTTTTTATTATTATTTAGCTTAATACCTTTTATAGTAATATTTATAGTGTCAATTATTTCTGCACTAATGAATGGTATTTTAGTATTGGTAGGATAAGGAATTTTCTTAAAAAATGGAATCTCTGCCAATGTATTTCCGATAGTGGTATTTAAATCAATAAAAAGCTCTTCTCTTTGGTTATCAATCGCTGCTTCTGCCTTTTCTGCTAGAATCTCTAATTGATTATATAAGTTTCTCTCTTTTTTAGTTAACATTCTATCCAAATCATTCAATTGACCCTCTAATCGATCAAAAGAATAACTTGTTAATGCTGCTAAGTCTATAAAAGTTTGTTGTCTTTGCCTATCAATAAGGTTTTCTGTTCTTGCCATAATATTATCTATTTTATCTTTAATAACTAACATACTAGCTACAGTTTGCGCTTTTATTTGATAGCTTGAAGTAATTAAAATTAATAAGCTGACTATACGTACTAACTTTTTCATTTTCTTTGGTTTTAGTTTATGAACCAAAGTAAAGACATTGAATTTCAGAAAGAAATACCCAGAAACTAGTATTTCTTGAAAAAGAAATTTATTTGAAATGGAATTTTAGGGTTAGAAAAAGAACTTATCAGTTTTTAAATCTATTTAATACAGATTGACACTTACTGCTCCATTTTGAATCTGATTAATTCCATTTGGGCCTTCGCTACCAATGGATGCTCAGAGTCGCAATTAATTAACACTAATAAATAACCCAAACGAGATAGTTTCCAATCAATACTGATGGTATTATTCTGAGCGCAATAAACTTGTTTGAAATGCTTTTTACTATTGAAATTTAGTGTGTTGAAAATATTTATTGCTTTTTGAATGGCTCTGTGAATCTCTTCTTGACTTTCTAGTTGAAGCACCTCCTTCAATTGAGAGGCAGTATAAATCAATTGAGATTCTTCAATTCCTTGACGAAGACGAGCTAAAAACTGATTTTCTTCCAATTCCCAAAACGTAACTAAAGTAGTTGTCATAGCTTAATAGTTTATGTGGTTGCCGATTCTTTTGTGGTAATTTCTTGTAGTTGCTTTAGAAGTGCCAATTCTTCTGAATTTGGGGTTTTAGGAAGCGTTATTGTCACCTTTACTAGTAGGTCTCCATAACTGTCTTTTTTACCATAAACTGGCATTCCTTTTCCTTTTATTCTCAGAATTTGGCTCGGTTGAGTCCCTTTTGGAAGAGTTAGGTTTATATGGCCACCCATTGTTTTTACTAGGGCTTTTCCGCCTAAAATAGCTGTTAAATAATCGACAGGTAATTGCACAGTAAGGTCATCACCATTTCGCTCGAAATATGGGTGAGCAGCAATGGTCAACTTGACATACAAGTCGCCATTGGGCCCATTGTTAACTCCAGGCATCCCTTTGCCCTTTATTTTTAGTGTTTGTCCGTCTCGGCTGCCTGGTTTGGTGCTAATTCTTATTTTTTGAGTGTCTAGTTGCAATATTCGTGAAGTGCCAGAGTATGCCTCCTCAAACGAAAGTTGCATTTCACCATGTAAATCTTGCCCTTTATATGCGGCGGATTGTCTGCCTCTTTGTTGACTAAAAATGTGCTCAAAAAAGTCGGAAAAATCACCTTGCTCTCCATAATTCTGTGAAGAACCTCTTTGGTAATTTGATCTGCTTTGTGATTGTCCTTGATTGCCTGCTTGCTGGTAGTTTTTCCAGTTAGCACCTAGCTCATCATACTGTTTCCTTTTTTCAGGATCACTAAGTATTTCATTCGCTTCATTTGCTTCCTTAAACTTATCTTCAGCTGCCTTGTCTCCTTGATTTTTATCTGGATGGTATTTTACGGCCAACTTCCGAAAAGCTTTTTTAATTTCCGCGGGTGTAGCAGACTTAGGTACGCCTAAAATTTTATAGTAGTCTTTGTATTCCATTGAATTAACTTAGAAATGTCAGTATCACCAAAGGTGATCACTTTATTGCCTAAAAACTATGAATATAGTCAGTTAGAATATTGATTTAAATCAGGAATGTACTATCTAAAAAAAGGTTCAATAAAAAATGGAGTAGAGGAGAGGACTGAAAATAGTGGGCTTTCTTTACTCAACAGTTGTTTAACCAATCGTCGATCCTTGATATTTAGATACAATAAATTAGGTTTTTCTACTTGCAAAAAGCGATCAATCTTTTGGATGATTTCATAGGTGCTTAATTCACTATAATCCGTAATTGAATTAAGTTGTTGGCTAATTTTAGTGGGAATAGAAATGTCATTTTGCTTATAATTAGGTAGAATAATCAAATTTAAATTTGTAGAAAAGTTGTTTGTTAGCGCTGTGACTGTTGTCCACCAATCTAAATTATCCAATGCATCCGCTTGTGCCAATATTATTTTATTGGGTGTCGTTGATTGGTCGAATTGGTTGGGTACAATTAATTTCGAACAGTAAATGTCTCTCAGTATTTTATTTGTTGTGGTGCCAAATAACTGTTCGTCTGAATAATTAATTCCTTGACTGCCAATTACTACTAAATCTACCTTGTTTTTTGCAATAAATCGATTCACTACATTTTCAGTTTTTCCAAATACAGATCGGGCAGTAATGGTGCCGTTTGCAAAAAACGGGAGTTGTCTAATCCGTTCTAATTCCAACTCCAAACATTGAGTTACTTTTAGTTTTAAAGCATCGGTATGTGCAACTAGATTGGAAGTAGTGTTTTCCTCAATTGTATAAGTGAATAATAATATGTAGTTTATATTCAGATTTTTATGTAAATACATACAATGATCTACTGCCTTTTTAGCATTGTCAGAACAGTCCGTACAGAGCAGAATTGTATTCATGAATAATGATCTAAAATTATTATTTTGGGGTCAACCAAAGTTGAGTTTATGGCGATCTACAAACTATGAGTAATATCAGATTGAACTCTGATTCTTATCAATCATATAAAAAATTGCAAAGAGGAGATCTTGAGGGAATGGCTTTATATTTAATCTCTATGAAATATTACTTCTTACTCGCTTTCAAGGCATAAACCATCGGTACTTTATTTTCCCATTGCTTCAGTTGAAATTTACCTGGCTCAAATTCTACCGTGTTTGGAAAGCAGTTGTATGGAGAATAATCAAATTCTTGCAATGATTGTATCATTAATCCTTTAGTGATTAAACTATTTACGACTTCTCCCAATCCATGATTCCAAGAGACATAATCTTGAGTGATTTCTGCTTCTGGATTGGTGTATGTTCCATCTTCCGTTTCTTTAATCGGAGCATCATTAAAATAGCGAAATTGTATTTTTTTAAAATCATTGTCGTACATCCAGATTACAGGATGAAATTCAGCGATGATGAATTCACCGCTAGGCTTTAAATATTGTGCGACAATGTCTGCCCATTGATTGATGTCGGGCAGCCAGCCAATGGTTCCATAACTCGTAAATACAATGTCGAAATCTTCATCCAGATGGTTAGGTAAATCATAAATATCACAGCAAATGAAAGTGACATCAGTATTGGTTTGCTCATTTAATTTTCTGCCGTAATCTATCGCTGCATCAGATAAATCTACCGCCGTTACTTTAGCGCCCAATCGAGCCAGTGAAATGGAGTCTTGACCAAAATGACACTGTAGATGCAATATTTTCTTCCCAGTGACATCACCCAATAAATCGAGTTCTATGGAGTTTAGAGAATTTTTCCCTTTCAAGAAATTTGGAACATTGTAGAATTCTGAATCAATATGAACAGCTGTTCGTTTGTTCCAAGATTCGCGATTGATGGATATGTAATCGGTAGACATGGTGTTTTACTTTTTAATAACAAACTTAAACCTTTTCTAAAAAGCGTTGTCAATTGAATTCTTATTTGAATTAGATTGAATTTTTGTAAGAATTATATTGGTTGCATGTGCAACTAATTAGTATTTTCGCGCCGTGGAAAAAATGTTGCCATTTTTAAGAGGATTAGTCATACCAGTTATTGGTAAGACTACGAAGCATACTAATGCACTTCTGAAAAAGGAGTTTACTAAAGCAAAGGTATCTTTAACGAAAGAGCAATTCATTGTCTTATGTTACCTCCAAGGAGGAGCTAAGCCTCAAAATTCACTAGCGATGATTACTGAACGAAACAAAGGTTCTTTAACTCGATTAGTGCAAACTCTCGAGCGAAATGAATACATAATAAGGAAGTGTTGCAAAAAAGACCATAGAGTCAACTTTGTAGAGATTAGTGAGAAAGGACAAGCCATATTTGAAAAGACGAAACCGATTGTAACGGCAGTTTATAGTAAGGCCCAAGAGAATATTAGTGAAGAAGATTTAAGGATAACAATTAGTGTTTTGGAGAAAATTCAACAGAACTCCAATTTAAAAGATTGAAAAATAAGGTAATTAAAAAGTAGATGAAGAAGAGACAAATAATCATCATTGGAGCGTCCATTTTGATTTTGGTATTGGGTAAGATTGGGATGGATGTCCTGGCTACACCCGCAGAGAAAAAGCAGAAAAATAAATCTGCCAACACCACTACTGTTTTTACTACAACAGTAAAAAACGATTCAATTCCAGTCTATGTGACAACAACGGGTGTGCTTGAAGCTCTAAAAAGATTGGAGTTATACAGCGAAGTTCAGGGGGTGATGGTTTCAGATAACGGTCGCTTTAAAGCAGGGAATGAGTTTAAAAAGGGGGAGTTGCTTATCGCAATTCGATCAAATGATCAAGATGCACAGTTGTATGCACAACGTAGCACATTTGAGAGCACTTTAACGAGTATTATGCCTGATTTGAAAGCTGACTTTCCTGATCAATTCCCTAAGTGGAATGAGTATCTGAAGGCATATTCAAATCAAAATTCTGTTGCTGATTTGCCAAAAGTAACTGATGAAAAGTTGCGCTCATTTGTTGTAGGTCGTGGAATTTACAGCAGTTTTCATTCCCTTAAGAATATGGAGATTATCAACTCTAAGTATTACATCAAAGCACCGTATGATGGTGTGCTAACAATTGCAAATGTAGATCCAGGAACTGTAATCCGTCAAGGACAAGCATTAGGCGTATTTATCCAACCCGATATCTATGAATTAGAAACATCAACTGATGCTTTGACTGCTGAAAGATTAGCAGTAGGACAAGAAGTGGAGCTAAGCATGGAAGGATTGGTAGATAAAAGTTGGAAAGGGAAGATAAGCCGTATAGTTAAAGCTATCGATAAAAGCAGTCAAATGAATACCTTTTTCGTCCAGGTTAGTGGAGATGATTTAAAAGAGGGAATGTTTCTACAAGCTACCATCAAAGCAAATGATTTTTCAAATGCGTTCCAAGTTTCTCGTTCGGCATTAGTTGAGAATAATAAGGTATTCGTTGTCAAAGATGGAAAGTTGGTTTTAAAAGAAATTAATAATCGATTTTATAATCAAAATCAAGCCGTTATTTCAGGCTTAAAGGATGGAGAGTTGGTGCTTTCGAAAGTTCCACCAGCAGCTTTTGAAGGTATGGACGTAGTAGTATATGAAGGGAAATAAACCATGAGAAATTTAATTACCCACTTCATTAAATATCCTGTTGCTGGAAACGTAATCATTCTTGCCTTTGTCATTTTAGGTTACATGGGAATGATGAATATGAAATCTAGTTTTTTCCCACTTCAGGATGCTAAACTGATAAGTATTACTGTTGTGTATCCAGGAGCATCTCCACAAGAAATAGAGGAAGGGGTTGTTTTGAAAATAGAAAACAACTTGCGAGGACTTTTGGGGATCGATCGATTTACTTCATCCTCTTCAGAAAATGCTGGATCCATCATCGTAGAAGCTGAAAAAGGATACGATATAGATGTTCTATTGGCTGATGTTAAAAATGCAGTAGATAAAGTGCCTTCCTTTCCAACAGAAATGGAGCCACCTGTAGTCGCAAAGCAAGAGACATTGAGTAAAGCCATTACAATGGTTATTACTGGACAATCCATCGATCTATTGACTTTAAAAAATATGGCTCGACAAGTGGAGTCTGAGTTAAGGGCTATTGATGGTATTTCCCAAGTAGAAATTAGCGGTTTTCCTGATGAAGAGATTGTTGTTGCAGTTGATGAAACCGTCTTGCGGAGATATGATCTGAGTTTTCAAGAAGTATCTCAAGCCATTGCTCAAACGAATCTTTTAATTACTGGAGGGTCGGTAAAAACACAAGAAGAGGAATATTTAATACGATTACGGAATAGAGCATATTATGCGAAAGAGTTAGAGAATATTGTAATCAAAGCTTATCCAAATGGAACTCAGATCAAGCTAACTGATGTGGCTTCTGTAATAGATACTTGGTCGGAGACACCAAACCGATCTTATTTCAATGGAAACCCATCTATTACGATTGATGTCAGTACTACTAATACAGAAGATTTTATAGGAGCTGCTAACAAAACGCTGGAATACATCGCTGCATTTAATGAAAGAAATCAGAATGCTAGTATTGAAGTGACAAGCAACAGAACGATAACTGTGATACAACGAACGGAGTTATTGTTAAATAATGGGATTCAGGGAACTTTATTAGTGCTATTTTTTCTATCATTATTTCTGCGTCCACGTCTTGCGGCATGGGTAGCCTTTGGTTTGCCAATCTCCTTTCTAGGAATGTTTATGGTAGTTGATTTTTTTGACGTTACCATCAATGTCCTTTCATTGTTTGGGATGATTATCGTAATAGGAATCTTGGTAGATGATGGAATTGTAATCGCAGAAAATATTTACCAGCACTTTGAGAAAGGGAAGACTCGAATTCAAGCTGCTATTGATGGAACCTTAGAAGTGGTTCCTGCCATAACCTCTGCTATCCTAACCACTATGATTGCTTTTAGTACCTTCTTTTATTTAGATGGAAGGATTGGAGAATTTTTTATGGAGGTTACAATAGTGGTAATGCTCACATTGGCATTTTCTTTACTAGAAGCATTCATCATACTTCCTTCGCATATAGCACACTCCAAAGTATTGACCAAAGATCAGAAGACCTATAAATTCAATGTATGGGGCGATAAAATGATGAATTTCATGCGGGATAAGTTTTATACGCCTTTATTGACTTGGTCATTAAAATACAAAGCAGTCGCCTTTTCCATCTTAGTCGCACTTTTAATGATTACAGTTGGGGCAATGAAAGGAGGAGTGATAAAAGGAACTTTTTTTCCCACAATTGCAAGTGATCAAGTAACGGTGAATTTAACAATGCCTCAAGGAGTAAATCCGGATGCTACAGACTCATTAATATCTATTGTTGAGGCAGCAGCTTGGGAAGTCAACGAAGAGTTATCGATGCTACAAGCAGACGGGAAACAGGTCATTGAGAATGTAATTAAAAAGTTAGGACCCGGAACAGCTTCCGCCTCGCTGACTTTAAATTTATTGCCAGGAGAATTCAGAATGGTAGCCTCTTCAGATGTTGCTAGTGCAATTTTCGAAAAGGTAGGATCGTTTCCATCGGCTGAGAGTTTGGTAATTGATGGGGGTTCTAATTTTGGAGGTAAGCCAGTTTCTGTATCCTTATTGGGATATAATATAGAAGAGTTGAAAGCCGCCAAAACAGAGCTAAAGGACTTGCTAAAGGAAAATCCACTTTTACGAGATATCTTAGACAACGACCCTCAGGGGATTAAAGAAATTACGCTAGAAATGAAAGATGTAGGCTACAGTCTAGGTTTGACATTAAATAGTTTAATGGCTCAAGTTCGCAGTGGGTTTAATGGATTACAAGTTCAGCGTTTTCAAAGAGGAGAGGATGAGGTGATTGTTTGGGTACGTTATGATATTGAAGGTCGTTCATCCATTCAAGATTTAGAAGAAATGAGAATCGTTACTCCACAAGGGAATCGAGTGCCGCTAAAAGAATTGGCGAATTATTCTATACAGCGTGGTGAGATTTCAATCAATCATTTAGATGGGAAGAGAGAAATAAAAGTAGAAGCAGATTTAAAGAATCCAAAGGAAAGTGCTGCTGCAATTGTTAATGAAATTCGCACAGAAATTATGCCTGAGTTGATCAATAAATATCCAAGTATTTCAGCATTATATGAAGGACAAAATAGAGAAGCAGCAAAAGTGCAAGATTCTGCAAAGAAGATTTTCCCCATTATTTTATTGTTGATTTATATTGTTATTGCATTTACGTTCCGTTCCTACAGTCAACCTTTATTATTGTTGATCATGATTCCATTTGCTTTCATTGGCGTAGGTTGGGGACATTATGTGCACGATTTTCCCGTAAACATTTTATCTCTTTTAGGAATTATCGCATTGATAGGAATCGTAGTAAATGATGGGTTAGTATTCATTGCCAAATTCAATGGATTCCTAAAAGAGGGAATGAAATACGATGACGCATTGATAGAAGCAGGAACTTCACGTTTTAGAGCTATTTTCTTAACCTCAATTACTACTATAGCTGGATTATCTCCATTGATTTTTGAAACCAGCCGACAAGCACAATTCTTGATTCCGATGGCTATTTCTATTGCCTATGGAATTGCAATTGCTACTGTTTTAACATTAGTGATGTTACCCATGTTATTATCGGTAAGTAATGGAGCTAAAGTATATCTATCGTGGTTGTGGGAAGGTGAAAAACCATCAAGGGAATCTGTAGAAAGGGCCATCAAAGAAATTGAATCAGAAAACGAAGCAAATGAATTATAAATACAGCATAGTTATTCTCTTTATTTTTTTAGGAATAACTTCTTGGTCTCAAGATCAATTAACTTTTGATAAAGCATTAGAATTGACCCTAGCGAATAATTATTCGATTTCGATGGCTAAGGTGAATGAGGAGATTGCAATTAATAATGCAAGTAAAGCCAATAATGATTTTTTGCCCACTGTTTCGGCATCAGGTGCTTACAATTGGACGTATTTTGATGGAGAGAATAGACTAATTACAGAAACCAGGCAGTTTGATGCGAATAACTCCTATAATTATAATGCTAGCGCAACAGTAAGTTATACCATATTCAATGGTTTGGGGCGCAGGTATACGTATCTACAAAACAAAGAGTCAGCAGTTTTAAGTCAGTTACAATTGCAATTTGTTGTCCAAAATACAGTGATTGAATTAGCATCTATTTTTCATGAAGTAGCTCGTTTAGAGGAGAATATTGAATTTTTAAATCAAGCAGTGACTATTTCTATTGATCGATTGACAAGGGCAGAATATCAATATGATTATGGTCAAGCTAAAAAATTAGATGTTTTAAATGCGAAGGTCGATTTAAATACAGATAGCATCAACTTAATTAATGGTTTACAACAATTAGAGAACTCCAAAAGAGATTTGAATTTTGTAATGGGGCAAGAAGTTTCTCAAGAAATTAGAGTAGATAATAAGATAGCCATACGCAGTGATTTGGTGAAAGATGAGGTGGTTTCATCAGCTGAAAGTCAAAATCTACAATTGAAAATCAATGAAAATAACTTGAAGATAAACGAGTATGCTATTGGAGCATCAAAATCAACTTGGTTGCCAAGTATTAATGCCAATGCAGGTTACCAATACCGAGGAACAGAAGATCCAAACGGTGCTTTTTTAATAGGATCTAGAAATTACGGTCCACAAGCCGGTTTGTCTCTAAACTGGACTATTTTTAACGGGAGCAATCAAACGAAGATTCAAAATGCTAAGCTAAGCTTTATGAATCAACAGATTGAACAAAAGTCTTTAGGACAACAAATTAAATCCCAAGCTTTAAATAGTTTTACTACGTATAAAAACCAACTATTCATCTTGAATTCTCAATCGGATAATGTAGCCACAGCACGAGACAATTTTAATAGGAGTAAAGATGCATTTACTTTAGGACAAATTAATTCGATAGAATTTAGACAAGCTCAATTGAATTTATTGAGTGCGGAACAAGCACTTAGTAAGGCAAAGTACGATGCTAAGAATGCAGAATTTCAAGTGTTAGCAGTAATGGGGAAATTAGTAGAATAATAGAATTGTTTCGCCTAAAAGAATAAATAGTAAAGAAGAACTAACTCTACAACTATTTTGATTTAAGCGTTTTGATGTCCTCAATTAATTGGTCAACAGAGGCAGAATTTAGCCCATTATAAATTCCTCTGATGTGTCTGTTCTGATCCACAAGAATAAAGTTTTCCGTGTGTAAGAAAGCTTCTTTTGGTTTATCAATTCCCAAGTCCTCCTCAACGAAGTAGGAATTTCTACCCAAGCTATAAATTTGATCTCTGTCGCCAGTCAATAATTGCCACATAGTGTCATTGACTTCTTTCTCAAGTGCATATTTTTTCAATCGAGGCAAGGAATCTATATCTGGAGTCACTGTGTGTGACAACAATAAAATAGAATCAGAAGGACTAAAGGCATCTTGAACCATTTTTAAATTAGCAGTCATTTTGGGACAAATTCCTGGACAAGTCGTAAAGAAGAAATTGACTACGTAGATTTTATTGGCCACATTCTTTTCAGTGAAAGGCTCCCCATTTTGGTTGATTAAGTTAAAATCAGGAATCTGATGAAAATCAATCAATGAGTCGCTATCAGAACTCAACCAATGCGGTGTGAAATAGGCATCTGAATAGTAAGGTAATTCGTCAACTCGACTTTTATTCTCCTTCTGTTCGTTACAAGAAAAGAAGATAAGCATCATCCCACTACCTAGAATACTGTACCACTTCATCTTCCAATTCATAACATAAATTTGAACGTTTCAAGCCGAATATACGGCCATTTTTAGCTTCGTAATTGCTGTAGATTTTACCATTCTCACGATACGCTTTTTGCATGCCTTCTTCCTTTCCATCTAAATAATTCAGTTCTTTGAAAAAAGCACCACTTTTGTACCACTCTTTTTGAAGTCCATTTAGAGAGCCATTAGAAAACATATTTTTAGAACGCATATTTCCATTGTTCCAATAGGAGAAAACATCTCCTTCCATTTTTCCATTCACATAATTAGAAGAATAGCTAACCCTATTTTGATCAAAGTACTTTAAATATCTCCCATGTCTAATGCCTTTATGGTAAGAAAGTATCTCTGTGGTATCTCCATCATTATTTAATTGGAAAGTGCTGCCGGAAAAGGGCTCATCTATATAATAGACAAGCCCCTTATTAGGTAATAATTGGGTTAAACTTTTATCAACTAATTGCTTGTTCTGCTCAATACTTTCCGTCACAACTGAATTGCAACTCAATAATAATGAGAAGAGAATAGCTATAAATATGATGGGTTTATCGAATTGCATTTGCAGTACCTTGATAGTCTCCTGGAAATAGAATATAATATTGATTCAAATACAACGTATTTTGAATGTGGTAATGGTAGCTAGCTTCAGCGTTGTGTTGAGTCAGGCTAGTGTGACCACCTGATGCATCTAAATCGGTTGGATAAGTACCTGTAGAATGACATTTTCTTCCGTATAAAAAGAAACCATCAGCAATAACACCAATCAACTTCTCATCGTCTTTCGACCAAGCTTCTGGCTCTAAGTGGTAATGGTAACTTTGTGGACCTGTGTGGGCACCATTGTAGTCTAAACTTGGAGCTGCGTCATCTAAAGGTACATTTGGTCCTTCTTCGTCGTTGTAAATCATTGCCCCACTCACTGCAATACCAATAGCACCTAATCCTGTGCTACTTGTACTGCTAGCTTTTGAAGGATTTGCGGGTACTGTTAATGAATATGAGCCATTGAAATCATCGATATTTCCGGGTGCCATTTGTGCATATGAAGTACTAACAGGCTCTGAAAATAATGGATGATTACTCGCTGCAGCAGGAGTAGTCAATACCATTCCACCATTATTAGCTGAACGAGCAGTTGTATTTGACCAATATGGAGAAGTGTGATTTGGATATCCATTTGATTCAATCACAATATTACTACCACTTGCATAAATGGTTGTATTGTTTTCATCAAACTCAGAGTATGCAGAAGAGATGGTTGCATTTTCTAAAGTTTCAGTTGTAGTGTCATCATCGTCTTTTTTACATGCATTTATTGCAACAGCGATTACAAATAATGCTGCAAGGTGGTTTAATCTAAAAGGATTTTTCATGGTTCTATTTATTGATTTATAATCTATAGACGATGAAGTAATTGATATCCTTCGTAGAAATTCTTTTTTATTCTTGACTAAGAAAGATAAACTAAAAAAAAAGGACTTTCTGTGCGCAGAAAGCCCTTTAAAAAAATAGAATTAGTCCCCAACTAAATTCTACTAAAATTTTCTTTTTTTCTTGGTCACAACCGTATTGTCAACTTCTATCATTCCGCTTCCTGTTTTAATTATTGAGGTTTGACTCATTTTTAAAATTGTAGAATCGCGGGCTTCCATTTTTCTAAATTCTTTATAAACACCTGGAAACCCAGTAACATTAATGGTGGTATTTCTAGTTTCTATTATTATTTCATACATCGGATGCACGAGATAATCGCATTTTGCTTTTTGTACAGCATCGGCGATGGCCATGTTTTTCCCATATTCTTTGTTCAGTTTATACTGCTCCGTTTTAATGATATATTGACCGGCCACCTTGGTATTCTTAATTTCTACTTCAGCAATAATGGGGTGAGCCAAGATTCCTGTTTTATCAATTGAGTCTACATCGGTGGTTTTGATTTTACTCATAGAGCCGCAAGAAGTAATGAATAATGCGAACATCGCCACAATTAACGTCTTTTTCATAATCATAATTTTAAATTGGTTTATGCCAAAGATATCTGGTTCGAGGATGTGGGAAAATACTCAGAAATGGGTATTTTTTGGAGGGAACGAGATTGAATGAAATCTTTCGATTATGAAAATGGATAGACATAAAATTAAGTATCGACTGAATCAAAATAGTCCGCTAGACTTTAATTAACTTCGTCATTCGTTTTGGGGCCGACCGGTTTCGACAGCGAGAAGGATTTATAGGTAAGCATGTCGAGCTTTTAGTTTTTGGCTCGTTAAAACTAATGCTAAACTTTCGCTAAACGGCGAGAACAACTACGCGCTTGCGGCTTAATACTCGATAGAGATTAAACCTAATTCTACGACTAGGTCGTAGAACAAGCTAGGCCTCCGGAGATTTTGCTCAGTAATTTTCGGAATCGGCTTATCAGACTATTGAGCTAGCGAACCTGGCGCTTCGATGGGTTGGCGAAACTAAAGAAGATAAGGTTTGAAGAGGTCGTTTTTAGCCATTTCACTCCCGACAATTAAGTAAAGACTACACATGTAGAAAGCTTATCGGTTCCTCGTTTGGACGAGGGTTCGACTCCCTCCGGCTCCACAAAACAGTTTTGAGCAAGAGCATAGAGCATAACAGCGATATGCTCTTGTAAAAAAAGTGTTTTGCCCTCAAAGCTCTTGCTCCAACTCTTGCTTCATATGTTCGATTTTGAAAAGTTAACCGTTTACAACAAGTCAAAGGAATTCAATAAAAGAATTAATGCTTTTTTAGGTTCTAGTTTAGCCCCTTAATAGATCGGAGTGATATTTTAAATTTCAAAACTAATACATTTGAGATATGAAATACAAGAAATGGACTTTGGAACAGAAGCTAGAAATACTCTCTAAAGCAGAGGAGATAGGCATTGTTGAAACTTGTCGTAAATACAGTGTTAGCACTGGTACTTTCTATAGTTGGAAGAAGAAGTTTGAGCATAAAGGAGAGGTTGGATTAAAGGTTACCTATGATACCAAAAGTAAAGAGCTTAAAGCAGCTGAGGAGGAAAATCGTGTATTACGAAAATTACTTAGTGATAGAGAGATTGAGCTGGAGGTACAACGCGAACTTTTAAAAAAAAAGTTTGGAACATCAGATCCAAGAAAGATTTAGTGGATACTATTTGTAATAAATATAGGTGTAGTAAAACTAAAATTATTAAAATGGTAGGTATTGTATCAAGTAGTTATTATAGAGAGCCTGGTGGTGGTAAAAAAGGAAATAAGCCTTCTACAGAGACTTTTCACAAAACAAAAGGCTTTGTGTTGCAAGATGCAGTATTAACTTCTATAAAAGACATCTTAAAGCACGAGTTTATCGACTGTGGATATCGGTTAATGACTAGCTATTTGAATAGAGATGGTTACACTATCAACCATAAAAAACTTTACCGGATTATGAAAGAAGAAGGCTTGTTGAAACTGGACAACAGAATAGACAGAAGTGGATCTGGACGTAAATTTGTAAAGTTCAGAAAAGTCCATACTTCTAGACCACTAGAGTGCTTAGAGATGGATATAAAGATGGTTTGGATACCTAGTGTTGGTAAAAACGCATATTTACTCTCTATTATTGACGTTCACACACGTAGAATATTAAAGGACTATTTTTCATTTAATATTAAACAAAACAACGTAATAGCATTACTATCTGAGTTGTTTGAAGATTATAACTATCCTAATAGTGTAGTCATTAGGAGTGATAATGGCAGCCAATTTATAGCAAAAAATGTACGTGAATATTTAGGTTTAATAGGAGTCCAACAAGAATTTACACATATTGCAACACCGGAGGAAAATGCACATATTGAAGCGTATCACGGAATATTAAAAAAGGAAGTCTTTAAAAGGTTCGAATATCAATACTTTGGAGAAATAGAACAACTATTAAAACGCTACGTGGAGTTTTACAACAACAGAAGACTTCACGGCTTATTGGGACGTATAACACCAATGGAAAAATGGAATGCAGATAAACATCTAATTATGATGAAAAAATTAACAGCTTAATTAATAATCGAAATTTAAAAGATTACTCTTGTTTTATAGGGGTCAAAACAGTTCTACTAAATTAGATCGCACTACTAGAGATCAACTAAGAAGGGCTTCTTTTAGCGTCATGCTAAATATTGCGGAAGGTTCAGGAAGATTCTCAAAAGCGGATAAACGTAACTTTTACGTTATATCTCGTGGTTCCGTATTTGAATGTGTTGCAATATTTGATTACCTCCAAGAAATAGATTTAATTAATGAACAACAGTTCAAATCATTTTACATTGATTTGGATGAACTATCTAGAATGTTGTTTGCAATGATAAAAAATCTAACTTAATAATAAGGCAATGGGTATGTTCTTTTGTGACGTAAAAAGGTTAAGCTTTTTTGTTGGAGAAAATCTGTTGGAGGGAAAAGAGTTTGATTGAATTCTTTCAAATTAAGGGAAATGTTACTAAGAGCGATTGAATAAAATTGTCAAGATTCTAAAAGGATTTTAACGCCAAAAAATAGTATGGAATGAGTTTCGAATCACTGTTGTCCGACAAAAAATAAAAGCATATCGAATTAAAATAGATATTAAAACATATCTAACTTGTAATCAATACGCAATTCATTAAAAATAAAAAATCCATTTAATTAATGTTAAATAGGGG
>Ga0163215_100180_pt1 | contig 167321 bp, 158 predicted proteins | sample SynspAceP_FD_185934 | JGI IMG/M metagenome (GOLD analysis project Ga0163215, IMG submission 185934) | Saline lake microbial communities from Ace Lake in Antarctica - Synechococcus sp. Ace-P (Hybrid Assembly) | ecosystem: Environmental > Aquatic > Non-marine Saline and Alkaline > Saline | place...
TGCAGCGCCGATGGTACTGGGGTTACTCCCGGGAGAGTAGGTCGCCGCCTCATTTATTCTAAAGCCAGCTACATAGCTGGCTTTTTTGCGTTTAACCATCTTTTTCCCCAGGCTTGCTTGGGAATTATGCCACTAAAGATCAGGCTTTATAAAAATCGGGAGCCGCCTCATTCGCCCTAAAGCCATTTGGTTCACTCCAATGGGCTTTACTTTTTAGCTGACAATACCTTCCATATCCCTGAGGAGTAACGCTCGCCAGGAATTGGCAACCCTTGTTTATTCTAAAGCCAGCTATCCTGTAAACGAATATTTATTATTCCCAACTGAGCAGGACCAATCAAATAAAAAAGAGCGTCCATACTCATTTTAAATTGCACCATCCAATCTGGTTTTTTTGGTTATCAATTATCTAATTAATTTCCTAATTATCCGTAATGATGTCAGTAACCTCTTTGTCTTTGCTTATCTGGCAGGCCGTTGACGCTCCGTTAGCCATCGGATGAGGTACCGGAAATGCTTGTGTTTACCAATATTTAGGGCGCTGTTGCTTTTTACTAGTTCAATTTCGGATATACTTATTAGTTTAACCACTTTTTCAATTTTGTATTGGCATTCCAATTCTCTTGAGCTACCAATATAATACATTACGAAAAAAGGCTTTGGTTGTGAACAAAGCCTTTTTTTACCCAAACCGTAATTGCTATTTAATTGATCGCTATGTCATGCGAATCATTTAGGTGAATTGGCTGAGATGGTGGATTACGTGTTTATCGTGAAATATTTTCCATTCATCGTAATTAAGCTTACCAAACCGTGGATGCATAGTTAAGTCAATTGGGTTATTCGCAAAATGAGTGTGAAATTCTTCAATGGCATTTAAAAGTTTCTCTTTAGCAGTGGATAAAGAATCAAAACGAAGGGGTAAGACATCTTCTGGTAGACCAGGAGCACGTACCCCTTTTGGGAATTCCATATCAGTACCAAGAAGCATCTGTTTATAGCCCAATTGCTTTTCATTTGGTATGAATTCTGGAATTTTTACTCTCCCTGAAGAAAGTTTAAATGTAATGATCAAATGTTCCACCATATGCTGTGGAGTCATTATTCCGAATAAACGTGGGCTATCTTCCCTTAATCTTTCAAGACTTTTTTCAATCTCTGTTTGCGTCATAGTTTTATTATTTAAAGTAAAAGATATAAAAAAAGCGCTTGAAATATTCAAACGCCTTTTCCCATTTAACGAACTCTAAATTTTAACTGCCGCACATATCACATCCTTCAGGATCATCTAGTGAGCAGGCAATAGCATCTTGTTTTTCCTTATTTGCAATTTCAGCAGGGCTTGGAGCTACTTTTGGTTGCTCGAGCTGTGATTTGTCCAAGGTGAATTTAATCGCTGCTGAGGCTGCCTGAGAGCGTAGGTAATACATGCCTGTTTTCAATCCCTTTTTCCAAGCGTAGAAGTGCATCGAAGTCAATTTTCCAAAATTCGGATCCTGCATGAAAATATTCATGCTTTGTGATTGACATATGTAAGCACCTCTATCTGCTGACAAATCGATAATTACTTTTTGTGAAATCTCCCATACGGTTTTATAAATATCTTTGATGTGTTGCGGGATCTCAGGGACTGACTGTATTGAGCCATTGGTAGAGATTAACTTATTCCGCATGTTGTCATTCCAAAGGCCAATCTGAATCAAATCTTTCATCAAATGTTTGTTCACAATAATGAACTCACCTGATAGCGTTCTTCTGGTATAGATGTTTGAAGTGTAGGGCTCGAAACACTCATTATTCCCCAGGATTTGAGAAGTCGAGGCTGTTGGCATAGGAGCTACAAGCAACGAATTCCTCATGCCGTATTTCTTTACCTTTTCTTTTAAATCTGACCAGTTCCATCTTTGGGACTTTGGAGTTACACCCCACATATCAAACTGTAAAATTCCTTTTGAGGCTGGTGATCCACCATAGGTCTCGTAAGTTCCTTGAACTTTCGCCAGCTCCATCGAGGTTTCTACCGCAGCAAAATAGATGGTTTCAAAGATATCTTCATTTAATCCTTTTGCTTCTGCAGATTCAAAAGGCATTCGAAGTAGAATGAAGGCATCAGCCAATCCTTGAATCCCCAGTCCAATGGGGCGATGTCGGAAATTTGATCTTTTTGCTTCTTCAACTGGATAAAAATTAACGTCGATCACTTTGTTCAAGTTCCGCGTAGCTACTTTAGTGATCTCGTAAAGCTTGTCGTGGTCAAAGAACAGCTTTCCATCAGAACCTCTTGTTACAAATTTAGGTAGTGCTAAAGACGCCAAATTACAAACTGCCACTTCATCCGGCGCTGTGTATTCGATGATCTCTGTACATAAGTTTGAAGATTTAATCGTGCCTAGATTTTTCTGATTTGATTTGCTGTTTGCAGCATCTTTGTACAACATATAAGGTGTACCTGTTTCAATCTGCGATTCTAAAACCTCAAACCAAAGTTCTTGTGCTTTTATAGTTTCACGCGCTTTTCCTTCGCGTTCGTATTTTTCATAAAGTCTTTCAAACTCTTCTCCATGACAATCAGATAGTCCTGGGGCTTCATTTGGGCAGAATAATGACCACTCTAAATTTTGCTCCACGCGCTTCATGAATAGATCAGGGATCCAAAGTGCATAGAATAAATCTCGAGCTCGCATTTCTTCTTTACCATGATTTCTCTTCAACTCCAAGAAATCCTTGATGTCTGCATGCCAAGGCTCTAAGTAAATTGCGAAACTTCCTTTTCGCTTTCCGCCTCCTTGATCGACATAGCGAGCAGTCATATCAAAATTCCGAAGCATTGGGACAATACCATTAGAAACTCCATTCGTCCCTTTGATGTATGATCCCTTTGCTCGCACATGATGTATCGATAAACCAATTCCACCAGCAGATTGCGAGATTTTAGCGCATTGCTTTAGCGTATCATAGATCCCATCAATACTATCATCCTTCATCGTCAGCAGGAAGCATGAAGAAAGTTGGGCTTTGGGAGTACCTGCATTGAAGAGCGTAGGAGTGGCATGTGTAAACCACTTCTGTGAAAGCAAATCGTAAGTTTCTAAAGCAGCGTTGATATCCTCTTTATGAATTCCCACCGCCACTCTCATCAGCATGTGCTGAGGACGTTCGACTACTTTCCCACTTAGTCGAATTAGATAGCTTCTCTCGAGAGTTTTAAATCCAAAATAATCGTAATCAAAATCCCGCTTGTAGTCTATTGCCTCATCTAGTCTTGCTGCATTACTTTTGATAATTCCATAAACTTCTGGATCTATCAAAGCAGCATTAGCCCCAGTGACTGGATTTACAAAAGTATAAAGCCGCTTCATCGTGTTTGAAAAAGATTGACTTGTAGTCTTATGTAGATTGGAGATTGCAATTCGTGCGGCCAGGATTGCATAATCCGGATGCTTCACAGTCAGGGAAGCGCAAACCTCCGCTGCTAGATTATCGAGCTCGGTAGTGGTCACGCCATCATACAATCCATCGATTACCTTTTTGGCCACCTCGATGGGTTGGATAAATTTTGGATCCAACTCGTAACAAAGGTTTTCAATTCTTGCGGTGATCTTATCGAATCGTACTGACTCTCTCCGTCCGTCTCTTTTTACTACTAGCATAGGGATATTATTTTAGGTTGGTGGGAAAAGTGTAATTAGAAATCTTCTTCGATGGTGAAGCCTCTTGAGCTTTCGTTACTTTCGGCTGAACCCATTACGCCAGCTTTCTGATAATCACCCACTCTTTTTTCGAAGAAGTTTGTTTTTCCTTGTAGGGAAATCATATCCATGAAATCAAACGGGTTGGTGCTATTCCAGACCTTAGGACAGTCAAGCTCCATGAGCAATCTGTCCGCAACAAACTCAATGTACTGACACATCAGTTTTGCATTCATTCCGATCAATCTAACAGGAAGGGCATCGGTGACAAACTCTTTTTCAATTTCTACAGCATCCTTAATGATTTCCATCACAGTTTCTTTTGGTAATGGATTCTGGACGTGCTTGGTATATAAATGACAAGCAAAATCGCAATGAAGTCCTTCATCGCGGGATATTAATTCATTAGAGAAGGTTAAGCCAGGCATCAATCCTCTTTTCTTTAGCCAGAAGATTGAACAAAAAGATCCAGAGAAAAAGATTCCTTCTACTGCTGCAAAAGCGATCAATCGCTCTTGGAAGTTCCCATTGTCAATCCATCGAAGTGCCCAATCTGCTTTCTTTTTTACGCAATCGATATGCTCGATTGCATTCAAAAGTTTGTCACGCTCTACTGCATCCTTGATATAGGTATCGATAAGCAAACTATAAGTCTCAGAATGAATGTTCTCCATGGCAATCTGAAATCCATAGAAGAATTTGGCCTCTGTATACTGTACTTCAGCGACAAAATGTTCTGCCAGATTCTCATTCACGATACCATCGCTAGCAGCAAAAAATGCTAAAACGTGGGATACGAAATGTCGTTCTCCGTCATTTAAAGCTTTCCAGTCTGTAAGGTCTTGTCCCAAGTCGATCTCTTCAGCAGTCCAAAAGCTTGCTTCAGCTTTCTTGTAAAATTGCCAAATGTCATTGTGTTGAATAGGGAATAAAACAAATCGCTTTTTATTCTCCTCTAAAATTGGTTCATACTTCTGCATCATTCTTCGTTTTTATTTTAGTGAGTTTGGAGGCTATTTGGCATTCTTACTAAGCTGGGGATAGCAAAGGCTGCCTTTTCAGAACAGCCTAGGAACAAATATGTGAACCAAAAATGATAAAAAAAACCTTTAAAGCGGAAGTTTAAGTAAAAACTTGACCTTTGTTCAAATTAGCATAAGTATCTATCAATAAATTATATAATATAAAGTAAGTGAAGTTATAGATTAATTTTTTTTTCCTGTATGAGGCGATGAAACTTTTTGAAAAAATTTTAGAATTCTTTTTTCACCGATATTCAAGACTAAATTTGACTAGAGTTCAATAATGTAAGCCTAATTGTTATTTGATCTAAGTTTCTGAACATCAGTCTTAATCCAAATAATTGTGATAATTCCTTCTAACATCTGTGAATACCGCTCTGTAAAATTTGGATCGGTTTTGTGGTTTTCAATTGTTAAAATTATCCTTCAATGCTTTCTGGAGAAATATTCCAAAGAAAATATATGAAGCGTGCTTTTTTGTTCTACACATCTTCCCTATATTTGCACTCCGAATTCGATAATAAGAATCAAAGAAACATGTACGCAATCGTAAACATCGCAGGTAAGCAGTTCAAAGTAACAAAAGATCAGTTTGTGTTCGCTCCAAAATTGGATGCAGAAACTGGCGCTACCGTGGAATTCGACCAGGTCTTGTTAGCTGAGGCTGACGGCACTGTGTCTGTAGGAGCTCCCCTATTAGTTGGAGCAAAGGTATCCGGGAAAGTCCTGGATCATGTAAAGGGTGATAAAGTGATTGTCTTCAAAAAGAAGCGAAGAAAAGGCTACAAGAAGAAGAATGGTCACAGACAAGACTTCACCAAAATAATGATCGAAAGTATTTCACTCTAAGTTTTCCTCAAGGAAAACGATAAACGTATATAACCATGGCTCACAAAAAAGGTGTCGGTAGTTCCAGAAACGGTAGAGATTCACAGTCTAAGAGACTGGGCGTAAAGAAATTTGGCAGCGAGCAAGTAATTGCTGGAAATATTATAGTAAGACAAAGAGGCACAAAACATCACCCTGGTCTTAATGTAGGACTTGGCAAAGATCATACGCTATTCGCACTTACTAATGGTGTTGTTTCTTTCAAAAAGAAATTTGACGGTAGATCATACGTAAGCGTATTGCCAGTTGAGGCTTAATCAACCAAAAATTATTCGAAGCTCCTTCATTCACTTGAAGGAGCTTTTTTTTTTGGATATTACTTAAGAAAACTACCACTGATCAATTTTTCAATAACATATTAACAGACAATTGTTAATTTCCTTCTTAGAGAAATCACCAAATTAATCTTATGAAAAAGAATTTCATTTTATGGACTTTAAGTTTTCTTTTAGTCTTTTATTCAAACGAATTTTCAGTAAACGCCCAAAATGTCGCAAAACCTGAAATTTATGATGCACTTCAATGGAGACAAATCGGTCCATTCAGAGGTGGCAGGTCTGATGGAGTAACTGGCGTAAAGGGAAGTGATAAAACCTACTATTTTGCCTCAGCAGGTGGCGGAGTTTGGAAGACCTACAATGCAGGTCAAAGCTGGAAACCAGTGTCAGATGGTTTTTTTGGTGGCTCAATAGGAGCAGTTGTAGTGGCAGAAAGTGATACAAGTGTGGTGTACGCTGGAGGTGGTGAGAAGACTGTTAGAGGAAATGTTTCTTTCGGTTACGGGGTATGGAAAAGTGCAGATGCCGGGAAAACCTGGGAGAAAGCAGGCCTAGAGAAAAGTCGATTTATCTCCAGAATGCGAGTTCACCCCAATGATCCAAATGTGGTATATGCTGCAGTTTTGGGAGATATTTTCAAAGAAGACGAAACTAGAGGAGTTTATAAAACTACAGATGGAGGAAAGAACTGGATCAAGGTTCTTTATGCCAGTAAGGTTGCAGGAGCAGTTGATCTGATCATGGATCCTACTAATCCGGATATTCTATATGCAACGACGTGGGATATCAAGCGCACCCCTTATAGTCTCGAGAGTGGTGGTCCAGATTCTAAAATGTACAAGACAACTGATGGAGGTAAAACTTGGGAGGATCTAACCAAGAATGAAGGTTTCCCTCAAGGATTGTTGGGAATAATGGGAATCACAATTTCTCCAAAAAATTCTAATAGACTTTATTCAATTATAGAGAATGAAAATGGTGGGGTGTTTACTTCAAAAGATGCCGGTAAAACTTGGGAGAAAGTGAATGAAGATCGAAGCCTCAGACAACGAGCCTGGTATTATACCCGGATCTTTGCTGATTCCCAGGATGAAGAAACGGTGTATGTATTAAATGTGAGCTATCATAAATCCACAGATGGTGGAAAGACTTTCAAGGGCGCAAATGCTTCTCATGGCGATCATCATGACTTATGGATTGATCCTCAAAACAACCAGCGAATGATTATTGCTGATGACGGGGGAGCACAGGTTTCCGAGGATGGCGGGACTAATTGGTCCACTTATATGAATCAACCTACAGCTCAATTTTATAGAGTTACCACCGATAATAGTTTCCCTTATCGGATTTATGGTGCTCAACAAGATAACTCAACCGTTAGGATTAGGCATAGAAATGATGGGCGATCAATCTCAGAAAGTGATTGGGAATCGACCGCAGGTGGAGAAAGTGGCTGGATTGCACCAGATCCTAAGGACAATGACATTGTATATGGAGGTTCATATGGTGGATATTTGACTCGAGAAAATCACAGAACAGGAACTTCTCGATCAGTCAATGTCTATCCAAATAATCCCATGGGACATGGGGCAGAGGATATGAAATACCGCTTTCAGTGGAATTTCCCTATTTTCTTCTCTCCGCATAATCCCAATATGCTTTATACGACCAGTAATCAGTTTCATAGGTCCTCAAATGAAGGGCAAAGTTGGGAGACTTTCTCTCCTGATTTAACTCGAAATGATCCAAGTAAACTAGGTCCTAGCGGTGGACCAATCACAAAGGATAATACTTCTGTAGAATACTATGCGACGATCTTTACGGCTGCAGAATCGCCTATTAAACAAGGTGTGATTTGGGCAGGATCTGATGATGGATTAGTGCATGTCACGCAAGATAATGGAGTAAGTTGGCAAAATGTAACCCCAGCTACCTTGCCTGAATGGTTACAAATCAACAGTATTGAGGCAAGTCCATTTGATCCGGCTGAGGCTTATTTCGCAGCAACTGGATATAAAACTGGGGACTATGAGCCCTATTTGTTTAAGACAAAAGACTATGGGAAAACTTGGACTAAAATAGTTGCCGGAATCGAAGCTGAGCACTTTACCCGAGTGGTTCGTGCTGATCCTGAGAAGCGAGGTATGCTGTATGCGGGTACCGAGACTGCAATGTATTACTCCAAAGATGATGGTGGTAGCTGGCATTCGCTTCAGCTCAACTTACCAATCGTCTCGATCACGGATCTTGCCATTAAAGACAATAACTTAATCGCGGCTACCCAAGGTCGTGCGTTCTGGATCATTGATGATTTAACGGTTCTTCATCAGGCAGAGCCTGGGATCAATGGGAAACCTTTGCATTTATTCAAGCCTCAGGATTCCTACAGTATGGATGGAGTAAAAGGCTCAAGCTTGACCGAAGGAGCTAATCGTCCAGGTGGAGTTTTGGTTTATTCGTATTTGAAAGAGCTTCCAAAGGAGGAATTGAGAATTGAGTTTTTTGATTCTAAGAATCAAAAATTACGAGAGTTTTCCAGTAAAGGGATCAATGGTGATACCTTAAAAGTAAAAGCTGGAAGTAATGAATTCAATTGGAATCTTCGTGTAGAGGATGCGGAGGGATTTGATGGGCTGATCATGTGGGCAGGAAACCTTCGTGGACCAAAGGTTACCCCTGGAACCTACACTGTCCGAATGACTTTGGATGGAAAAGCGCAAACTCAAAACTTCAGAGTCTTAGCTGATCCGCGCTATGAATCAAATCAGGGGGATCTAGTGTCGCAGTATGAATATCTATTAGGAGTAAGGGATAAATTGACAGAAACTCACCAGACAATCAAACTCATTCGTACCTATCGCTCCGAGATGGATAGCTTAGAAACTAAACCTTCTAATCTGAAACAAGTAATGACAGAGATGGATGAAATAGAGAAGACACTTTATCAGACCCAAAACAAGAGTGGTCAAGATCCTCTTAACTTCCCAATTCGCCTTAATAACAAATTGGCTCATTTGAGCAGTGTGGTTGGAAATGGAGATTATCGACCAACTGATCAGTCTATAGAAGTCAAAACTGAGCTAGTAACAAAAATTGATGCGGAGCTCACCCGATTCCGAAAGCTGGAGCGAGAACAAATTTCTAAGATTCTCAATATCGAAGAAATGAAGACCAAACTCGATAAAAAGAAATAAACCAAAATCCCTCTCAAATTTATTGAGAGGGATTTTTTTTAGAATGGCTGATAAGATTTTATCTGCTCGATAAAGGTAGTCGCACTGCTGGGAGCAATCAAAAGTATAAAGAGAATTCCAAAAATTGCCCCGTACAAATGGGCATCGTGATTAATTGCATCATCTTGATTTTTACCCTTGAAATAGGAATAGATCAAAAATAATCCTCCTAGGATAAATCCAGGCAAACACAAAATTCCGAACAAACAGATATCAGATAAAGGGAGGATAATAATACTTGCAAAAACAGTTGCTGAAGTTCCCCCTGAAGCTCCAAGTGCGCGATAATAACTGTTATCTCGATTTTTCAGGTAGGTAGGAATGTCGGAAATCACGATTCCTAATATATAGAAGAGCACGAATATCACCCCGCCAACTACTACTCCAAACTTGTAGCTCAATACCTGCTCCACTACTCCACCAAAGAAGTAAAAGGTAAACATATTGAACAGCAAGTGGATGTAATCTTTATGAATGAAGCCTGAAGTAACAAACCTATCCCATTGGCTTTTATGCTTGATTTGATAAGGGACAAACATCCATCGATTCAGAAACTCTGGCTTATTAAAACCATAGAAGCTTATCCCAACTGTGATGAGGATTAGCACAACTGTTAGTGTGATTGGCATAGCTTATTTTTCCCTGTGGATGAGGTCCTCGGTGATTTGTTTGAGTTCTTGGAAATAGGATTCATCTGTAAAAAGAATTTGATCAAACTGCTCAAATCCGGCAGCAAAATAAGCACGCATCTTTTTTTCAGTCAATTCTTTGATGCCTAATTCGTTGTATATTTTCTTTACAGCAGTTACTTTTTCTTCTTTATCAAAGTCTTTTAGACTGAGCCAAAACGCTAATTCCTCTGCCTCTTTACCTTTTGCAAGTTCTAAGGCTTTAATCAAAAGAAACGTTTTCTTATTTGCGATGATATCTCCGCCCACTTGTTTTCCAAATTTGGCTTGATCTGCAAAGACATCTAAAAGATCGTCTTTCAATTGAAATCCAACTCCAATATTTACACCAAAATCATAAAGTTTCTGCGCATCTTCTCTTCCAGCTCCAGCCAATACTGCACCCATTTTCAGAGCAAGCCCAAGTAATACTGCCGTTTTCAATCGGATCATTTCCAAATAATCTTCTTCTGAAACGGTCTCTAAACTTTCAAAATTCATATCGAATTGCTGGCCCTCGCAAACCTCGGATGCTGTCTGATTGAAGAGTTCTAAAACTTCCCGTAATAACTTGGGATCAGTATCGAGTAGTAAGTCGTAAGCTTTCACCAACATTACGTCGCCGGATAGGATTGCAATGTTAGGGTTCCACTTTTCATGCACCGTCTCTTCCCCTCGTCTAAGGGGAGCATCATCCATAATGTCGTCATGCATCAGGGTGAAATTATGAAACACTTCGATAGCCAATGCCTGCTTGAGGATAGCTTCAGGATTGCTCTGATAAAGTCCATAGGCCAATAAACTCAACAAAGGACGGATTCGCTTTCCGCCCAAGTTGAGAATGTAGGTAATGGGTTCGTAGAGTTCTTTGGGTGATCTCCCGATCTCGATGTGAGCGGGAAGCTCTTGGATTAATTGTTCTAATTTATCTAATAGCGCGTCTGCGTGTTTTCTTTTCGTCATTATCAGCAAATTCCAAATCTATTGTTCTTCGATCGATGTCGGTATTAACTACCCGCACCACTACTTTGTCTCCCAAAGTGATCATTTTTTTATTTTTCGACCCTACTAGTCGCATATTTTTCTGGTCAAATTCGTAGAAATCATCATCCATATCCTGCACTCGGATCATCCCTTCGCACTTGGTTTCGGTAATTTCCACAAAGACTCCCCATTCAGTGATACCACTTACGATTCCATCGTAATCTTTTACCTCAGCAAGAGACATGAATTCCACCTGCTTATATTTAATAGAAGCACGCTCCGCATCTGCTGCGCGCTTTTCCCGCTCGGATGAATGAACGCATTTTTGTTCCCAGCTTTCAGCTTCAGGTGATTTACCGTTGTCCAAATAAAGCTCAAGTAAGCGATGAACCATCATATCAGGATACCTTCTGATTGGTGAGGTGAAATGAGAATAGTGTGCAAAGGCTAGTCCAAAGTGGCCTTTTGGCTCGGTGGTATACTTGGCTTTTGCCATGCTCCGAATCGCCAATTGTTCTAAGACATTTTGTTCCGGCTTACCTTGAATCTCTTCCATCAGCTTGTTTAGCGCTGCGGAGATCTTGTGCTGATCATCTATTTCCATTTGATGACCAAATCTCTTGGCGAAGCCAGAAAAAGTCTCTAACCGCTCCATATCTGGTGAATCGTGGGTCCTATATACGAAAGTGTCTTTTCCTTTATTCTTATTGAAAATAAATTCAGCTACATATTTATTAGCCAAGAGCATAAACTCTTCAATGAGTTTGTGAATGTCTTTCCGCTCTTTCACAAATAGTCCAAGTGGTTTGCCTTTTTCGTCCAGTTTGAATTTCACCTCTACTGTTTCAAAATTGACAGCTCCATGATCAAATCTGCGTTTCCTTATTTTTTTTGCAAGCTCATTTAACAATGTCAATTCCTGAAAGAAATCTCCCGACTGATTGTCAATATTTTCCTGAGCATCTTCATAGGCAAAACGACGATCTGAGTGAATAATCGTACGACCAATCCAGTGCTTTTTCACATTTCCCTGACGATCCATTTCGAATACACAGGCAAAAGTCAACTTATCCTCATTTGGTCTAAGCGAACAAAGTCCATTACTCAGTCGCTCTGGAAGCATCGGAATAGTCCGATCTACCAAATAGACTGAGGTTGCTCGATTATATGCTTCCTTTTCTAATGGCGTATTAGTCTTTACATAATGGGTTACATCAGCGATATGAACCCCTACCTCAAGATTTCCATTTTCCAATTCCCGATAGGAGATGGCATCATCAAAGTCTTTGGCATCCGCCGGATCAATGGTAAAAGTGGTCACTCCCCTGAAATCCTTCCGGGATTTGATCTCTTTGGAAGTGATATTTTCAGAAATTTCATTTGCCTCTTTTTCTAGTGCCTCTGGATATTCGAATGGAAGCCCAAACTCTGCCATGATAGAGTGAATCTCCACTTCATGAAGTCCCGCTTTTCCTAGCACTCGAGTGACTACTCCGGATGGATTTTTATCTCCATCGCGCCACTCAGTAAGCTTGACGACTACTTTCTCATTATGCTCAGCTCCCATGAGATCTCCTCGATGCACAAAGATGTCCTTATGCATTTTCTTGAAATCGGGTACAATGAAGGCAAATCGAGGAGAGATCTCCACTCTACCTACAAATTCATCACGATTTCGCTCCAGCACCTCAAGAATCTTACCCTCTGTACGGCCTGTTTTTCCTTTGACAGGATAGACCATTACTCGGACGCGGTCGCCATCAAGCGCCTGCTTCATGTCCGCTTCTTTCACCATAATATCTCCCAATGAAGTCGGGTCTTCCTCTCTGATGATGAAGGCAAATCTCGCATTTACATAATCCACCCTACCTATGATGTAGTCAGGGTCTTGAGTAGAAGAGTAATAATTTCTAGAATTTCTTGAAACAGAGCCAGCAGCGACTAATTTGCTCAAGATAGGCTCAACTCCGTCTTTGGAGACGGCATCTCTGATTTCGAGCTTTTTGGTGATTTGTTTCGCATTGAATTCCGAACCGTAGTTGGAATCTAAAAATTGAATGATCTTTCTGGCTAGACTGCCAGCATCAGGCTTGTCTGGCCCAAATTTCTTAGTTGTATTTTTTCTGTCTGATTTTCTTCCCATGTTTTGGGTTGTTGTGTTTAGTTAAGTTAAAAAGATTCTTGGTGGGACCGTTTATCCTATCATGATCTTTTGATTAATCTTTCAAATGAATCACCTCTATGCTCAACTCGAGATCCTGAGGATTCATCGCTAAGTATATTCTGGCCGTTACCTCTACGTCTTTTAGACAATAAATTTTGATTTTTTCTATATCTTTTTCAAGATAAAAAGTGGCATTCACTTGGCTTCCGTCTAAGTCACCTTTGGAAGATTCTATGCCGAAAACAGCTGCTAAAAGTTCGAGTCGGGTGTAATGCTTATAATCCCCAAACTTCCATAGCTCCATGGTATCCAAATGTCGAACTTCCCAAGGTTTTTTCCCAGCTATTTGCAAAGGTTCTGGAAGCCCTATCCCATGAATGAGCATTCTTCGACATAAGTAAGGATAATCAAATTCTTTCCCATTATGTGCACAAAGAACCCATTTCTTCTTTTCAAGTAAAGCCTTGAATTCCAAAAGAAGTTCCCGCTCCTGTTCATGCGAAATACATTTGGATCGAAGGACAAGCTTTTTTTCTTTCTTATTTTTTTGAAAATAACCAACTCCAATACAGACAACCTGACCAAACTCTGCATGAATTCCTGCCCGGTCAAAGTACAAATCTCCCGGTACCAAATCTGTTCGGTCGGTTTTGATGAGCCTCTCTTTCTTTAACCATTCATCTTTTAGCCGATCTGGTAGCTCCTCATAGCTTTCAGTAACTGAGGCTGTCTCAATATCCAAAAAAAGAATTTCGCTGAGTTGATCCAAAAAAGTATTCATAGAGAAAAGTTTAAGGGTGAAGGATTCCTTTGAGTCCGATCTCGGGGATAAAGCTGATAAACCTTGGATCAAAACTGCCTGAAGTAAAGATAAACTTTTTGTCAAATATTTGATCCATAATAAAATAGCTTACCCAGAATTCATTAGTTAATGAGAATACATCGGGGTCAATCGACTCTATTTTAGCAATGGACTGTGGACCAAGCTCTTCAATCATATGTCGAAGCGTAGAGGTTTTTTTTGGTACGCCATTCAATTCGCCATAACCTTTCGAAGTGATCATGACTGTTTTTAGCTCGATGAGATTCAAATTGATAATATAGACAGCCCATTCTGTCCCTGTTGCGTTCTCCTTTTTTGCAATAGCAAGTTTAACCCCTGTGACCGGGTGGAAATCAATGTCTTTTTTCATGAAAATTATAATAGATCCATCCCAAATAGGTTCAAGAGATGGTGTTTTACTTTTTCTTTAACTTCGTCTAATGGGACTTTTCTTTTGAGTTCGGCCTGTAGCGAAGTGACCGCTTTATCATCTATTCCACAAGGAATGATATGTGAAAAATAGCTTAGGTCGGAGTTGATATTAAATGCAAAACCATGCATCGTCACCCATCTGCTTGATTTGACACCCATTGCGCAGATTTTTCTTGGGTTTATTTGTTCCAAATGATCAAGCCAAACTCCCGTAAGCCCGTCGATTCTTCCTGCAAGGATCTTATAATCTGCTAAAGTCAGGATGATTGCTTCTTCCAAAAGCCTCAGATATTTATGGATATCGGTAAAGAAATTCTCCAAATCTAAGATTGGATAGCCGACAAGCTGCCCTGGTCCATGGTAAGTGATATCGCCACCTCGATTTATTCTATAGAATTGTGCTTTGTGCTCCAAAAGACCATTCTCATCGAGCAAAAGATTTTCTGCTTTGCCACTTTTTCCAAGCGTGTAGACGTGTGGGTGCTCTACGAAAAGCAAATAGTTTGGAGTCAACTTCTGAGCCGAATCGGGGTTTTTCCGATTGTCGATTTTCAAAGACACAGTTTCTGCAAAAAGCGCCTCCTGATAATCCCAAGATTCTTGGTAATCGAGTAAACCGAGGTCTCGGAAATCTACTGATTTATTAATAATTTCGTTCATCTTCTGAAAAGGGATGCTTCTAAACAGGATAAAGGGATGCATCATTCCGCTTATTTTTCAAAATTAAACAATTATCCAAGATGGCAGAACATAATGAAAGTGGTAGAGTAGCTGAAGAGCAAGCGGCAGAGTGGCTCAAAGGAAAGGGCTACGAGCATTTGGAGTCCAATTACCGTCATGGTCATGCTGAGATTGACTTAATCATGAAGCACAAGGGATTATTGATTTTTATAGAGGTTAAGTACCGCTCAGGAACAGGTTTCGGCTATGCGGAGGAGTTTGTGGATTCTACTAAGCGCAAATTACTTATTAAAGCCGCTGACTATTACATTCACCAAATTGATTGGCATAAAGATATCCGTTTCGATATAGTAGGCGTTTACAAAGACAAGCATGGCAATCCAAACTTCAAGTCTTTTGAAGATGCGTTCTATTAATCTCACTTCTAGTTGAAATTTTAAATTATGAAAGCAATAATTCTCACAACCGTTTTCCTTGTCACTTCTTTGGTCATTTTCGCCCAAAGTGCCCAAAAAGACGATAAAATAATTGAGGACTCAAAGGAGGCGAAGGCAGAATTTCTTGAAGATGATCCTGATATGCAAGAGCTGTTCACTTCCTCCTATGCATACATCATTCTCCCAAATGTTGGAAAAGGTGGGCTTGGAATAGGAGGTGCAGCTGGCAATGGAGTTGCCTATGAAGGAGGAGAATTGATTGGTTTTGCTAAGATGACCCAACTTACTATCGGTTTCCAAGCAGGAGGGCAGGTTTATAGTGAGGTTGTTTTCTTTGAAGACAAAAAAGCATTTGATCGATTCAGGGAAAATAAAATAGAAATGTCAGCTCAGGTATCTGCCGTTGCCGCCGCTTCTGGGGCTTCCTTAAATGCGAAATACGTGGATGGAGTCGCTGTATTTACTCGGACGAAGGGTGGATTGATGTATGAGGCCTCTGTGGGAGGGCAGCAATTCAAGCTTCGAGAGAAATAACTAGTTGTCTCTTCTGTAAATCAAATTTCCGTCCTTATCCCATTCAGCACGAATGTAGGGGCGGAAATTTTTGGTGTAAGCGGCTTCTTGATACTGAATTTCCCGTCGCCGAATAGCCTTTGTATTGTTTAGATCCCAATATTCAGTCCAAAGACCTACTTTTTCGCCGTACTCATATTCACCGGTCACAGCGATTTGTTTGTCCTCATAGAAGTAAAAATAATTTCCTTCTTCGAGTCCATATTGCATGGGAATGATTTCTTCGATCACACTGGTCGTACGATCATGATAGGAAATCCGTGATTCACGAGGCCAACCTTCGGAATAGTGATTTTTATCCTGAAGAATATTTTTGGAGTCATAAAGCATCCAAGTATTATGCTTGGTGCCATAATAATACATGCCACTTTCCACTACTACCTCATTGATGATCCGCTCGTAAGGACCGTGAAGTAAATAGCCTTTACCCACTTCATAGCCAGATTTTTTGATTTCTCGCTCAGATTGATCAAACCAAAAAACATCTCTGATGTAGGGATCAGGCTTTCTACTGGCATCTGTGTAGTTGAAAAACTCAACGATTTCTTGTCCTCGAAGCTCTCGTCTGGTGTAGGACTTTTTAGTTTTGATCCCAAACCAAATATTTTTTTTGGCCTTTTTCTTCTTTTCCTTTTTCTCTTCTTTCAAGTTTGAGTCATCAAATAAAAGCAATGGCATGGAAGTAGGAAGAATCGTCGAGTTGACTACTCCTGAGGAATCCGGGTCAACTTTAGGCTTTTCGCTATTTTTTTGTGCGCTTACCATGCCGCTGATTAGGCAGAAGAAAATAATAAGAATATAAAATCGACTCATCTGGTATAAAAACGCCATTTACTACGGGGTATTTTGTTCAAAAATAACATTTCGTGATCAAAAGGCACAGATTGTTTAGATTTTATAATCTTCTATCTATTTTTGAGGAGTTTGTAAAAAAATCTATCAAAAAATGAATTCTATTTTATCGGATCGGATAATCAATATGGAAGAGTCAGCGACTCTTGCTATGGCAAAGAAAGCCAGAGAATTGAAATCCCAAGGAATTGACATCATCAGTTTAAGTCTAGGCGAGCCGGACTTCAAAACTCCCAAACATATTCAGGAGGCTGCAAAAGCTGCAATTGATGAGGGGAAATATTTTTCTTATCCTCCGGTAGCAGGTTATCAGGATTTTCGAGAGGCGATTGCCAAGAAACTTCGCGAGGAGAATCAAATCGCAGATGCTAAAGCAGAAAATATTGTGGTCTCAACAGGCGCTAAGCATTCGATCGCGAATATCTTCATGTGCATGATCAATGAAGGAGATGAAGTGGTGATTTTTTCTCCGTATTGGGTTAGCTATGCCGAGATTATCAAATTAGCCGGTGGAATCCCGGTATTGATTGAAGGAAATCTAGAAAACAACTTCAAAGCTTCAGCAACCCAACTTGAAGCAGCAATCACTCCTCGTACCAAAGCGGTTATTTATTCGTCTCCTTGTAATCCTACCGGCTCTGTTTTTAGCAAAGCTGAGCTTGAGGCAATTGCTGCCGTAATTAAAAAGCATAAAAACGTGATGGTGATTGCGGATGAGATCTATGAGTTGATCAATTTTGCTGGTAAAAATTATAGCATTGCTTCATTCCCAGATATGTTCGACCAGACGATTACCGTCAATGGATTTTCCAAAGGCTACGCCATGACTGGCTGGAGAGTTGGATATATCTGCGCACCTTTATTCATTGCCAAAGCAGTTGAAAAGATGCAAGGTCAATTTACCTCCGGAGGCACTGGTATCGCACAGCGTGCCGCTTTGGCAGGTATCGCAGGCGATCAGACTCCTTCCAAAGAAATGGCGGATGCTTATTTGAGAAGGAGAACGCTAGTTTTGGATTTATTACAGGATATTCCAGGAATCAAAACTCATGTCCCAGAAGGAGCATTTTATTTCTTCCCAGATGTGACAGCTTTCTTTGGTAAATCAGCTCATGGACACACTGTAAAAGATGCGGATGATCTTTGCTTATACTTGCTTGATATAGCTAATGTGTCTTTAGTGACAGGTGGAGCCTTTGGGGCTCCAAATTGCATTAGATTATCCTATGCAGCGGCTGACGAGGAACTAGTGGAAGCTTTAAAACGAATGAAAAAAGCACTAGGCGACTTAGCCTAACTAAAGCACAACCCCGGCGAGAGTCGGGGTTATTTTTTGCCTTGAAGGGAAAGCCCTATTTTTGAGAAAAATATTTCTATGGCCGAAGTACTTGTAATCACTCCAGTAAAAAACTCGATAGAAACTACGCTGGATACCGCTCGTGCTATTGCTGGTTCCTCGATTTCCCATCGTCACATTATTTTTAATGATTTCAGTACTCAGGAGACCAAAGAACAACTTGAGCTAAGTAAAACTGAAATCGGATATGAGTTGATTCATTTGGAGGATTTGACAGATCATCCTTCTCCAAACTACAAGCTGGTATTACAGTATGCTCAAAAAGTAGCGTTAGAAGCAAAAATTCCGCTTTTGGTAATTGAGTCTGATGTCGTGATTCAAGTAGATACCATTGAAGAGCTTTTAAATTTCGCCAAAAATAATCCGAAAACTGGATTGGTAGGTTCGGTGACCGTAGATGAAGGAGGAGTGGTGAATTTTCCTTACTTGAAGTTCAAAGGAGTAAGGAATAAGATCATCAAGACCAATCGAAGCCTGAGTTTCTGCTGTACACTTTTCGCTACTCAATTTTTGAAAAAATTTAATTTTATAGAGCTTGATGAGGCAAAAGATTGGTATGATACCTTTATTTCAAAAAAGGCAATTGAGTTAGATTTTGAGAATTACGTGTTGATGGATGCCCCAGTATGGCATAGGCCGCACGCGAGCAGACCTTGGAAGCAGTTGAAATATTCTAATCCCCTGAAATATTACTTTTTGAAATTCTGGAAGGGCTTGGATAAGATTTGATCCAAGTTCCCTGATAAATTTAAGGAGAAACTTCTAAGGCTTTGATCGTGCTGGCCGAATTGTCACGGGTTTTTTAACTTCCACTCGAAGAATTCTATTCGTTTAGCTTCTAGATAGGCTAATCCTTCGATTTTCTTGTGTGAGGCACTGTTTTCTTTCGCTTCCCAGATGGAGTAAATCGAAAAAAATACCCTGAGACAGGTAACTTGATCACATAGCTTCCATTTTTCAGCATTTTGATCCAAAACTTCCAATATTCTTGCGATTTGGCATCAATCCGAATAATCTTTAAATTATTTTAGAAATATTTGAAAGTACTTAGTAATGAAGTGGTTCTATTGAAAAAATCCTACAAATTATTTTGTTGTAAAAAAAATAATAATTAGCTTCAATTCGGTGATTAAACAACTTTTCATTAATACTCATCTTTTTGATAGAAATTATTTAAGTGACTTTTCGAACTCTAACTGTTTAAAAAAAATCCGGATCCCGATCCGGATTTTTTTTTGTTGCCATTTATCCGCAATTTTCACCTCCCTCAAACATTCTTAAAAACCCTTGGATGCGTATTCTTAAAATCCTGTTGGTAGTTGGTTTATTTTTCACCTTCCTCGATGGCTACAGCCAAAAATCCAAGAGTGGATTCGATACAACCTACGTCGAAATACATCCTGAGAAAATAAACCTCAGGCTTTACCTTTCTCGCAAGTTCACCAATTTCGTAGTAAAAGTACCCGCAGATAACTGGCGCTATGTGTTTGAGCCAAACTCAGGATTAAATCTTGGTGTAGGCTTTACGTATGAGAATTTCACACTGAATCTTGCATTTCCAGTGAGTTTTTTGAACCCTAATCGCTATCAGGATTGGCCGAGATTTCTAGACCTTCAGTCACACGTTTATTCCAGAAGAATGATCATTGATTTTTTCGGGCAGTTTTATGGTGGTTATTCGGTTCAAAAGGAATATCTAAAAAATCCTTTGGAAGATTATTTAAGAGAGGATATGAGGTTGAATTCAGTTGGAATTAATTTCAATTATTTATTTCGAGGAGAGCGTATCTCCATAGCAGCTTCATTCAACCAATCAGCGATTCAAAAGAAGTCCGCTTTTTCACCTTTTGTTGGCTTTGAAGTTTATGGTGGAGGAATGAAAGGCGACTCGCTCTTACTTCCTTCCAGTGAAAATCCTGATATTTTAAACTTTAAGCGTTCGAGTTATTTCCAATTTGGGCCCAATGCAGGAGCTGCGGCTACTTTGGTTTTTGGGAAAGGTTTTTTTGTGACGGCAGTAGGTTCGGTCAACTTAAGCGTAGGTTATGGAGAATGGGAAAACACGATTGAGCAGGGGAAATGGTGTACGGTACCAACTTATTTCGTCAGGGGATTTATCGGGTACAACAACCGAAAGTTTTCTGCCAATGCCAATGCAGTCTACAAAAACCTGAACCTGATTAACGTTGGGCCATTTGATCAAGCAGTCAATACCGGGAATGTCCGATTAAATGTCATCTATAAAATTTCAGCAGGACCTAAGCTTGAAAAAACTTTCAGAAAAGTCAATCCTAGTCGATTGTTAAAAAAGGATTAGGGTTTTTCCAAGAGCCTTACGCAGTAATTTTTTAACTTTGACATTAGAAAAAAATAGAAATAATTATATGAAAGATCAATTTGGTATTAAGGAGTCGCTCAATAAACTAGGACTTAAAGTTGAAAATCTAGGGAGTTCTACGGGTCAAAAATGGCTAGATTCAAAGGGAGAATATCTAGAGTCAATGTCACCAGCTGATGGAGCTTTGATTGGAAAAGTACAAGCAGCCAATGCAGAAACGTATGAAGCTGTCATCAGGCAAGCCCAAACGGCCTTTCAAACTTGGAGAAATGTTCCTGCGCCACAACGTGGTGAAATTGTTCGTGAGATCGGTAATGCACTTCGGGAAAAGAAAGCTGACCTAGGGAAATTGGTTTCCTACGAAATGGGAAAATCCTATCAAGAAGGACTAGGCGAGGTTCAAGAGATGATCGATATCTGTGATTTTGCTGTTGGACTTTCAAGGCAACTATATGGTTTGACTATGCATTCAGAGCGTCCAGGACATCGGATGTATGAGCAATGGCATGCACTTGGGATTGTAGGAGTGATTTCAGCCTTTAATTTTCCTGTGGCTGTTTGGTCATGGAATGCAGCCTTGGCTTGGGTATGTGGAGACGTGTGTGTTTGGAAGCCTTCAGAAAAGGCACCTTTATCAGGCGTGGCTTGCCAGCTAATCGCTGCAGAAGTTTTCGCGAAACACGATATGCCTGAAGGAATCTCTTGCCTGATCAATGGAGACTATAAAGTAGGAGAGTTGCTGTCTCATGACAAGCGAGTGCCTTTGGTTTCTGCGACTGGTTCTACTCGTATGGGTAAAATGGTTAGTAGAGCAGTTGGGGAGCGACTTGGAAGGTCATTGTTAGAATTAGGTGGGAATAATGCCATTATCATTACCGAAAATGCAGATATGGAAATTGCGATCCGAGGAGCACTTTTCGGAGCTGTGGGAACTGCAGGTCAGCGGTGTACGAGTACTAGAAGGCTTATTATTCATTCTTCTATGTATGAAACTGTAAAATCACGCTTGGCAGCTGCGTATACCAAATTAGTAATTGGCAATCCACTGGATGAAAAAAACCACGTGGGACCAGTGATTGATAAAGCAGCTGTAGCGATGTATCTCGCTGCTATTGAAAAGGCAAAAGCTGAAGGAGGAAAAGCAGTAGTTGAAGGTGGTGTATTGAGCGGAGAAGGTTATGAGTCGGGTTGTTATGTGAAGCCAGCCATCTTCGAAGCTGAAAATCACTTTGAAATCGTCCAGCATGAGACTTTTGCTCCAATTCTGTATTTGATAAAGTATGAGACTATCGAGGATGCAATTGCGATTCAGAATGGAGTTCCTCAGGGACTTTCTTCAGCAATCATGACGATGAATATGCGAGAGGCCGAGGCTTTTCTTGCTGTGTCAGGTTCAGATTGCGGTATCGCAAATGTAAATATCGGAACATCCGGTGCTGAGATCGGAGGGGCTTTTGGAGGCGAGAAAGAAACTGGTGGAGGAAGAGAATCAGGTTCTGATGCTTGGAAGGCTTATATGAGACGACAAACGAATACGATTAATTATTCGACTACGCTGCCGCTTGCGCAGGGGATAAAGTTTGATATTTGATCAAAGTCACAAAGATCAAAAAAGGCCGAGGAATTCTTCGGCCTTTCTTTTTTTAGAGGAAATCAAAGTCAATTATTTCCAACTTTTCTATAAGTACTCTTAAATGTTTCAGCCTTACTTTTACGATCAATATATATAAGTACTAGCTCATCAGAAGTAATTTTCAGGACTTTTGATTGCTGGATAAATGGAGTGAATCGGATTTTATAAGTGATGACGGAGTCAGATTCTTGGAACTCCCAAGATGATTTATCTTGAATTATTTCCTTTCGATCCATGACAGTTGAGGTCATAGAGTCCAAACTGTAAAAATTCATATAGGAGTTGTCAAAAACCTGCTTTGTCCATTCCATTGTTTTATTATATTCTTCTCTGGGTTGTTGAAGAATAAATGAAGAATTAAGGAACATCTCCATTCCTTCATCGTGGTGAAGCTTCCAGTTTCCGAGAAGTTGTTCTTTTAAAGATTGACTAAAACTATTAGAAATTGAAAAGAATACAAAAATCAGAGCGATGAATATGATAGTTTTCATTTTATATTTTTTGTAGCGATTAACTAAGATAGTAAAAGCGCAAAATAAAAGACTTTGGGATTGGGTTAAAAAACCTTAAAATGAATAGATTTCTTTAGCTAGCCCTAGAAAAAATAAGCAAAAAAATCCCGAATAAAATATCCGGGATTGAATGTGGGAGTTGAGGGATTCGAACCCCCGACCCTTCCGATTGCATCGGAATGCTAAGAACCAATTGAGCTAAACTTCAAATAGCTTTTATTTTGAGCTGTTGACAAGTTCGCTGATCTTTTTTTTACTTTTCCATGCTTTGGCAGACCTTTCTCTGGCATATGCAGCACTCTTATCAGAGAATTCTTCTGAGTAAACTATATTCCAATCTTTCGCTTTTGAGGTAAAACCGCTATGGTTTGAGATGTGCTTTCTAAGTCTTTCCTCCAAAGCATCGCAAGTATGACCGATATAGAATTTATCCAGTTGGCTAGAGTGCAAAATGTAAAAGTGACAAGCCATATAACATAAAAAAGCCTTAGAGTAATTTCTAAGGCTTATGTGGGAGTTGAGGGATTCGAACCCCCGACCCTCTGCTTGTAAGGCAGATGCTCTGAACCAGCTGAGCTAAACTCCCAAGAATTGACTTTCGCTCACTATAGAGCATAAATAATAAGATGTGGGAGTTGAGGGATTCGAACCCCCGACCCTCTGCTTGTAAGGCAGATGCTCTGAACCAGCTGAGCTAAACTCCCATCTTTGTGTTCCTTTCCGTTCGAAAGGGAATGCAAAGGTAATTAGAGATTCATTTTTGGCAAGTCGTGAATTGCTTTTTTTTTGAGTTAAAAAATAATAGGTTGATAATGAGGAGCTAAATTAATATTTGAGTTGCTGCCTTATTCCAAATTCAAACTTACCCCAGCACGAAACCATCTCCCCGGCATCTGTACAGTACCCGCTTCAATATAATCCGTATTGGTAATGTTAGAAGCCTCAGCGAAGAATCCGACTTTTCCGATACGATTGTAATCTACACGCATATCCAAGAGAAAATACGGATCTTGATTCATCCGCTCCACATTTCTCATTTTGGTATTCCACTCGAATTTGGAGCCAATTCCTACCAGAATTCCAGCAATCAACTGATTTTTCAAGGCTGTCAGTGCATACCTCGTTTCCTGCTTCGGCTCAGTCCCTTGTTTTAAATCAGCATTGATGTAATTGTAAGAAATCATCAATTCCTTTACCTGAATCATACTGCTTGAGGGATTTACACGATAGTTGAATGAGGCCTCTAATCCACTAAATCGCACTTCATTGAAATTTTGAGGTTGCCAAGGTTGGGTAGCATCGGTTCTGGCCCATTCGATCAAGTTGTCCGTATTTCTCAGAAAGTACACCAGCTCAGCATTTATGCCTGATTTATTCAATTTGGCCCCTATCTCAAAATTCTGCGCTTGTTCTGGAGTTAGCTGATCGTTGCCAATATTGGTCGGACCTTTATAGTAGAGATCCGTATAGGTTGGGATGCGATAACTAACCCCATAGCCTGAATATATTCGAATCCCCTTGGAAGCTTGAAACCCCACTTCAGCACCGGGGAAATGTTTCCATCCATATTCCGAATAGTAATTGGAATAGATTCCAGCTCTTAGATCTACTTTTTGAGCTATTGAAATCATTTGCTCCAAAAAAATGCCTGAAATGTTTCGCTCCCGATTGCCAAGATTGGAGCTTTCGATAGATTCTTTTCTCGTTTCCAAGCCAAAGCCAGTAGTTCCCCAATCGCTTTGAAAGCTCCCATTCGCCTCAAGGGCAAAGACATCTGTGGTGTGATTATTTTGAAAAAATGAAGGTTCATTTCTTCGCAGTCTGAATTCGTCGACATTTCTCCGCCAGTAACCTCTTGTATTTAGTTTGAAAGACTCCAAGCTCAGTGTGTGACTGAGTGAGGCCAAAGAAGTTTGGACACTTTCCCATTGATCTGGAAATGCGCTCGTGTAAAAGCCATTTGCGCCAAAAGTACGGTCTGAATAAGAAATCATTCCTCGAAGGCTATTTTTGTCAGAAAGATCTATTCCCCCTTCGTAAAAGAGATTCGCTACTTGATAGTCTGAGTTGTATTGGTGACCATCGGAATCGTCGTAGGACAGTGCCAGATTTTGCTTGTAATTCCCCACTGGAAGTGAACCTGCGAAATTGATCCCTTTCATCCCAAAATCCCCTCCGTAAGTTTGAAGCTTTACATATCGTTCTTCCGAAAGTTTTGTGATCACATTGATTGCTCCGGCGTAGGCATTTTGGCCAAAAATTCTGGAGGCTGGACCTTTCAATACTTCTACTCGATCTATTTCTACCAAAGGCACGGGGATATTCATCAAGTGATGTCCTGTCTGTGGATCAGTAAGTTTAATTCCGTTCAAAAGCATCAAAGTTTGCTCAAAGGAACCGCCCCGAATTCCAATATCTGCTTGCACTCCCGTGACTCCTCGCTGACGGACATCTAACCCAGGCACGAATGCCAATATCTCAGGAAGACTCCTTGCGGGGCTGGTTTCCAGTTGCAGCTTGTCTACGATGGTCATATTCCGGTTTAGCTTGGAAAAAGGTATCTGAATCCGGTTTTCCTGAACAATGATTTCGCTTAGTGAGGTGGAAGTAGTATCAGTTTGAGCTTGGATATGGTGGCTCAAAAAAAGACCAATTGTTATAAATCGGAGGGTTCTCATCGTTAGCATTTAGTTTTATGGAGCAAAAGTGGGTTGAATTGCCGCAAATTCCAAGGTTGCTTTTTTCTAAAAATTAGTTAAGAGTACGGCCATTAAGGTAAATTTTGAAGCTTATTTTTAAGACAATCCGTAATTTGTATAAAATTGAAAAACATGATAAAACGAATAATTACAGCCTCTCTTTTGACTTTTTTGACGGTCGCGGAGATGCATGTCAGTTTTGCTCAGACAGCAAAGGAGACCAATCAGAAAGATTTTGGGGAGTTCATGGATCGTAAGGGTAACTATTTCAGGGCAGCTTCTGGAAAGCCGGGTGTGGGTTATTGGCAAAATGCTGCAGACTATCAACTCGAGGTAAGTTTGGATGATGTGAATCATATCCTTTCTGGCAAAGTCACCATCACATACACGAATAATAGCCCAGAAACATTGGAATATGTCTGGCTTCAATTGGAGCAAAATCGATTCAAACCGGATTCCCGAGGTACACTGACTACGCCAATTCGTGGGAATCGCTACAATGGAGATACCGATGGCGGATTTGAGATTTCTCAGCTTTCTGCGAAGGTTGGTTCTAAAGGAGCGGTTTCGTCAAAGCACCTGATCAATGATACACGCATGCAAGTCTGGTTTGCTGAGCCTATTCCCGCTAAAGGAGGAAAGGCCAACATTTCCATGAATTTTTCCTTTAAAGTTCCTCAAGAGGGAATGGATCGAATGGGAAGACTTCAAGTGGAAGATGGATGGATCTATGCTTTTGCACAATGGTATCCAAAAGTTGCAGTATTTGACGATGTCGAAGGCTGGAACGTAGAGCCTTATTTGGGTGCAGGTGAGTTCTATTTGGAGTATGGAAATTTTGATTACAAGGTGACGGTACCTTATGACCATATTGTGGTAGGGTCTGGGAAATTGATGAACCCAAAAGAAGTGCTTTCTAAGGAGTTGCAGAATCGATATGATAAAGCGATGAAGAGTGATGAGACCGTTTATTTAGTTTCTCCTGAGGAAATAAAGAATACAGTTCTCACTAGACCAAAGCAAGAAGGAATGGTGACCTGGCATTTTCAAATAGAAAATTCTAGAGATGTAGCATTTGCTACTTCTAAAGCATTTATATGGGATGCGGCAAAGATCAACTTGCCTAGTGGAAAAACTATTCTTGCACAATCCGCCTATCCTCGAGAATCTGATGGAGTGGATGCTTGGACCAGATCAACTGAATATACCAAGGCTTCAATTGAGCATTATTCAGAGACATGGTTTGAGTTTCCTTATGCATCCGCTACCAATGTGGCAGCGGATATCGGAGGTATGGAATACCCAGGATTGAATTTTTGCTCCTACACTTCCAAAGGAGAGGGACTCTGGGGAGTGACGGATCATGAGTTTGGCCACAATTGGTTCCCCATGATCGTCGGAACCAACGAGCGCAGATACGCATGGATGGATGAGGGTTTCAATACCTTCATTAATCACTATAGCTCAAACGCTTTCAATAATGGAGAATTCCCATCTTCATTAAATGAGACACGCCGTTATGTCAATTACTTCCTCAATGAAAACCGAGAGGGAATTAATACCTATCCGGATGTTGCCAATACGGAGAATCTAGGTATGATCGCTTATAATAAACCTGCAATGGGTTTATTGATGCTGCGCGAATACATTCTTGGTGCTGATCGATTTGATAATGCATTCAAATCCTACATCAAGACATGGGCATATAAGCATCCCCAACCTGCTGATTTCTTCAATCTCATGGAAAATGTGGCAGGTGAAAATCTAAGTTGGTTCTGGCAAGGCTGGTTTTATGGCACCGGAAATATCGATCTGGGTATCAATGGTGTGTTTCCTTATGCAGGAAATTACTTAGTCTCTCTAGCAAATAAAGGAGATATGCCTATGCCGGTGTTGATTGAAATTACCTTCGAGGATGGAACTACGGAGCGCCAAATGCTCCCGGTGGAGATTTGGCAGCGAGGTGATGTTTGGAATCACCTGATCAAGACTACCAAGTCGGTAAGGTCTATCGTGATCGACCCAGATAAGATTTTACCAGATATTAATCTGGGTAATGACAATTGGCCACAAGTGGTGTATAAAGATTAGAAAAACAAAAGGCTCGGATTTATCCGAGCCTTTTCTCTTTTGGAGCATTTCAAATCAATATTTTACAACTCTTTCTCACCAGTATATTGAATCACTTTTTGAAAAATATGAAAGTCGTAAATTGGGTTGTCTTCAGTCACCCATCATCGGTCTTACCAACCAGTAAACCAAAAATAAATAGGTGTAATGACATATCTGCGAAAAATCAGGTTACTCAATAATCATCATTTATCTCTAGCCACATGCCGTCAGGATCCTGAATGTAAATCTGGCGGATTCCGTCCACTCTGATCGTTACTTTATTCTTTTCACCTGGCCAGCTTTCAAAAGGATAATTTGTATCCTTCAATGTTTGAATAAAGGCATCCATGTCTTCCATGCTAAAACACAAGTGATTTACTTTTGAAATTTCAGTTGGGATATTCGGGGCCTCAATCAGATGAAGTGCAGCACCCCCTCCGATATCATACCAAGCATGGACTCCATCTTTGAATGGTTCTTCAATCGATTTTAGTCCTACAATATTTTCATAAAACTCCATGCTAGGCTTTAATTTGCTGACATGAACTGCAATATGATTGACTTTGATCTGTGCGAAAGTGCTCATAGTGATTCCGATCAAAAGGATTGTAAATAAGGTTTTCATAGGCTTAGGGTTTTGATAATTGCCTAATGTTAGGCTTTTTGGACAAGTATTGAAAGTTTCAAGAATAAAAAAGGAGCGAGTCTTTCGAGTCGCTCCTTTCTAAGATTTGGATTTCACCTTATTTGATGCTTGGAGATAGATCTGTTGCCAATGAAATCCGTTCTGCTTCGGTGAATAAATTCAATGCCTGCAAGTACACTTCATTAATATCATTTATCACTTTATAAAAGGCGCTGTCATCATAAAGCTGTCGTCCAAGATGTGCTTTCATCAAAACCCTTAAGTACTCCTTTGATTTATTGAAATCCTTAGCATCAAAATCCACTTTATTTTTCTTTCCATACTCGGTAAGCTTTGTGAGCATGGCATCGCTCACTATGAATGTTTTGTAATACTCATCTAAGGACATTCCGTCAAATTTCGCTTTATTATCATTTACATAATCGAGTATATACTCTCTGGAGGCATCCGAATTAAACAGTCTGCTTACATAGGCGCTATTCATTGTAGTATCAAGAGCCACGAAATAATCTGGCATAATGCCACCACCACCATAGACAGTTCTTCCTTTTTTGGTCTCGAATTTCAGGCTGTCGTTGAATTTGATACTGTCCGCTGAGAAAAACTCCCCATGCTCATAGCGCTTCACCCAGTCGTTTTCGTAAGCCTCGTAGTCAGTTCCATATGGCTTTTGAATTGATCTCCCAGAAGGAGTGTAATATCTAGCAATAGTCAATCGAAGCTCCGCTCCATCAGAGAGGTCTATCGGCATTTGAACCAAGCCTTTTCCAAAGGATCGTCTACCTACGATCAAACCTCGATCATTATCCTGAATAGCACCCGCCAAAATTTCAGACGCCGAAGCCGATCCCTCATTCACTAATACGATTACTGGACCATTTTCGAATAACCCTGGTTTAAAGGCATAAGCTTTCTGATTGTATTGGGCAACTTTCCCTTCTTGGGATACAATTAGGGATTTGTCACTCAGGAGTTCATCAGCCATATTGATAGCGGCACCCATGTATCCACCAGGATTGCCTTGCAAATCAACGATAAGCTTCTTCATTCCTTGAGCTTTCAATGAATTCAAAGACTCTCTGAATTCATCATAAGTAGTAGCTGCAAATCGGGTTACTTTGATATAGCCGACTTCATTATTGACCATATAAGAGGCGTTGATGCTGTATTGCGGGATTTTATCTCGCGTGATTTCATAGCGGATCAAATCTTTCTGATTTTTCCGTTTGATATCTACATTAACTTTGGATCCTTTTGGGCCTCGGAGGTATTCAAAGACGTCGCGGTTAGTAATTCCAATACCGGCTACTGTCTTGTCATCGACAGCAATGATTTGATCTCCAGATTGAATACCTAGTGCTTCTGACGGCCCACCGGTCAAAGGTGCTACCACATAGATAGTATCTCGAATTATTCCAAACTCAACGCCGATTCCATCAAACTCCCCGTCTAATTGCGATTGAGCCAAAGAGGCATCTTTAGCAGGAATGTAGCTGGAGTGGGGGTCAAGGTTTTCAAGCATTTTAGTAATGCCATATTCTACCAATTCGTTGGTGTCGACACTGTCAACATAATCCCGGTTGATATAGGTCATGATCTCTTGCAGTCTGTATAGCGCTGCTCTGAGGTCATTTTGATTGCTTTTTGGCTCAGCAAAAGTAGCTCCTATCCAAATGCCAGCAGAAATTGCCAAGGCTAAGATAATTGGAAGGCGTATTTGGGATTTGGTGTTGTTTTTCTCGCTCACGACTTTTCTAATTCTATTGAAATTCAATTTTGAATATGTACTAAACTACTCCAAAAGGCTTTTGGTTAAAAATGTCTTTTGATAAAGCTAACAAATGTTTGAACGGGGCGGAAACACATTGAGTCAAATAATTGTCCTTTTTTATGTTAAAAAAAATTATTTTTGTACATGCGTTCGCCAAATGATTTTCAAAAAGCACTTGTAGGGGATTTAGTTTCTGAAAACTATGTATTTGCTTCTGTGCTTCATTATTTTGGAATTTCTTTTTATCAATACCCCACACAATCTTTAGAAGAGGTTTGCAAGAAGCACAAGGTGCATTCCAGTCAACTGATTTCAGAACTTGAGGCTTGGGCTTTGCGCAGAGAGCCTACCACAGAAGAGCTATTTCTGAATCCGATTGAGGTTTTGGTCGCATACCTGAAGAAAAAACATTACTTCTTCGTTCGACAAGAATTACCCTTCCTATCAAATTTGATTTCTGGGATAAGCGGTGAGCCAGGTTTTGGATCAATGATCGCTGACTTGAGAATTATGTTTCCCTTGTTTGTGCAAGATTTTATTCACCATATTCACGAGGAAGAAAGCCGACTTTTTAAGCGAATAGAGCTACTTCAGGATATAGAGGAGGGACTATTCTCTTTACCAGATGCGCTTACCATCCTTGAGCAAGAGCCTATAAGCGACCTAGCCGATCAGCATGAAATCCATGATGATGAGATGGAAGGGATTCGAAAATTGACCTCGGACTATTTCCTGGAGGAGACGTCTCCCTTAGCTATGAAAGTCCTGTATCACGAGTTGCAAAATTTTGAAATGGAACTACGAGTTCATGCTAAGATTGAAGATGAGCTGCTCTTTCCAAAGGCGGTAGAACTTGAGCATGAAGTGATTCGTCAGATTCGCAAAAAAATCCGAACTAACTAATGCCAAGAATACTTGCAATTGACTTGGGAACCAAACGAACTGGACTAGCTGTTACCGATTCATTAAAAATGCTCGCAAATCCTCTTGAAACCATCGAGACGGGAAAGTTGATCGAATACATCAAAACCTATTGTGCCAAAGAAGATGTAGATACGCTAGTTCTCGGATATCCTACACGATTGGACGGTTCACAAAATGAAATGACTCCTCGAGTAATATCGATGAAAGACAGATTGGGAAAAGAATTCCCAACCAAAAAGATCGAGTTGATCGACGAGCGATTTACTTCCAAAATGGCTATGCAGAGTATGATCGCCATGGGGAGCAAAAAGAAAGACCGAAAAGAGAAAGCTGGAAATCTTGACAAAGTCAGTGCAGCCATCATCTTACAATCCTATTTAGAAAGACAATGATTTACCCTATAGTAGCTTTTGGAAATCCTATTTTGAAAAAAGAGGCAGCTGAAATTGCCGAAGGAGCCAATTTAGATGCTTTGATCAAAGACATGTATGACACCATGGATTTCGCCAATGGAGTTGGACTAGCGGCACCTCAAATTAATCAGGGAGTGCGATTATTTGTGATCGACAGCTCCTTGATGTTAGATGAAGATGAGGAAGAAAAGGGGATCCGAAGAGTCTTCATTAATCCAATAATTTTGGATGAGTATGGGGACGATTACAGTTTTGAAGAAGGCTGCCTCAGCATTCCAGAGGTACGCGCAGAAATCACTAGGCCAGAGACCCTCACCATCGAGTATTATGACGAAAACTGGAATCTAAAGGAAGAGGAATTTTCAGGGATGACTGCACGAGTGATTCAACATGAATACGATCACTTAGAGGGAATCTTATTTGTAGATTATCTCAAAGGGTTGAAAAAGCGCTTGGTACAGTCTAAACTTATAGATATCAGTAAAGGTAAAATCTCGACAGACTACCGCATGATCTATCCCCTCCGGTGAGATGAAAAAATCCTCTGACTTGCACATCGCTATGGTTCAGACTGATCTTTATTGGAAAGATAAAGTCGCAAATCTTGCGATGCTGGAAGAAAAAATCTGGGAAATAGAAGGGGAGATTGACTTACTAATCCTGCCTGAAATGTTCCCAACGGGATTTTCAATGGATGCGCCGGAGCTTGCTGAGCCCATGAATCTATTGGTGACGAAATGGATGAAGCAAATGGCCACCCAGCTTAAATGCGTTGTCACAGGAAGTGCTATTATCTCCGAAAATCAAAAATATTACAACCGATTACTCTGGGTCTCTTCAGATGGAAGTGTTTCCTGCTACGATAAGCGCCATCTATTTCGAATGGCGGAAGAGGATAAAATTTTTTCTTCAGGAGAAAACCTCCCCATTTTTGATCTAAAAGGTTGGAAAATCTGCCCTCAAATCTGCTATGATTTACGCTTCCCCGTTTGGGCAAGAAATCGTACCAATCAGGGGGGATTGGCCTATGATTTGATTTTTTACATCGCTTCATGGCCTGCGGCAAGAGTGGCCGCTTGGGATGCTTTGCTCCCCGCTCGGGCAATTGAAAACTTAGCCTATTCCATTGGAGTAAATCGCATAGGAGTAGATGGCAACCAAGTTAGCTATAATGGACATTCTGCTGCCTATGACTTCAAAGGCATTAAATTAATAGATTTAAAAGACCGAGAAATGATCCAAGTAATCAGACTTGAGGCTGCTGAACTTGAAGCTTACCGAAGTAAATTTCCGGCTTGGATGGATTCTGATTCTTTTCAGATCGTATAATTTTTTTTTATGATCCACATTACCTCCTGCATAATTCAGGATTTGTACCTATAGTATTTTTCGTATTTTAGCTCGGAATTTTCTGGCCTTTTCGATTTAAATTCTCAAGAGCTGTAGTTCTTCAGCTTAAGAAGATGAAAATCCATGATAAGACTTTAGCCCTTTTTAGATTAATAAGAAACTATGAGTAACCAAACTCCAAAAATCCTTTACACGTTAACTGACGAGGCTCCGGCACTCGCTACGTACTCTCTTCTGCCAATAGTACAGGCATTTACCAGTTCTGCCGGTGTTCAGGTAGAGACCAGAGATATTTCTCTTTCAGGAAGAATTTTAGCGAATTTTTCATCCTATCTCAAGCCGGAGCAGCAAGTGGAAGATTCCCTGTCAGAACTTGGGAAAATAGCGACAACACCAGAGGCCAATATTATAAAGCTTCCAAATATCTCAGCATCTGTACCACAGTTGAAAGCCGCAATCAAAGAATTACAAGTATTAGGCTATGCGATTCCTGATTATGCGGAAGAGCCAAGAGATGAGAAGGAAAAGGCGTCCAAATTGATCTATGATAAGATTAAGGGCTCTGCGGTGAATCCTGTTTTGAGAGAAGGGAATTCAGACAGGAGAGCACCTTTAGCTGTTAAAGCCTATGCAAGGAAGCATCCTCACTCGATGGGGAAATGGTCTGCTGATTCTAAAACGAATGTAACAAGCATGACGGAAGGTGATTTTTATGGCAGCGAAAAGTCATATGTCGCGCCAAAAGGCATGTCGGTAAAAATCGAATTGGTAGGAGACGATGGAACGCGGACTAGCTTAAAGTCAGGGTTAAAACTCCTGCCAGGTGAGATCATCGATGCCTCCACTTTGAGTCTTTCTGCATTGAAAGATTTTTTAAGAAAAGCAAAAGACGATGCGAAAGCCCAAGGCGTTCTATTTTCGGTACACTTGAAAGCAACCATGATGAAGGTTTCCGATCCTATCATTTTTGGGCATGTAGTTGAGGTTTTCTTCGAGCCGGTTTTTACCAAGTATTCAGTGACTCTAAACCAACTTGGTGTAGATGTGAGAAATGGATTTGGCGATCTACTTGGATCCATTGATCGATTGCCAGTGGATATTAAAAAAGGAATTTTAGCAGATATCGAAGCTTGCTACGCTGAAGGGCCTGATTTAGCAATGGTGAATTCTGATAAAGGAATCACCAATCTTCATGTGCCAAGTGATGTGATTATTGATGCATCTATGCCTGCGATGATCCGAACTTCCGGAAAAATGTGGAATAAGGCTGGGAAGCTTCAAGATACACTAGCAGTTATTCCTGATCGATCTTATGCGGGGGTTTATCAGGCCACGCTTGATTTCTGCAGAGCGCACGGAGCTTTTGATCCAACTACAATGGGGACTGTGCCAAATGTTGGGTTAATGGCTCAGAAAGCAGAAGAATATGGCTCACATGACAAGACTTTTGAAATTACAAAAAATGGCTCAGTTGAAGTAGTGGATGAGGATGGTCGCGTGCAGATCAGTCATCCAGTCCATGTGGGAGATATCTGGAGAATGTGCCAAACCAAAGATGCGCCGATCCAAGATTGGGTGAAGCTGGCAGTGACACGTGCGAGACTTTCGAAAACTCCGGCTGTATTTTGGTTGGATCCTCAGCGGTCTCATGATGCTGAGCTCATCAAAAAAGTAAATACCTATTTATTAGATCACGATACCAAGGGCTTGGAGATTCATATCATGTCGCCTTTAGAAGCGACTAATTTTTCACTAGCTAGAATCAAAGAGGGAATGGATACCATCTCGGTGACAGGAAATGTGCTGAGAGATTATCTAACCGACTTGTTCCCGATTTTAGAATTGGGCACTAGTGCAAAGATGCTCTCAATCGTTCCCTTAATGAACGGTGGAGGGTTGTTTGAAACAGGAGCTGGGGGTTCTGCGCCTAAGCATGTGGAGCAATTTGTAGAAGAAGGTCACTTGAGATGGGATTCTTTGGGTGAATTTTTGGCATTGGCAGTTTCCTTGGAGCATTTGGGGCAAACTTTCCATAATGACAAAGCATTATTGCTTGCCGAAACCTTGGATGCCGCTACTGGAAAATGGCTAGAAAATGACAGGTCTCCTGCTCGAGTAGTAGGGAAGTTAGATAATCGTGGAGGTCATTTCTACCTAGCTTTATATTGGGCGGAAGCACTTGCAGCTCAAAATAAGGACGCTGGATTGAAAGCTAGCTTTACAAAATTAGCTAAAACACTTGCTGAAAATGAAGACAAGATCGTAGGCGAATTGAATGGTTCACAAGGAAAGCCAGTAAACATAGGAGGCTACTACAAACCTGATGTGGAATTAACCTCCATTGCGATGCGACCAAGTGCTACGCTAAACTCGATAATCGAAAGTTTATAATTACAAAGCCCTGAATGATTCAGGGCTTTTTTTTATCCCTCTGTAAAATCCACATTATTCGATCTCATAAACTCCTTGATCACCGAGACGTGAATACACTCTCCCAAATGGATAAAGGCATAGTCATTCACTTTTTTGGCCTTGCCATGAGCGATAATCGCTTTCTCCTCGATATCAAATCCAAGATGTAAATGCTTGGTTCGGCTTTGCATGCCGCAGATTTTCCCTTCGGCATCGAACAAAGGCCCACCGCTTTGACCACGAAGTCCAGGAGTACTCAGTTCCATACCATAGATTTTTCCCGAGTTGTCACCCAAAAAACGGGTCAGCATTCCGTCAATGGGAAACCTTGGAGATCTGGGATTTCCTGTCGCCGCCCACTGCAGTACTTGTGCCTGTATGTTTAATTCGAAGTTAGTGAATTCAGGAAATGGGAATCCTAATCTACAGAGCATCGCTCCAGGTTGAATTTCGTTTTCAGCCTGTTTGAAAATGGGAGTTGAAGTAAAAAGGGTTTTATCAAAGCCTTCAAATTTTATTAGAGCGAGGTCATAGGTAGGGTGGAGGTGGAATTTTAAATTGCTGATCCGATCCACGCAATCCACAAAGGTTATTCGCATTTCAGAGGTTTGGCTAGCATTTAGTCCAAGTTTTTTTGCCAGATTCGAAATCTGGCTTCCGCTAATGTCCTTCGATTGCTGTTGAAAATTTGCATAACGCTGGTTGATCTGATCAGCTTGGGTGATCCATTGGGCAACATGCTTACAGGTAAGAGCATAGCCTTCTTGATTTACAAAGAATAGTGTGGCGGCACCTTTTTGGATCTCAGTACTTCCAAAATTCCTTGATATAGAATGGATTGCTCGGGTAAAACCTGCTACTTTTTCGATTGCCTGTACAAACATGATTAGGGTGATTTTCGGTAATTTAAATAAAGAAATCTAGTTGAAAGGAAAGGGTAAACGCAGGTTTTAAAAAATAACTTTTTCGAAATCGATTGAATTCGCCAAGATCGAGAGTCCCTCTTGATCTGACTTGAGATAGTTTGGGCTAGCCAAAAAATTGTAATAACTTAGCATTTACTCGGGGATTTTTAGCTTTCGTAGCAGAAACTTAGGGTAGTTTTTAGTATCAAACCTATACATTAATCAATAGAAATATGAGCAAGATAAAAGTTGGAATCAACGGATTCGGAAGAATTGGACGATTAGCATTCAGAGTTACCCAGGAGCGAAGTGATATTCAGGTAGTCGCAATCAATGATTTGATCGATGTGGATTACATGGCATATATGTTGAAATATGATTCAACGCACGGCATTTTTAAAGGCACTGTTTCGGTAAAGGATGGTAATCTGATCGTGAATGGAAATACAATCCGTGTGACTTCTGAGAAAAATCCAGCCAACCTCAAGTGGGGTGAAGTAGGAGCAGATTATGTAATTGAGTCTACTGGGATTTTCTTGACCAAAGAGACCGCACAAGGTCATATCGATGCAGGCGCAAAGAAAGTGATCATGTCAGCTCCTTCTAAAGATGATACACCAATGTTTGTAATGGGTGTAAACGAAGGTTCCTATACTCCTGATATGGTATTTGTATCAAATGCTTCTTGTACTACAAACTGTCTAGCACCAATTGCAAAAGTATTAAACGATAACTGGGGAATCGAGGAAGGTCTGATGACTACTGTTCACGCTACTACGGCTACTCAGAAAACTGTCGATGGCCCTTCTGCGAAGGACTGGAGAGGCGGTAGAGGTGCAGCTCAGAATATCATCCCTTCTTCTACTGGCGCAGCAAAAGCTGTTGGGAAGGTTATCCCAGAATTGAATGGAAAATTGACAGGAATGGCATTTAGAGTGCCTACTCCAGATGTATCTGTTGTGGATTTGACCGTTAGACTGAAGAAGCCTGCAACATACGCTGAGGTTTGTGCCAAAATGAAAGAAGCTTCAGAAACTACCATGAAGGGAGTTTTGGGATACACTGAAGATGATGTGGTTTCCACAGATTTCTTAGGCGATCCTAGAACATCAATTTTTGATGCCGGTGCTGGGATTCAGCTTTCGGATAAGTTTTTGAAAGTAGTGTCTTGGTATGACAATGAGTGGGGCTACTCCAACAAGGTGGTAGATCTTCTTAGCTACATTGCTAGCAAATAAATTAAAGGCCGATTTTTTAATCGGCCTTTTTTATTCCAACCAAATCGGGATTGGCATGTTATACCTATAAATTGACGAGCATGTATATTCCCTTTTTTCCATTGAAGCTGGTAGCTTTTCCTGATGAGGAACTCAATCTGCATATTTTCGAGCCTCGGTATCGAGCGCTTATAGCGGATATTGAAGACGGTTCCAAGACCTTTGGGGTATGTACTTTCCTGGATAAAATCACTGGGTTTGGGACCTTGGTCAGACTTGATCAAGTCTCAGAACGGTACGAGGATGGTAGAATGGATATTAAAACGATTGGACTTCAGCCATTTAAAATAATCTCATTTGATAACCCAAGTCCCGGGAAGCTTTATGCAGGGGGAGAAGTGGAGTTACTCACAAACGATCCAATAATTGAGCGATTTCTTCACCAAGAGTATCTTTTTTATTTACGAGAGATGCTCTATTTATTAAAGTATGAGCCAAGCTTTAATCCTGAGGAAATCAACTCCTATTCATTTTCACACAAGCTAGGTCTCAGTTTAGAAGAGGAGTTGGAGTTATTAAAAATGCCGTCTGAAAATGAGCGAACTCAATTTTTGATAAATCACTTTAAGCGGATGATTCCTGCAATCAAAGCTGCTGAACTGGCACGCCAAAAAATAAGTCAAAATGGTCATTTCAAGCATTTGGATCCATTGGACTTTTAATTAATTGTCAATTCCTGAAATTTTCTGAACTCGCATAAGATCGTCGGTGCCTTGTAGTATTTTATTTTTTAGAATTGGATTAAAATCCGGGTTCTCTTTAAGGAACTTGGTTACTTGGTTTGCAGCTTCTTTTGAAGTGTATTGCCCAATAGTAGAAGATATCCATCTTTTTGGAAAGAAAATGTCACCAGTTTTCTGGATCTCATCCAAGAGAGCCAAAGAAAGTGGCGCCAGCTGTATGCTAGTTTCTTGGTGTAATGGGTGATGGATGTAATCACAAGCAGCCAAAACCCAGGACTCTTTTTCTCGGTTTGAAGCTTCCTTGAAAGACTCAAATAATCGGTTCCGATCTTTTTCATTTTGTGAAAGGGCAGGCCGCAAGAAATCGAATCGATTCAACTTATCTGGATTCGTAATTATCCCTCTTTCTTCATCTAGAATTTTTTCAGATTCAGGATGCCCATAAAGGGCCAAGGTCATTGCTAAATCTGTGATGTTGTCAGGGTTTAATTTTAAGTTTTCAATCGCTAAGTCTTGATGCCAAATTTTATATAGATTGATTTTTCCCGATTCCGAGTAAGCTACTTCACTGTAGAGAGAAAACAGACTTTTTTTGATGTTTGCGGGTAAATCTGACTGAAGTAAGTTCCATAGTTGATTCTCAAAATCCGATAGAATACCTGCTCTATTTTCTTTGGTAAGAAAAGTCCAGAAAAGACTGCTAGCCTCCGAGGATAGGAGTCTCATTAAGATCTCATTTTTTTCAGAGTTAATCCCTTCCCTAAGAGCTTCTAAAGCTACTGCTGCAGGCACATTTCCTAACAGTGTATTTTCGTATAAATTAATGTAGCTGTGAGCTCTCATTACCTCATTTTCGAGACTTGGATACGTTTCCATTGATTTTATATCAATGGGGAATACGCCATATCCCAAACCATTGCTATTGTAAAGGATGGCTGACGGTTTTTCTAGGCCTATTGCCTTATCGATTGTTAGTTTTTCTTTTTCGATGGAAATAGAGATATTTTTTTGATGGTCAGAATAAACTAAAGTGATGTCAAATAATTGAGGCCATATTTTCCCAGAGCCATCTTCTGCTTTTTGAGAGATTGAAAATTCAGTGATTACACCATTTTGGTCATAGGTAAGTTGTTCTGAAAAAATTGGGCGACTGGATTGATTGACCCAAACTTCACTCCATTTCTGTAAATCTATAGGGCTCTCTTGATCCAAAATTCCAACTAGATCATTCCAATTTGCATTCCCATTGGCAAACTTCTTTATATAGGTTTTTATGCCTTTTTGAAAAGCAGCTTCTCCTATGGCTTTCTCTAGCTGCCTCATCATGATAGGAGCTTTATTGTAGATGATACTGCCATAAAGTGAACCTGCGTCTTTTAAATTGGGTAGCGTTTGTCTGATGGGGTTTGTGCCTGCTGTTCGGTCTTCACCATAGGCAGAGGGGTAGTTTGATGTTAAAAAGGCAAGATCATGGTTGATTTCAGGATAATTGGGATTCACGATTTTACCAGCCATAAAACCGGCAAAAACCTCCTTCATCCAGACGTCATTAAACCATTCGATGGACACTAAATCTTCAAACCACATATGGGCTGTTTCATGTCCGATTAATTTAGCTCTGCTCAAAAGCTCTGAATCTGTGGCATTGCTATCCAAAAATAAAGCTGATTCTCGGTACTGAATAGCTCCTATATGTTCCATTCCTCCATATTGGAAAATAGGAATTGTAGCAAAGTCCAATTTTTGAAAAGGGAAAGAATATCCGGTATAATCCTCTAAAAAGTCAACTGATTTACGATGTAAAATAAATAATTCAGGAATACTTGCTTCGATTTTTTCTGAATTTGTTTCCCGATAAAGCATTTTTTGAGGGAAGTCCCCTTTCGAGTTAGCAGTTTTAAAATCTCCAGCTACAAAAGAGAAAAGATAAGAGCTCATCAGGTCAGACTTCTTAAACTCGTGTTTGGTGAAACTTCCCTCTTCAGTTGTCTTGATCTCAGGGCTCCCTGCCAGTACTTCCCAGCCTTTAGGAGCTGTAATAGTTAATGTGTAATTAGCCTTCAGATCAGGTTGATCAAAGCAAGGAAATAAGGTGCTAGCACGGTCAGGAACCAATAGCGTATACAGAAAGTCATCATTTCGATTTAAGGATAAGTCACCGGCGATGAATTCGATTTCGAGTTGATTAGCTCCTGATTTTAGATCTTTCGCATCTATGATGATGTGTTCTTGTTCATGGTTGATTTCAGTTGGCTTCCCATTAACATGTATGGATTTTATGTTTTCTGATTTTTCATTGAAATCCAAAATAATTGGGTGTTCAAGATTGGAAACAGTTAAATCTACTTTTATATAAGAATTTATCTCTTCGTTTTTATTCTTTGGAATCGAAAAGCCCAGCGTATAATGGATGTCTGAGATTTGTTGTTTTCTGAATTTGGCTAGTTCCAAAGAAATACCAGGGTCATAAAAATGATCCTCAGAAAAAGTGGTAGTGCAGGAAGATAGAATGAGGATCAGAAATAGAAAAGGAAGCGGATTTTTCATGCTTCAACAATCCACATAAATCCATGAATAAGCAAGTGAAAATCCGCGAGCAATACTTTCGGGGTCTTGAAGTTGCTAAAAATAAGAAAAGCAGCCCATTTGGGCTGCTTTCTTGTGATCCCTCTGGGGCTCGAACCCAGGACCCATACATTAAAAGTGTATTGCTCTACCAGCTGAGCTAAGGAATCTGATAACCTATAAAATTAAAAAGCGGAACGTGATTCCGCTTGATTAATAAAGTGATCCTGTCAGGACTCGAACCTGAAACCTACTGCTTAGAAGGCAGTTGCTCTATCCGGTTGAGCTACAGGACCTGGATAAAAGAAGATCGAAGTTTTTAAAACTTCGATCTTCAATAGTAATTAAGTCGGGGTGGCAGGATTCGAACCTACGACCTCCTCGTCCCAAACGAGGCGCGATACCGGGCTACGCTACACCCCGAAACTTACTTTTCAACTCCTTACGAGTCAAGTTTAATTTTGATCCCTCTGGGGCTTCCCAATAATGTCTTGCTTCGCTTCGACTTCATCGGAACAGGCTTTTCGCCTTATCCCATTGTTTTCAATAATCGTGATCCCTCTGGGGCTCGAACCCAGGACCCATACATTAAAAGTGTATTGCTCTACCAGCTGAGCTAAGGAATCTTATAAATCTGAAATTTTTCAGAAACTTTAACCACTTTTCAGAGGCTAAAAACCATTCAAATTGGCTCCCTAGGCTTGCTTTTTGCCAGATCATTACCGTTATTGGACTGCAAAAATAAGCGACTCAAATTTAAATGCCAAACCTGAAATCAATCTTTCTCGCAAAACTTTTGATATTTTTCACTCTCGGATTACAAAGCTTTAATTGTCAGGCAGATGAAACTGGCCTGCGCGTTGCTGATTCTTTATTTAATCAGCGAAGTTATAAGGAAGCCATGGAGATATATCGACAAAATTATCAAATAGGGATATATTCCAGCTCAATGCTCTTGAAGATGGCCTTTATCGAAGAGGGTATAGGTGATAACGAACAGGCTACTATTTACCTCAGTAAATACTATGATCTGTCTCCTAATCCTCAGGCGATTACCAAGATAAAAAGTCTGACAGGGCAGGATGTACTGGTAGGTTATGAGGTTTCGGATTCTCAGCGATTCCTGATTTTCTTGGTAGAATACAAAGAGTACATCGTCGGAGTCTTGACATTGTTCTTAATGATCTCTGTTATTTCAAATTGGTGGATGGGAAGGAAAATTCATATGAGAGAGTCGTACTGGCCAACCGTATTATTAATTCTAGTCATCTTCGTTGCTAATAATTTTTTGGAAGGTCCTCGAACAGGATTGATCACCAGTAGCCCAACTTTCATTGTATCCAAACCAACTGCAGGTGGTGAGTTGGTGGAGCGAGTCGAGCCTGGTCATCGGGTTAGAATAAAGTCAAGTAAAGACAACTGGTACGAAATAGAATGGAAGGAGAAGGCTGCTTATATCAAAAAAGATAATGTCACCAGATTATAAAAAAAATATTCCGAATGCTTGAATCAAATATGGTCTAGTATCAATTCTGATAATTGTAGATAAAAAAAAAGGCCTCGAATGAGGCCTTTTTTGCAATTAGAGCTTCTTGAGCTCAATATTTCGATAATAGACTAAATCCCCATGATCTTGAAGTGCGATTTTCCCTTTCTTGAATTTGCCAAAACCTGGCATATCCTTAAACTTGCTTTCTGCGATTAATGCCTCCCACTCGGGAGTCCACATCATCGTGCTCACGATAGTTGTGCCATTAAGAACTAATTCAAGTTTACCATTATCAGCGATGATCTCTGCCTGATTCCATTCTCCATACGGCGTTACTGTTTCTTCACTACTGACGATCAAGTCGTATAAATCACCTGCTCTATGGCTGATAATTTTAGCATCTGGATGACCTTCGTTATCCAAAACTTGCATCTCTGGACCAGTTTGCCAAGGATATTGATATTCTGGACTCTCGTTTATAAAGAAAATGACACCACTGTTTCCGTTTTGGGCAATCTTCCACTCATACTTCAAGTGAAAGTTCTCAAACTCTTCGTCAGTAACAATATCTCCTCCATCACCAGTCTGCCATCCGTCTTTATTGATCGCATCTAGGTAAATAGCCCCATCTTGGATTTTCCATGCATTTCCGACTTCTCCTCCGCCGTATTTATGCCATCCGCTAAATGATTGCCCATCGAACAAACTAATCCACTCAGATTCAGTCGGTGTTTCCATAGTCATTTCTGCTACTTCAGCTTTTTTTTCACCTGAGCAAGAAAATGAAAGGGTTACTAGTGCGGCTAATATTAATTGACTTTTCTTCATTTTTTACTTCTTTAAAAGCAATATATATTTCACCATATCCTTGGCATCTTCTTCACTAAGGCTCAGATGTGCAGGCATTGGCACTTCGCCCCATGCACCTACGCCGCCATTAATTACTTTTTGAGCGAGCATATTGATATTCTCTTCCGTGCTTTCATATTTGGCGGCAACTTCAGCATAGGATGGTCCTACGATCTTTCGCGCTACCATATGACAAGACAAACAATCAGATGCTTTTACTTTCTCGAGTCCTTTGATATATACCGGATCATTTTGGTATTTCTCTTCTAGGGTCATCTCCTTCACAGGAGCTGCGACTACTGCCTCGGCTACTGTTTCAGTTTTTGTTTCTCCGCCGCCGCACGCAAAAGTCAATGCAGCTAATGCGATCATTCCAAAATTTAAAGATTTGTTCATTTTCATTTGTAGTCTATTTTTTGAGTTTTAAATGCCTAATATTTTTTTGTTAAACGCTTCGTCCGCCCCAGTTCCAGCGAAATCATCGAATGCCTTTTCAGTCACTCGGATGATATGCGAATCAATAAATGGAGCGCCTTCTGCCGCACCTTGTTCCGGATGTTTGATCGCGCACTCCCATTCAAGGACCGCCCAGCCGTCGTAATTGTATTGGGAAAGCTTGCTAAAAATCCCGCCAAAGTCAACCTGTCCATCTCCCAATGATCTAAATCTCCCTGCTCGCTCTACCCATCCTTGATAGCCGCCATACACTCCTTGTTTTCCTGTTGGATTAAATTCAGCGTCTTTGACATGGAACATTTTGATTCGATCATGATAGAAATCGATAAACTGTAAATAGTCTAAACATTGTAAGACAAAGTGACTCGGATCATAGAGAATGTTTGCCCGCTTGTGTCCGCCAACCTTATCAAGGAACATTTCAAAGGTGATTCCGTCATGAAGGTCCTCACCTGGATGGAGTTCATAACAAACATCAACGCCATAGGAATCAAATTCATTTAGAATCGGCAGCCATCGCTTTGCAAGTTCTGTGAAACCTGTTTCTACTAGGCCTGCTGGTCGCTGTGGCCAAGGATATACGGTATGCCACATTAGAGCACCGGAAAAAGTAGCGTGAGCGTTCAAGCCTAAATTGCTGGAAGCCTTTGCTGCATATTTCAATTGCTGTGTTCCCCATTCAGACTTTCCTTTCAGATTACCTTTCAAGTTTGCGGGAGCGAATCCATCAAATAACTCATTATATGCCGGATGTACCGCTACCAGCTGTCCTTGTAAATGAGTAGAAAGTTCTGTGATCTCCATTCCGGATTCTTTGACTATTCCGGCGATCTCATCTGCATAGGTCTTGCTTTCAGCAGCCTTTTGCAAATCGATCATCCGCGCATCCCAAGAAGGGATTTGAACACCTTTATAACCTAGATCCGCCATGTAGGCACAAATGTTTTTAAGATTATTGAAAGGAGCCGCATCATCCGCAAACTGCGCTAGAAAAATTGCTGGGCCTTTAATGGTTTTCATGAATATTTTAGATTATAGGTTTAATTTTTACTTTTCTACGACGAGCGGAGTCCATTTCAATTCTGAAACAGTGCTTTTCAAAACATGTTCAATGAATGCCATTCCCCGGATTCCATCTTCGACTCCAGGATAATCCTCCCATTCCTCTTTTGGCTTTTGACCAACTTGGTCTGCATAGATACATCTGGCAAAATTCCGATAAAGATTGGCAAAAGCCTCTACGTAGCCTTCTGGATGGCCTGCTGGAGTTCTGGTATTTTCCTGAGCAAGGGGTCCTAAATAGCTCGTTCCAGCACGATAAATTTGATCTGGGCCATCAGGCCAGCGAACGAGCAGCGTATTATTGTCCTCTTGCTGCCATTCTAATCCACCTTTTTCACCATAGATTCTGACTTTCAAATTATTCTCCGCGCCTGTATCCGTTTGCGAAGCCATCAGGACTCCTGAAGCTCCGTTTTCAAAACGCATCAAGACCACTCCGTCATCATCTATTGGACGCCCAGGAATTTTGATATAGAGATCCGCACAAATCTGAGCAACTTTCTCACCGGTCACATATTCTGCCATGTGGAACGCATGTGTTCCGATATCCCCCATGCAACCTGCTAGTCCATTTCTTTTAGGGTCAGTTCGCCATTGTGCTTGCTTGTTGTCCTCAGTTTCCAAAAGCTTATAAAGCCAGCCTTGAGGATATTCCACGTAGACTTTACGGACTTTCCCGATTTTGCCTTCCGCGATCATCTGCTTGGCTTGCTTGATCATCGGATAGCCAGAGTAGGTGTGGGTCAATAAAAAGCGTTGACTTGATGCTTTCACAATGGCATATAGCGATTTTGCTTCCTCGTAATTCAGCGTCAATGGTTTGTCTAAAACCACATGAAAGCCTTTCTGAAGGGCTTTGACTGTAGGGTCATAATGCACATTATTTGGTGTCACGATGACCACCACATCGATTCTTTCAGATTTTGGAAGTAGAAGTTCTTTTTCAAACATCTCATCATAGCTGCCATATACACGTGATGGGTCAAGCATCAGTTCCTCACCGCGAAGTTTAGATTTTTCTGGATTAGAGCTAAAAGCCCCAGCAGCAAGCTCAAACATCCCGTCCATCAATGCTCCATTTAAGTGGATGGCACCAATAAAGGATCCAGGTCCGCCGCCTATTAATCCAATCTTTAATTTTTTTGGTGTTGACATAATTAAACGACTTTTTTCGGGTTTTAAAACTTGAAATAATTGATTTCTACTGCAAGTTCCATCTAAAATTCAGTGAATCGAATCAATAATTTTTTAATAGCTCCAGTGCGTTATGAGTGGCTTTTACAAAATTATTTCTCTTCTTTCTTCAAAATATCAAATGAACTGCTTAAAATACAGCAAAAAGCCCAAATTCTAAACTTTGGGAGGATTTAACTCCTAATTTATGCCTAACTCTTTGTAATGAATCTAGCTATTAAGTCCCGCCTTTCGCTCATGATGTTTCTGGAGTTTTTTGTCTGGGGATCCTGGTATGTGACGATGGGAACTTTTCTAGGAGCTAATCTTTTGGCTAAGGATCAAGATATCTCCTTGGCATTTTCTACCCAGTCATTTGGCGCGATCATCGCCCCTTTTATTGTAGGATTAATTGCAGATCGATTTTTTCATGCACAGCGAATCTTGGGCGTGATTCACCTGATTGGAGCAGGCCTGATGTACATGATGTACAATTCCACAGATTTCAATGGTTTTTTTCCTTTTCTCCTTGCTTACATGATTCTTTTCATGCCGACGCTCGCTTTAGTTAATTCCATTTCCTTCAATCAAATGAAGGACCCCGCAAAGGAATTTTCTGTGATTCGAGTTTGGGGTACAATTGGATGGATTGCGGCTGGGTTGTTAATCAGTTTTTTTGCTTGGGACAGCCAAGAAGGACTGAAAGTAGGCCTGCTGCGAAATACTTGGCTGATGGCAGCCATTGTTTCTTTGATTTTGGGGTTTTTCAGTTTTACCCTTCCTCAAACTCCACCGCAAGCTAAATCGATTGGAAAAATTAAGTTTTCAGAAATTATGGGATTGGATGCTTTAGCACTCCTTAAGCATCGAAATTTCGCCATATTCTTTATTTCATCTATTTTGATTTGTATTCCTTTGGCATTTTATTACCAAAATGTCAGTCCTTTTCTAACTGAGATTGGGGTATCAAATTCGACTGGAAAAATTGCCTTAGGTCAGGTCTCTGAGGTGCTCTTTATGCTTGCTCTACCCATATTCTTTACCCGATTTGGGATTAAGAAGACCTTGATCGTAGCCATGCTAGCCTGGGCTATTCGCTATTTATTTTTTGCTTTTGGCAATGCTGATGAGGGTGTCTGGATGCTATTAGTAGGAATTCTTTTACACGGCGTATGTTACGATTTCTTCTTTGTAAGCGGGCAGATTTATACCGATTCTCATGTCGGCGCCAAATTTAAATCTTCGGCGCAGGGGTTAATCACCTTGGCAACCTATGGAATAGGGATGCTAATTGGCTTTTGGGCAGCGGGATTGATTTCCAATCACTTCCTTGATTCAACCGCTAATCACGACTGGGAATCAATTTGGTTGATTCCTTCTGGTATTTCTGTAATGGTTTTAGTATTTTTCATGGCTCTTTTCAAAAAGGAGAAAATTAACTCACCTCAATAAACCCTCATGACCAAACCTATTGACACTGGAAGGCGAGATTCCTTCAAGAAAGTTCTCCTAGGAGGAGCCGCTTTCGGCGCTCTGACCTCCTTAGATTTTAAGAAAGAAAAGCCAAAAATGCTCAAAGGAAACATTAATCATGGCGTTTGTGCTTGGTGTTTTCGCGATTATACGCTCGAAGAGCTTTGTGTAGAAGTAAAGAAAATCGGTATCAAAGGAATTGACCTGATTGGACCTGATAATTGGGAAATCCTTAAAAAACATGGAATTCACTCCTCCATGTGCAATGGTGCTGAGATCAGTTTAGTAGATGGGTTTGGAGAAACCAAATTTCATGATCAGTTAGAAGAAAATTATGCTAGAGTAATTCCCCTAGTCGCTCAAGCTGGATATACCAATCTCATTTGCTTTTCTGGAAATCGAAGAGGAATGGACGATGAGACTGGACTGAAAAACTGTCAAGCTGGATTGGAGCGGATTATTCCGATCGCTGAAAAGCATGGAGTAGTCGTTCAAATGGAGCTTCTTAATAGTCGAGTGGATCACAAAGACTATTTATGCGATAAATCTGCCTGGGGAGTGGAGCTCTGTAAGCGAATAGATAGCGAAAACTTTAAACTGCTTTTCGATATCTATCATATGCAAATAGATGAAGGAGACCTCATTAGAAGTATTCGAACAAATCACCATTATTTTGGTCATTATCATACGGCCGGTAATCCGGGAAGGAATGAGTTGGATGAAAATCAGGAAATCAACTATACCCCGATCATGCAAGCGATCGTGGATTCAGGATATAAAGGATACGTCTCTCACGAGTTTATTCCGAAATCTTCAGATAAAATGGGATCATTAGCACAGGCCGTAGCAGTTTGTGACGTATAATTTAAAATAAACCAAAAAACCAATTTATGGCAAATCAATCGTATGATGCAATTGTAGTGGGGTCAGGAATTAGCGGCGGTTGGGCTGCTAAGGAGCTGACTGAGAAGGGACTGAAAGTATTGCTTCTCGAACGTGGTCCGAATGTGGAACACATCAAAGATTATAAGAGTGCGACTCTTCCGCCATGGGAAGTACCTCATCGTGGAAGAAGAACGCAAGAACAATTAGAAAACCATCCAAACTTAAGAAGAGATTACGTGCTCAATGAGCTCAATCTCGATTGGTGGGCACATGAAGACGAATCACCGTATGTGGAGGAGAAACCCTTCACTTGGTTTAGAGGATATCAAGTAGGAGGTCGTTCATTACTTTGGGGACGTCAATCTTACCGTTGGGCTGATGTTGATTTTGAGGCAAATGCCAAAGACGGAATCGCAGTCGACTGGCCGATCCGCTATAAAGACGTAGCGCCTTGGTATAGCTACGTGGAGAAGTTTGCCGGAGTATCAGGTTCAAAAGATAACTTAGCGATCCTTCCGGATGGCGAGTTTCAGCCACCGATGCCGATGAACTGTGTGGAGAAAGATGCAGCTGCTCGAATCAAAGAACACTACAAAGGAGCTCGAACTTGGACAATAGGTCGACCTGCTAACATTACGCAGCCACTTCCAGGACGTCCGGGCTGTCAGTATCGAAACAAATGTTCATTAGGTTGTCCATTTGGAGGTTACTTCAGTACTCAGGCCTCTACCTTACCTGCAGCTGTAGCTACTGGTAATTTAACCTTAAGACCTTGGTCGATTGTAAGAAAGCTTATTTATGACAAGGATACCCAGAAAGCTACTGGAGTAGAAGTCTTAGATGCGGAAACAAATCAGACAGTAGAATATGATGCGAAAATCATCTTCCTCTGCGCCTCTTCATTTAACTCTTCGGCAATCCTTATGAGATCAGCTACTGATATTTGGCCTGGAGGATTAGGATCAAGTTCTGGAGAACTAGGTCACAATGTAATGGATCACCACTTTAGACTTGGAGCAAATGGTCAGATGGATGGCTACGAAGACAAGTATTACTTCGGAAGACGTCCAACAGGACTTTATATTCCAAGATTCAGAAATCTTGACGGTGAAAAGCGGGATTATATCAGAGGATTTGGTTACCAAGGGGCGGCCAGCAGAAGCGGTTGGAATAGAGATGTGGCCGAATTGAACTTTGGCGCACCAATGAAGGAAGCTTTGACAGCTCCAGGACCTTGGAGTGTTGGATTTACTGCTTTCGGAGAGATTCTGCCTTATCATGACAACTTAATCAAACTGAGCGATACAGTGAAGGATAAGTGGGGCATGGAAGCTTTGGTCATGGATGCAGAGATCAAAGAAAATGAAATCAATATGCGGAAAGACATGATGGCTGATGCAGCCGAGATGTTAGAAGTAGCTGGTTTTAAAAATGTCAAAACCTATGATGCTGGCTATACTTTTGGTCAGGGTATTCACGAGATGGGAACTGCCAGAATGGGAAGAGATCCAAAAACCTCGGTATTGAATGGCAATAACCAAGTATGGGATGCGAAGAATGTCTTTGTCACTGACGGAGCTTGTATGACTTCTGCAGCAGCACAGAATCCTTCTTTGACTTATATGGCTCTGACAGCTAGAGCAGCGGCATTTGCAGTAGAAGAATTGAAGAAGCGAAACCTTTAATCTAAAAAAGACAAGACTATGACTATGAATAGAAGAGACGCGTTGAAAAGCGTCATGGTAATGATGGGAGGTACGATGGTCGGTGCGACGGCTATTTTGACAGGTTGCGCTCCTGAGCATCAAATCGAAGGTCTAAACTTCAGTCCTGAGGATATTGCTTTTTTGGATGAATTAGGAGATACAATAATTCCAGAGACCGATACACCTGGGGCGAAAGCAACCGGAATTGGGGCCTTTATGGTGATGATGGTTTTAGATACTTACGATGCAGAACAGCAGAAGGCTTTTGTCGATGGTCTGAATCTGATCCGAAAGGATTTTAAATCAACCAAAGGTTCTGACTTTGTTGAAGCTTCACAAGAGGATCGATTAGCCTATCTAAATGGCATGAATGAGCAATTCAAAACTAGCAAGGGAGAAGAAGCTAAAGTGGTCAATATGTTGAGAGATTTGACCGTTTTGGGTTATTTCACTTCAGAGATCGGAGCGACTCAAGCCTTGAATTATGTGGAGGTTCCTGGCAAATTTGATCCATGTATTCCTTGGAGCGAGTCTGATAAAGCCTTCGCGATTTAGGACAAATCCGATCCAACATAAAAGCCTGCTTCTCTTTGAAGCAGGCTTTTTTTATTCTAAATTTTTGAGAGACGCTGGAATATTTTATTGATCGGTCGAATCTTTTGAGCTGAAATTCCTGAACAGGAGAAGGTATAATACTAGAAGGATCAAAACCAAAAGTGCCACTTCGAATTGCGCCCAGATTTGTGATTTATTGATTAATGACTTTGCTTTTCCTACTAATTTTTCACCTTCTACGAGTTGAATGTCCGATAGACTTTCAAGGTCTTTTCGAGCCTGAGAGATTTTGGAATCATAAAGTTTGACTTGTGTAATATTTACTCCAGAAGAGTCCGAGTAGAGTAATTCGTAGCTTTTGATATTTAGATCATTTTCGATGATTTTCCGAAAGTCACTCAAATAAACAGTCTCTTGTTCAGTGAGTTTGGTTTGCTCAAAATTTGAAATGATTGACAGAATTTCATTTTCATTTCTAGTGATTTCTTTAATGATATCGCCATAATCAAAGTCTATATTACAGTGATCAACCAGCTCCTGAATTGTAAAAAGCTTTTCGGAAATATCGAAAATATAACCCTTCACCACCAGCCTGTCATCATAGACTTCTGAGAATGCTCTACTGATTTCTTTAAAAGATGATCGCTCAATGAGATTCTTTGCATAAATTAATAATAGGAGCAAACTGATAATGATTAATGCCCTAATTTTTTTTCGTCTACTGAAAGAGTCCTGCATCGGTTGTTTGTTTTGCTTACTAGTTTCGGATTCTAATAAAGAACCTTTAGAAGATAAACCAAAAAAAAAGCGAGATTAACTTATCTTAATTTTCCTCTGGTTTCATTAATTAGGCAGGATCTGGCCTGTTGGAGAAATCAAGATTCTGGCTTTTTATCAAAAATTCGCACGTAGTCTATTTCCATTCGCTGTGGCCAGATCAAAGGATCTACTCCTTTTTGGCCTCCCCAATTTCCCCCCACAGCAATATTCAGAATCAAATGAAATGGATGGTCAAAGGGCCATTCGGCTGAGGATTTTCCTGAATTAGTAAAAGAGAAGTATAACTCATCATCGATATAAAAATCGATTTTATCGCTTTTCCAATCAATCGCATAAGAATGGAATTCTTTGTTGAAATCTGGAATAGATCTCACTTTACCTAAATCTGTACCGATCGAGTGGTTGAAAGCTTCTGTATGCACTGTACCATGAATTACTGAAGGATCAAACCCCACATGTTCCATGATGTCTATTTCACCACTTTTTGGCCAACTTCCATAGGGGCTTGTTTCAGAAAGCATCCAGATTGCAGGCCAAGTTCCGACGCCTTCGGGTAGTTTTGCTTTTATTTCAAAATAGCCATAAGTCCAAGCTGCCTTTCCTTTAGTGACTATTCTTGCAGATGTATAGCCTTTAGGTCTGTTAATATCCGCATGAGCTTCGATAATTAGTATGCCATTCTCCACACGGGCATTTTTCAGCTCATCAGTGTAATACTGAAGCTCATTATTTCCCCAGCCATGATCGCCAATATTAAAGGCCCATTTAGAGGTGTCAGGAGTACCGTCAACTTCAAATTCGTCTGCCCAAATTTGTTTTGCAGGAGCATTTTGTTGTGCAAATACAGTCATGGAGCAGAAAGAAAGGAGTAGAATAGGAAGAAGTTTTTTCATGAGGAGCAATTTATAAAAACTTAACAATAAGCTCATGGTTAGATTCGTAGGGCTTGCGGAATAAAATGAAATTTTAGACCTCAATCATTATTCGTATTTTAGCAACGCATATAAACCCAATTCACATGGCATACTATCATCGTCTAGGATCAATTCCCCCCAAGCGGCATACTCAATTCCGTCAACCCGACGGAAGTCTTTATAAAGAAGAATTGGTGAGTTCAAAAGGTTTCTCAGGAATCTACTCCACCATGTATCATATCTACAATCCGAATGAGGTGAAGTCAATCGGACAGCCAAAGCCTTTTGATTGGCAAATCGCAAAAGCCCATGGCTTGAATCAAACCCACCTCAAAACTTCCGGAGTGGGAATCACCGGTGAAGATTACCTCAGTGCTCGCCGAATCCTAATGATGAACTCTGATGTGATGATGGGAATCTGTACTCCAAAGCAACGGAAGATGGACTTCTTCTTTAAGAATGCGGACGGAGATGAGCTGATCTACATTCACGACGGCGAGGGCCTAATGTACTCTCAATTTGGAGTCTTGGAAGTTCGGAAGGGAGATTATATTGTGATTCCTCGGACCACGATCTACAGATTCGAATTTAAAGAGGAAGGACCATTGAGACTCTTGGTCATAGAATCCAAAGGACCAATCGAGACGGTGAAACGCTATAGAAATGAGGTCGGGCAACTGCTTGAAAACTCCCCCTATTGTGAGCGAGACATTCGTACACCACACGAACTGAAAATTGAAAAAGAGAAGGGTGACTACCTTATTCAAATCAAAAAGCAGGGAATGCTTCACCAGTATACCTACGGACATAGCCCATTGGATATTGTGGGTTGGGATGGCTATCTATATCCTTACGCTTTGTCGATTTACGACTTTGAGCCAATTACTGGTCGGATCCATCAGCCACCTCCAGTGCACCAAACATTCCAAGCTTGGGGATTTGTGATTTGTTCATTTGTGCCAAGGCTTTTTGATTACCATCCACTGGCAATTCCAGCACCATATAATCACTCGAATATTGATTCGGATGAAGTATTGTATTACGCTGAGGGGGAATTTATGAGTCGAAAGGGAATCGATAGAGGTTCATTTACGATTCATATGGGCGGTTTGCCACATGGCCCTCATCCTGGTACAGTGGAGAAATCCATTGGGGCTAAAGAGACTAATGAATATGCGGTGATGCTTGACACCTTCAAATCCTTAGAAATCACGACTGATGCATTGGATTTTGTGGATAAAAACTATCCGATGAGCTGGACTGAATAAATATTTCAAGCCTAAAAAAAAGCCTAGAATTTTGTCAATTCTAGGCTTTTTTATGATCGCGTGCTTCTGATTAATTTGTTATTTCCTGAATAGGTTGACCTGTAGCTCCATTCGGGAGTCTGATTCCAAGCATCATAGACAAGGTCGGTGCAATATCAGTGATTGTTGTATATCGAGTGCTTGAGCCTGGTTTTACATTCCAACCATAGAATAGAATAGGGACATGGGTGTCATAAGTAAATCCCGTACCATGTGAAGTTCCTCTAGCTCCACCAGTCAACCATCCTGGCTCAAGAATCAAGAGTAGGTTTCCAGAAGATTTGAAGTTGTAGCCATTTTGCAAAAGTGAGGCTCGCCCAGAGCTGAAATACGTATTTCGCATCGTCGTGGCAGTGTAGACTTCTTTTATTCCTCTAAATCGCAGTAAGAAAATAGCCAGTTCATCTTCGATATTTTTTAAAATCAAGTCTTTATCTCGGACTAATTTTTCATTTAAGAATACTTGCTCATTTGAAACATTCAAAATCCAATCTCCCTCACCAAAACGTGCGGACATATAGCCCTTAAGTTGTGCGGTGATATAACCCACATTCAGATTGCCTGCAGGAACCTTTTCAGCCTCCATATGAGAAGCCACTTCAGCGACTCCATGATCTGCAGTCAGAAAAATGAGGTATTGATCTTTACCATAAGTTTTGTCTAGGTAAGTCAAGAGCCTCTCAAACTCTTGGTCTAGTCTGAGGTAATTGTCCTCTAATTCGACAGAAGAAGGACCAAATCGGTGTCCGATGTAATCGGGTGAAGAAAAACTCAAGGCTAGAAAGTCTGTGTCCTTTCCTTTTCCTAAATTTTCCCCTTCTAATGCTGCAATAGCAAAATCAAGCGTTAGTGTATTTCCAAATGGCGTAGGGGCAATTAATCCCGGGCCTCCATTTTCATCTTTTAGCTCGGCAAGGTTATAAGGAAAAGTAGGGCTGTCTTTGCCAATAAACGGAGACTCGTAGGGATTGTCATCTGCAATACTTTGGACATAGGTCTCGATTGGGTAGAGAGTCTTCCAAGTTTGATCTAAATACTTGTCAGCTAATTTTTTGCCGTTGAAATCTTGAACCCATTTTGGTAGCGTCTCATGGTAATAGGTAGAGGTCATAAACTCTCCATTCTCACTATCAAACCAATACGCATCGCCTAAATGACCAGCAGGCAAACTGGCTCCACGATCCTTGATCGCCACACCCACCACTTTAGATCGCTTGTTTGTAGCAAAGCGAAGTTCATCTGTGATGGTCGTAGTCAATAAGTTTCTTGGACTGATTTGACCATTTCCAGCTGTTCCGCCAACGTTACTCACTGTGGAATCTCCAGCACAATACATGAACTTGCCATCACTTTTCACATACCATCCATTGCTGATGATTCCATGTGTGGCTGGAGTTGTACCTGTATAGACTGATGCATGACCTGGGCCTGTATACGTTGGGATGTAATTATAATGGCCATTTTTCATCATAAAGCCACCCTTCATTAATCGCTTAAATCCACCTTCACCATAGCGATCAGCATATTTATAGAGGTAATCTTGTCGCATTTGATCCACGACAATTCCTACGATTAGCTTTGGTTTGGTTGAGTTTGTTTGTGCGGTGACTTGCCCTATTCCTAAGGTCAAAAGCAAGGCGATTCCCAAAATTCTCTTCATTTTCTATTTTTTTTAATAATCAAATATAAGGATATGACCCGATCTGGGTTTAAGACTTTGTTAAATGGCCAAAAGATTAGACATTAAGGATTATTTAATTTCCTAAAAAAATGAAAAAATTCATAATCGTAGTTGGTATTTTGATGATCTCAGTTTCTGGATTTTCGCAATCTTTTTTTGAAGATGGGTTAGATTCTAATTGGCATAAAGGGAGGAGAAATGAACTCCGAAAACTCATGCCTGTTAAATCAGTCTCGGTTTTCTTCAATAATCCGGTTAAAAACCGTACCAACGATGTCGATTTTAGCTATCACCCAGACACAGACTTCTTTTATTTAACAGGATTTAGGGAGCCAAATGCTGTTTTGGTGATTTTCAGTGAATCGCGTGAAGTAAATGGTGAATTGGTGGATGAGTTGATTTTTGTACAAAATAGAGATCCACGTGCCGAAATGTGGAATGGAAAGCGATTGGGATCAGATGGGGTGATGCGGGAATTGGGATTTCAATTAGCCCTTATCAACACCGAGTTTGCTTCAAAATCAGGAATAAACACCGTCAATTTTGATCAGATTTTCACTTTTAATCTTTCAAATGCCATTGAAGAAAGTGACACTAATAAACCGTTGATAGGGATGGTGGCTGATTTCAAAAAAGCCGCTGGTTATCCTGATCAACTGACAGAGGCAAGTGCCCAGATTTACACGATGATCAAAAATTCAGACCTGGAATCTTCGGAGCGGGTAATCCAACTTATTAATCGATTGAGCAGACAATATCCCGAGTTGAAAAATGATCCGATGATCGCTGAATTTATGAAAGCGGATTCTCCTGAAAAGAGGATGAGCGTTAAATCCCAGCTTCCTGTTCAGAAGATTGATATCGTTTCGCTCTCGGGAATGATGGATGTGTTGAGGGAGGTGAAGACCCCAGAGGAGATTACCTTATTGAAAAAGGCTGTGAGGATTTCTGCGATTGGCCAGATCGAGGTAATGAAGGCTGCCAAACCAGGCATGTCTGAGCGGGAGATTCAGGGAGTTCATGAGTTTATTTACAAAAGATATGGTGCAGAAGATTTGGGATACCCATCCATTGTTGGAGGAGGAAATAATGGTTGCATTCTTCATTACGTTGAAAATGATAAACAAAACTTAAGTGATCGACTGTTACTCATGGACCTTGGTGCAGAGTGGAAAGGGTATACTGCTGATGTGACTCGGACCATCCCGATTAGTGGGAAATTCAATGAAGAGGAGCGCGCGATTTATGAACTGGTCTATCAAGCCCAGGAAGCTGGGATTGCCTTATGTAAGCCAGGAGCAAGTTTTGGGGATATCGATGCTGCCGGTAGAAAAATCATCAATGATGGCCTAGTCGCTCTTGGAATCATCAAGGCTGGAGAAAATCACTCCTATTTTCCGCATGGCACAAGCCATCACTTAGGATTAGATGTACATGATCGAGGCGTTCGTGGAGCAAGTCTAAAAGAGGGAGTAGTACTTACAGTAGAACCAGGGATCTACATTCCAGAGGGAAGTAAATGTGATCGCAAATGGTGGGGAATAGCTGTACGAATCGAAGATGATATTTTGGTGACTAAAGATGGGCCAATTAATCTTTCTGCGGAAGCTCCTAGATCAATCGCTGCTATCGAGCAAATGATGAGAATTCCGAGCGTATTGGAGAACTGGGTGCTGCCTGAGATTAATTAGGGGTTTTGATTTCTTGGCGGAAATAGACTCATTCTGGCAACTGGAATTAACTGAGAACACAAAGCTCGCGGCGACGCAGCGGCGCAACGAAAAAGGTGAAAATGATTTTGGAAGTCTTATTTTATGAGGAAAGGTTGTGGGCCTTAATATTTACTTTTTATGGAAAAAACTGAGAATGAACTCGCTACTCTAATTTTAGACAAGGCATTTTACATACATCGAGAGTTAGGGCCAGGACTGTTAGAGTCAATTTATGAAAGAGTTTTTATTCACGAATTAAAAAAGTCAGGTTTAGAAGTTGAGAATCAAGTCTCATTGCCACTGCAGTGGGATGGGATAATATTTGAAAAAGGTTTTAGGGCTGATTTAATTGTTGAGAAAAAAGTGATTATCGAGATTAAGTCAGTTCAATTAATAGCTCCAGTGCACCTTAAACAACTTTTGACTTACTTAAGGCTTACTAATCTCAAACTTGGACTTTTGATTAATTTCAATGAAGCTCTATTGAAATATGGGATAAAGCGAGTCGTGAATGGCCTGTGAAAAGTTAACGTTGACCAAAAAATAGTATAAGAAATCGCTAAGTTGAGAATAATTACACCCATACATTTCAAATAACTATATTTTTAATTATTTCTTATAAACCTCGAAATGCAATTCACTAGATCGCCTCTAGTAAATAAAAAGAGACTAAGATAGAGGAGGTGTTAAATAAAGGTTTTTGAGGTAAGTCCTATTCGGAACAGATCAAAAAACAAATCCGTTGCTCCGCTGCGTCGCCGCGAGCAAATAAATCACCACAAAAAGATATTTAAAGAAATATTAATCTTTCCGCTTCAAATCTCCGCGCTTAATCGATCGAATAAATTGCGACCAGGCAAAAGGATCCAGCAATCGAAGTGGTCTTGGACCGTAGAGATCTTGATTCTGAAGCATCCGACCCTGCTGGAAATAGCGGAAGTTCTCATCGCTCGAAGCAGGCATACTCTCTGCCCAACGCAATAGCATCTCTGGGCTCATATTTGCCCGGCTGATGGACATAGGGTCTACCACATTCATTGCAAGAATTGCCTGCTTGAATTCTGCTTCGGTAGGATAGGGCATAACCTCAATTTCTGCAAGAGCAATCTCGTCCACTTCCATTGTCAAGATCAAGCTGATCCGATCATTTTCTACTCTTTCAGGGATTTTAAAACTTTGTTTTTTCAAACCAATGAACGAGAAAATAATACTATCACCTTCTAATACTGGCATGGAGAAGTATCCAAACCTGCCTGAACTGGTTCCTCGTCCTTTTTTGGGAACGTAGATATTTACGCCAGGCACTGCATCGGTGCTATCTGAATTCAGGATGATTCCAGAAAGCTGGATTACTTTTTTCTCTCGTTGATCTTGGGCGGTTGCCTGGCCTATCGAAAAAATAAATCCTAGGAGGAAAATTAATAGCGAGGGGTATATAATTGAGCTTTTCACAAATAAATTAACTTATTAGCCAGCGTATAGTTCTGTTTTCGGTGCGATAATAGCCTAATTTCGGATGAATTTTTATTTTCATTGCATAAACTGCGTTAAAACTTACGAATGCGATTAAAAAATATCAGTTTAAATTATGGTTTAAGGATCTTCAAAGCACTCTCTGAAGAACCTAGAGTAAGGATTTTTCACTTATTGATGAATAATAAAGAATTATCAATTTCTGACTTTGAATTGATCTTAGATTTCACCCAGACCAAAACCAGCCGACATTTGATCTCATTGAAAAATGCTGGACTCCTCGGAAGCCGACGAGTAGATCAATGGGTGTTCTATTACATTCTAGAAGAATACCTTGAAATTATTCAGCAGATTTTCAAGTCTATCCAAAAAGACCCGAGTCTGATTCGGGATCAGGAAACTTTTGAGATCCTGAAATCGAACCGAGAACTTGCCATTAATAAAATTCAAAACAACCAATATCGACGCTAAAAGCCTTGAAAACTTACCAACACATTTTCTTTGACCTGGATCATACCCTTTGGGATTATGACCGAAATGTCACCGAGTCACTTTCCGAACTTTATCATCACTATGATTTACTAGGACTGGGAATCCCCACTTTCCAAAATTTCTTCGATTCATTTCATCATATCAACTACCAGCTTTGGGATGATTATAATGTGGGAAGAATCGATAAAGTCAATCTCAGAAAAACACGCTTTCCAAGAATTTTCGCTCATGCAGGGGGAATGGCTGAGGCTATCCCTGCCGAGTTCGAAGAAGATTTCATGCATCGCACCTCATCCAAGTCGCATGTTTTCCCTTACACTTTTGAGATTTTGGATTACCTCCAGAATAAATATCAATTGCATATCATCACGAATGGATTTGATGAGTCGCAGGCTAAAAAAATTAATTCGGCCAAACTCACCACCTATTTTGACTTGGTGGTGACCTCAGAGACCACTGGCCACAAAAAGCCTGATGCTCGAATTTTTCATCATACCGTGGAAAAGCTTGGGACAAGACATGAGCATTGTCTGATGATCGGGGATAATCCCAATTCAGATATTTTGGGTGCAATCAACGCAGGAATCGATCAAGTCTATTTCAATCCTGAGGGAAAACAAATTGACTTGAAACCTACCTACACTATTGCCCATTTAAAGGAATTGGAAGGCTTACTTTAAGACCTTCTGTCTCCAAAATCACTAGCCAACCAATCCCATTTCCTTATCTTTGGCTTAAACAGAAACCAAATAAACTCCAAATATTATGTTAAAAGGATTTTTCAATGTGCCGGTTCCAGTGAATGAGCCTGTAAAATCGTATGCTGTGGGAAGCCCAGAGCGAAAGGAAGTGAAAGCTGCTTTGGAAGAAGCGAGATCCAAACAAATCGATGTGCCAATGTACATCGGAAGTGATGAAGTACGCACAGGGAAAACCCGTCCCATGTCACCTCCTCATGATCACCAGCATATCTTAGGTCACTTTCACGAAGGTGATGCTTCCCATGTGGAGCAAGCAATTAATGCGGCTATGGGGGCAAAACATGCTTGGGAAAATCTCGCTTGGGAGCAACGAGCAGCTATTTTTCTAAAAATAGCTGACCTGATCGCAGGGCCATATCGTGCTAAACTCAACGCAGCCACAATGCTAGGGCAATCCAAAAATGCCATGCAAGCAGAGATTGATGCAGCGTGTGAGTTCATCGATTTCGTGCGCTTTAATGTGAAATACATGACTGAGATCTATGCTCAGCAACCCCCAGTTTCTGGAAATGGCATCTGGAATCGGTTGGAGCAGCGACCACTTGAAGGTTTTGTGTTTGCCTTGACTCCATTCAACTTTACTGCAATCGCAGGCAATCTTCCTACTTCTGCAGCCATGATGGGGAATACCATCGTTTGGAAGCCAGCTTACACGCAGATTTACTCTGCAAATGTATTGATGGAGGTCTTCAAAGAAGCAGGTGTCCCAGATGGCGTGATCAACTTGATCTATGTCGATGGTCCAACTGCTGGAGACGTGATCTTCAATCACCCAGACTTTGCGGGGATTCACTTCACAGGTTCCACAGGCGTATTCCAACATATCTGGAAGACGATTGGTACCAATATTCATAAGTATAAGTCTTACCCAAGAATCGTCGGAGAGACAGGTGGAAAGGATTTTGTCATCGCACATAAATCTGCCGATGCCAAAGCTGTGGCAGTAGGTTTGGTTCGAGGAGCTTTTGAATTCCAAGGACAAAAATGCTCAGCAGCATCACGCGCGTACATCCCTTCTAACCTTTGGGAAGAGGTAAAAGAATACATGCTTGAAGATCTCGCTTCCATCAAAATGGGACCAACCGAAGACTTCACTAATTTCATGAATGCGGTAATCGATGAGAAATCATTTGATAAAATCGAAGGATACATCAATTCCGCCAAGATCAATCCAATCACAGAAATCATCGCAGGTGGAAATTGTGACAAGTCGAAAGGTTACTTTATTGAGCCAACAGTGATTGTGACCAAAGATCCGATGTATACGACGATGTGCGAGGAGATTTTTGGCCCGGTGCTGACGATCTATGTGTATCACGAAAATCACTTTGAGGAAGCACTGGAGCTGGTCGATCAGACTTCGCCCTATGCCTTGACTGGAGCGATTTTCTCTCAGGATCGCTATGCGGTAGAGATGGCTACGCAAAAGCTAAAAAATGCAGCAGGCAATTTCTACATCAATGATAAGCCAACAGGCGCGGTAGTTGGTCAGCAGCCATTCGGAGGAGCAAGAGCTTCAGGAACGAATGACAAAGCTGGATCGATGATCAACTTGCTACGTTGGGTTTCTCCACGTACGATCAAGGAGACCTTTGTACCTGCAAAGGATTACAGATATCCGTTTTTAGAGAGTGATAAATAAATGACCTTTGAGGTGTCATTCCTACGACGAAGGAGTAGGAATCTCCTCGAAGGTCTGGAGTATATACTTAACGAAATATAACCTCTGTGGTCAATCTGATAAGCTAAGTGTGAGTTGTGTAAACCAAAACCTTCGAGGAGACCCTTCGATCCCGATTACTATCGGGATGCTCAGGGTGACACCTCAAAGGTTATCAAGAGCCTCGAATTTATTTTCGGGGCTTTCTTGATTTTGAGATTTTACGTATGTTTAGTTATACTTTGATAAACCCATAAATGAAAAATAGATTCGTGCTTCTTATCTTATTTTTGGCACTCGCATGCTCCGAAAAAAAGCCCCAAGAAATCTATCAAGGGAAACTGGAGGAGTTGATTGTTGGGGATTTTGGGTTAATTAAAGATTCTTTGACAAAAAATTTTTGGAATCTGAGAATTGTTACTGAAGGCGATTCGGAATTTATCCTTTATACCAAATCAGCCAGCAAGTTTAAAGGCTGGGCCTTTATTTTTGCAAGTATTCAAACAGGAAAAGAGGTGCGTCGAATTGAGATTCCTACGGAAGGTCCAGAGGCAATTAAGGCTGGGGTTTTGCTAAATATTGTCCCTTCCATAAGCAACGTATTTATAATAAATTACCTTGGAGATATAGCTGATTATAACGAATCTGGGAAACAAGCTTCCTTTTATTCTTTCGAGGGGATGCGAAAATCTGCAACAGAGTCTTTGGGCTTGACAAATTACGGAGGACTTATAACATATTATGATTCCACCATTCAAATGGGTAGAAATCCAAATCGATCTGTTAATTCGAAAAGCAATATTGGTCCTGGAGAATTAAAGACTGAATTCTCAACTGATTTCAATGAATGGCTTATTTCTGTAGATTTGAAATCAGGAACAGTTAAGAAAAGTATTTTTAAAATCCCAGACGGATATGAAGTTTTTAAGAATGATCCAACCTCGACTAGATTATATGGTGCTTTTGACTCACAAAGAGATAAGACATATTTAATGTGGCCTGGATCGAGTCAAATTTTTATTCTTAAAAAACTAGAGCTTTTGGAAAAAATCACACCTAAGTCAAAAGTAGAATTCAATTATTTGCCTGCCGAAACAATTCCATGGGGTGCTAATGCTACCGTTTATCAATTACCAAAAGAAGGGTCTCAAAATATTTTCTTGCTCTTTGACTCAAGCAAAGATTTAATCATAAAATGCACAAAAATCAATGAATCCGGCGTAGGTGAGACCAAGTTTGAACGAACAAAACATTATGTGATAAGCATTTTTTCAGGCGAGTGGGATCCTTTGGGCGAATATTTTTTCGACTTTGAAAATGAATTGGATCTAGAAAACTGGTTTATCACCTCCGAAGGTCTTTTTATCAATAAATCCGAGCAAAAGTCGGAGGATGAATATGAGTTTTGGAAGATTGATTTATCACGATTTGCCGACTGATGAGAAAGATTTATTTATACCTACTAGCTTTTATCTCACTTTTTTCCTGTGCTGAAAAAGCATCTGATACGATTTATCAAGGGAAGTTGGAGGAGTTGATTGTTGGGGATTTTTCTTTGATGAAAGATTCTTTAACCAAAAGGATTGAAATTAATCAGATTTTGATGATTGATAATATAGAATATCTAGTGTCTAGAGATTTACAGAATGTGAAAATTTATTCATTAGAATCAGGACAAGTCATTCATGACTATCAATTAACACTAGATGGGCCTTATGCTTTTGATGATTATGTTGCTTTATTTCATGCTAATTCTAAAGATGAAATAGCAATTCTAAATACTCAAGGGATGTTTTATTATTATGATAAAAAGGTGCTTGTGAAAAAATTCTTAATTAATTCTGAAACAGCTCATTTAAGTTCTATAAGTCCAGAATCGACATTATTTAGATTGAAAAACGGCGCATATAAAACCGTTATTTCACCTTTAAGTCACTTTTTTACAAAGGATGAAGAAGTTATAAAAAATAGTCTTAAAAAATTGGTTTTAGTCATCGATCCAAAGAATAAAAAAATAAATTTTTATGATATAGTCTATCCATTTGGATATTTAGAAAAATTTTCAAAAGATATTGGTTCCTACCCACCAGATTTATTATATGTTGATTTTGAAGATATGAGCTATTTTACATTTCCTTATTCCGATTCGATATTTATTTACAAAGACTCATTGCTTGTAAGTAAGAAATTTCTTGAATCAGCTCGGAATTCAAATTACGGTGGGACAGAACTAGTAGAAAAAACGTTTAAAGGAACAAATGATAAGTTTTCCCTGTACGAATTAAAAAAAGAATCGTCTGCAACAATTGATTTGTTATTCGATAAGAAACGTAATTTCTTTCTCCTAATAAGAAAGCAAAATGAAACCGGGACGGGAGAAAGCAAAGATTCTAGAACTAAAAACTATTCATTCTCATTTTACAATCGAGATTTTGACTCTTTAGGGGAATATGACTTTTCATATCCACCAAACTTTGATCTAGAAAACTGGTTTATCACCTCCGAAGGTCTTTTTATCAATAAACCCGAGCAAAAGTCGGAGGATGAATATGAGTTTTATAAGATTGACTTATCAAGACTTGCAGACTGATGAAAAGGATCTATTTATACCTTCTAGCTTTTATCTCACTTTTTTCTTGCTCTGAAAAATCATCTGAGCAAATCTATCAAGGGAAGTTGGAGGAGTTGATTGTTGGGGAATTGATTATCAAAAAGGATAGTTTGACAAAAGGTATAGAAGTCAAGCAAGCAATTTATTATCAGGATATCGATATTATCGTTTCGTTGGCAGACAGAGAGCGGACAATCCAATACTATTCAGTACAATCAGGAGAAAAGGTCAAGGAAGTCAAACTCCCCCTAGATGGACCCAATAGCTTCAAAGGTTATATTGGTTTGTTGATAGCTGGAGGGATGGATTCATTGACCCTGGTCAATTCGGACGGCTGGTTTTATGACTATTACCAAGGTCAAAGGATACTGGTGGAACGGATCGATCCTGAATTGGAATTTCCAAATACCTACTCAAGTAGTATATACTATGGGAGAAGGAAAAATTTCACCAATATCTCTGAAAGCCTATATCAAATTTCAGTATCCCCTCTCATAAGTCCAAGCAGCAATTTTTTCGGAAAAACTAAAGCGTTTAATAAAATCGAAGAATGGTTAATCACTTTTGATTCTAAAGGAAATAAAACAGCTACGCAAAATATTGTATTCCCTTTTGGCTACAAGTCGCATTTTTTAGATGATCATTTGTCCTATCCTCCTATAGTTGAGTTTTTGAGCAACAAGAATTATATTTTATTTCCCTATTCGGATTCAATATTTGTCATGTCCGATTTCAAGGTAAAGAATAAAAAAGTTTTAGGGTCTGGTATAGATTTTAATTATGCAGGAAGTGAAGGGGTAGTGAGAGGAGAATATGGATATATTGAATTGAAAAAAGAGGCAAGTTCTCATTTAGATTTTTTGTACGATAAGTATAGGGATATCTTCATCAGGATTTCAAAAATAAATGAATCAGGTGCAGGCGAAACTACTCGAGAAAGGACAAAACATTATCTTCTCAGCGTGTTTGATTCCGATTTGAACCCTTTATCCGAATACACTTTCGAATATGGACCTGGATCCAAGTTGGAAAATTACTTTATAGCTTCTGATGGATTTTATTTGAACAAGGCCGAGCAAAAGTCGGAGGATGAATATGAGTTTTGGAAGATTGACTTAAGTCGGTTTGGAGATAATTAACTTAGGGCGAATGGATTGAAAAATGATTTACTTAAATTTAATCTATGAAATGCCCAAGAGAAATGCTTCTCACAAATGGAAATTATATTGAAGGGCATTCCAAATGGCCTTTGAAAAATAATTAGATACAAATGAAAGCGATTGAGTTAAGAACTAAAACAGAGAAGGATGGTAGCATCAGGATTAGTAATTCTGGGTTAAAGGGAGGTGTAGCAGTGAGAATTCTAATCCTCTCTGAGGAAGATGAGAATTCGGAAGAGAAAAGGTACTTGGAAAGCATTTCTAGAAACCCGGCCTTTGATTTTTTAAATGACCCAGCCGAAGATATCTACAGCAAAAAAGACGGTAAGCCATTCATTCCATGAGTAAGGGAAAAATTGTGTTGGTATCTTTTCCTTTCGATGATTTTTCGATTCAAAAAGTGAGGCCTGCCCTATGTTTGACCGATCCGATGGGTCAATTTTCCCATGTTGTGGTCGCCTTCATTTCTTCTAAAGTTCCTGAAAATATTGAGCAAACAGATTTTATAATTGACCCAGATCAGGTGGCATGGGGAAACACAGGGCTCTTAACTACTTCCTATTTGCGACTTCACAAACTTGTTTCGATTCCGCTAAGTCTAATACTTAGAATGTTGGGAGATTTTCCAGAATTGATGGAAAATGAGCTATCAGAAAAAATTAAGTTGATGTTTCAATTGAAGTAATAGACACCTCAAGCGAAATAAAAAAAGGCCAGCAAACGCTGGCCTTTTCTACTCAGGTAGAAATAAACAACTCAATTTACTTGTCCTCTTAATTCGCCTCTAGGGAATTTGTCTGTATGCACGTTGACATACTCATTTCCAGTTCTGAATGCTTCTCTAAGGATAAACAAATCGCCACCTAATAATTGACCAGATAATTTCATTGCAGAAATTTCGCCTTTGGCGTAGATTCCGGAAACCGGACCTACTACTTTATCCATTCTTAGCGTATAGACTACGCCACCATTTGCTCCAGCTTTAGCAAAATGAAGATGAGCAAATCTCACATCTTCAAGACCACTAACGTTTACATGGAAAGAAGCAGAATTACCATCATTTGAAAAGCTGAATTTGGCAATACCATTTCCATTTGACATGACTGCTGGGACTTCATTTGCTCCAGCTAACTTAGCTCCGTAATTTTTGTTGTCATTTGACTCGACCACACTTACTTGACCGCGAAGCTCACCGCCTCGATTAGTGGAGGTGTGAATGTTGACATAGATCCTTCCAGCCTCTAATTCCTTGATCAGATGACCAATAGATTTACCTGCCAATGGACCTGATAATTTTGATGCATCGATCATTCCTTCAGCTACTACACCATTACTAAGACCAGAAGGTGATTGAGTTGGGATTAAGGTTACTACTACGCCCCCATTAGCACCTACTGCAGCATTATGAAGATGTGCGAAAATAATACCTGTCATGTTTGCCACTCGGACTTCAAACTTAAGGGTGTTCCCAGCCACTTGAGTGATTCTTGCAGCTCCAGAACCTGGAGACGCGACCGCTGGCACTTCCTCTGCACCAGTCAGAAATGCCCCATATTCAGCAAGCTGACCTTTTCGGGCGTTTAAGTCGGTGGCGAAAGCCGTAGCGTCACCGTCAGTTAATTGATTCATCACAGGAGTTTCTTCCTGTAGATTTTGGCAGCTGAAGGCGATAAACGCCAAAAAAGCTAGACCCATGATTTTTTGAAAAGAATTTTTCATACGTAGATGTTTTAAGTTAGTATTCAATAAAAAAATTTACGTAAGCAACTGTCTAATTGGATTGTTATGGGTTTTACTTAGTTCGATTTTTTTCAAAATAAATGAGTGGTTGATCGTGAATTATAGAGCATACTAATCTCAAAAAAAAAACGGCTGAATCTCTCCAGCCGCTCGTTCGCCTGACCTTTGAGGTTTCTCAAACCTCGAAGGTCTTACGTAAATAAAAACCTTCGAGGTCTTCAAGACCTCAAAGGTTAGGTCAACATCGCGCCATCCACTTGGAGCACCTGACCTGAGATATAGCTACTCATATCTGAGCCAAGGAATACGCAGGCGTTGGCCACTTCTTCAGGTTGGCCACCACGCTTCATCGGAATACCATCTCGCCAGCCTTGGACTATTTTCTCATCGAGTACAGCAGTCATTTCGGTTTCGATAAATCCTGGGGCAACTGCATTGGAGCGGATATTTCTTGAGCCTAGCTCCAAAGCCACTGACTTAGTAAAGCCAATAATTCCAGCTTTTGAAGCGGCGTAATTCGCCTGTCCAGCATTTCCTTTAATCCCGACTACGGAGGTGATATTGATGATGGATCCAGCTTTCGCTTTCATCATCGTTCGTGTGACAGCTTTTACGGTGTTGAAGCAGGATTTTAGGTTGATGCCGATTACATCGTCCCAGGCTTCCTCTGTCATTCGCATCAAGAGATTGTCACGAGTGATTCCAGCATTGTTGATCAAGATGTCCAGTGCGCCAAATTCAGCAACCACTGCATTGACCAATTCATCGGCTGCTTTGAAGTCTGAAGCGTCAGATTGATAGCCTTTTGCTTTAACTCCAAAAGCGGTTAATTCAGCTTCGAGCGCTTGACCTTTTTCTACACTTGATAAAAAAGTAAAGGCCACATTTGCGCCTTCTTGTGCATATCTGATGGCAATTGCACGACCGATGCCTTTGGAAGCTCCGGTAATCAAAGCTGTTTTTCCTGAAAGTAATCCCATTGATTTTTAAATTTTAATTGCCCAAAAATAGAAAAAAAGATAAAGTATCCGATTTTTATACGCTATAGTGATCGATTTTAAACCTGATCGAATCTGAATCAATGGTGAAGAGGGGGATTGATAGAATTTAATTTCTCAGATGTAGCTATCAATGAAATTCTATTTTGATTATACTGTAAAAACAAGTTTCGTGTTAGTATTTAAGCCTTTTTCGAGCCAAACGCAGAATTTTTTTCTGAATTCAAAAGGCCTATTTTTGCATAGTTTTAATCAGTTTTCAATAAAGTTTTTAAAATATGTCTTCGACAAAATATGATTTGATCGTGTTGGGCAGTGGTCCAGGTGGATATGTAGCAGCGATTCGCGCTTCGCAACTTGGCCTCAAAACAGCCATTATAGAAGCAGAAGAGTTGGGCGGTATTTGCCTGAACTGGGGTTGTATCCCGACCAAAGCACTTTTAAAAAGCGCACAGGTTTTTGAATACATCCAACATGCTGCAGATTATGGGATTACTGTCAAAGAGGCGAATGCTGACTTTGAAGGAATGATCAAAAGAAGCAGAGGGGTTGCCGACGGCATGAGCAAAGGAGTGACTTTTTTGATGAAAAAAAATAAAATCGATGTGATTGCAGGTTGGGGCAAAATCCAAGCAGGTAAGAAAATCGAGGTTGCTGATAAGGAAGGGAAAAAGACAGTCTATTCGGCTGAAAACATCATTATCGCTACTGGAGCTCGGGCTCGTCAATTGCCTTCGATGAAAATCGATGATAAAAAAATAATTGGCTATCGAAAGGCGATGACTATGGAAAAGCAGCCAAAGAAAATGGTGGTTGTAGGTTCTGGAGCTATCGGAGTCGAGTTTGCCTACTTCTATAATTCTATTGGTACTGAGGTTACGATCGTTGAATATCTAGACAGAATCGTACCTGTAGAAGATGTGGAGGTTTCCAAAGCATTGGAAAAAATCTATAAGAAATCAGGAATCACCATTATGACCTCATCAGAGGTGACTGCTGTAGATACTAAAGGTGCTGGTTGCAAAGTGACTGTAAAAACAGCCAAAGGGGAAGAGACGCTAGAATGCGATGTCGTTCTTTCTGCAGCCGGTGTAGTTTCTAATTTGGAGAATTGCGGATTGGAAGATGTCGGTATTTTGGTTGAAAAAGGAAAAATTAAAGTAGACGAGTATTATAAAACCAACATGCCAGGTTATTACGCCATAGGTGATGTGGTTTCTGGACCAGCCTTGGCGCACGTAGCTTCCGCTGAAGGGATTATTTGTGTAGAGAAAATCGCAGGCCAAAATCCTGATCCGCTAGACTATGGTAATATCCCAGGATGTACGTATTGCTCCCCTGAGATTGCTTCTGTGGGCATGACCGAAGCCAAAGCCAAAGAGGCAGGCTATGAAGTCCGAATTGGTAAATTTCCCTTCTCAGCTTCTGGAAAAGCTTCAGCAGCGGGAGCTAAAGATGGGTTTGTGAAATTAGTATTCGATAAGAAATACGGTGAGCTTCTTGGCGCACACATGATCGGAGCCAATGTGACCGAGATGATCGCTGAGATTGTCGCGGTTCGTAAGCTAGAGACGACCGGTCATGAATTAATCAAGACAGTTCATCCGCACCCTACCATGTCGGAAGCGATCATGGAAGCTGCCGCGGCAGCCTACGATGAGGTGATACATTTGTAAACAGTAGAATTTTAGATAACTTGAAAGCACAAGGTTGAACACTCGATCTTGTGCTTTCTTTTTAAGCATTAAAAATTTCCCTTTGGAAGAACAACAACTAATCGCTGGCCTACGAGCCAAAGACCGAAAGACGACCGAATATCTCTATGAGAAATATTCGCGTGCCCTATTTGGTGTGGTCTCCAAGATTATTTTTGACAAGGATATTGCGGAGGAAGTTTTCCATGATTCTTTCGTGAAAATATCCCAAAAAATAGATAGCTACGATGAATCAAAAGGCCGCCTATACACATGGATGGCAAATATTTGCAGGAATTCTGCCATTGATAAAACTCGGTCAAAGGAAATATCTCAATCCAGTAAGACCAATACTATTGATGACTTCGTATATGGATTTGAAAGCAATTCAGATACTATGGACCATGTGAATGCCATCGGAGTGAAGGAGCTGATGAATGATTTAAATGAAGATCAACATTTTATCATTGAGCATATTTACTTCAAGGGATATACACATTCAGAAATAGCTGAAGAGTTTGACATACCGCTCGGAACCGTAAAGTCTAGGGTGAGGGCAGCAATTCAAGTATTAAAGAAAAATATAGACAGCATTTAAGTGGATATTCAAGCATACATCACATCAGGCAAACTGGAACTCTTCCTATTGGGAGATTTATCAGAGCAAGAGCGTGCAGAAGTGGTTGCCATGGCTGCTAAATTCCCCGAAATCCAAAAAGAATTGGATGAATTGGAAGATGCCATGTTTGCCATCGACGAGCTCACTGGGAAAACGCCTTCCCTTGCAATCAAGGATAAAATATTCGATTCTCTTGAATCGGGATTTAAAACAGATCCAGTGGTTTCTAATTCAGCAACTGTAGTATCAGAGGCAAAAGTAGTAGTACTTTCTCCTTGGAAATCCTTTGCTGTAGCGGCTTCGATTGTCGCTGTTTTGGCCTCAGGAGTAGCGATCTTCTACGCAAGTAAGTTCTATGAAAAAGAGCAGCAGTTTATGGCCTTGCTCCAAGATCAATCTGTACTAGCGGATAACCTGAACCAGGTGAAGCTGGATTTTGTGCAAAAAGAATCTCAGTTGGATAAGTTGGTGGCAGGGGATTTCCGACTTGTCAAACTCAAAGGTGAAAGTCTGGACATGCAGAAAGATGCTTCGGTAAACCTCTTCTGGGATCAAAGTGCACAAGAAGTATTTGTAGCGGTGAATAATCTGAATGACCTTAGCGACGAGTTTGACTACCAGCTTTGGGCAATCGGAGATGAAGGTCCGATTGGAATCGGCTTGGTGAATGAAGGAATGAAAATGACCCTTCAGCAAATGCAAGCCGTAGCTCAAGCAGGGACTTTTGCCATCACCATCGAGCCAAAGGGAGGTTCTCAGTCACCGACACTAGATAAATTGGTGGTAATTGGAAATGTAGCTTAACAAGCATATAAAATATAAATTGAAAGCCTGCTCGTTTTTGAGCAGGCTTTTTTGTGCTTTTCTAAAAATGCACCATCTTTAAAAACCTAGACAGATTATGGAACTCCAACTCTCCACCCCAGCTTTACTTTTTTCGGCCATCACGCTGCTAATGCTTGCATTCACCAACCGTTTTTTGGCCATTGCAAGTTTGATTCGGGGACTTCATAAAAACTATATGAAAGGACCCGATCAGGATATTATCGTCGAGCAGATTCATAATTTGCGTCGCCGGCTCACACTCATCAAAAACATGCAGCTCTTCGGCGTTTTTAGCTTTCTATTGTGCATCATTTGTATGTATTTGCTCTTCCGTGGCTATACCATGGCGGCTAATTGGGTGTTTGTAGGCAGTATGGGTTCCCTCTTAGTCTCCCTCTTGATTTCGCTGGTTGAGATTCAAATTTCCACCAAAGCATTAAATCTGGAGCTCAAGGATATGGAAGAAATCTTCCAAAAACGGAGCAGTGGATTAGATTTTATTTTCAAAAAAGAAACAAAAAAGAATGAATAGTAACTGGAATTGGATAATTGTTCTGGCGCTGATTTTATCAAGTTGTGGACAAAAAACTAGCAGTGAGGAAAACTCCCAATCCGGATTAATTGAAAATGCTGGAAGTGATGATTTTTATATTCAGGTAGATGGCCTTGATGAGACGCGAGATTTTTATTCTTGGACCTCGGACCGTATTCCGATGGTCTCTGCGCATCGAGGAGGTCCTTATCCTGGATTTCCCGAGAATGCGATAGAAACGTTTGAAAACGTAACCAAAAACACTCCGACCATTATTGAGCTGGACGTCGCAATGACCAAAGATGGTGTACTTGTCCTGATGCATGATGACGACTTGGAGCGCACGACCACTGGTAAAGGGAAAGTCCGTGAAGTGACGTACGAATACATTCAAGGCCTATTTCTTGAAGATGAGACTGGAACCTTGACTGATTTCACAGTTCCAACATTTAAGGAAGCATTAATTTGGTCTAAGGGGAAAGTATTGCTAACTGTGGATGTCAAGCAATCCGTGCCTTACGAAAAATTGATTGATGAGATTCGAGAGACCCGTTCGGAAGCCCATGCTGCGGTCATTACTTACAGCTTTGCGGCAGCAAAAAAGATGCATTATTTAGCTCCAGAATTAATGCTCTCGATCACCATCCGAAATGAAGAAGAGATTCAACGATTTGAGGAGACAGGCATTCCTTGGACACGGGTGATTGCTTTTACGGGAGTCGCAGAGCGGCCGCAGGAATTTAACCAAGCCTTACACAAGAAAGGGGTTTTCACGATCCTCGGTGTGCTAGGCAACTTGGATCGAAGTGCTATCTCCCGAGGTGATCAACTTTATGCTAGTTTTGTGCAGAAAGGAGCAGATATTTTAGCTACCGATCGCCCCAGAGAAGCCGCAGTGGCGATTCAAACCCTCAGTCCATCTAACAGTTCCAAATCCAGCTATTTTACAAGACGATGATTATTGATTTAAGAAGTGATACCCTGACCAAGCCAGCTGCTGGGATGCGGGATGCCATGTTTTCCGCTCCAGTGGGAGATGATGTATTTGGTGAGGATCCAATGGTAAATGCCTTGGAGGAAAAAATTTCCAAGCTTTTTGGAATGGAAGCAGGACTCTTTTGTCCATCTGGTACCATGACTAATCAGATAGCGATTCGGCTCCATACACGAATTCAAACGGAGGTGATCTGCCATAAATATTCTCATATCTACCTCTACGAGGGTGGAGGAATTATGGCCAATTCTTTAGCTTCGGTCAAGTTGCTAGATGGTGATTTAGGGAAAATAACTGCAGCCCAAATTGCAGCTTCTATCAATCCAGATGATGTCCATGCCCCTGAGACGACCTTGGTTTCGCTGGAAAACACCATGAATAAAGGTGGAGGAAGTATTTACACCCTGGATGAGATCAAGCCCATTCATGACCTTTGCAACGCGAAAGGTTTGAAACTTCATCTTGACGGAGCAAGACTGTTCAATGCACTAGTAGAAACTGGCGAAAATCCAGCAGACTGGGGTGCACAATTTCATACAATTTCCATCTGCCTGAGCAAAGGGCTAGGATGTCCGGTGGGGTCAGTTTTGATCGGCTCAAAAGCGGATATCAAGCGAGCTAGAAAAGTGAGAAAATCATTTGGTGGAGGAATGCGACAAGCAGGTTTTCTAGCTGCAGCGGGAATTTATGCACTAGACAATCAAGTGGAGCGCTTGAAAGAAGATCATGCTCGAGCGAGAAAGCTAGGCGAAATGCTTCGAGGCTTATCCATTGTTTCTGAAGTGCTCCCTGTGGCAACAAACATTGTGATCGCTCGATTGGACGGAATTTCTCCAGAGGATTTCATGTCAAAGCTCGCCGCAAAAGATATTAAATCGGTCAAGTTTGGACCAGACTTAGTTCGCTTTGTGACTCATCATGATTTTGGAGATGAGCAATTGGAGGAGTTTGGGAAGCGAGTTTCTAAGGTGTTTTAGTTTCGGTAATGGGCGAGGATGCAATTAGTAGAATCGAAACATCTTTTTTCTTTCTTTAAGCTAGAATAGATTTTCAGGAGTGAGTATTAAATCTTTGTGAATCTTCTATTCGTTTTAAATAAGTATATTATTAAAATTCAAGATTATGGTGTCACGGGAAAAAGTATTAGAAGCTGTTAAAAACATGCCTAAAGAGTTCTCAATTGATGATTTGATGGATAAGCTGCTGCTATTAAATAAAGTTGAAATAGGAATGGATCAATCCAAAAATGGAGAAACCTATACAGCTGAAGAAGCTAAAAAAATGATCCAAGAATGGTCAAAGTAGAATGGACCAAACAGGCGATCGAGGATATTTTTTCAATAAGAGAATATTATTTGCCACTTTCACCCAAGTTTGCCAACAAAGTAACAGATCAGATTTTTTCGAAGGAAAGGTTAATAGCATCTTTTCCAACTGTAGGAAGAGTGGTTCCAGAATTAAATAATGAAAATGTCAGAGAGATTATTTATAAACAATTCAGAATCATTTATGTGGTTTTAGAAAAAGATTCGATCCATATCATTACTGTTCATACAAGTTCAAAACCACTTTCTGAAATTTCACTTTTTGGGTAATTTGCATTGGAAGTTTTTTTCCAGGCATTATATAAGGTCTTCGCGGGCCTTTCTTTTTTGTCTAGTATCTTGCAACTCAAGTCTTTTTTACTGAAAAAATGAACAATACCCCATTAGCCGAGCGAATGCGCCCCTCCCGATTGGAAGATTTGATTGGACAGGCCCATTTGTCATCTCCTAATTCTTTTCTTCATAAAGCTATCAAGTCGGGAAATGTGCCCTCATTGATTCTTTGGGGACCCCCGGGCGTGGGAAAGACGACCATTGCAAATATCATCGCAAACGAAATTAAAGCGCCTTTCTACACACTTTCTGCCATTAGTGCTGGGGTAAAAGACATCCGAGACGTGATCGAAAAGGCCAAATTCCAGATGGGCGTTGTGCTTTTCATCGATGAGATTCACCGCTTCAATAAGTCTCAGCAGGATGCACTTTTGGGAGCTGTGGAAAAGGGAGTTATTCGGCTAATTGGCGCCACTACAGAAAATCCTTCTTTCGAGGTCAATGGCGCATTGCTTTCCCGATGTCAGGTTTTTACGCTGAATCCGCTTGGCAAGTCTGACTTAGAAGCGATGATTCAGCAGGCCTTAACTCAGGATCTGGACTTGAAAAAGCTAACAGTAGAACTCAAGGAAACAGATGCCTTGCTTAGAATTTCTGGAGGGGATGGTCGAAAACTCTTGAATCTCCTCGAAATCGTTATTGATGGGATCAATGAAGACCCGACAGTCATCACGGATGAAAAGGTGATGGAAATAGCCCAGCAAAAAGTAGCACTTTATGACAAATCTGGGGAGCAGCATTACGATATTATTTCGGCATTTATCAAATCGATTCGGGGTTCGGATCCCAATGCAGCGGTGTATTGGCTAGCTCGAATGATCGAAGGAGGCGAGGATGTCAAGTTTATCGCTCGGCGTTTGGTGATTTTAGCTTCGGAGGACATTGGCAATGCTAATCCAAACGCTTTGCTTTTAGCTACAAATTGTTTTGAAGCGGTTAAAATTATTGGGTATCCTGAGTCAAGAATTATCCTTTCTCAGTGCGTGACCTATTTGGCAAGTAGTGCAAAAAGTAACGCAGCTTATCTAGCGATAAATCAAGCTCAAGCTATAGTTCGTGAAAAGGGGGATTTATCTGTGCCTTTGGCCTTGCGAAATGCGCCTACCAAATTGATGAAGGATTTGAATTACGGTAAAGCCTATAAGTATTCACATGACTTTCCCGGCAACTTTGTCGCGCAGGAATTTATGCCCGATGAAATTAAAAACCTGAAGCTTTATGATCCTGGGGATAATGCCAGAGAGAATGAATTGAGGAGGTATTTGAAGGGGAAGTGGGAAGGGAAATACAACTACTAAATCTATAATATGAGATGTTAGATATAAGATTTTTCGAACTAAATTAGCTTATGAATAAATAATATTTTTATGAAAGATGAATTAAAAAAAAGAACGAAGGAATTCGCAGTGGCTATTATTAAAATGACTGAAGAATTACCTAGGAAAAACTCAACTTTTGCGATTACGAATCAAATCATAAGATCTTCTACTTCTGTAGGGGCAAACTATAGAGCCGCTTTGAGAGGAAGATCAAAAGCCGAGTTTATTGCTAAGCTAGGGATTGTTGTTGAAGAAGCTGATGAATCTGTTTATTGGTTGGAAATTATACAAGAGTCAAACCTAGCGACAGAAGAACTAATAAAAAACCTTTGGAAAGAAGCCAATGAATTGACTGCAATTTTTGTAAGTATGCTCAAGACGTCCAAAATAAATTTGGCTAATTCCAAGGGTTAAAATATCCTACTTCTTACATCTTAAATCCTAAATCTTATATCCTACATCTTATTTCCTATATCATACTTCATAAACCAATTTCTCTGTTTCCACCCGAAACCTCTCCCCATACACTCCTCCTGGAAGTCCAGGGCCACAGCCGATAATCATGCAGATTTCTGAGCCAGAACTGAGATTTAAGAGTTTATGAATACGTTTAGAATCGTAGCCTTCCATTGGGCAAGTGTCGTAACCCACTGCTTTCATTCCTAGCATAAAAGTCATCGAGGCCAAGGTAGCTGATTTATGTACAGAGATCCGAACTTCGGTCTCACCGACTTCACGGACCATCGGTCTTTTCAATCCCATAAAAAATGCAATTATTTTCTTAATCAAAGTCCAACCTGGAAATTTGGAGTAAAGTTTTGGGATTAGATTCCCATAATAACTTAGTGCTTGCTTTTTCTTTTTCTCGGGCTGGTTTTGTGTAGCGGATTTGATGTACTCATAGTTTGCATTTGCTCTGGATCTCCACAAGTCCCTTCGCGTCACTACTACGATCAATTCCCGTGCGGTGGTGGCAGCCTTTTGGCGCATGCAGAGCTCTGCGAGTTGATCTTTGAGTGGAGAAGATTCGGGAACTCTCACAAACTGATAGAGTTGCAGATTAGAACTGTTTGGAGAAAGAATGGCTGCCTCTAGACATTTCTTCACCAAGTCGTGATCGAACGTAACGTCCTGATCGAATAATCTGACCGACCGACGGGCCTCAACAGTCTTGAAAAATCCCAACTCCTTTACCACTTCCATTATTTATCCTTTTTTCTGCTTGCTTTTTGAGACTTTTTGCAAGGTTAGTTATAATTTAGTGTAAAGTTATAAAGAATATTCAACTGCGATTTCCATGATTTTTGAATTAATCAGACTACAAATTCTTAAAAGTTTCCGATCCACAGCATTTGCCAAAAGTGCCATGGCAAATATTTTTCTTGGATTCTTGATCTTGCTACTCCTAGGGTATGTATTTGGTGCTGGGATTTTCTTGCCGCGAATTATTGAGCTTTTGGCCGAAGGGCAAGATCCGATCGAGGTCATGAATACCTACTTGATTTTCTTTTTTCTCATGGAGTTCATGTATCGCTATTTTCTACAGACTCTTCCGGTGATCGAACTGGAAAGCTTGCTTCATCTCCCGATTGGAAAAGGCAGAATTATTTCAATGTTATTGGTTCGATCTTTTATTTCAGCGATGACGATAATTCCAATTTTATTGTTTTTACCGGCTTCTTTCCAGATTATTCAACCATCACATGGCACATCAGGAGCTGTTTTTTGGATTGGAAGCATAACGATGACAAGTTGGACACTGCATTGGTTTATGCTCTGGTTTAAGCAGCGCTTCGAAGATGGGCTAATTGGTCTGGTGGTTGTATTTGCAGTTTTGGCCTTGGGCGTAGGCTCGAGCTACATGGGTTGGTTTAACTTAGGTGAACTGACCAAACCAATTTTTGATTTGGCATTGACCAGTCCTGTTCCAATCGTGATCATGGCAGCGGCGATGATTGGGGCTTTCTCACTTTGTCGTAGATTTTATTTGGAAAATGCCTATTTAGAAGATTTAGCTGCTGAAGATGAGATTCGCTTTGTGGGCCAATCCATTGGCTTTTTCTCTCGATTTGGCTTGGCAGGGGAGCTGGCCAACCTAGAGTGGAAGCTGATCATTCGTCATAAAAAAAGTCGGACCTACCTGATGCTATCTGCTTTTTTCTTGCTTTACGGATTGGTTTTCTATACCAATCCTGCCTATCAAAGTGAGGATGGAGGGATCAGCAATATCTTTATTTTCGTAGGTGTATTTATTACTGGGATTTTTATGATCCAATACGGGCAGCAGTTTTTGAGTTGGAACTCAGCCAATTTTGACTTTTTTCTAATTCGGAAGGATGGGATAGAAGCTTTGGTAAAAGGTAAATATTTACTCTTTATAAGTATCTCTGTGATCTGTTTCTTGGCGTCTATTCCATATGTTTATTTTGGGTGGAACATCTTGTTAATCCACATCGCTACATTCCTGTTCAATATTGGGATCCTGATCCATGTGATCATTTATTTTGCACTATGGAAGCCAAAACCGATGGATTTAAATAAGGGAGCAATGTTCAATTATGAAGGTGTAGGAGCCGCGCAATTTTTGATCATCATCCCGCTGATGGCAGGACCATACTTGGTCTATCTTCCTTTTTCGCTTTTATTCAATGATTATGCAGGCCTGCTTGCCCTGGCAATCAGTGGTATCATTGGGATATTTGCTTTCAAACCCCTGAGTCAGTTTAATATTAACCGAATCAACGCTAATCGTTACGAAATTTCATCTTCATTCCGTCAAGAATCATGATACAAGTAAACCAGTTAAAAAAGCAATACAAAGAAGCCGTAGTCTTAGATGTCGATCAGTTAGAAATCCCAAATTCTGAGTGTTTTGGATTAGTGGGGAATAATGGGGCTGGTAAAACAACCCTTTTCAGAATCATGTTGGATCTAGTTCGAGCCACATCAGGCACAGTACTTATTGATGGGCACGATGTAAGTAAAACAGAAACTTGGAAAGCAACCACTGGAGCTTATTTAGATGAGCACATGCTTTTGACTTACCTGACCCCAGATGAGTATTTCCAGACGCTTCGTAAAATTTATGGGATGTCTGAAGCAGATTTAGGCATTCACTTGGAGAAATTCATTGAGTTATTTAACGATGAGATTCTTGGGAAGAAGAAATATATCCGTGATCTATCCAAAGGAAACCTAAAAAAAGTAGGAATCGCTGCAGCGATGATGGGCAAACCGGATGTAGTATTTTTAGATGAACCCTTTGAAAACCTTGACCCAAGCTCTCAGATCAGATTGAAGAAGTTTATCCTTGCAGAAAAAGATAATTCAAAAACGACCTTTTTGATCTCCAGCCATGATTTGAATCACGTCACGGAGATATGTGATCGGATTGTACTCTTGGAGAAAGGGAAAATAATCAATGACCTTCGTGATAAATCTGCAATGATGGCAGAGTTGGACGCGTATTTTACGGGGTAGGAGTATTTATCTGAATTTCCAATCTTACACTTTAATGTAAAAATTCCGAATGAAAATCTAAAAGAGGTTTTTGAAGAATACTCTAGCTAAAAGAAAAATATTCGACTGTTTGAAAAGAGATTTATCACTGCGATAAATCTCTTTTTGGTTAAAAACTATCATAATTCGCTGGCCCATCTGCACGGCAGGAATATCTTGCAAAATTTTCATAACCTTGAAAGGGGAAATTCCCAATTTCGGAATTGAATCTCCTGTAATAGCGATTCCGATTTCTTCTTTATTACTCAGAATTGTAATCTGGTGCGTATCTGAAGAAATCTCTAAATCTGCTGTGATATGGATGGATCGAGACATTCGCTTATTTCTCGCTTGTAGAAATTTTAAGCTTTCCGCTAATCTTCCAAGTGGTAAAAGTGGCCGAATCTCCGACTTCCTTTGGAACACCTATTGTGAAATCTTCAAAATCGTAGGTAATGATAGCTCCTTTTCCAGTTAGTTTTTCATATAGGCTAATAGCTAAATCAGGCCAGGTCTGGATACTTTCTTGTGCTTTTGTCATGTTAACTAGTCGTTGGTTAAATAGATCATCTTAACTGAACAAGATCAGTATTGTTATAAAGTAGTATGATTATCCTCAACTATGCCCGTAACCTAATCTTCTTTGCTTAACTGGGAGGAGGCCCACCAAGGCGAGGCAGGCCCACCAATGCGAGTCAGGCAGATGATGTTCCGATAGCGATCGGAAGAAGTACCGAAAATGCTAGTGATTACCATAGATTAAGCTGCTTTTTGACTTTTACTGATGCAATTTCGGATATACGACTAAAGTATTTTTGATGCGCTCGTTGAAAACTTCTATCCAAGCTCTCAAATCAGAGTTAAGGAGGATAGAAAAGCTTTTTACTATTTCAAGTAAGAGCTGGTCTGGATTTTAGGGATTAAAAAAGCCTCCCGAAACTCGGGAGGTTTTTCAAATTTATCTCCACTTGTACTGGGTGGAAATTATCAACCAATTAATAAACTTTTACCTTATTTCCATCCACCACCTAGTGCTCGGTAAATAGTCACTTTTGCAATCAGCTGGTTCATTTTTGTATCGATTAGATCAAATTTTGATTCTAATGCATCACGCTGAGTTAACAGCACTTCCATATAGTCTGCTCGAGCAGAATTAAATAGTTCATTAGAAATACTCACAGATGCAGAAAGGGCTTCCACTTGCTTGGATTGCAAGCCATAAGTACTGCTCAGATTGTCTATGTTGGATAGCTGATTCATCACCTCCACATAAGCATTAATAATCGTCTGCTCGTACTTATAGATAGCTTGAATCTGTCTTGCATTGGCTGATAGATACCTCGCTTTGATCGCATTTCTGTTGATCAATGGTGCAGTTAAATCTCCAGCAATGGAGTATAAGATCGACTCCGGGGTCGAAATTAGATAGGCAGGATTGAAGGCGTTGAATCCTAGTCCTGCAGTAATGCGAAGCGAAGGATAAAAATCAGCCTTTGCCACCTTAACGTCAATCTTTGCCGCTTCTAGTTCTAACTCAGCCTGTCTGATATCAGGACGATTATCTAATAACTGAGCAGGAATTCCGCTTTTGATATTAGCAGGATTAAGCTCATTGAAAATCTCAGAATTCCTAGTTATAGGTTGAGGAAACCGGCCCGCAAGAAAGTTGAGTCTATTTTCGATTTCGAAGATCTGTTGACGGATCGAGAATTCTAAACTTTGGGTCTTGAGTACTTGAGCTTCGAACCTTCTGACTGCCAACTCGGTCACTCTTGCAGCATCTTTCTGGTATCGGACGATTTCCAATGCATTTTTCTGAATCTCAATATTCTGTTTAAGAATAGTCAGTTGGTTGTCTAGTGCAAGGAGTTCGTAGTAGGAAGTTGAGATTTCTGAAACCAAATTCGTGACCATGAAATTTTTTCCTTCAACGGTACCCAAATAGCGCATCATCGCTGATTTTTTTGCGTTTCGAAGCTTCTTCCAAATATCCACTTCCCAAGTAGCAAAGGCACCTAGGAGGTAATCTTGGAGTGGATCAGGAAACTCTACACCGGGTTTAATATCCGTGTTTGCATCGTTGGCTCCTTGACTGGTGTATCGGCCAACTTTTTCTACACCCGCAGCTCCTGTGATTCCAACGGAAGGGAGATACTCTCCCTTCCGAATTCGGATCTCATTTTTTGCAATTTCAATCTCCTGGAGCGTAATATTTAGCTCCTGATTATTTGCAAGCGCAGTCTCTATCAGATTTTTAAGATAAGGATCTTCGAAATAATCTTTCCAAAGAAGTCCGGCGGTTACGTCCGTCGTGTCTTTTGACTCCTTTAAATAGTTTTCAGGAGTAGCCGAATTGATGTCTTTCTGGATTAATCCCGGTGTTTTGCAACTCGTAACGCCCAACAACAATCCTGCTGCCAGTACGCTTATGTATTTTATACTATTATGCATGATGATGTGTAAAGTCTTCTGTTAAAGGAACTTCGTCTTCGTTCTTGATAAGGTGACGGCCATCTGCCAAGGTTGCAAAAATGTAATACAGACCTGGGACGATGATTACCCCGAAAATTGTTCCGAATAGCATTCCACCCAATGCAGATGCTCCGATGGTTTGATTACCAATAGCACCAGCTCCTGAAGCAAGAATTAGCGGAATCAAACCTGCAATAAAGGCAAATGAGGTCATCAAAATCGGTCTGAATCTTACTCTTGCACCTTCGATAGCAGCTTCTAGGATGGAGAGTCCTTCCTGTCTTTTTTGGACCGCAAACTCTACGATCAGTACCGCATTTTTTCCCAAGAGACCAATAAGCATGATTAATCCAATTTGGGCGTAAATATCATTGTCTAGCCCCATGAGCTTGAGGAGCATAAATGACCCAAAGACTCCCACTGGCAGAGATAATACCACTGCGAAAGGAATAAGGAAGCTCTCATACTGAGCAGCTAATACGAAATACACGAAGACCAATACGATCAAGAATACATACAAAGCTTCATTGCCTCGATTGGACTCATCATAGGAAAGACCTTCCCATGCGATGTCATAGCCTTTTGGCAAGGTCGATGCTGAAACTTCCCGAATGGCCTGAATGGCATCTGCTGTTGTATATCCAGCAGCTGGAAGACCACGGATGGCTGCAGAATTGTACATGTTATATCGGGTAATTTCATTTGGACCTTGGGTTTTTTTCATGGTCATGAATGACGAGTAAGGAACCATTTCGCCTGTTTCATTTTTGACGAAGAGGTTCATTACATCGGAAGGGAGTTTTCTGAACTCCGGATCCGATTGCACATATACTTTAAAGAACCTGCCAAATCGGATAAACCCTTGCTCGTAAGTACTACCAATCATGATATTGAGGTTTTCCATTGCTTTACCAATCGAAACTCCTTTTTGCATAGCCTTATCGTTATCGATTTGCAAATCATACTGAGGATAATTCGCTGCGAAAAAGGTGAACAAGCCAGTAAGTTCTTTTCGCTTACCTAGATCCTCCATGAATTTCTTGTTGATCTTGTCAAAATCCTGGTAATCTGTATTATTTGTTTTATCTAACAAACGCATTGAAAAACCTCCAGAGGATCCAAAACCTGGAATCGCGGGCGGTTCGAAAAATTCCACAATGGCTCCAAGCCCTTTGGATTCTTCTTCTAGCTCTTCCATGATTTCTTTTACAGAGTGCTCCCGCTCTGACCAAGGCTTAAGATTTATAAGACAAGTACCGGCATTTGATCCCCGACCTTCTGTCATAATCTCATAACCTGCCAATGAGGAGACAGATTCTACGCCATCGATTTCTTCGCAGATTTTCTGAAGTCGTTGAGCAACTTCATTTGTCCGCTCTAGTGTAGCTCCGGGAGGAGTTTGAATGATCGCATAGATAGTTCCTTGATCTTCACTTGGTATAAATCCTGAAGGTAAAATTTGACTTTCAAAATAGATTCCTACACAAAACGCTGCTAATATCCCAAAAGTCAACCATCTCCTGCTGACCATCTTTCGCAGTAATCTCACATACTTCCCCGTCAGGTTATCAAATACCCGATTGAAACCATCCAGAGACTTGGATAGGATATTTTGCTTCTTTGGTTTGCCATGATTATTCTTGAGTAGCATAGCACAAAGTACAGGAGTAAGAGTCAGTGCAATGATTGCAGAGATCACGATCGAGCTCGCCATGGTAATCGAAAACTGTCGATAAAATGTTCCGACTGGCCCACTCATAAACGAGATCGGTAAAAACACAGAAACCATGACGGCTGTGATCGCGATAATCGCCCCACTGATCTCTCCAAGTACTCGTTTTACAGCTTGGTATGGTGATATATTTGGAAATTCTGCCATTTTAGCATGAACTGCTTCCACCACCACAATGGCATCATCGACCACGATACCGATGGCCAGCACGAGTGCAAATAGGGTGACCAAATTGATCGAAAGCCCAAAGATTTGGATCACGAAAAAGGCGCCTATTAATGAAACTGGTACCGCTAGGATTGGAATCAAAGTAGATCTCCAGTCTCCCAAGAAAATAAAAACTACGATGGCAACAAGAATAAATGCGTCCCTCAGGGTGTCAATTACTTGTTCAATTGATGCATCTAAGAATTGAGAAACATCATAACTGATTTTGTAATCCATACCGGGAGGAAAACTTGTTTTCATCTCCTCTAAGGTTGCTTTTACGTCATCTATTACGTCACTGGCATTACTCCCGTAATTTTGTTTAAGCACGATCGCTGCCGAGGGATGTCCATCCAAGTTGGAGTAGATGTCAAAGAATTCACTTCCAAGTTCTACTTTAGCAATATCCTTTAAGTGGATTAATTCACCTTTTGAATTGGCTCGGATGATGACATCATTGTACTCCTCGGGGGTGCTAAATCGGCCTTTATAGGTAAGTACATATTCCAGCGATTGCGCAGCAATTCCAGAACTTTGTCCGATTCTTCCTGGACGACCTACAATACTTTGATCTCCCAACGCATCCATCACTTCTTCTACAGAAATGTTGTATGCTCTCATTCGGTCTGGATTCAACCAAACTCGCATCGCATAGGTACGGCTACCTAATATTTGAGAACGCGCTACACCTTTGATCCGGTTGATCTCTGGGATCATGTTTACGTTGGCGTAGTTATATAGAAACTTTTCATCCATGCTTTCGCTCGTGGAATAGAGGTTCACATACATCAGCATACTTGGCTGAATCGGAGTGATAATGACTCCTTCTCGTTGCACTAACGCAGGTAAAAGAGGCATGACTTGGTCAACCCTTGTTTTTACCCGAATTACTGCTTGGTTGGGATCCGTACCCGGTTCGAAAATAATATTGATCGTAGCTTCTCCTGCGCTGGTAGCATCTGTAGCCATGTAGCGCATGCCTTGAACACCATTGATGGCGTTTTCTAGCGTAATCAAAGTTGATTTGACGAGTACGTCAGCACTTGATCCAGGATAGGCGATGAAAATACTTACCGTGGTTGGTGCAATCTGAGGGAACTGCGAAATGGGTAATTGCTTGATTGCAAGCAAACCTAGAAAGACGATGACAACCGATATGACTATAGCCAGAACCGGTCTCTGAATAAATTTGGTAAACATTAAATAGTATGTTTAGGTAGTGACCTACTCAGCGTAAAGAGTCAGATTAGATAAAGCGGCAAGTGGTTGAATAAAATCAAAGCTGATTTTTTCATTCTCTTTCACAAGCCGAAGACCATCTAAAAGAATACGGTCAGTTTTCTCCAGTCCTGCCTGAACAATATATACATGAGGTATCTCTGCAGCGATGGTGATTTCACGAGAGCGGATAATATTGTCTTTATCTACAATGAAAACATACTTTTTGTCCAGTACCTCGAAAGTTGCTTTTTGGGGAATCATTATGGCATTTTCCATCCGAATTCTCATCTCGATATTACCAGTCTCACCATGTCGCAGGAGGCTTTTCGGATTTGGGAAAGTCGCTCTGAAGGCAATGTTGCCAGTTTCATTATTGAAATCTGCTTCAATCGTTTCTACGATTCCAGGAAATTCAAATTCTTTACTATTAGCCATGATCAGGTGGACTTCGACCTTTTCTTCAGACTGGAGTTTTTCCCGGTAGTCTAGGTATTCAGCTTCAGGGACATTGTAATAAACCCACATTTTGCTGTTATCTGCAAAATTGGACAACAGGTCTCCCTCATCAACTAGACTTCCTTCCCGAACCAAAAATCGATCTATAATTCCATCAAATGGTGCACGAATCTCAGTGAATTTTAAATGCGTTTCGGCTAACAACAATTCGGCTTTCGCTTTGTCATATTTTGCCTTGGCCATCGCTAATTCATTGGGAGCGACGATTTTTCGATCAGCAAGGGATTTGGTGTTTTCGTATTCAATTCTGGTGAATTCTGCTTCTGCTTTAGCTTTTTCCATCTCAGCCTCATAGATATTAGGCATAATCTTGAAAATCATTTGGCCTTTTTTGACAAATTGGCCTTCATCCACATAGATCTTCTGGAGGTAGCCTTTTTCCATAGCTCTCAGTTCGATATGCTGAATAGAATGGATCTGTGATACATAATCTTTGGTGATTAATGTGTCTTGAATAAGTGGGCTGGTAACCAAAAATTTGGTAATTGCCTCTTTTTTTTCTTCGCCCTTGGAGTCACAGCTAGACATCCAGACTGTAGCGCATAGCCCAAGGACCATGAAAGTTTGATTTTTCATAAAATTGATTTCTTGTAAACTGGTTGATATAATTTATTACCGCTGAAAAAAAAGCAGCAGCTATTCTAGTGAAGTACTAAAAGGATTTAGAATTCCGAATTAGACAGAATTCTTAGTGTCAGCGAAACTGACCAAAAAATGAAAAATCAAATATTAAATACCTGAATAAGTATATGGAGCCTGGAAGGCTCCGGGAATAGAAAAAGACTCTTTGTAAACTCTCGAAAACTAACCTTGAGGACAAAGTTCTCGAGTAAAATAAAGTTTTTAAAGTATGTGTTTTGGACCTTTTTAAGGGAGATGAAATAATTGTCATGACGAGTTTCGTCTTCGGTTTCTTGCCTCTCAACTACTATTGCCTTAGGATTTCCGGCAATTTCATGAAGACTTGAAGTCTGAATTTGATTTCCCTCACCAAATTCAAGCGCTAATTGCAATTTGGAGGGTAGCGCTTGTTCTCCTGTGAATAAAGCTTGGGTATTTGGTGCTACAACCTCGACGCTAGGATTTGCAAAACTGTATCCTGCCAAAGGCAAAAGACAAATCGAAAGAATGATGCGCAGGAGATACTTATACATTTCGGTACAAAGCAAACTCCTTTTTTTCAAATAACAAATGAATTCTTTTTAAGAAATGTTAATAGTTTAATGAATTATCGTCTTTATTACTAATTAATTAATGAGGGCTGGTATTTTTTGCTGAATCAGAAAAATACTATTCAATTTGGAGTCAATTTTTACAGAAGTTTGAAAAAAAAAACTTCAAAAAATACCAAGAACTTTTTAAGTTGTGGTAGTGGCGCTATTTGAATTCACGTTCAGATAAGAAAAGACACGACGGGTTACATACATGATTATTTTCGGTTTTAGTCATTTACTAATCCCAGGCACAATAAAGAAATAAGAAACTCCTATTCTGTTCCAAAATTGTTTTGAACTCCTTTATTATTGAATACCTGTTTTTGTCATTCCGAGCTTATATTTTTTATTCCAATCCAAGCTAGGTCAAGTTGAGCAAAACCGGAATCGAACTTGTGATGCAATTACTTTCTAAACTTGTTTCGCTCATACTTGTGAAAAATTTGAGCTAAAAATTTAAATGATTTCCCGGCTTTTTCATCGAAACCTCTCTCCAGATTTTTTCGGCTTTATTATATTCTACTCCACTGATTTTGAATTTCGCATGACTGAAATCAGCTTTCTCCAGCCTCCAAATCACCTCAAATGCTGTTGGTATTAATGTGTTCTTGAATTCCGCATACGATGAGGTTTTGATTACCCGGATTTCCAAATATTATCAAGTCTCTGAGTTGACTTGATTTTCCAAACTACGTTTTTATAAAAATTCCCAACCCCGCATGCTTATTATGGAGAGGTCGGAGATAAAGAATTTATAAACTAAAGCAAATATGGTTTTCTGAGTGGTCAATTCTTTGATGTGAAAATGCAACTAGGAAAAACGCTTCAGCCGAAGTGGGCTTGATTTCATCGTACCATATCTTGGGTTTGGGTTTATCTTATGAGTTTAAAAAAGTTAAGCTGGAAGGATCAGTCAACAATTTCACTAACGTCATCTATGCCACTAGAAGAGCTACTGGATATTTAGGACCTGGAATTCTGCCATCTAATGGAAGAGGAGTGTATTTGGCGCTTCAGTTTAAATTATAAATACCTGACATTGAGTAGTGCAACATGATTACGATCCTAAAATCATTGCTGAAATCCAAGCATTAGTTTGAACCTCATTAAAAGGTAGAACCGGATATTACTCAATTGGGTGACCGGAGTGAAGAGTTATAATCTCAGGCAGAGATGGTGCAGTAGAAAGTGTTTTTTATGCCTATTAAGCGTCAAAGAAGCACTTTTATTATTGGTAAACAACAAAATGACTATACCCTTGGTGGCGAGGAAATCTGCCGAGAGTAGTTTGAGACACTTGAACGTAAAGTCCACTGGATTTACCTGAGCGTCTTTTTCAGCTGATGAACTTCAAGGAGTACACCTTAATTTTATTCCTCTGTACTGATTCTGACACTGTAGTGTTTGTACTCATTCAGACAGGTATGGCTATTCTTCATCACGGTGCATACTTTGCTTACATCAGTTGATATAGGAAGTTGGCAAGCGCATCAATGAAGTACTTATCCAATCGAAAAGAGAAAAATAAGCCTTATACTTGACCCAAAGAAACATGAACTGCAAAAAGACTTTTTTTTACAATGAGTATAGATGAATTGGATTTTTCGATAGATAAAGGGCTACTTTTCCTCAAAGATCGACAGTTGGTAAATGGCGGATTCCCCTGCATTTTCGCACAAACTGAAAATTGTATTGCTGAAGATCTACTGGAGTTTGATGATGGAGTCAAAAAATCAAACGTCACGCAAGAGGACGATACAATTTTTCCTGCAAGCCTTATTGGACTTTCACTGCTGCACCTCAAAGATAATTCTGCTGCGCGTAAAATATTAGATCAAGTGGCAAGTTTTCTGCTTCAGAACAAAAGTCACTATGGTATGTGGCGGCATTATAGAGGGGCACACCAATTAGCCAAGTTTATTCCAAATGACTTGGATAATTCATCACTTGCTTCTTTTGTACTAAAGGAACTGGGGTTTCCAGCCCCAGATAACTACAGCATTTTTAAGTCCAATCGGTCAAAAAATGGCCTTTTTTACACTTGGGTTACGCTCCGGCCTCAATGGGTATCCAACAGTAAATACTGGATGTCTATATGGGAGGAATACCGACATCCGATCGGTCAATATTATTTTTGGAAATTGATGCCTTGTGAAAAGCGCGATATCGACGCAGTTGTCAATTCAAATGTGCTTTTTTATCTGGGAGAGGGAGAAAATACAGAGGCAGTTGTAGATTTAATGGTTCAAGTTATTGAGGAAGGAAGAGAGGAAACCTGCGATAAATGGTATTCAACAGCTATTATGGTTTACTATTTTTTTAGCAAAAATATACAAAAAGGAATTCCCAAATTGGAGCCGCTCAAAGAAATTATTAAAAAAAGAATTTCAGCCGAGTTCAAATCTGACGGGCAAATTTTTAAGAGTGTGCTGGAAACGGCCATGGCAGTTTCTGCATTAATCAACATCGGATATCCCAAGGATATTCCTGAAAAGTCCATCCAATATCTTTTAAATGCACAAAATCCGGAGGGTTCTTGGGATAAGTGGGTGATATATTATGGGAAACCCAGTAAGACCTCAGGATTTGGAGATGATGCTATTTCCACAAGCTTTGTTTTAGAAGCTCTTCATAAGTACAAGATGTATCAGCTGTCGTTAATTTCAGAATCTGTTGAGTTATGATTGCGCCAAAGTTTACTCGTACGACTGATTGGTGGGAGCCAAAAATCACCTTAGTTATTTCAATAGGACTTTTGGCTATCTACCTGTACGGCAATGAAATCTCGTATTCAGTCATCGGATTTTTATTTATATTAATCCTGTCGATTTCAATTGGAGCAGTTTATGTCAGTTTGATAAATGATTTTACTGATTTAGAAGATGATTTTAAAGCAGGCAAGAAGAATAAGCTTCAGAGTTTTTCAAGGTTAAAACAGCTTTTACTTATATTCACCTCAGCAACAATTATTTTGTTTTTTGCTTATTTGTTTTGGTCTTATGGCATTGGGTCCAGATTTTTGGTGGGGGCTATGGTTATATATACTTTATATTCTTTTCCGCCTATTCGTTTGAAAAAAAGAGGTTTATGGGGCGTGCTAGCAGATGCGTTTGGAGCCCATGTATTTCCAGCGATGGGGATATTTGCGCTATTATCTGAGTTTTTGATTCAATCAGTTGATTGGACGGCACTGACATCCATAGGGTTTTGGAGCTTACTATATGGTGTTAGAGGCATTCTTAGTCATCAATATTTAGATCTTGAATATGATAAGTCAGTCGGGGTAAAAACCTTTGCTACCCGATTTTCAATTGATAAAATAAAAAGAGTTGAATGGCCATTACTGCTTTTAGAAGTAACTGCCTTAGTAGGCTTATTATTTTATCTCGAATTGTATTTTCTCATTTTTCTGCTCTGTATTTACTATTTATATATTCTTCTCCTGAATTGGGGATTTGGAATCAAACACGTTGTCCTTCTTCAGCCAATTGAACCGAATTGGAATATTTTAATGGCAACGTATTATCAGGTATTGCTTCCTATCGGTTTACTAGGAATGCTCGGTGTGCTTCATCCGTGGGTTTATTTGTTGATTCCTGGTTTTATTTTACTCTTTCCAAATGACATACTTCGAAATTCAGCATTGGTGGTGAGTCTATTTCATTCGAAGGAAATACCCAAAGCATGAGTTTTGTAGAGATGATACTTTCTGTGCTGGCAGCGACTTTTACTTTTGTTGGCCTGTTTGCTTTAGGGAATATTCTTGCGATTACTACTGGACTACGTTCGATTAATGAACATGTTAAGGTCGCGCTAGGTGTTGGTCTATTCTCTTTTTCTTTTTTTTCGTTTTCACTACTTTTCCCACCAGCATTTGTGTGGTATGCGTGTGTATTCCTATTTGTACTGGCAATACTGACTCAGCGAAATACCATAGTAAAGAGTCTAGGTCTAATTCAATGGTCAGACCCATTTATTTGGTTGCTTTTTATTCTCTTTCTTCCCTATATTTTCCGGCTTTTGGATCCACCGCTTAGCGATGATGGATTGAGCTTCTATTTGCCTAATGTGGCCTGGATTTTCGCAAAAGGGATCGAATTCAACCCTTACCTGACCAACTACACACTCATGCCACTTGGGATGGAATATGTGTTTACTATTCCATTTGGTTTTACCGGAATTCAGGGGGTATTATTTTTTGATGCCATAGGAGCTATTGCTTTACTTCACTTGATTTATACCGCAGGGAAGAAGTTGTTTTCCATAAGAATGGCCCAAGTGCTGGTCCTTACTGTTTTATTAATTAAAGGCACTCTTTTTTACTTGTTTGGAACCGGTAAAATAGATACCTGGAACACCTATGTTATGATGTCAGGCATTTTTCTTTTTATACAGAACTATCGCAAAAGGGAATTCACTGGCGTATTTCTGATATTTTCAATTGCCTTAGTAATAAAGTTTACCAACTGGTTGCTCCTAATTTTACCGCTTTGCTACTTATGTTATGAATTGTTCAGAAGGGAAAAATTCAGAAAAGTAGCTCTACTTGCAATGGTCCCCTTGTTTTTTGCTGGTTCAGTAATGATCCGAAATCAGCTAGAGGTTAATAATCCATTAGCCCCAATATTACTTACCGGTAATGAATCCAGATTTGTGGAAACTCACGGAAAGATGCCCGATGAGCAAATTCTAGTTGAATTGGTGAATGAGGGAAATGAGAATCTATCATTTATGTCTAGGCTTCTTGATGATTTCATATTTCCATTAGGCGTAATCTTGGTTGCCTTAATCTGGGTAGTTTGGTTTCGAAAAGTTAAAATTTCTGTCGAATTAGCTCAAAGTCTGATTTTGATTTTACTCATGTTTTTACCTTGGTTTATTGTTTTAGGGAATTCAAATCAGCCTTTACGCTTTATTTGGGCGCCTTTGATTTTGGGTATAGTTATACTTTTGAAAGCAATAGATGAGTTACTTCAATCCAAACCTAAACTTCTGGGTAATTTTAAAAATATTGCCCTTGGCGTTTTAACCCTGGTGGCATTCACTGTAGTATTTTCAAGACACAGTTTTTATATAGTTAACTTTTTCAAAATCTCTAATCATAGTCTGTCAGAATGGTACAGCCTTGCAGGTAAGGATCATTATGCGATTAGTTATCGATTTAAGGAAATGGGGCTGCATCATGAGCATGTTCATTACAAGGTTCCTGTAGCATTAGGAGCCTTTGATGTGGATGATTATGGGAATATTCCCGAACAGGATGAGCTGAGCAGGATGAGTAAATCCGCCATACTATCAGCCGATTTTGTGATTGATATGGGGATGGACAAGTTAGACACGATTCCAAAAGAAGATATTGTAATGCAGTACGGAGATTATTTTGTTTATAAATTAAGGAAATAGGCTAATGCGGATTTTGGTAGTGAGCATTAACGTGGCACCTTGGGGTGGGAGTGAAGAGCTCTGGAAATTACTTGCCTTGAAAGGCCTAGCTGAAGGTCATGAAGTGATGGTGTCTGTGTTTTCACACCAGAAGCGAAACCAAAATTTGACCGAGTTAAAAGAGCAAGGAGCAATTCTTCATCAAAGGCCGCTGCCTTCCTATTATAATCAGCAGCCATTTGCCTACAGAGCGTTGTCAGAACTTAAGTCTCGATTGGGAATGGATAAAACCTCAATGGATTGGAGAGCTGTTCAAGCTTGGAAACCGGAAGTGGTCGTAATCTCCAGTGGCGAAACCTTCGATCACTATTTGCACCATCAATCCTACCTTATTTCTTATTGTAAAGAGAACCGAATCCCCTTTTATCTCATTTCTCAGCGTAATTGGGAATGGGACATGGCGGTAGATCAAGATTTTAGAGAATCAAGAAAGCGTTTGATTGAGGATTGTCAAGGCTTTTTCTTTGTGTCCTACCAGAATTATAAGATGGCCTGCAGTCAACTGGCGATGGAAATACCCAAAGCTAGAATTATACAAAACCCATTGAAGGTCAGTTTAGAAAGCAACCTGTCTTATCCTAAATCTAGTATTCCAAAAATGGCTTATGTTGCACGTTTGGAGACCTCAATCAAGGGGCAAGATTTGTTTTTACAGGCTCTTTCTTCCCCGAAATTCAGTAGTATTAAGTTTGAACTTACCTTTTATGGTACTGGGCCTGATGAACAACATCTTAGGGATCTTGTCAGTTATTACGGGTTAGAGGGGAAGGTCTTTTTTGGGGGACATGTGGCCGATGTAAGTGAAATCTGGCGAAACCATCAATTATTAGTGTTGTGTAGTCTGGCAGAAGGAACTCCTCTGAGTTTGATTGAGGCTATGGCATGTGGGAGAGCAGCGCTTGTGACCCAAGTAGGTGATTCAGCTTTTTGGCTGTCAAACTCTGGTTTTGTGGTGGCCGGTCATCAGGTAGTAAATATCCAAAAAGCACTTCAAGAGGCACTAGACGAATTTCCCAATTGGGAAAAACTAGGTCAACATTGTAAGGAACGAGTTATAGAAAAAAGGGATTCTGAAGAAATCGATGCTTTGCTTGAATGTGTAGTTGGGAAAAAGGATTTGAATCAAACTGGGCTGGATCCGGAGGAGTTTCTTGCGAAAATGACAAAGGAAGAATAAGTGAATTTATCGCTTGCCCTCAAGGAAACCCCAAACCATACAAAATTGAGAAAGAGCTAAACTAAGGCTCAATGCTACCTTGGTAGAGAAGGTTTTATTTTCAAGAGTGAAAGGATAATAGAAGAGCTTTCTGTAGAAATTCAATTTAGGCCTTCTGTCAATACTGATGTCCTGTTTTTTTGCCGATTTTTGGAATAAAACCGCTGCCTTGCCGTATTTTTTGTGCAGTCTGATGAACTTCCAAAGGTCCAGAAAGTGGTTATGTTCGATTATGATTTGTGGATTGAAGACTAGATTCATCCCTTTTTTATTTAGTCGAACACAAAACTCTCTGTCCTCTCCAGCGGAAGTGGAGAACGAGCTGTCGAACCCTCCAAAACGATCAAAATCTGATTTATATATGGAGAAATTATTGGAAGTGAAAAATCGGTTTGGAGTGTTTTGTTGATAGATGTATAAAAAATCAATGAGCAGCTGACTGCCTTCGGAGTACGCGTTTTCGGTGTAGCTATTGATTACCTTCCCCCCCAAAAGGACACCTTCCTTGCTTAAATTAAGGATGTTTTCCAGCCACGAAGGGTGAGCTTCGCAATCATCATCCAGAAAGGTGATAATTTGAGATTTAGCTAGCGAAACACCAAAGTTTCTAGCCTGAGCTGGACCAGCATTCGCCTGCCTGATAAATCTGAAATTCTCTCCGTAGCCTGATCCTATTTTTTCTAAATCACAACCTCCATCATTGACCACAATCACCTCCCAAAGTGTTGAGGACAGGGATTGAGTTTTCAGTGAATCAAGACAAGACTTGAGGGCGTCGGGGCGGTTGTAACTGGGGATAATTACAGCTATAGCTGGCATGCTTTTTAAATAGTGTTTCAATAGTACTAATATATAGTCGATAAGCTAAGGGGAGCGAATAATCGTGGAATTTTACTTCAAAACCCTTTAGATACCTATTTTAAAGGGAAAAGAAAACAGCCATAATCAGATGGATTGGAAATATTCAAGATATCTTTCGGGATGGATTTGAGTGTGATTATTCCTGTTAAAGTAAATGACGAGACAATAGTTGCTTGCTTGAATGCTGTCTGTGCGAGTACCCTAGATAATTTTGAGGTTGTCGTCATATTGGATGGCTGGGAATCTGTCGATTACCTTCAAGCTTGGAAAAAAGATGCTCGGGTACGAATTATTTCTTACCCAAAATCTGGCCCAGCAGTTTGTAGGAATTATGGTGTGAAAATTTCAAAAGGAACCTGGATTTGCTTTGTGGATTCCGATGTGTTAATAAAGGAAAACACCCTGGCGATAGCATTACATAGTTTAAAGGGAAACGGTGAGGATGGGTTGATTGGGTCTTATGATAATAGCCCGTCTGCTCCTAGTTTTGTCTCCAAATTCCGAAATATTTTGCATCACCATCATCATCAAAGAAATCATCGTAAAGCAGGTGTATTTTGGGGAGCTTTTTCACTTGTCAAAAAGAAGGCTTTTGAAGATGTAGGAGGGTTTGATGAAAATTTTGATTTACCAAGTATTGAAGACGTGGAGCTGGGCATTCGTCTGGCCAATCGGGGTCATATTGTCCGGATTAACGCAGCTATTCAGGTGAAGCATCTGAAAAACTGGACTTTTTATAATTGGATGAAGACGGATATTTTTCTGAGAGCCAAGCCTTGGACAGTCCTGATGTTCCGCTATGGAAAGCGAGCAGGAAATCATTTAAATACTGATTCATTAGAAAAAATTAGTGCAGTGTTCACTCTGCTTACCATAGGATTATTGATTTTCGGATGCTATTGGACTTGGCTTTGGGCTTTGGTTCCCGTAACTATTCTGATTTTTATTTTAACCCAATTGAGCTTTTACCGGCTTGCTTCGAGTAAATTTAGTTTATTGCCACCTGTAGTAGTCCTACATCATATTTATTACATTTTTGCTCTCGTGGGGTTCTTTCTGGGACTTTTCAATTTTAAGAAGGCGCTCTAGCCTTACTTTCCTTTTGACAAAAGAATGACAGCAATTAAAAACATGCATTGAATCATTATATTAAATGAATAAAAAGAAGATTGTTATTGTAGGTGCAGGTCCTGCGGGATTAACTGCTGCCTACGAATTATCACAAACTGGAAAATACCTTATAACTGTACTGGAAGCTGATGATCAAGTCGGTGGAATTAGTAAAACAGTCAATCATCAAGGGAATTTGATCGATATAGGAGGGCATCGATTCTTTTCCAAATCAGAGAAGGTGTTGAATTGGTGGGTGAAATTCCTCCCGATTTTGGATACTACCCACCACCTTAAGATTGGGTATCATTCTGAAAGCCAAAACCTAGATAATATTCTCCAAAAAAATTCTGAAGATGCAATGCTAGTGAGGAAGAGGAAATCCAGGATTTACTTCAATAAAAGGCTTTTTGATTATCCTTTGAAAATAAATGTTCAATTGCTGTTCGATTTGGGGGTTTTCAAATCTCTCAGAATAATTAAAGGAATAGCTTACGCAAGAATTTTCCCTATAAAAGAGGAACATAATTTGGAGGATTTCTTCATCAATAATTTTGGTAAAGAACTATATCAAACTTTTTTTAAAGATTACACCGAAAAGGTTTGGGGTAAGTCCTGTACGGATTTGAGTTCTGAGTGGGGACGGCAGCGAATCAAAAGCTTGAAGGTGAGGGATTTGGTCAAGCATAGCGTTAAGAAAATATTTATCCCGAGAAGTGCCAGAAAAGAAAATACCCGATCATTGATTGAGAAGTTCTTGTATCCAGCAAAAGGCCCTGGGATGCTTTGGGAAAAAGTGGCAGATTCTTGCCAGGACGCTGGTGTAGAAATTCTCTTTCAGTCCAGATTATCTAAATTTCACATGAAGAATGGATTAGTAAATAAGGTGAGCTATAATTCCACCTTAACTCCCGGTAATGAAGTCGAACTGGACTGTGATGCGGTATTTAGCACCATGCCGATAAAAAACTTGTTTGAGTCGATACAGGAAGAAGTTCCAATAGAAATCTCAGAAATTGCCGCCCAATTGGAGTATAGAGATTTTATGATTGTGGGGTTGGAGCTTAAGAAACTCAAACTCGAACAGGAGAAGGGTAAATTGATTAAAGATAATTGGTTGTATATCCAAGAAGGAAATGTTAAGGTAGGAAGACTTCAGATTTTTAATAATTGGAGTCCTTATATGACCAAGGGAGATACTATATGGATTGGAGCAGAATATTTTTGCCAGCAGCATGATGAGCTTTGGGACTCTTCGGATCAAGAAGTAATCAACTTTGCCTTGAAAGAACTGTCTTTAATCGGGATCTTGGAAGAAGGGGAATACTTATCTGGAAAGGTAGTTCGTTGTCCAAAAGCCTATCCTACTTATTCAGGTAGCTATCATCGGCTTGATCAGGTCATCGACTATTTGGATACCAAGGAGAATTTATTTCTCATGGGAAGAAACGGTCTGCATAAATATAATAACCAAGACCATTCTATGCTGACTGCTTTCAAGGCAGTGGAGCTTTTTGAAAAAGCTGAGCCGTCAAAAAAGGAGATCTGGGCCATTAACTCTGATGATGAGTATTTGGGGTAGATATATAAATCGGTCAAATTGACCCTTACCAGCGCTGCAAGACCTGTCCCGAAAATCTGGATAAACCTTCCAGAGTAGTTATTTGGGGCAGAAATAGTAGTCTTACTTGGCATTAAAGTTATTGATATTCGGAATTGATTTTATCTTGTTAGAGGTTCTCCCCGTAGTTCGATATGGTGTGCATCACTGTACAATTCTATCCAAAATAGCATCTGCCAAGGTGTGATCTCCGATGATTTCATACCATGCGCTGACCGGTAACTGGGTGGTTGTGATAGTAGATTACCCATGACGGTCTTCGAAAATCTTCAACAATAGCATTCTTCTCAGGACATCTAGTTTCTATAGCTTTAGTATTTTTTTAGGCAAAGCAATCTGCCTTGGCCATCTTGAGCAACGTGAGCAACCGGATAGTGTAGCAATAAAGGACTTTGTGTCCTTTGCTGCAAGCCTGGTTACACAGGTAAGCTGAATGATAAAAGTGACTGACTTCTTGTCAACGGAAGTTTTTACTATTTCTAAAATAGCTTATAACCACCTAGCTGGTGCAGGGCAGCAAATTTGCCTCTTTATACAGGTACAACTTTAATAATTGGGATATTGAATGGAGTGAGAGTATTCAGCCTTCTGACTACCTGTTAACCTTTATCTTCATCCAGGTCATTGTGGTTATCACCTCCCAAACTGTAATAGTTGTTTTCTTCATCCTCACTACCGACGCTTTCCTGCTGATCATCTAATTCTGATCCTGGCACATCTAAATCAGCCCCTGACATATCATCCTCAAAACCCTTTTCGTTTGAGCGATTACCTGCTTTTTTAGGGGCCTTGTTTTTTGAAAGATCTTCTGGGTTGAGATTCATTTCCTTCTTCTCTTTGCTGTAGATATCTTCTGAAGGCGGATATAGTGGATATCCTTCAAAACCTGAGGAATCCGATTCGCTTTGCTTCAGGTGTGTTTTTGAGTATTCTGATATGATCTCGGTTAAGGAATTATAGTATTCCTTAAATCGCTTCGTTCCTAATTCGCCAGTGTCTGTTCCAGAATAATCTTCAGGTATCTCAGCAATGAATTTTGATAATTCAGGAAATTCCCGATGGATTCTCAAGGTGATCTGTAGAATATCTTGTTCTAGTTCTGCTTTCGTTTTCATGATTTTTGATTTTGGTGGATCTTGTTCCTTTCTAGTTAGTATTCAGTTTCATTATTGCGGCTTCCAAAGATTTAATAAGACTAGTTTATTTCATTCTCTGAAGTTTTATTTTTTCCATGATCCATCATCATTTACAAATAAGCTGTCGGCATCAAAACCTGCACTCAATTGGGCTGTCACAATGGTCATTCAGTATCATCAATAAATCAGGCTTATCGTTAGTTGCTTCCGGTCGATTTTTTACTTTCCGCCTCATGCATATTGGAAATACCGTTAAGCAATGCGTCCGGGTTGAAGGAAATACTATCAATCCCACAATCAACCAGAAACTGTGAATACTCAGGGTAATCACTCGGCGCTTGCCCACATAAACCAATTTTGACACCCGCAGCCTTTGCTTTTGTGATCGCCATGCTGATCAATTGCATCACCGCTGGATCAAAGGGAGAAAAGATATCGCTGAGTAATTCCGAATCCCTGTCAGCACCTAATGTTAATTGAGTAAGATCATTTGATCCGATGGAGAAGCCATCAAAATGTTTTGCAAATTCTTCCGCCTGCAAGGCATTGCTAGGAATCTCCAGCATCATATACAATTCCAAACTTTTTTTACCTCTTACCAATCCATTCTCCTTCATGATCGCAATCACATTGGTGGCTTCTTTGATTGTTCGCACAAAAGGTAACATCAGTTTGATATTGGTAAAACCCATTTCATCCCGAACCATTTTCATTGCCTCGCATTCCATCACGAAAGCATCTTTGTATAAAGCATGGTAATATCGTGAAGCCCCTCTAAAACCGATCATTGGATTTTGCTCCACAGGTTCAAATGTCTCGCCGCCAAGTAGACCGGCATACTCATTTGATTTGAAGTCACTCATTCTCACAATGACATCTTTAGGATAAAAAGCCGCAGCAATCGTTGCGGTGGCCTCTGCCAGTTTGTGAATGAAATAGTCTTTTTTGTCCGGATAGTGATGGGTCAGACTTTCAATTTCCTTTATTACTGCTTTATCTTTCAGCTGATCAAAATTATGCAGGGCCATCGGGTGAATTCTGATCGAATTGTTAATGATGAACTCCATTCGCATCAGTCCTACGCCATTATTTGGGAATAGCGAATACCGGAAGGCCTTATCGGGATCTGCCAAAATGAGCATAATCTTCGTTTTAGGCATTTCAATTTTTGAGGTGTCAATTTCTTGCTCGTCCCAAGTTCCTTTGCCTTCATAGACAAAACCCGTGTCCCCTTCGGCAGTGGAGATAGTCACAAGCTGACCATCCTTAATTGTCTTGGTAGCGTTGCCGGAACCCACAATAGCGACCGCTCCCACTTCGCGAGCCACGATAGCCGCATGGGAAGTTCTTCCGCCTTGATCAGTTATAATACCTGCTGCTTTTTTGAGTATAGGATCCCAATCAGGATCTGTTCTTCCAGTTACCAATATTTCGCCCACATTAAGCTTATTAATATCCTTTGGTGAATCCAATAGCCTTGCAATACCTGAGGTGATTCGGTTTCCCAGGCCTATTCCCTGACAGATTAATTTCCCCTTTTCCTTGATTTGATATTCTTTGAATTGGCTCTTGTTTTCATTTTGGCTGTGAACTGTTTCTGGGCGAGCCTGAACGATAAATATTTCATTCGTTTCTCCATCTTTCGCCCACTCGATGTCCATGTGCATCTTGTAATGCGCTTCAATCAGGATAGCCCATTTGGCCAATTGAACTACTTCGTCATCATTGAGTATATACTTTTGTCTATTTTCATCTGATGTATCCAGATTGATGATAGCATCTTCCGGTTTTTGAATCTCAGCTAATTTTTTATCAGCATAGACCATCGTTTTCTCTTTGCTCCCCAATATTCTTGAAATGATGGGTTGCTTTACTTTTCCGATAAACGATTTATATACCAGAAACTCATCGGTGTTCACACTTCCCTGTACCACATTTTCACCAAGTCCCCAAGCACCTGAAACTAGCGCGACCTTATCAAATCCAGTATCCGGATCGAGTGTAAACATGACACCGGCACAGGCTTTATCGGATCGAACCATAATCTGTATACCAATGGACAAGGCCACTTTCATGTGATCAAAACCATTGTCAACCCTATATTTGATAGCCCGGTCTGTAAAAAGCGAAGCATAGCAACGGTGACAGGCGAATATTAGATTTTCAGCTCCTTGCACATTCAGATAAGATTCCTGCTGTCCGGCAAAACTTGCGTTGGGCAAATCTTCTGCTGTAGCACTACTGCGAACTGCCAAAGAAACAGTAGTTCCAGCGCGCTTTTCTAATTGCTTATACGCATCTAAAATCTCATCACTTAGATCTTTGGGAAATGAAGCATCGAGCAGCAGTTTTCTGGCTTTCGAACCTACATCTGAAAGGTTATTGAATGTCTTCAAGTTCAATTCTAAAAGAATAGCCTTTAGCTTGGGAACGAGTTGGTTTTCATTTAGAAAATTCCAATAGCCATCACTAGTTACCGCATAGCCATCGGGCACTTTGATGCCTTTGGACGACAGTTCGGAAAACATCTCGCCCAGCGAAGAATTTTTCCCACCCACGAGTGCCAGATCTGATAAATGTATTTCCGAAAAGTTCTTGATTTGTTTCATAGTGGGGTTTTTAAAGTCATTTAGGCTATTCTTTAAGGTCTTTGAGTAAATAATTCCGTATGCGATTACTTACCAATACATCGGTGGCTCATTGAGCATTTTCATCAAAGCCATCTATTTCAGTATATGACAAGTAAAAACGAAAAAACCTCACGATGATTAATATGTTAACTATAAGTAGTAATACGAAGGCTAAATGGAATGAGATCACCTGGATAAAGTATAAAGTTGAGCTAATGATGGATAATCTTGCCCTGATTATGAGGTCTATTGACTCCAAGTTGTTTCCATTAGGAGCTTATATTTTATATTCCAGTCCATGTGAGGTAAAGTTGAGTAAAACCGGAATCCAACGTGTTATATAATTACGTTAAGGACTTATATCTATCACACTTTTGAAAGATCAGATCGACTAAGCTATTTGATCAGGCACTTTTTTCTAGTTGATTTTTTTTATTGGATAGGATCTTAAAAGTAGCTTAACTAAGCTCAGATATAGGTTTCATAATATTCCAGCGTAGTTTTATGTATCACACATCATCCTATTGAGTGGGTAATTATTTGTACATTAAGATCTATTATGTACCCATCCTTAATCCTCGTTGTTAGTGGCGTCTCTTTCAAAACCAAACTGTTTTGTTCGAACAAGACACGTAATGTTGAAAATGGAAATTTAACGCATACACTCACCGAGGCAGTCCAGCTAAGCCGATGAATATCAAATATCCTCTTGAAAATATCCAAGCATTGTCTGTCAAGGAGATTGTAACATCTTTTCAAACAGATTCCGATAATGGACTCACCATGTCCGAAGCAACAAGAAGGACAGAAGTATTTGGAACCAATATTTATCAGATTCAAAAAGAAAAGAGCATTTGGCATATACTTTTGCAACAATTTGTAAGCCCTATCGTCTACCTGCTGATTTTCGCTGCCGCGGTTTCTTTTTTCTTTAAAGATTATCTGGATGCTATTGCAATTGGGGCAGTCATTTTCATAAATGCGCTTATCGGATTTTTGATGGAAATGCAGGCAAGAAGTTCTATGCATGCCTTGCGAGAGATGGATGTCATCAAATCTAAAGTGATACGGGAAGGAAAAGTCATGGATATTCCTGCAGAGAAGTTAACGCCCGGAGATATCATCATGTTGGAGGCAGGTGACGTCATTCCTGCAGATGGCAGACTTATCGAAGCAAATCACTTGCAGTGTGATGAATCTTCCCTTACCGGAGAGTCCCTTCCTACCGTAAAGAATACCGATGAGCTTACCAAGGATGTCCCATTGGGAGATCGGATCAATATGGTTTTCAAAGGAGCATCTGTAATGAATGGCAATGGCAAAGCCGTCATCACCAGCATATCCCAACATACCCAATTGGGAACGATAACTTCATTAGTAGAAAGCTCAGCTTCTACAGCCACGCCTCTGGATAAGAAACTCAACGCGCTAAGCAAAAAGCTGATTTGGATCACCTTGGGGATGACATTGATCTTTGCGACCTCCGGAATTATTCAAGGGAAGGAATGGAAATCGATTTTGGAGACATCCATTGCACTGGCAGTGGCCGCTATTCCAGAAGGACTACCTATCGTGGCCACTATTGCGCTTGCCTATGGAATGTTGCTGATGGCCAAACGTAATGCTATTGTAAAAAAACTTTCCTCTGTAGAAACGCTGGGTAGCACGAGTGTGATCTTAACCGATAAAACAGGAACCTTAACAGAGAATAAGATTTCTGTGGAAATGCTTTCTTTTCCAGAAGAGCAGGTGCAAGTAAAGATTGAAAATAATGTGCTGCGCTTCAAGAATGGACAAATTGAACTGAGTAAAGAAAATTTTGAAAAGCTGATACTAATCGGAACCTTATGTAATGATGCTTCCGCTGAAACTGAAAAAAAGAAAGCAACGGGTGATCCGATAGAAATTGCGCTTCTTCATCTTACTGCTGCCTCCGAAGCAAATGCCGAAACATTAAAAAATGAATACGAGCGCCTGAACGAGGTGCCCTTTAATTCAGTCACTAAAATAATGGGCACGTTGCATCAAGGCCCTGATAAAAATTTTGTTGCTGCGAAAGGTTCAGTAGAAGACCTGCTTATCAAATGTAGCAAGGTGCAATCCGGCACATCCATTACGGATCTTACCTCCACTGAAAAAAGTAACATACTCGATGAATCCGAAAAGATGTCTGCAAATGGTCTTCGCGTATTGGCCTTCGCCTATAAAGAGGGGACATTTCAAGACGAAAACTATTTATCCGATTTGATTTACGTGGGTATGATTGGATTTTTGGATCCGCCCCGACTAGATATTAAAGAGACGATCCTTAGTTGCAGAAAGGCGGGGATCAGGGTCGTGATGATCACAGGAGACCATCCCCTCACTGCACTCAATATCGCCAAGAGGACAGGCTTGGTAGAGCAGGACGAAGAGAAAGTAATTACCGGCAAAGACCTTCCTGCTATGGATAAGCTTACCGAAGAATGGAAGAAAAAAATCCTTGAAACTTCTGTATTTGCAAGAACTACTCCGAAGCAAAAACTAGAAATAGAAGATGTCTATCAAAAGGCAGGTAACATTGTGGCAATGACTGGAGATGGCGTAAACGATGCTCCAGCACTCAAGAAAGCAGATGTTGGCATTGCCATGGGATTAAGAGGTACTGCAGTTGCCAAAGAAACTGCCAGCATTGTTCTCAAAGATGATTCATTCATTTCGATCAAAGCAGCAATAGCACATGGGCGTGAAATTTTTCAAAACATCCAAAAGTTTGTCATCTATTTGGTGTCCTGTAATATGAGTGAGATCCTGATTGTGACTGCACTTGGTGTGTTTGTGCCTGCTGCTACTTTGATACCCTTGCAAATTCTTTTCCTGAACCTAGTCACTGATGTATTTCCCGCACTGGCATTGGGGTTGGGCAGGGGAGATGTCACGGTGATGCAACGCCCTCCGAGGGGTTTCAAGGAAAACATAATCTCGAATAGGGACTGGGTCGTTATCTCAGCCTACGCATTAACCCTTACCCTGTCTGTGTTAGTGGCTGTTTTGTATACTAAGTATTATATCACTGAAGATGAGATTGTATTAAATAATATTGCTTTTATCACCTTGACATTTGCGCAGCTCTTTCATGTATTCAATATGTCTTCGCTTCATTCAAAATTGATTGTAAACGAAATTACAACCAACAAATTTATATGGTTTGCCTTGCTGCTTTGTGTTGGTTTGTTAGCATTGGTTTTTATGGTGCCTGAGCTGCGCTTGGTCTTAAAGCTGAATGTACTCTCTCCTCAGCTATGGATTGTTGCCATCCTAGCAGGGGTGCTTCCTTTAATTGGAATTCAGACTTACGTATCGATCTGGAAAAAAATGCAAAGTCGTAAAGCATCTACCTAGCTGAAAGTTTTAGCATGTCTATTTATGTAAGGGTTCATGTTTTCTGAAGGATTTTCTAGCTCCCGTTATTCTCTTGCCCCATTTCACCCCTTCATACCAAATGACTGACACAAAACCTGTGGCTACGGCAATGGATAGTTGCATAAAATTCAGCGCTTCAAACTCAAAAAAGCTGGATAAGGGTTTCACATAAATCAACATACCGGTGATAAAAACTGTGATGCTGATGATCAATAATACCAGATTGTTTTTGTACCTCACGGTAGTAAGAATGGAATAGTAGAAGGACCGGTTCACTAAGGTTAAAGCTATATTAGCAGCAATAAGGACCGTAAAAACCATGGTTCTGGTGATTGGCTCATTTAGGCCTTGGTGCACTGCGTATTGGTAAATAAATAAGGTGCCTGCCGTAATTACCAAACCTTGTATGATGCTGGTAGCAAGTTCTTTTAAATTGAAAAAAGTACTGGTAAATGCCCGAGGTTTCTGAGACATACTATTTTGTTCTATTGGCTCATTTTCATAAATAATAGAACAGGTAGGTCCCATGACCAACTCTAGAAATATAATATGCACTGGCGAAAATATATTGGGAAAGATCCAGCCTAAAGCCAAAGGAAGAAATACAGTTAATATAATGGGGATGTGAATGGAGATGATGTATTGGATCGCTTTTTTCAGATTAGCGTAAATTTTTCGGCCCATTGCTACCGCATCAACCAGCTTAGACAAATCATCTTCCTTGAGAATCAGGGAAGCCGCCTGTTTGGCAATCTCTGTTCCTTTGCTTCCCATTGCTACCCCAATATGGGCTGATTTAAGTGCAGGTCCGTCATTTACACCATCACCAATCATGGCGACAATTTCGTTATTGGCCTTAAGAGCATTGATTATTCTTAATTTTGCATCCGGAAACATTCTTGTAAAAACCTGAAAATCTCGAACGGTTTTCAGAATTTCGGTATCAGATAATTTCATCAATTCATCTCCGGAAATGCTTTTCTCGAAACCTTTAAATCCTACTTGCTTGGCTATTGCGGTCGTGGTAGTGGAATTATCTCCTGTAATTATCTTTACGGCAATTCCAGCTGTATAAAAGTCTTCCAGAACTTTTGCGATATTTTTCTTTGGAGGGTCGTAAAATGCGAGAATACCTTTGAAAGTAAACGAAAATCCCTGTTGCTCTTTTGGGTAATCAGTGCCTTTAAAATTGGCTTCTCCAACGCCCAATACCCGGTAGCCTTCATTTGTCAACTCGGTTAAGGCGTCTTCTACTTCCTTTTTTTGAGCTTCAGACAGTTCAGACACATTGATCATCGCTTCTGGAGCACCTTTGGCGGCAATGATTCGCTTACCGGCGGAGTCTTCGAAGACATGGGTCATCATAGGAGGTTTACCTCCTAAAGGATATTCATGAACCAATTTAAAATTTGTTCTTTCATCTGATTCAAATATGTTTCCATAAACAGCGTGAAGCGCTATTTCCATCGGGTCAAAAGGAATAGGCTCACTGGCCCACATCGCTATTTTGATAAGTTCTTTCTCTTGGTCATTGGAGATATTTTCAGGTTTGGAAATTTTACCTGAATTCAGGGTGAAAATCTTCGCCAGACTCATTCTATTTTCTGTGATTGTACCAGTTTTATCAGTGCAAATCACTGTTGCGCTCCCCAAGGTTTCTACAGTCTTCATCTGCTTGACTATAATCCCCATTTTCATCAAACGCCAAGCTCCCAGTGCCATAAAAGTGGTAAAGGCGACTGGAATCTCCTCAGGCAAAATACTCATCGCCAACGTTAGCGCTTTGATCAAACTATCAGAAAAACTATACGATTGAAAATAGTTTATGCCCCAGACAATGAAGAAGACGACAACTCCTATAATCACCATTTTCTTTACAAAACTGTTGATTTGCAGCTCTAAGGGTGTCTTTTCTTCTTGGATCGTTTCTAGGCTTTTGCCTATCTTCCCGAGGTTAGTAGCATTTCCTATCGCCGTAATAGTAATGATAGCTAATCCACTGGCTACAGTTGTTCCTCTGTATACTTGATTTTCATCGGATGTACTGTCTTTATAAACAGATAATGATTCACCTGTTAGAATGGATTCGTCAACCGAAAAGTCATTGGATTGAACAATTTTTCCATCTGCAGCGATAGCAGTTCCTTCTTCTATCATCAGGCTATCACCGAGTACTAGCTCCTCGCTCTTAACCTCCTGAATTTCGCCATTGCGAATTACATTACAGACGGGTTGGGTAAGATCTTTCAACTTTTCCAGCGCATTTCTGCTTCTGGAATCCTGATACAAGGAAATACCCGCCACCAAGACAATCGCGAAAGCCATAAAAATCCCATCGTCCGTTTTTCCACTTATAAAATAAATGGAAGACGTCGCCAATAGCAGAATAACCATTGGTTCTTTGGCGATACTTTTTACCGCACCAAAAAAACCACTTTCTTTCTTGTAGGCTAACTGGTTATCCCCATAATTTTTCCTTGATTCAAGTACCTGCTTATCTGTTAACCCTTTAATATTGAAGTTATTCGGAGACATAAGAAATTATTTTGCAGAAGAAAAAAATCCAAAGGGATGACAGGGTTTTAATCCTTATGAAAATCTCTCAACTTTCCTATGATGGTATCAAGCAATGCCTTAAGCTTACCAACTGCACTGTTTACAGCTTGATCGTATGTGTTTGATGATGCTGAAACTGCAAGTGGCTGTCTTCCTTCCAGCCTTGCTTCAAGCAGGCACTTTTTATCATTTAGCGATTCTTTAGTTCCATTTTCATCGGAAAGATGTACTTCCAGTCTTGTAATATGTTCGCTGTATCTGCTTAATTCTTTCTTCAATAAAGCTTCCAACTCATTGCCATATTCAGCATGAACTGTTAAATTTTTACCCGTATTAATTTGAATTTTCATGATTTCTGTTTGTTTTTTTTGAATTTTCACTACCTGTAAAGAAGTACCAGATGATCTCAAACTTTGCTTTTGCAAGTAAGTGTTACTGGGTAAATGAAAGGATTATTCTATAGATCAGAAATGATTTTCTGTAGCTTTTTTCTCATTTCAGTGGCTATGCCAATCAGTTCCGTATTTTCAATTGACTGCATAGAGGCGATAGGATCAACAGCCGAGACCTCCACTTGACCTGCGATTTTTTCCTGAACAATCACATTACAAGGTAGCATGGCTCCAATTTTATCCTCGGCTAATAATGCTTTATATGCAAATGGAGCGTTGCAGGCGCCAAGAATTTTATAATTATAAAAATCAACGTCAAGCTTTTTCTTTAATGTAGCTTTTAAGTCAATTTCAGTAAGTACGCCAAAGCCTTCTGTTTTGAGTGCCTCAGTTACTTTTTGAATTGCACTATCAAAACTCCCGGTAATTGTTTTGCTGAAATAGTATTCCATAGTTAAAATATTTATTTAGTTAAAATGATATAGTAAATGATTATTTTTTCAATGCTTCAAAGCCCGAAACCACATCAAATAATTCTTCGTCAATGGAACTCTGTCGGAGATGATGGTACTTTTTGTTAAGATCCTCCAAGAGATCACTTATGTTTTTTTCGGCCCTTTGCATAGCCTCTAAACGACTGGCATTTTCACTTGCTAATGATTCTACACATGCTTTGTATAAGGAAGTAAATAAGTATCCATTAATCAAGGCAGCAAGGGTAGGTTTTGCAGCTCCCGCAATCTGCGGATGGAGCTTAGTAGGCCATTTAATCTCCTTTAAGGTTTCCATCCATTTTTCATCCAAAGGCAAAAACCGCTGCATTACAGGGGCATAGCCTGATCCAGGTTTGGGTTGATTATGAAAAATATAAAAGCTTGTTATTTCATGCTTCATTAGCCTTTCCTGACTCTGACTCAGGATCTCTGTGACCAAAGGAGTGACTGCGTTAATATCATTTGGAACAGGATATAATTTTGAGCTGCTAAATCCCTGATCTGACAAAAGTAACTGAACACGTTCGCCCACTACCCACAACTCTTTTTTACCTGATAAGGCATTTAGGGAATTAGACACAAAATCAGCCATCGAATCATTGAATTTAGCTACAAGACCTTGGTCTGAACCGAAGACTATGGCACAGATTACATGTTCTGAATTGGTATTTGCCGGTGTTCTTTCACTAATTCCCGAAATTTTCTCCGCCTTGAAATACGCAACGATTCCCAATGCGATGGTATGATAATAGTCCGCAAGGGACCTGACTGCAGTCTCGTATTGAACAATGTTTGACCCTGCCATTGCTTTCATGGCACTCACTACCGATTTCAGGTCTTTTGCCCCTACCGTTTTGCTCCGCAATTTTTCCAGCGTATCCATTACTACTTGGTTTGGTCGGTATCTACCTTGTCCTGAAATGGGACAAGTAGGCTTTCTGAGGCCTTCAAAATAGTCTTTCTATCCTCTTCAGTCAAATTTTCATTTTCAACCATTCGCTTAATTATTTCTTCTGGAAAATCTTTGATGTTTTTGAGTAGGGCTTCTTCTGCATCCTGAATTTTTTCAATGGGTATAGTATCTAAAAGACCTTCTTTTAAGGCAAGTAGAACTATGATTTGTTCCGAAGTAGTTAATTGCTTAAGCTCTTGTTGTTTGAGACATTCACGGATTCGTTTGCCATGGGCAATGGTTTTTCGAGTAGTTTCATCGAGTCTTGTGCCAAATCGGGCAAATGTTTCCAATTCTTCAAATTGCGCATACTCCAATTTTAACTTCGCAATAGATCGGTAAGCAGTTAATTGTGCTTTACCGCCTACACGAGAGACCGATCTACCGACATCCACTGCCGGTAAAATACCCAACTCAAAAAGCTTGGGAGAGAGATATATCTGTCCATCGGTAATGGAAATAAGATTTGTAGGAATGTAAGCAGAGATATTCTGCGCCTCTGTTTCTATAATAGGTAATGCGGTAAGTGAACCACCTTTCAATTCATCACTTAAGTGCGTGGATCTCTCCAATAATCTGGAATGAATGTAAAAAATATCCCCCGGAAATGCCTCACGTCCAGGCGGTCTTCTCAGTAATAAGGAGAGTTCACGATAGGCACGGGCATGGTGGGTAAGATCATCATAAACAATGAGTACATCACGACCTTGTTCCATAAAATACTCTGCAATACTAGTCGCAGCATAAGGAGCGATGTATGCTATCCCGGGCGAATCATTTCCCTCAGCCACCACCACCACGGTGTATTCCATGGCACCTTTCTCCTGAAGGTTATCAACTACTTTAGCAACCGCTGATGCACGCTGCCCAATAGCGCAATAAACACATACTACATTTTTATCGTGCTGATTCAGAATGGTATTAATAGCTATGGCAGTTTTGCCGGTTTGCCTATCCCCCACAATTAATTCACGCTGGCCTCGACCTATTGGAATCAACGCATCAATCACTTTTATTCCTGTCTGCAAGGGAACTTCTACGGCACTTCGATCCATGATGGCATGTGCCGGGCGCTCAATAGGCAAACGATCGCTATACACTAATGGGCCTTTGTCATCCATAGCTTGCCCCAAAGGATCAATCACTCTTCCTATTAGTGCATTACCTACCGGGATATCCATCACCCGACCGGTGCGCTCTACCTCATCTCCGGCTTTCAGCATCGAGTCTTTACCCAAAAGGATAACGCCTATTTCATCTTCGTCCAGATTATAGGCGATACCGAACAACCCATCCTTAAATTTTAGCAATTCCTCAAATCCTACACCTGGAAGCCCTGAAACTTTGGCAATTCCGGTTGACACACTCGTTACCTTGCCTACCTCACGGAGTTGGATAGAAAACGTAAAGCTTTCTATTGCCTTGGCTATATGGCTGAAGGTACTGCTCACGACAGGGTCTTTTTCAATTGCTGACATCTACTTTTTTCTTCGGCTTTGGCTTAGGTTCCTCTTTCATTTCCCCCGAAATATTCTGTTTCAGGGCACTGAGGTATTCTGAAAAACTCCACCCTATTTTATAGCCCTTAGCGGATAGTTCAATACCACTTATTATCCCAGGCAATGTTTTAAACTGCAATTTTGTTTTCGTGTCAAGAAGTTCATTCACGGCATCAGTTATTTCATTTTGTTGCTTTACAGGAAGATCAAAGGCGCTACTAACCGTTATAGCATCGGGGTGAGACTTGAATGCATCAATGAATTTTTGCTTTGCTTCATCATTTGATGACTTTAAATGTTTGATGAATGAGTTTGTCGATTGCTCATCTAAACTAAGTGAAGCAATAGACTCAAGCGCTTTTCTCGTGATCTCAAAAACATGTTTTTGGGTATTTTGAGCATGCTCCTTATTTTCATTCTCCTGTTCTTCTTTTGCCGCTTTCTCCATCTTTGAAATCAACTCTTTTGCTTCCGCTTTTGCCGCTTCGATCAATTGGTTTTTTTCTGAAGCTGCTTCGGCCACAACGGTATCCATCAATCCTTTTTTCTGCTGATCAAAATCTTCATTCTTCTTTTTGAACTCATCCTTTTCTTGTTGAGCTGTAGCTTTTTTATCTTCTGCATCCTTCAATTGATCAGTAATTTTTTTCTCCCGTTCATTGACAGCATCAAGAATTGGCTTGTACAAAAACCTCTTGAGCAACCAGACTAAAATCAGGAAATTAATCAGCTGTGCGATTACGGTGAACCAATTGATATCCATGAGGTATTAATTAGCTAGGACGTAATTCCAGAATGGATTGGCGAAAATTAGTATCATCGAAACTACGAAACAGTAGATCGCGGTGGATTCGATCATAGCCAACCCTACAAATAAGGTTCTGGTGATAGTAGGAGCTGCATCGGGCTGTTGCGCAATAGAATTTAAGGCTGAAGATACTGCACGCCCCTCACCTATTGCAGGCATCATAGTGCCAAATGTGGTAGTAAATCCTGCAGTGATGATAGATACGATTGCTATTAAAGTTATACTATCCATGGTATGATTTTATTGAGTGGTTAATGCTTTTGAGTTAGATTTTTCCTGCGAATTACGTACCGCCGCAGCGATGTATACAGTGGCCAGAATACTGAAAATATATGCTTGCACCGTTCCTGTGAGTAGGCCGAGCATATTCATGATGATCGGGAAAATAAAGGGGGAGATGCTCAGAAGGATCGCTACGATCATTCCTCCGCTCATAATGTTGCCAAACAATCTCACTGCTAAAGCCAGTGTTCGGGAAATTTCTCCAATAAGATTAAATGGAAGCATGATCCAAGTCGGCTGCAGAAATGACTTCAAATAACCCCATACACCACTCTTACTAATGCCATAAAATGGAACTGCTAGAAATACAGATAATGCTAAAGCAGTAGTGGTGGAAAGTGATCCGGTAGGCGGTCTATATCCTGGGAAAATGATACAGATATTGGAAACAAAGATGAATAAGAATAGCGTTCCGATGAAGTCAATATATTTCTCTGGTTTGCTTAATCCAACTTCCTCGATTTGCTTGTTGATACCTACCACTATAATTTCCAGAAAACATTGCCATCGGGAAATTTTAATATCTGATTTTAGCTTTCGGGTAACCAACCATGACGATACGATAAGTAATAGCATGATCCCCCAAGTAGTGACTAGGGTAAGATTGATAGTAATGATACCATACTGCCAGAAGATAGTTTGGTCAGGACTAAGCTCCATGTGATCCCTCCTTTTTCAGCTGAACTTGTTTGGCATCAAGGGCTTTGGTGAAATGAATTACCATAAATCTGGCTAAAATGAAACCCACTAGACAGAGTAAAAGGTTTTGCCAATTATTATCAGCAATCAGATAAAAACCAAGCATTGTAATACTGACCCTCAGGATAAAACTGATTAATAACCAAAGCGCCGGGAGCTTGGCTACTACTGCCTTCTTTACCGTAAACCAAAGCCCACCGAAGAATATAATCCCCAAGGCAATTCCTACCACAAAAGCTATAATCATTGATATCATTTCATCCATCGTTTTCCTCGTTATTTTTATGCACTTCTCTATCTTCCTTAAGTACCCAAGACCAGGCAATAATACTTCCTGCAATGATTCCTGTGGTCAAAAAGGTTAAGGTCCAGGAAAATGATTGCGGATAGCTTTTGTCCAACCATATTCCCAATGCAGCACCCAACAAAGCTGGAACTGCCACTGACCAGCCTATCATTCCCATCATTCCTAATCCAAACCAAACCCCGTTTTTTTCTCTCAGCGCTTTCAACTTCCGCAGTTCCTTTTTAGCGACTTCTTCGCTAAAAAATTTTTCATCCTTATTAGTTGCTGAAGGCTTCATTTTAATGATCTCTAAATTTGTCGAAGCTATAAATAAACCCTCTTTCAAGCTTGGCTATTACTGTTTTTGCTTCCCGTTCATTTTTATTCTGATTATTAAATTCATTTTTCACCAGTTCTCCCAGCTTACCTAGATCTGCGTCCCCAATAGCATTGCGCACAGAGACTAAAACCTCCGAACCTGCCTTTATCATCACACCTTCATCTACAGCAATATAATGCATGATATCAGTTTCATAAGTTAAAATGCCAGGCACCAAAGCTGCAACGCAATCCAGTCTTTGTGGTAATAGCCCATAGGAACCTTCGCTGGTTTCCATCACCACTTGCTTTACATCTTTGATGTCAGCAAACACTTTATATGGAAGAAGAATCTTGAGGTTCATACCTGATTTACCATTTCATTTTTAATTATTTAGTACTTTTTCTTCTCAAGGTACTTTCATCTTAGGCTTCTCTGATTGATTTTCTTTTGTAGTTATTTTCTTCACTTCATCTATAGTCCCGATCATATAAAAAGCGTTTTCAGGGTAGTCTTTAAATTCATCTGCAAGAATCCGCTCACATCCATCTAGAGTATCTTTCAGGCTGACTTGCTGCCCTTTGATACCACTGAATTGCTCAGTAGCAAAGAAGGGCTGAGTAAGGAAGCGCTCCAATTTCCTTGCACGATTCACCACATTGCGATCATCTACTGATAATTGCTCCATACCCAGCATGGAAATAATGTCTTTTAATTCTTCGTATTGCGCCAGTGTTCCACGTATCTGCTGTGCCAGTTTGTAATGCTTTTCTCCGATAATTCCCGGAGTACACATTTTTGAATTCGATTGAAGTAGGTCAATGGAGGGATATAAACCTTCGCTTGCTTTTTTTCTTGAAAGGGCTATGGATGCAGAAAGATGTGAGAAAGTATGAACAGCCGCAGGATCCGTCAAATCATCAGCAGGCACATACACTGCCTGTATGGAAGTGATAGCACCGGATTTTGTATAAGCAATGCGCTCTTCTAATTCTGATAGTTCCGTTCCCATAGTCGGCTGATATCCCAGACGTGAGGGCATTTGCCCCATCAATCCGGATACTTCCATTCCTGCTTGGATAAAACGAAAAATATTATCGATCAATAATAATACATCTCGCTGTTCATCGTCACGGAAATATTCAGCCATGGTAAGTGCAGCATGTCCAACTCGAAAACGAGCCCCAGGCGGTTCATTCATTTGCCCGAACAGCATGACCATATCCTTCAGCAGACCTGCATCTTTCATGGTGTTATATAACTCATTTCCTTCACGGCAACGCTCACCAATTCCGCAGAACATACTTACACCATGAGTATGTCCAACCATATTATGGATGATCTCCGTTAGCAAAACGGTTTTGCCCACTCCGGCACCTCCAAACAATCCTGCTTTCCCACCTTTTTCCAGGGGGATCAATACGTCAATTGCCTTAATACCTGTTTCAAAGATTTCAGATTTGACTGCTCTTTTTGATAAAGGCGGAGGAGATTGGTGAATATTGCGTCGCTCTCCCTTGGGAAGCGGTTCAAGTTGATCAATGGTATTCCCGAAAACATCGAACATGCGGCCAAGAATATTCTTCCCCACAGGAACAGTCAGTTGTTTTCCCTGGGATTCCACCTCCATCCCCCTAGCCAACCCCTGCGTCGGGTTCAATGCAATCGCACGGACATGGTGATCATCAAGCTGGGTATAGACCTCCATTTGTATTTGCTTGTCCTTGCCGGTAATCAATAAGTTATTGATAGTTGGTAAATGGTCTTGAAACCATATATCCACCACGCTTCCGCGTATGCTCGTTACTTTACCGACGTTTACATCTTTTCCCACTTCAAAAGGATTTTACCGATACCATTTTGATATTTAAAATCTGTTTGGAAAGTAATTGGGGTATATAGAAGGGCGGCTTTGAATGTTGCACCAGCCTATTTCCCAGTTCACTATTCCCCATTTAATACTGATTGAAACATTCCCCTCGGTCACAACAATTTTGGAGGGATGATAACGAATCAGAAATTCATGAATAGGTAAAGTTGATTTTTATCTTTGACTATCGTATTGTAGAATCAGCGCTCAGATTTGTATGTTTCCCACATTTTTTCGTTAGCCTTGATGGGATTCGTGCAGTTTACCGCGGATTCAACGATGAAGTTCCCAAGTCAAAAAGTTTGGACTTAAACTATATTATTGGAATAATAGCGTTTCTAGATGTAGCTATTTTTCACTATTTCCAAAGGTTAATCCCGTGTACTCAAACCTCTTTTCCTTTGAATTCTAATTGTTTGTAAATCAGGGGACTTATTAATTTTATTTACTCGCTCACGATCAATCAACTCCTCCAAACAGACCCTACTTTGATTTGAATTGTATTTTGAGGGATAAATACCTTCTATTTTTTTAAAAGTACAGGAAAAATGGGCGAGACTGCTGAAATGTAATCTGAATGCGATTTCACTCATATTTAGCTCATTATAGGAAATTAGCTCTTTAGCTTTCTCTATCTTGAATAAAAGTAAAGTGTGACTGATGGACACATTGGCTCTTTGTGAAAACACATTTGCTAAATATTTGTAATTAAGCTTTAGCTTTTTTTCTAAGTAGCTTGAAAATTTCGATTCTTTAATTTCTAAGTTAACATCCAAAAACTCTATTATTGATATCTTTATTCGCTCTGTAAGAACAGATTTTTTATCTTCCATTACTTCAAGTCCAGAGTTTTTCAGTTCTTTTTTTAAAAGTCTTTTTTTCTCCTGTGTTAATATTTCGTTCAGAGTTGCTTCCCCTAGAATTACACTCCGATAGGCAATTCCTAATTTATCTAGCTCCTCCTTCACCTTCAAGATGCAACGTAAGCTTACCATATTCTTAATGTATAATTTCATGATTCTATCAAGTTTAAAATGGATGTAAAATCTAATTTTATTAAGGAGAGGTGATCCTCAAAAGCAAACTGGTGATTCTTCCGCGAGATGATTTCTGATTTTAGCGATTTAGTATTTATGTTTCTTGTTAGTTCCAATGGAAATTCGGAATGTCTAAATTTTTCGGATTTAGTGGGAGAATTCACTTTTGAAAATTAATCTGAGGGAAGTTGGACTAACTCCTCTTTTTAAAGTATCTGTATGACATCGCTATAAAGCTGAAAATCGTCAGATTGATACTTGTTAAATCAACTATTCACTTATTTAATAAGTATTAAAATTAAAAATTTGTGGGAAAGAGTTTGATGACTAAGATCATGTAATTCGTTGAATTTTATCATCAAAATTGAAGTGAAAAGCGATAATCCTAGTGAGTGACCAGATTGTGCCAACTAATCGAATGTCCCTTTTGAAGAGTGAGTCAGGCTTTGTATATCATTTGATTTAGGGTCTTTCAGAAAGTTTTGTTGCGCATTAAGCGCCAAAAATTTCGCACAAAAAAGCCTCTCAAATTTTGAGAGGCTTTTTTGTGGAGCTGGTGAGATTCGAACTCACGTCCAGATAAGGAAACAACGTACCGTCTACATGCTTAGTCACCTGTTGGGTTTTCGATCGAAATATGCTGGGTGACACACCTAGTTTCGACTTAGCTACTAAATCTTAAGCCTGCATAATAGCATCACAAGCAGCATTCCGATCAAGTCGACACCTCAGATCCACCCGGATCAGACAACGGGCGGTGAGATGTGGCCGGGGAATTACTCTCGTAACTCAACCCTTGAAGCTTTCTTTCCTGTTAAGGTAAGATTAGGCAGCCATAGCGTAAGAATCTTCGCCATTTATGGTTCGTATGAATCTTTTAAGGCCGTACATACTCCAGCCTGCATGCGAGCCCGATTTTTACACTTACTGTCAATACCGGTCAGCCCCATTTGAGATAGGGTTACAAAAGTAAGCGTTTTTTGGTTCCATTGACCATCTCTGTGCTCAGTAAATATTTTCTCAAATCGTCGAATTTTCATTTCCCTGCCTGTCAGTTGCTTACTTGAAAATATCTGAGAATAGTATGCAAAGTCATCCCCGAATATCGAGATTTTTATATCTTGCAACGATGGAAAATTTCGTCGTTTCGGCAAGGAAATACAGACCCGCGGACTTCAAAAGTGTCGTAGGACAGAAGCATATCACCACAACGCTACAGAATGCGATCAAAAACAAGCACTTAGCTCAGGCTTTCTTGTTTTGTGGTCCACGAGGAGTAGGCAAAACAACTTGCGCCAGAATTCTGGCCAAGACAATCAACTGTGAAAATCTGCAAGCAGACTTTGAAGCCTGTGGAAAATGTGACTCTTGTGTTTCTTTCCATAACAACAGCTCCTTTAATATTTATGAGCTTGATGCAGCGTCCAATAATTCCGTGGAGGATATTCGGAACCTCGTGGATCAAGTTAGATATGCCCCTCAAAAAGGGGATTATAAAGTCTATATTATAGATGAGGTGCACATGCTCTCTACGAACGCATTCAATGCATTTTTAAAGACTCTTGAAGAGCCGCCTAAGTATGCCATATTTATTTTGGCAACTACGGAAAAGCACAAAATCCTCCCCACTATCCTCTCCAGATGTCAGATTTTTGACTTCAATCGAATTCAGGTTAAGGATATCGCAAATCATTTGGAGGAAATAGCTCAGAAAGAGCAGGTAAATTATGAGGAAGAAGCGCTTCGACTCATCGCCAACAAAGCAGATGGAGCTCTTCGTGATGCGCTTTCCATTTTTGATTTGATCGTGACCTATTCGGCAGGTAAGAAAGTAACCTATCAGGAGACGATCGATAACCTACATATTTTAGATTATGACTACTATTTTAAATTGGTTGAAGGATTTTTGGCAGAGGATTTATCTAAAGTATTATTGCTTTTTGACGAAATCCTGAAGAAAGGATTCGATGGACATAATTTTATTGTAGGACTTTGTGAGCATTTCAGAGATCTTTTGGTCTCAAAAGATCCTGCGACTGTCGAGTTGATCGAAGTTTCTGATAGCACCAAAGAAAAGTACTTAGAGCAATCTCAATTTGCTTCGGTTTCATTTTTACTATCCGCTTTGAATATCGCCAATCAGTGCGATATCCATTACAAAACGAGCAAAAACCAGCGGCTTCACGTAGAATTGGCCTTGATGAAAATCGCCAAACTTCCACAGGCTTTTCGTCTGGCAATGGTGGCGTTAGATGAAACAAAAAAAAAAGCCTGAGTGAGGGACTAGATGAAGCTCCTATTTCAAAAATACTAGACCAGATAGATTCGCAAGCGGACGATTTAGTGACTTCTCCCCAGAAGATTACGCCACTTCCTAAGACGATCGCTATTCCCAAAAGTCTAAGCCAGACACAAAAATTGGTGGATGATAAGGCGAAAGTCAAAAACCAAGCGGAAGAAAATCCAATTCACCATCAGGCTTTCCATCCAGCTGAAGAAGTCGTTTTGCTAACCCAAGAAGTGCTGGATTTAGCGATGCCACGAATAAGAGCTTCTTTCCAAGATGCTGGGAAAAGTATGGAGCTAGCTATTTTGGGACAGGAAATCAAAATCGTGGATGGCCAACTTGTCCTAGAAGTGATGGGTCAGCTACAAGAGGATCTTGCTGATAAGATGAAATCAGAATTGATTCGGATGCTCCGTGAAATCACTAAATCCACAAAGGTCACGATCAAGCTGGAGGTTAAAGAAGAGCTGCAATCAAACGTGAATAGACTCTATACGAGTACGGATAAACTGAACCACTTAAAGACTATCCACCCGGCATTATCCGAGTTTCAAAAAAGATTTGGCTTAGAAACGGATTTTTAAAAATCTAAGGAGATACCAAAATTAATCAGATTTTGAAGCTGAATGGCCTGTCTGGAGCTCCCATCATCTTGCTTGATAAATACCTCCTCATCGTAAATAATTACGGTTTCTATCCGTGTAGAAATGTATTTATTAACTTTCATACGAATGATAGAGTTGAAGTTTACCACCATATTCCCGAATCGTTCATAGTTGGAGAATAGGTTAATGTCTGATTTCCAGGTTACATTTTCCATCAGTCTTATGTCATTCACCGAAGCTGCGATCGAGACTCCTGCTTCGGCTCGCACATTTTCTCCTGGCTCCACACCAAAGGCCCCCGCTCTACTTAAAGAGTCATCCATAACGATTGTAAATCTACCGGTGAACGGCGATAAGATGATTGAGATTCTACTTTTGTCTTGATAGGTTTTTCGATAATTCAAACCTGTGGAAGACTGCACATAGCCAGGGGAAAGCAGATCGGATATTTTAGTACGTGTTTCCAGATCGCTACCTGCGGATCTAGAATATTTGTAACCTGCGAGTAATTGCGTTCGAGCGTCTAGCTGGGTCGATAAATAAAAGAACTCACTCAACTCTCGACCATAATTACTCACAAATTGAAAATTGTCATTGGTTTTCCGAGTTTGAAATTTCCGGCCTCCCTGTCGGTTAAATCCTAAATTCACATTTAACTGGGTGTCCCAAACCTTCTTTTCTTTTTTGTAATTGGCGAAAAGCGAAAGTCCAGAGTTCAATGCAAACGTACTCGCTCCACCAGCTGCCCAGTTGGAAAGAGTCACTTGCTGAATATTCAGATTATAATTTCCCCCAGTTTTCCAAAATATCTCCTTTACCGGTTCATCCCGAATTAAGGAATCTCCAAGCATCAGCAAAGTGTCCCCATTGATCAGAACAGTATCAGGAATCGTAAATCTATCCTGAGCCTGAATGTGTTGGCAAAGGAAAATAACTAAAAACCCGAAAATCAGAAAATGTTTTGACATCTAAAAGTTGGATTGTGGGGTATCAGGGTCTATAGATAACTAATTTCTGCCCGATGGAGATGATGTTTTGACTTCCGATTCCATTCCAAGATTTTAATTCATCGACCGAAACTCCATATTTTTTGCTTATGGCGAATAGCGTTTCTCCACTAGATACCGTATGGGTGACTTTACTTAATGCGGCGCTACGCTGCGTAGGTTCAGGTGTAGATTTTACTTGATTTTCAGTCACAGGACTGCTTTCAGCGACTACTGTTCGCAGGGGAGTAGGAGCAGGTACGCTCACGATTTCAATTTCTTCACCACGCTTTCTCGGGTCTTGTAGGTTTAAGACCATTCCCGCTTTTAGCTCACTATCTTTTCGAATTCGATTTTTTGATTTCAAAGAAGAAAGCTTGATTCCATACTTCTGTGAAATCTTCCAAAGTGTCTCGCCTTGCTGAACAATATGTGTTTCAACTTCTGCCTTACTTTTCTTTTTCTCAGTATAATAATACTTGCCTGCCTCGACGCGATCCTCTTCATCCAAATCATTGAGCTTTCGGAATTTCTTCTCTTTCAAGCCTATTTTTTCTGAAAAATTGGTAGGACTAGTCGAGCTAGCCGCTTGGACTCCGTCAAGATTGTTTACTGTGATCTGATCAGGTTCAGATGATTTTGTTGTGTTTCCAGCCACTCTTGGATAGGAGTTGGCCTGTTTGTAGCTAGGACTGGATTTGCTGGAGGATGGTCTGTTCTGGATAGTTTTCTTTGGAGCTGACTCTTTGATTACAGCCTGTTCCACCTTAGGTAAGCTACTATCTTTGACGAAGACCAATGAGTAGGCTCTGTCCCCTGGCACTTTACCATTTTTTGCCCAAGTGTTATATTCTTTCAGATGGGATTCGCTCACCCCGTATTTTTTTGCTAGTGACGATAGGGTAGTGGGTCCTTGCACTTTTACTTCCACAAGCTGCTGCGAAGTATTGCTTACCAAAACTCCAATTTGGTTTTCGAAAGCGATTTTGTGGGCGAGAAATTTTTTAAAATACCAGTGGCTATTTCGATCGATGTCTACAACTCTTTTTCCATTGTATTGTGTGCCAAAATATGCCTTAGCACCACCCAAACCCATTTGATAAGAGACCAATGCGCACATCCAATTGTCAAATGTCTTGTTGTGTTTCTGTAGATAAAGAGCAGCTCCTTTGGTTGAGGACACGATGTTTTGTCGTTCGTCCACTTGATTGTCCACCCGGAGAAATACTTCCTCAGCAGTTCCCTGTTTGAATTGCCAAAAACCGACAGCATTGGATGTGGACACGGCATCAGAGATTAATCCACTTTCTTGGATTGCCAAATACTTCAGATCTAATGGAACTCCCGCTTCGCGTAATTCTCGCTCGATCAGCGGCAAGTATAGATTGACACGATCTTGCTTGATTTTGAAGTAGCTTGGATTCCGGTATTGTGCATCGACATCAAGCTGGATTTCTCGTCTTGCCTGTGGATTGATCCGAACGATCAAATCCGCAAATTCTATTTCTGCAGGTACCTGAGGAATCTGAGCGAAAGTGCTTGTGAAATTCAGAAATAAGAAAGTGAAAACTAGAAAAGAAATTTTGTATGCTCTCATTTGAAAAAGGCGTTAATCTTTAGGATCTGCCATATTTTAGCAAAAATGATTCCTTTTTTACTTCAACTGGATTTTTCTCGCCATCATTACCCCATCTCGAATAGGAAGTAAGACATTTTCTACTCGCGGATCAGCCTGAACGTAAGCATTAAAGTCTAGAATAGCTTGGGTATCCTTATCAATTTTTTGATCTTCCTTAACCAAAATTTTCCCTGACCAAAGTACATTATCAGCTAGAATAATTCCTCCGTTTGGCACTTTATCAATGATTAAATCGTAGTAGCGTTGATAGTTAATCTTATCTGCATCGATAAAAACCAGATCAAATGGACCGTCGATCTGTGGGATTAATTCCAAGGCATTTCCTAAGCGATATTCTATTTGATCTGATAACCCACTTTCATCAAAAAAGCCTCGGACCATGGTTTCGAGCTCATCATTGATATCTAGAGTGATTAGTTTTCCATTTTTAGCTAAACCGCGAGCCATACAAATCCCAGAATATCCGGTGTAGGTCCCGATCTCCAAAATAGTTTTTGGTTGGAGCATTTTCACAAAGAGCTCGAGCATTTTCCCTTGGAGATGACCTGAGATCATTCTTGGCATTAGCACTTTTGCCCGAGTTTCTCTGGTGATCTTTAGTAAAAGTTGATCTTCGCTTGAGGTATGATCTTCGCAATAGGCGAGTAGGGCTTCATCGATAAACTCCATTTTAATTTGGCTTGTAGGTCAATAAACTCAATTGGTCCAAGTCGAAAATTTCTTGTGCAATTTCTTGTAATTCTTCCGCGGTAGTTGACCTGATATGGTTGAAAATTGATTCCAACGGATCCACTTTATCATGATCCAGCAGGCTTTTGCCATAGACGAGCATCAGTCCACCATAATTTTCCTCTGCCATAGCCATTTGACCAATCGCCTGTTCTTTGGCCATGTGTAGCTGAACTTTTCCAAGTTTTAGGGACTGCAGCTTTTTCATTTCATTAATCACTAGTCCCTTGGCTTTTTTAAGGGTTTTTTCTTCTGTACCGAAGTAAACTCCAAAAAAACCAGTATCTGAAAAAGGTTGATAGGTGGATTCAATACTATAAACAAGTCCATGCTTTTCCCTCAACATGAGGTTCAGTCGACTATTCATACTTGGTCCTCCCAAAATATTATTAAGAAGGAAGAGCTTGTATCGATTGGGATTATGAAGCGAAAATGCCGGCCGTCCTATTGCACAAAGGGATTGGGTCACATCCCTTACTGTTGTTTTTTCCTTTGGAGTATAGCTAGAAAAGCTGCTGCGAATATAAAGACTTCGTTTTGGTAAAATGGCAGACAAGGAAGGCTCGATTTGTTTAAGGGCATTCTTGAAGGAGATGTTTCCTACGACTGAAAAAATAATTTGGGAAGTGTCCAGCCTAGTTGCAATAAAATCAAAAAAATCTTGCTGACTAAAGTTTCCGACTGTGTCCTCAGTTCCTAAGATATTTCTTCCTAAGGCGTGATTTTCAAAGACGAGTTCGTCCAATTCGTCCTGAATAGAATCATCCGGAGAATCTCTGTACATAGCCATTTCTTCCAGAATAACCTGTCGCTCATTTTCAATTTGTTTCTCGGGGAAGGTGCTATTGAAGGTAATGTCATAAAGTAGCTCCGCTGCTTTTGGATAATGCTCCTTCAAAGTAGAAGCATAAAAACAAATCTTTTCTTTGGTCGTATAGGCGTTTAGCTCACCGCCAAGTGATTCCAGACGATTAAGTATATGGAACGTCTTTCGCTTTTTAGTGCCTTTGAACGCCATATGCTCCCAAAAATGGGCTAATCCCTCCTGTTCTTTGGTTTCATCCCTACTACCAATGTTGAGAATAAATCCACAATGCACCAAGCGTGTGTGCGTGACTTCTTGGTGAACAATTCTGATTCCGTTGGCTAATTCCTTAATACTTAAATTCATGCTTATGCTACCTCTTTCGGCAAAGCACAAGTTAAAGCAACAAGTTGGTTTTAGGATTGTTTTTCCTGCCATTTGCTTCAGATTTTTGTAAATTCCTGCCAGAAAAATTACATCTCAACATGAAGTATACTCCATTACCTAAAGAACTGTACCAGCAAAATCGGAAAAAGTTGATCGAAAAACTGAAACCGGGAAGCGTGGCTATTTTAAATTCCAATGATGTCATGCCTACCAACGCAGATGGCACGATGCGGTTTAGGCAAAATAATGACTTGCTATACCTCTCTGGAATTGACCAAGAAGAGACCATCTTATTGCTTGCTCCTGATTGTCCAATTCTTGCGATGCGCGAAGTTCTTTTCCTAAGAGAGACAAATGAGCACATTGCCGTGTGGGAAGGGCATAAATACACCAAGGAAGAAGCAGAGGCAGCATCTGGGATTATGAATATTAAGTGGTTGGCGGATTTTGAGCTAGTGTTTAATTCAGTCATGGCACTATCCAAGAATATTTACCTCAATACCAATGAGCATTTACGTGCAGGTGTCCATGTGGAAACACGAGATGCCCGATTCATTAAAACTTGTAAGGAAAGGTATCCACTTCATGAGTATGAGCGAATTGCTCCGATAATGCATGAGCTTAGGGGAATAAAAGAAAAGGAGGAAATCGATCAACTTCAGATTGCTTGTGATATCACAGAGAAGGGGTTTAGAAGGATTTTACCGTTTGTAAAACCCGGTGTCACCGAGTACGAAATCGAAGCAGAATTCCTGCACGAGTTTGTACGAAATCGAAGTAAGGGCTTTTCATATGAGCCGATTATCGCTTCGGGCGCTTCCGCATGTGTGCTTCATTACATAGAAAATAGTAAAGCTTGTCTCGACGGTGAGCTTTTGCTGATGGATGTGGGTGCTGAGTACGGAAATTACAATGCGGATATGACACGAACGATCCCTGTTAATGGCAAGTTTAGCCCAAGGCAGCGCGCAGTCTATGATGCTGTGCTACGCGTGAAAGATCAAGCCTCTGCCATGCTGACTCCGGGAGTAATTATCCAAGACTATCATAAAGAAGTAGGGTTGATCATGCAAAGTGAGTTGGTTGGCTTAGGACTAATCGATCAGACGGATATCAAAAATCAAGCTCCTGATTGGCCTGCATACAAGAAGTATTTCATGCATGGCACTTCCCATCATTTAGGACTCGATGTACATGATGTAGGGACGATGCATTTCTCAATTCAAGCAGGAATGGTGTTTACCGTGGAGCCAGGGATTTACATCCCAGCCGAAGGATTTGGAGTACGGTTGGAAAACGATATTGTAATTCAGGAAAATGGGTATTTTGACTTGATGGGAAATATCCCAGTTGAGGCGGAGGAGATTGAGGAGTTGATGAATAGTTGATTTTCCATTTGCGTTAATCACAAAAAAGCCCTTTCAAAATCAATTGAAAGGGCTTTTATAGTACTAAGCAAATTCAGATTATCCGATGGATACTCTTCTGAAAGCAGATACAGTCATTCCTTTGCTTACGCTGTCAAGGTATTGAGCGATTGTTTTGCTGTTGTCTTTTACGAAAGACTGGCTCAACAAGGTGTTCTCTTTGTAGAATTTAGCCAATTTACCCATCGCAATTTTTTCAAGCATATCTTCAGGTTTGCCTTCAGCTCTTGCTTGCTCTTTTCCTACTTCGATCTCACGCTCGACCATAGAAGCATCTACGCCGTCTTTATCAAGAGCTACTGGGTTCATCGCTGCGATTTGCATTGCTACGTCTTTTCCAGCTTCCTCTACATCCGCTCCAGAAGTATTAGTAAGACCTACTAAAACGCCTAGCTTACCATTGGAGTGAATATAGGCAACAACAGTTTCCGCTTCAACGATTTCAAAATGAGAAATTTCAAGCTTCTCACCGATTTTACCAGTCATTTCAATAATCTTAGCAGCTACTAGCTGATCTTCAAAAGGAAGGGCTAGAATAGACTCTATGGATGTCGCTGAGTTTTCGACTGCGATATCCATTAAAGAATTTGCAAAAGTCACGAAGCCTTCATTTTTAGCAACGAAATCTGTTTCGCAAGTCAATGTAAGTAGATAACCCTTAGTGCCATCGTTAGTTATTCTGGTCGCAGCTAGGCCTTCTTTGGTCTCTCTATCTGCTCTAGAAGCAGATACTTTTTGACCTTTCTTGCGAAGGATGTCAACCGCTTTTTCGAAATCGCCTTCAGCTTCAGTCAAAGCTTTCTTGCAATCCATCATACCGGCACCGGTCATTTGTCTTAGTTTGTTTACTTCTTGTGCAGTGATTGCCATTGTAGTATCAGTTTAATTAAACGATAAAATTATTGTTAGGAGAAGTCAGATGACTTCAGCGAATCGATTTAAACAAAAAATTGAACATCGGCCTAAACCTGATGTTCAATTTTTTTATCAATTCAATTGAGGTTTAGTCTTTTGTTACTGCGTCTACAGCCTTCTTTGCTTCTTCCTCTTCGGTGAGTTTCGCATCTTCTTTATCTCTCTTTCGCTCGGAAAGACCTTCTTCGATTGCTTCTCCAAAAGCTTTCACTAACAAAGAAACTGACTTAAACGCATCATCATTAGCTGGGATAGGGAAGTCCACCTCATTTGGGTTGGAGTTAGTATCCACTAATGCAAAAACTGGGATACCAAGTTTCTGTGCTTCAGCAATTGCGATATGTTCTCTTTTGATGTCCACTATGAAAAGTGCAGCTGGAAGTCGGCTTAGGTCGGCAATACCGCCCAATACTGTTTCCATTTTTTCCTTTTGACGGGAAACCATCAATCGTTCTTTTTTCGCAAGGTTCTTGTAGGCTTCCTCACCCATCAACCGGTCAAGTGAAGACATTTTCTTCAGTGACTTACGGATGGTGGCAAAGTTAGTCATCATTCCACCTAACCATCTTTCTGTTACGAAAGGCATGTTAAGTCTTTTTGCTTCTGCGGCTACAAGATCTTTAGCTTGCTTTTTAGTGGCGACGAACATCACCTTTTTGCCGGAGCGTACGATTTGCTTGATTGCGTTAGATGCTTCGTCGAGGCAAGCAAGCGTTTTGTTAAGATCGATAATGTGGATACCATTTTTCTCCATGAAAATGTATGGAGACATTCTTGGATCCCACTTTCTCGTCAAGTGTCCAAAGTGGACACCAGCATCTAGTAAGTCTTTGTATTCTATTTTGGCCATGAATAAATATTTTTTCTGATATATAAGAGTAGAATCCCGAATTAACGCTTAGAGAACTGGAACTTTCTTCTTGCTTTTCTACGTCCTGGCTTCTTACGTTCTACCATTCTTGGATCACGAGTAAGAAATCCTTCTTTCTTCAAAGGACCTCTATGTTCAATGTCAAACTCGCATAGTGCTCTAGAGATAGCCATACGGGAAGCTTCTGCTTGACCTGTACTTCCTCCTCCATCTACATTAATTTTGATGTCATAGTTGCCATCCACTCCTACTAATGCAAGAGGCTGCTTTACTACGATCTGGTGCAAATCAAATGGGAAGTAAACTTCCAATGATCTATTGTTAACGGTAATTACACCATTGCCAGGAGTCATATAGATTCTGGCTACAGATGTTTTTCTTCTACCGATTTTGTTAATGATTTCCATTAAATAGACGATTAAAGCGTGATAGATTTAGGCTGCTGTGCGATATGTGGATGCTCAGATCCTTCATAGACGTACAAATTGCCGTATAATTTTCTTCCCAATCTGTTTTTAGGCAACATGCCTCTTACAGCTTTCTCGATCAAAATCGTTGAAGATTTCTCTTTCAATAATTTTGGTGTTGAGATTCGCTGTCCACCTGGGTAACCTGTGTGTCTCACATAAATTTTGGAGTTCCACTTGTCACCAGTTAACCTGATTTTGTCTGAGTTGATTACGATGACATTGTCACCACAATCTACGTGTGGGGTAAAGCTTGGCTTTGTTTTCCCCCTTAAAATTTTCGCTACCTCACTAGCAAATCTACCTAAAACTGCAGCTTGGGCATCCACAATAACCCATTGCTTGTCTACGGTTGCGGTATTTGCTGATACGGTTTTATAGCTTAAAGTATCCACTGTGTAACTGTTTAATATTTAGCTTGTTAAATTTATTTCACCCTCAAAAAGGGACACAAAGATAGAAGTATTTTATTTTCGATCCAAAATATTTCCAATACTAAGCCCTAATTTTCACTGGCTTAGACCCAAAATGCGCTTCAATGTCTCCATTCCTACTTATTTTATTTTAATTCTTGTGATTAACTCGTTTTTTCGAGCTGATTCACCAGAACTTGGAAATCTTTCGGGTAGGGTGCGACAACATTAATTCCCGTACCATCTACTCCTAGAAAACCTATCGAATAAGCATGCAAGGAAACTCTCGGCATGATTGGTTGCTCTTCGGTGTCTTTCTTAAGATTAAAGCGGCGCTTGAGTGAAGAAAGGTACAATGGGTTGCCTCCATATAAAGTGTCTCCGCATATCGGAGACTTAAGGTAAGTCAAGTGAACACGAATCTGATGCAGTCGCCCTGTGATTGGCTTACACTCGACTAGTGTATGTGCATAATAGGTCTTCAATGTATTGAACACCGTCTGCGCTGGCTTTCCCTCTTTGCTGACTTTGGCTATTCCCTTGTTGTTAGCAAGTAGGTTGCGGTTTACAAGTTCATCCTTGAATTCCTTGATCCCTTCGACTACTGCATGATAGACTTTGTCCACCTTTCTGCTTTCAAACTGCATCGCCAAATGCCTGTAGGCGACTGGATTCTTGGCAATCACCAGACATCCTGAGGTTTCCTTATCCAATCGATGGCACAGTTGAGAATCGGTAGTGTGTGCCTTGGCTAAGTCCAAGATATTCTGCGCCTCATGCCTGTCGTCTAAGCTTGACAGGTAAGGCGGCTTGTTGATCACCAGGTAATCCTCATTTTCAAACAAAATAAGTTTTTCAAAATCTACTTTCTTCATGGATTCTCCTGCCTCTTTTAAAGAGGGTGCAAATGTAGGGAAATCAAAGCGCAAAAAAAATCCTTCTGTAGGGAAGGATTTTTTACTTTTTGAAGAGAATGCTATTTTATTGTCTTTGTTTGATTATAGTAAATCCCCTTCCTGTCTTCGCTGTCTCACCATTCCATTTTAATTCTCCGTTGTGATAGACTTTACGAACTATAATACTTGCTCCATTATCAGATATTTCTGCTTGAATCGTGTCCGCTTCCATCTCATTCCATTGGATTACTGTTTTTTTGGAATTTAAGACAAGTGCCATTATATAATCTCTGTCAAACTCTGGTGGATCTATCCGAAAGTTTCTTCGCATATCTAAGTGACTTTCATAGAATTCTTCCATCTTTCCGTTTCGCTCGTAGAAGATTTTAATATCCTTTGGGTCAAAAGCTCCTTCTTGATTAGGATCTAGAAGGTTATTCCCTTGCTCGTCCACTACTGTGATGAATGCCATCATATCTACTGTGGCAAATTGAGGTTGTCCTTCTTGAGAACAAGAGCTGATGAACAGCATGAGAAATATTGAAATTACAATACTTTGATTTTTCATAATTGCAAAAAGTTTGTTTCACTAAAACTAAGAAAATGATGCTAAAAAAAAACTATTCGTTTTTATTTAACACTTTTTTTACCGCTTTTTAAGAACAATGCTAAACCGTTGTTAATTAAGGCAATCGGCAGCTTTTTTCAGCTGCCTAGTTAAGGATTTTGGCCTTTTGTTCGGAGAGTTCTTTTTTCACCAAGGGCAGCGAAAAACTAAAAATTGATCCCTTTCCCAAAGTAGAGGTTACGGAAATTTTGCTTTTATGACCTTCTAGAATATGCTTCACTATAGCTAAACCTAAGCCAGTACCGCCTTTTTCCTTGGACCTGCTTTTCTCCACCCGATAGAATCGCTCAAAGATCCGCTTGATATCTTCGACAGGAATCCCTTGACCATCGTCTTTGATGTCTAGTTGAATACTGTTTTTATGCAATTTGAGCGTCACATGAACTTCGCCTTTTTCATCGTTGTACTTGACTGCATTGACGATCAGGTTTTGGCAGACGCGATATATTTTAGGCCGATCTCCTTTAGTCAAATAACTTATACCTTCTTCATAATGAAATTGAATCTTCATGTCCCGCTTCGAGGCCTTGTGCTCAAGCTGATCGATGACCTCTAGCAAGAGGTCTTTTAAATCAAATTCGGTAAAGTTGAATTTGATCACCCCACTTTCCATTTGGTTCAGTGTAAGCAGATCCTGCACCAGCACATCCAGAGAATCCAGACTTTTTGCTGCGCGCTTCAGAAATTTCATCCGAACGGCCTTGTCATCTATTGCCCCGTCTAGTAGAGTGTGTATATATCCTTGAGTAGCAAAAATTGGGGTTTTCAACTCATGAGAAATATCTGCAATGAACTCTCGGCGAAATTCCTCATTCTTTTGCAGGGTTTCGATCTCTTTTTGTCGCGCAATCGCATAGGAGTTGATGACCTTATTGATTTTCCGAAGCGGAGACATTGAGGTTTTCTTTCCTTTTTCACTGATCTCAGAAAGGTCTTTCCGCTGAATCTTCTCCAATAGCGTATAAATATTTCCAATTTCCTTGAACACCAGGAAATCAAGCGTAAAGGCCATCAAGATATAGGCAGATGAAAAGGAAACCCCCCATGCCACCAAGAGAATAATAAAAGTGGACTCCTCTATTAGCGATAAAAAAGCCACAACCAAAATGGAAGTGGCTAGTGCTAATACTAAAGATATTCCCTTGGAACTTGAAAGCATTTTATCCTAATTCGAATTTGTATCCTACGCCTTTGACGGTGGTAATATAGTCATCTCCGATCTTTTCTCGCACTTTTCGAATGTGAACATCTACTGTTCGAGCTAGGACAAATACATCTGCACCCCAAATATTTTGAAGAAGTTCGTCTCTACTGAACACTATGTTTGGATTTTTTGCCAAAAAGTAAAGTAATTCAAATTCTTTCTTTGGAAGCGTAATCGTCTTTCCAGATTGATCCACGGTATAGCTGCCCCTGTCAATCACTAAATCTTTTATTTTGATCTGAACCTGCTCTTGCTCTTTTTTAGATTCCCTTCGGAAAAGCGCTGAAATTCTACTCATCAAGGCTCTTGGCTTAATCGGCTTGGTGATGTAATCATCTGCCCCCACATCAAAAGCTGCTACTTCTGAATACTCCTCCATTCGAGCGGTGAGGAAAATAATAAAAGTATTCTTCAGATCTGGCATCTGCCGAATTTGCAGACAAGTCTCCACACCATCTTGATTAGGCATCATGATGTCCAGTAGAATCACATCAGGGAGAAATTTAGCAGCGACTTTTACAGCCTTGACTCCATCCTCAGCGGTGGCCACTTCATAACCTTCTTTTTGGAGATTATATTTTAAAATTTCAACAATATCTGGCTCATCATCTACGACTAGAACTTTGATCTTTTGATTATCACTCATCCCGAATAATTAATGTTACCCTTAAAATTAATGAATATTTAGCCATAGCAACCAAATAAAAATTTGTTGAAGGTGACTTTTAAGATAAAAAATCCTTTTATAATCTTGGTGTTACGAACAGGTTAAGGTAGGGTTACCTAATTGTTTCGCAAACCCTTGGTGGAAACTAAGTCTAAGTTTAGGGAGCCTAGGAAAAGATTCGCCTTGATTTTAACCGGTATTTTATTCTGGTCTTTAGTGACCCATACTTTAATGGGATAGTTGCCACGGAAGAGCTTGTTAGCAGGAATTTCAGGGGAGAAAATGTAAGTTTCTTTTACCCCGATTTTGGTTTCGAGCTTCTCTGTGCCTTCGTAGATTAATTTTATGTTATATAATTCCTTATCGAAGAATCCTTTGATCATCACTATTTCTCCAGGCTTCAATTTAGTGAGGTTGAGAGATCTCAAATAGTAAAATCCACTTACTAAATCCTGAACTTCAGTAAGCAAACTATATTCTCGAGCCTCTTTTAGATTCTTGTTCTCACGATCATATAGCTCCAATCGGGCCTTTTTATTTTTTTGGTCAAAATAAACCAACTCATGTTTCCGATATTTTCCTTCCTCGATATGCCTGTAGGATTGATAGGGTAGAAGAGTTTCTGAATTCAGGTAAGTGCCCCAATTGTCATTTACTTTTCCAAAGAGAGTCGCCGCACCTTTGGTTTTTCCATAGACATCTATTTTATAATGCGGGACCTCATCCTGGGGATGCGCTCGTCTGGATATTTGAAGCTTTGCGTCAGCAAGATCAAGCCAGCCATAAGATACTTCAAAGTTCAATTCCTCTCCATATGTAAACGCGGTATTCTTGAGAGATTCTTGTCCCAATAGTGGTAGAGCAATTAATAGTAAAGCGAAAAAAAGGGAATAGCGGATTTGATTCATATATTTCTTTGACAATACCTGACGAATTTTTAGTTTCTCACCAAGTATTACGAAAAATGATGCCAGAAGGCGATTAAAATTACGAATTTGGTCCTCCAAAACAATAGAGTATACTTCTTTGGTTTGCATTTGGTGTTTACCTAAATTCACTTAACTAGTCATTCTTTAAACGAAAACTCATGAGTAATAACGCAGAAAAATTAAAAGCACTTCAATTAACAATCGATAAGCTAGAAAAAACTTATGGAAAAGGTGCAGTAATGAAGTTGAGCGATAATAAAGTACAGGACATTCCGGCTATTTCTACCGGATCGATAGGCTTAGACATCGCATTGGGTATAGGAGGAATTCCTCGAGGTCGAGTGATCGAAATTTACGGTCCAGAATCCTCAGGTAAAACTACCCTCACCCTACATTGTATTGCTGAGGCTCAAAAAGCTGGGGGAATGGCGGCATTTATCGATGCGGAACATGCATTTGATAAGGCCTATGCCGAAAAGCTAGGCATTGACACGGAAAATCTCCTAATCTCTCAGCCTGATAATGGAGAGCAGGCACTTGAAATTGCTGAGCATTTGATCAGGTCTGGTGCAATCGACATTATCGTGATTGACTCGGTAGCGGCATTGGTGCCCAAAGCCGAACTGGAAGGTGATATGGGGGATAGCAAGATGGGACTTCAGGCACGATTGATGTCTCAAGCGCTTCGAAAACTTACAGGTGCTATCAACAAGACAGGTTGCTCTGTTATTTTCATCAATCAGCTCAGAGAGAAGATTGGGGTCATGTTTGGAAACCCTGAGACTACGACTGGTGGTAACGCATTGAAATTCTATGCTTCGGTAAGATTGGATATTCGAAGAATCGGTCAGATCAAAGAGAGCGCGGATAATATCTTAGGTAACCGGACCAAAGTGAAGGTGGTGAAAAATAAGGTTGCTCCTCCTTTCAAAGTGGTTGAATTTGACATTATGTACGGTCAGGGGATTTCTAAAGTAGGAGAGATTATTGACCTTGGTGTAGAGCTGGAGATTATCAAAAAAGCAGGTTCATGGTTTTCTTACAACGGTGAAAAACTGGGTCAGGGAAGAGAAGCTTGCAAGAACTTGCTGTTGGATAATCCGGAATTGATGGACGAACTGGAGAAAAAGATTAAAGTTGCATCAGGACTTAGTGCTATTGGAGCTAAGCCAATACAAGAAGAGATGGAATAAGTGAAAAAGTAATAAACGTAAAAAGGGGCTTCGAAGCCCCTTTTTTTATGTCGTTCGGATTGCTTCGACAGGGTCCATTCGTGCGGCTAAAGTGGCAGGAACGATTCCAGAGACCACTCCGATGATCGAGGATACACCTAGACCGAGAAGAATATTTCCGAAAGAAAGTACGATATCTAAAGTGCCTATGGGCACAAAACTCAGGAAGAACACCAAAACTATTCCAGCAATTCCTCCGATGAGACTCAAGAATACCGCTTCAAAAAGAAATTGGAATAGAATAAAATAATTCTTCGCTCCAAGAGACTTCTGGATACCAATAATATTGGTACGTTCTCTAACAGAAACGAACATGATATTGGCTATTCCAAATCCACCTACTAGGATAGAAAAGCCTCCAATAACCCATCCAGCCACACTGATGACATCAAATATGGATCCGATGGCATTTTGAATAAATTCAGTTTTATTTAATGCGAAATTATCTTCTTCAGTAGGTTTAAGGCCTCTTTTCGCTCGAAGTAAGCCAGTCATTTCGTTTTCCAGAGCGATCAATCCAATATCATCTGTTTTCCCTTTGACGGCGATCGATGGCTCAATTCCGTTTCTCCCGGTGTAGTACATTTTGTTGAAAGCGCCGTAGGGAATCAGGCAAGCTTCATCCTTAGACGGTAAGTCAAATAATCCTTCACCCTCTTCCTCGAAGACTCCAATAACTACGAATTTCATCCCTTTGATTTTGACTTCTTTGCCTATGATTTCCTCTCCAGGGTAAAGTGTATTCGCAATTTTCCGACCCAAAATCGCAAAATTCCGAGCTGCATTGATCTCGGATTCTGAAAAGTATCTGCCTTCTTCAAGTGCCACTTCGAAAACATCCTGATAAGTATAAGCTACTCCGGTCAATTGCATCCCTTCATAAGCATTACTTCCAGCTTTGATGATGGTATTAGCTGAAGCAGATACTGTCACAGCTTCAGCATTGGTCAACCGTTCCTGAAGAAACTTATACTCAGCTACTGTTCCCGGAGGTCTTCTAAAATACTTCCACCATGGAAAATTCTGGGGAGGTCCATCGGTAGCAAAAGGAAAACGATCCACTCGCATGACATTGGTTCCTAAGAAAGAAAAGGAAGATCTAATATTATTTTCAAGCGAGTCAACCAAAGTGAATACGGCGATAATCGCGAAAATACCTACCGTGACCCCGAGTAGTGATAGGATCGTACGGGTCAGATTAGATTTTAGTGCAGAAATTGCAAACCTAAAACTTTCCCAAGTAAGTTTTAAAAAGAGCATAATGTTACTAGTTGGTTAAAATAATTTGTTAAGTTAGCTGAAATTGGGCATTATTGTTAGTATCTTTGCATTTTTTAGAGTAATTCTTACATCACTCAGAAATTTAAAACAGCTACATGAAATTATCAGATTTCAAATTTGAAGTACCAAAGAAATTAATCGCCTTGCACCCATCTCCTAACCGAGATGAATCACGTTTAATGGTTGTGCATCGAAAGACAGGGCTAATCGAGCATCGAATTTTCAAAGACATCACTGAGTATTTCCACGAGGGAGATGTTTTTGTTAACAATGACACAAAAGTCTTCCCTGCGAGATTGTACGGAAACAAAGAAAAAACCGGAGCAGAGATTGAAGTATTCCTTCTTAGAGAACTCAACCCAGAACTCAAATTATGGGATGTATTGGTAGATCCAGCTCGTAAAATCAGAGTAGGGAATAAGCTTTATTTCGGAGATTCTGATCTTGTAGCGGAAGTGATTGACAACACCACTTCAAGAGGTCGTACCATTCGATTCTTATTTGACGGGACGGATGAAGAGTTTCACAAGACTATCGACACCCTAGGCGAAACGCCACTTTTAAAAGAATTTATTGACAGAAAAGTTGAAGCAGAAGATCGCGAGCGATATCAAACTGTCTTTGCGAAAAATGTAGGTGCTGTAGCTGCACCAACTGCAGGATTGCATTTCACGCCTCACTTATTGAAGCGTTTGGAGCTTCTTGGAGTTGAGGTTACCCCGATTACTTTACACGTAGGTCTGGGTACATTCAGACAAGTAGATGTAGAGGACTTGACTAAGCATAAGATGGACTCTGAGAATTACTTCATACCTGAAGAGACGGTTGAGCATGTCAATAAGGCACTCGATGCTAAAAAGAGAGTGGTTTCCATTGGAACTACTGTTTTGAAAACTGTAGAATCTTCTGTAACTGCAAATAATAGATTAAAAGTAAGCAGCGGCTGGACGGATAAGTTTATCATTCCTCCTTATGACTTCAAAATCGCAAATGCTTTGGTGACCAACTTCCACCTTCCAGAGTCAACTTTATTGATGACTACGGCAGCATTCGGAGGCTATGATCTGATCATGAAAGCGTATAAAGAAGCAATAAAAGAGAAATATCGTTTCTTCTCCTACGGGGACGCGATGTTGATCCTCTAACTAATAAAAGCCCCAATTTTGGGGCTTTTTTTCTTTCCAACAGAAAATTTCTCATTTTTCGATTCAGGAAGTTTTTTAAATCAAATGACTAAAGCAGCAATTCTTGTAGCCGGAGGGAAAGGGACTCGAATGGGAGGAGCCATTGCCAAGCAATATTTGCCCATTGGTGGCAGGCCGATTTTAATGAGGTCACTGGAAGTTTTCTACAATTTGGATAAGCAGATCGATCTAATATTGGTCCTCCCAGGATCTGATTTTGAGTTCTGGGAAAAACTATGTGAATCCTATAAATTTTTAATTCCTCATCAGGTGGTGGCGGGAGGAAATTCTAGATTCCAATCGGTGCGAAATGGGCTGAATCAACTTTCAGTATCTACTGACCTTGTTGCGATTCACGATGGGGTGAGGCCTTTTGTAGACCCGAAGGTAATTACAGAAAGTTTTGAGGTGGCAGGTAAGTATGGAAGCGCAATTGCCGTTGTCCCGCTAAAAGATTCCATTCGGAAAGTCACTGATGACGGAAAGTCTTTTTACCAAGAGCGACACCATTTCAGATTAGTCCAGACTCCGCAGACTTTCCAAGTAAGTCAAATCAAAGTGGCTTTCGAGGTTGAAGAACTTCAGCAGTTCACAGACGATGCCACCGTATATGAGCATCAAGGCTGGCAGGTACAGCTGATCCCCGGAAATCTAGAGAACATCAAAATCACTTCACCGGAGGATATGGATTATGCCGAATTCCTTGCTTCAGCAGCTAATCGGTAAAACTGAGGCCTACATTTTCACCGACTAATCCGTGGGCTTTACCGACTTTTCGGCCGCTTTAGTCGATCAGTCATTCGTGATTTATTGTGATTAGGGTAGGTTTGAGCATCATTTAAAACCATTCTATCATGAGCAGACTAAAACAACGAAATGACGGCGGAATAATTTTCGGATTCATCATCTTAGCCGTAGGTGTATTGCTTCTTCTAAGGAAGCTAGGGTTCTTTTTTCCCGATTGGATTCTATCTTGGCCAATGATCTTGATCGCTGTCGGTACCTTTACTTTAATCAAGCATGAGTTCAAAAGCTTTTTTGGTGTAGTCGTGTTGGCTCTCGGAGTTTACTTCCTTTTTGAGCGGGAATTCGACTTCGATTTCGGATTGCAGCGCTATATCTTTCCTATTATTTTGATTGCCCTAGGGTTTTATTTGATCACGCAAAAGCGTCGAGAAAATCAAGTAATGGATGACATCCGATCTCAGATTAAAACTGGGGCATCAAAAGTTTCCAGCACGATTAATTCTGATTCGAATGAAGAAGCGAAATCGGGGAGTTCAGGATTTACAGGAATAGGAGGGACATCGGGATCAACTTTCTCAGATCGAGTGAATATTGATGCGATTCTAAGTGGAGTCAATAAGCGCGTGATGTCTAAGAATTTTCAAGGTGGAAAGTTGACTGCAGCTTTTGGAGGGATCGATTTAGACCTGACTCAATCTGATTTCTCTGGGATTGTCACACTTCAAGTGGATGTGATTTTTGGAGGAATGAAATTGATCGTACCACCGCACTGGGATGTCAGAACAGAGGTAAGTAATATTGCTGCGGGGGTGGAGGATAAGCGAATCTACCGTCAATCTGAAGTGGATACTGACAAAGTGCTCTTGATCAAAGGCACAATATTCTTTGGGGGTTTGGAAATCAAATCTTATTAACGAGATTCAAGAAGGTATCTAAAACCCTGAGATTTTGTTTGCAAAAGCCTTTTCCAATCCTCACAAAGCAAAATGGATCATCCAAGGAGCCGGACTCATCTGGTTTCTTGGGTGTTTTTCACTCCTCTATTTCTATGGAATTGAGCTGAGTTTAGCTTTGGCAGACTCAGGTTTATTCACCTTGGGCTTCTTGCTTGGAGTATTTGTGTTAGAGCGGATTTTTAGCTTTTATATTCCCAAAGGTGGGAACAACTGGCTGTTACTCATTATTCCGCTACTGATGAGCTTGATTACCGTCTGGTCTCATGCCTACATCCAAAGCTGGTTTTTCGATGCCGACCCGGACTACACCCAATTTCTACTTGATCACCGGTATTTACGTTGGGCAGTATTGGGATTGGCAGAAATTCTGGTCGCACTGATCGCCATTGTAGTTTCTAAGCTGGAGCAGCAAGAAGAATCTCAGCAGCGCGAAGCAATGATGAATGAGCTTTCAAAAGAAGCAGAACTGACCCAACTTCGTCAGCAGCTCCAGCCTCATTTTTTATTTAATAGCTTAAATTCAATAAATGCCTTGGTCGTATCCCAGCCACAAAAAGCTAGAGAAATGGTCATTCAGCTTTCCGAATTTCTTCGTGGAACAATCCGAAAAGACCCTCAGAAATGGGTTTCGGTTTCGGAAGAGTTGGCCTATCTCCGATTATATTTGGATATTGAGAAAGTCAGGTTTGGACACCGATTGAATATTAATTTTGAGATTGAAGAAGGGGCTGAATCCCTGCAACTCCCTCAATTGCTCATCCAGCCTTTATTGGAAAATGCGATAAAGTATGGGCTCTATGGGGTGACTGAAGAAGTTTCAATTGATCTGTCTATTTCAAAAAATCAAAACTACCTCATGATTTCCATTAGTAATCCTTATGACCCAGAAGCTGCTCCAGCCAAAGGCACTGGCTTTGGGTTGAATTCTGTAGAGCGACGATTATTCTTAGTGTTTGGGCGAAAGGATTTGTTGGAGACAGGACAGATCGATTCCAAATTTATTGTAAAACTGAAAATTCCCCAACGAAATGATTAAAACTATAATCATTGATGACGAGCCTCTTGCCGCAAGCATTGTCCAAGAATACCTCTCCGAATTCCCCCAATTTGAGATTGTCAAAGTTTGTCAGGATGGTTTTGAGGGGTTAAAGGCAGTCCAGCTATTTCAGCCAGATTTAATTTTTCTGGATGTTCAAATGCCAAAGATCACAGGGTTTGAAATGCTTGAACTCGTAGAGAATCCTCCTGCAGTGATCTTCACCACAGCTTTCGATGAGTTTGCGGTAAAAGCTTTTGATGCGATGGCGATCGATTACCTGCTCAAGCCATTTTCGATGAGCCGCTTTTCTCAGGCAATTGATAAATTTCTGCAGCAATTTTTGGTTGAAAATAATACAACCAAGTCAGAAGAGTTTAGTGGATTGGCAGAAAAACGGGAGCGATTAGTCGTTCGGATTAAAAATGAAATCAAAATCATACCGACTGCTCAAGTAGTCTATTTTGAAGCGGAGGACGATTACATCGCAATTCATACCCAATCAGGAAAGTATCTGAAAAAGATGACGATGAAGTCGCTTGAAGAAGCGATGGACCCATCAAAATTTGTTCGAGTTCACCGTTCTTTCATCTTAAATGTGAATCAAATCGCAAAAATCGAACCCTATGAGCGGGAAAATTACCTCGTCAAACTTCTAAATGGTGGGCAAGTGCCAGTAAGTAAATCCGGATATTCCAGGCTCCGGCAAGTACTCGGGCTATAGTTAGGAACACTTCTAAATTAGGCATTTGAAAAATAAATCAATTCTAGCTTTTTAAGAAGTAGGAATAATTGAGCTCGAATTTTTCAACATTCCTATCTTCTAATCTTTTAAAGCTTAAATAAAAACTCAGACTCCTTTGAGATTAAAGAACAAAAAGCCTCGATTTCTCGAGGCTTTCAATTTAATATTCGTCTTCGTTGAAGAAGAAATCATCTTTTGTAGGATAATCTGGCCAGATTTCCTCGATGGTTTCGTAAGGTTCACCATCATCTTCCAATTCTTGAAGGTTTTCAACCACTTCCATCGGAGCGCCCGAGCGGATGCCATAATCAATCAATTCATCCTTAGTGGCTGGCCAAGGGGCATCTTCTAGATAGGAAGCTAATTCAAGTGTCCAGTACATATGTCTATAGTTTAAGAGTTCTCTCTGTTAAAGGGTGCAAAAATATCTTTTTTTTTAAATATTTACACATGTACGCCCTTAATTAAAAGAAAGTTGCTTCAAAATATAATTTTTTACATCCACTTTTCGCTTCACGCTAAAGAGTTTTTTCTTCATCATTATGTCGAAATCAGCCGATTGAACACGAAAATTGTCTGAATTAGACTGTGCTGCTTCCAATTCTGTCTGATCTCGGTGAAGAAGATCTTTTACTAAAGCAATTTTGATTTGAGCTTGATCTGCAGGAGTTTTTTGATCCCAGTCCTCATATTTGCCGTGGACCAGCTTTTCTAAAAATGCTTTTTCAAAAACAATATCAGAGAAAAACTGAAACGAGCGAACGATCAAATTGGCTTCCTTCGGTTTACGTGGTGGGAGCTTTCGCCATTCTTCCTGAATCGCTTTTGCCCGATTGATCAACTCATAGGAATTCGGCTTTCCTGCTAATACCTTGATCTCTTCGGTAAGTTCTTCCACCTTTTTCATCAACTCCCGAGGATGCATGGTCGGACCCGGATTTAGGGTGCGCTTATATTTGGAGAAAATTCGATTATTCAACTTCGAGAACTCATCCCAAAGTGGTTGTCGCTTTTCCGCAGGGACTTTACCGGCTTCCTTCCACTGCCTCTGAATCTTTTTAGAGACTTCAAAAGCCATTTTCACATCGACTAAGTCATGCGCTTCTCTGGCTTGCTCCACTAAAGATTCATAAACTTTAATGTTTTCATCAGCCTGCAGTGCCAGTCCTTCAAAGAAATGCCTTCGATTTTCAAAAAAGTGCTGAACCGAAGTTTCAAATTCTTCCTCGATCTGTTCTTGCAGCTCCTTCTCTACGGGACCGGTTTTGATCCATCGAAGTTTAAGCTCTTTAAATGCCTCTGTGGTTTCTTTCCAGTCGGTTTCTTCTCTTATGGCCTCCGCTTCTAGGATTAATCCACGTTTTACCTCCAGGTTTTTTTCACGATTACCTTGGATGATTTCATTTAGAAAAGCTTCCTGTGTATTCAGCTCCTCGATCAAAGGAATGAAATCTCCGAGTGCATCCGCTTGCATTAAAGATTCTCTCAAGTGAATCAGTTTCATCAGAAAAGATCCCTTGTTCTCATTTTCTTGAATATCAGATTTTAATTTTTCGACTTTCTCTTTAAGCTGCTCAAACCGAGCCTCGAAGTAGTTTAGCGTAGCCGCCTCATTTTCTTTTACTTCTCCAATCTGCCGATCCGCCTGTCCCAAAAAACCCTTCAAAAAAACTTTATTCTCTTTTATGTATCCATAAGGATGGTCCATAGCGCTACAATTGGGTTTAGGTGGTCGTTTTCAACTTTTCGCAAATTAATTAATTCAAAAGCACTTATCCTAAGAAAGGGGTTTTTTTGCCATCTTTGATTTCTTTCGAGTTTTAATACAGTAAAAATTTAACCTATGAGTTCTGAAAAAATCATCTTTTCAATGGCTGGAGTCTCCAAAATCTTCCCGCCACAGAAAAAAGTCTTAAAAAATATCTACCTCTCATTTTTTTACGGTGCCAAGATCGGAGTTCTCGGTCTCAACGGCTCTGGAAAATCCTCGCTTTTGAAAATTATTGCGGGTATGGATAAGGAATTCCTTGGTGAAGTAGTCTGGTCTCCAAACTACACTGTGGGAATGCTAGAGCAAGAACCAAAGCTGGATCCAACGAAAACAGTCAAAGAAGTCGTAGAGGAAGCGGTTCATGAGACCGTAGCATTGCTGAAAGAGTTTGAAGCAATCAATGAGAAATTCATGGATCCAGCACTGATGGACGATCCCGATGCGATGAATGACTTGATCGAGAAGCAAGGAGTGGTTCAGGAGAAGCTGGACGCGGCTAACGCCTGGGAACTGGATGTCATGCTGGATAAGGCCATGGATGCGCTAAGACTGCCTCCTAGCGATGCCAACGTGGCGAACTTATCGGGTGGGGAAAAGCGACGCGTTGCCCTTTGCAGATTATTACTTCAGGAGCCGGATGTGCTGCTCCTTGACGAACCTACCAACCACCTCGATGCCGAATCGGTGCATTGGCTGGAGCAGTATTTGCAAAACTACAAAGGAACGGTCATCGCCGTGACCCACGATAGGTACTTCTTGGATAATGTCGCCGGTTGGATCTTAGAATTGGATCGAGGCGAGGGGATTCCTTGGAAAGGAAATTATTCCTCTTGGCTGGATCAGAAGCAAAACCGCTTGAAGCAGGAAGAGAAAACTGAATCCAAGCGTCAGAAAACATTGGAGCGAGAACTTGAATGGATTCGAATGACTCCGAAAGCCCGTCAGGCAAAAGGTAAGGCTCGATTGAGTGCCTATGACAAATTAGTCGGGGAAGAGTCCAAAGAAAGAGAAGCAAAGTTGGAATTATTTATTCCGCCGGGACCACGACTTGGAGCCAAAGTGATTGAGGTCAATGGGGTCTCCAAAGCTTATGGCGATAAATTGCTTTTTGAAAATCTTAGCTTTTCGCTTCCTCAAGGTGGGATCGTTGGAATTATCGGACCAAACGGTGCAGGTAAGACCACCCTGTTCAAATTGATCACAGGTCAGGAGAAACCTGACTCAGGAAATTTCGAAGTAGGAGAGACCGTACAGCTGTCTTATGTAGACCAGGAGCATGACAGTCTCGATCCGAATAAAAGTGTCTATCAGATCATCTCTGATGGCAATGAGCTGATGAAGCTGGGCAATCGGGAGATCAACTCCAGAGCCTATGTGTCCAAGTTCAACTTCGGTGGCTCCGATCAGGAGAAGAAAGTCGGAGTGCTTTCCGGTGGTGAGCGAAACCGTGTCCACTTGGCGATGATGCTGAAAGAAGGCGGCAACTTACTGCTACTCGATGAGCCTACCAACGACTTGGACGTGAATACGCTACGAGCTTTAGAAGAAGCCTTGGAGAACTTCGGTGGCTGTGCGGTAGTCATCTCTCACGATAGATGGTTCCTAGACAGAATCTGTACCCATATCTTGGCTTTCGAAGGCGACTCTCAGGTGGTTTGGTTTGAAGGCAACTTCTCCGACTACGAGGAAAACAAAAAGAAGCGCCTCGGCGATGTGACTCCGAGAAGAATTCGGTATAAAAACTTGAAATAATTCAGAAAGCTAAAATTAGAAGTCTGAAATTTAAAAACCTTTGGAGTCGGAAGACTTCAAAGGTTTTTTTTATGATGTAGGGGGAAATGAGAGAGATATTATCTGTTTGCTGGCTTAGAAATGAATTTTATCCGATGAGGATTATATTATTTGAAAATAGTATTAATGTCTTGGCTACCTACAATAGCCATTATTTCAACTGCCTCGTCATGTAGTCGGAAATAGATACTATCTGATCCGCAAACACATCGTCTGTATCCTTTTTTAATGTAATCTACCCCCTCATAAGAGAAAGGTCTATCTGCGATCATTTCAAAATGGCTAAAAAATGAATTGAAATAGAAGTCTGCTTGTGATTCACCAAATTGACGCATTCCATACTGATGGATTCGAATCAGATCTTTTTTAGCCTCAATACTCAGTTTGTATCTAGCCATTTAGATTAGCCTTAGACTGAGCTAATATTTCCTCTTTAGATTCCGAAGTGAAACCACTGCTTTCGGCCTTTTCCAGTTTAGCTTTGATCCAGTCTAGTTGAACTTGTTGATTTCTAGCTTGCCTTACTATGTCGTTAATTAGTTCGCTTTTACTAGAATATTCTTGGCTTTCCACTTGATTCTTAAGCCATTCGTCATTTGGTTCTGTAAATGAAATGCTTTGCCTTCCCATAATTCTTTTGATTTGGTGTAAATATACACCAATAACGATTCACTTTCAATTTGGGTTGTGTGAGAGGTTGCTAACTTTAAGTTATGCCGACTTGGGTTTTCGAAGTGTATCTCTCTCTCTGACGAAACCTAATGAAGCTGTTAAATATTAAAAAAAATAGTAATATTTTACCCTAAAAATGAAAATACGGGTTATTGCCTCCAGTAAGCATTTTATAATTGGTTTGAACTTTTAATATTTTCTTAATGAAAGGCTAAGGTTAATTGTTATCAAAACCTCCTTATCGCCCTCACATTATAAACATTGTATTTATCATAAATTGTTTGTTCAAAATAGTCGGCAAAAGTTTGTCTCCAAGCACCATTATTTACTTCGAACTCTGTGGAACTCCAATATGGAGCGGTTACATCAACTTCGAATCCTCCAACTTTATCTTTTTGTTGAAATAATTCGTTTAGTTCATCTTTGCTTGGTAAAAACCAATCATCATAACCGTTAAGAACTAAGTCGTAACAAAGTTTTGCCGCTATGTTATCTTTAGAACATCCCGTAATGATTTCAAGAGTATTTTGTAGTCCTGATCCGATTACTATGCCATCTGCTCCAGTAATTTTGGTTGTTTGGCAACCCCATTCAGCTTTTCCCTGGTCAATTGGTGCGGCAATTAAACCATGCTCTCGGGATTTGTCTAAATAAAAAATAATTCCGCCTTGATATTCCTGACCAATTTTAAACTTTGGTTCTTCGTCACAACTTGTAATAGCGAGTAACACTAAAATTATTATAACTAATTTCATATGATTATTTCGATATTGGCTTGACTATAGGCAATTGGGGATTTCTTGCCCATACTTTTCAATTTAGCACTGACTATTATTTTATTTACTATCTGTTCATTTTATTACCTAAACCCCAATTGCTTATAGCCTTTGTGGGCGGGGGTATTTAATTTAATTGTTCAATTTTTTCGTTTATCTTATCAATAAAGTCGTGATATGTTGTTGGAACGTTACTTTTCTTCTGGTCTAAAAGCCAAAATTTTCTAACTCCATTTGAGTTATACTCTACATAAAGACCACCCCAATCTCCAGCGTCTGGTTGTCCAATAACTGTTTTTGTTTCGTTAAGTAAATCTGTTGGAAAGTAGTCTTTTAAATTTTTAGTGTTATTAAATTTTTGTTGCGATAATGGAACAAAGTTTCCGCTATAAAAAATGTTGCTTTTTGGATATTCGTCTTTAGTATCTTCAAAAAGTTTGTCTTGTTCTAACCTGAAAATTTCCACGCATTGCTCCCCCATACACTCTCCATAGAAGTGTCCAAAAATAATGTAGTCCGAGCTTGAAAGTTCCATATTGTCGTCTTGGTCACAAGCTGTAAACAGAAATATTGTCAGGCAAGTCGTGATAAAAATGATTCGTTTCATAATTTTTAATTTCATTGTTTGAAAATCTTATTTAGGTCGTCCTTGATATTACCGCCAAGCGCCGTCCGTTGGGATGAAAGCCCGAATGGATTTCATCCTAACAATATCTATATTCAATTGCGGATATATCTCTTATACCAATCAAGAGCGTATATTTTGTAAAAAATTTAGAATCAGTGATTTGATCCATTTATTGGGCAATAATCGGCAACAAATAATTGTTACTGATTGCTGAATATCTAAAAGCCTTTTCCTGATTATTCCCCAGTTTTTACCCTAACAATATCCTAAATCCTTCTTTCGTCTGCAATACCTTGTACAGGGTAATTTTTCCGTCCATAAAATTATAGTTCAATAGCTGGATGATCAAAATATCCATCTTACCTCTGAAAAAGAAAACCGCTTAAGCTTAATCAAAACAAATAACCCCTTATTTCCTCTTCAGCTCCAGCACCGTAATCTCTGGCCAGATCCCCACTCGACCTGGAAAGGCCAATACTCCAAAACCACGGTTGACGTGTAAATAGCGGCCCAGTTCCTCATATAGTCCAGCCCACTTCGGGTAGCGAAGGGAAGCTGGACTCCATTTGATCCATCCCGGAATCTCAATTCCAAACTGCATTCCATGGGTATGTCCACTCAAGGTGAGATGAATGAATTTCGAGAATTTTTTGACCACCTCATCAAAGTGAGAAGGATCATGACTCATCAGGATTTTAAAACTCTGATCGGCAAGATTTTCCACGGCCTTATCAAGATCGCCATGCTGGGCAAATCCTTTACCCCAATTTTCTACACCGATCAGGTCTATGGTCGCTCCGCCTTTTTGGAGCTTCACATTCTCATTGCGCAGAAGCTTAAACCCTAGTTGCTTTTGGATCGCATACAGGTTTTCCATATTGGCTTTTTTGGCTTCCTGACTTGGCCAAGTGATGTAGTCGCCGTAGTCGTGGTTGCCTAGAATGGAGTATTTGCCCATGGGCGCCTTCAGCTTTTTGAAGGTATCCATCCAAGGCTCCATTTCTTTCGATTGGTTGTTGACCAGATCGCCTGTAAATAGGATGACATCCGATTCTTGCGAGTTGATCAGATCCACGCCGTACGCCACTTTTTTCTGGTCATCAAAACTCCCAGAATGTATATCTGAAATCTGGGTGATGGTAAAACCGTCAAATTCTTCCGGCAAGTCATCAAATAGGAGGGTGTGCTTTAAGACACGATAACGGTGTTTACCGAAAAACACGCCGTGGAGCACCCCTATAAAAGGAATGGCAGATAGCACTAAGGCCGCTTGACTAATAAACTTCCTCCGGTCGATCATAAAATCTCCTTCACGGGTTCCGGTGGCAGATTGAAATACTCCAGTGACAACCCGAAGCACATCTTCGCCAAACATCGCAGTAAGGATGATAAGCTTTGGAAGCAGGGAAAGCACCAAAAGCGAGATCAGCCTTCCAAAGTTTTGGGTTGGATTAACACGACTGAAGGTCAGAAAACCGTAGGCTACAAACAGGTATACAAAAACCGAAAAAACCCAAAAGCCAATTTTAACCCAAGTTTGGTCACGAAATAAAGTCTTGAAAGCTTGGTAGGAATACCAGTCGATCAGTGAAAGAAAGAGTACGAAAAGGAGAATGCGGATAAGTATTGTAGCCACTAGAAATGGGGATATTGGGATAAAGAACGAAAAGACAATTGTCTGTTGCCTTTCCGAAAATTTGAGAAAACCAAAGTTACACCTCGCCTGTAATAGAGTATCACACCAAGCGAAGAATCTATCAACGCTTTTCTGGTAATAATGATTTGGAGATTGGGTTTAAGCTCAATAATAGAATTCGTAGGCTGCCAAACCTGCGCCACCGTGAGTGTCTCCACTCACGGATTTATGTCTACCGCCGTGAGTGAAGACACTCACGGATTCAAATTAAATTTATCAAATCGTCTCCGAATTACATCCTGCCAGCTATTCCTAATCTGATGGATATTGGCTCACCTTCATTAGCCCGATTGGAAGAATCTTTCAAAAAAGTTAAATTCATAGAATCAGCTAATTGGGTTACTCTTGAAGAGTTGCCTTCAGCTGATGTCTAGGTTTCCTCAAATTATTTTTCACTTAAAAATCAACATGATGAGCACCATTACCCGCGCCGCCGTGAGTGAAGACACTCACGGATTCAAATTAAATTTATCAAATCGTCTTTGAATTACATCCTGACAGCTATTCCTAATCTGATAGATATTGGCCACCATTTACAAACTCGATTGGAAGAATCCTTCAAAAAAGTTAAATTCATAGAATCAGCCACTTGAATTACACTTGAAGCATCGCCTGTAGCTGATGGCTAAGTTTCTACAAACTATTTTTCACTTAAAAATTACCATCATGAGCACCATTGGCAATATAATGACCGCTTTAGAAACCTCCTCACATCCCGTAGCGAGAGCACTGCACATAGGAGATCATTTTAAGGTTTTGATGATTGGTTTCAAAAAAGGGATGATTCTCACTGATCATAAAGCTCACAGTACCGCCAAATTGACGGTTCTGGCCGGTAGTGTGTTGTACAAAGAAAGCGATCGAGAGGTCACGCTTATGCAATATGAAGAAGTCGATATCCCACTTGAGGTCACGCATTCGGTGGAAGCGCTAGCCGACAGTCTCTGTGTGCTGACCCAAGGGTAAGCTAAGGAAAAAGGATAGCTTAAATCAGGCGAAAGTCATCTGAAAGAGCTGGTGTTTTTGGGGTTTAAACCAGGTTTTGTCACTAAGTCAGGGCATTTTTGACCGTTTCTTGTAACAAAGTAAACCCAAATTATATTTGGCGGATATTTTCAGTGGATAGAAAAATTCATTCTTGACATCCCAAATCCTACTTTCATTTCACTTTTTTGTTTCTTTACGGCGGATTTATCCCGCATTTAGCCTAGCAAACCTATGAGACAGCTACTCCTACGGCCCGGAGCCGAAGAATTAACCTATGAGATTCGTGGAATCGTAAAAAAAGCCCGTCAAGTGGAGGCACTCGGTTATTCCATGATTTGGGAAAATATTGGCGATCCCATTCAAAAGCATAATCATGTGCCAGATTGGATGAAAGCCATCATTGCTGATTTGCTCAAGGAAGATAAAACTTACGGGTATGCGGATTCCAAAGGCGTTTTGGAAACCAGACGTTTTCTAGCTCAATTGAATAATGAGCGCGGAGGTGCTCAACTTACCGCAGAAGATATTTTATTCTTCAACGGCTTGGGAGATGCCATCGCCAAGTTATATCAGTTTCTGATTCCCACGGCACGAATTATCGGCCCTTCTCCTGCTTACTCTACGCACAGTTCGGCGGAAGCAGCACACGCCAATACCGCACCGATCACTTACAAGCTTGATCCTGATAATCAGTGGCTTCCCGATATGGAAGACCTCTATCTAAAAGTAAAATACAATCCTTCGATCGTAGGAATCCTGATCATCAACCCGGACAATCCCACTGGTATGGTCTATCCAAGAGAGGTGTTGGAGGGTTTCGTGAAGATTGCGGAAGAGTTTAATCTCCTACTTATTGTAGATGAAATCTATCAAAACATCACTTACAATGGCATCACTGCTGTCCCACTTTCTGAAGTAATCGGGAATCGCCCGGCGATTTCACTCAAAGGGATTTCAAAAGAATTCCCTTGGCCAGGAGCAAGATGTGGCTGGATGGAGTTTTATAATCGGGAGTCTTCACTTGAGTTTTCTAAACTTTGCCAGACACTTGAAAATGCCAAAATGATCGAAGTTTGTTCGACGATTTTACCCCAACTGGCCATCCCAAAAATCATGACTCATCCAGAATATCATGCCTATAGACAAAAGGCTAATGCTGCAATTGGGAAGCGTAGTGATTGGATGGCTGAGATTTTGGGAGACATTCCGGGAATCAAATTTAATCCCACGCAAGGAGCATTCTACAACACCATCGTTTTTGATGAGTCGCTGCTTACTCCAACCCAGTCACTTGCCATCGAAGACCCCAAGCTTCAAGCCTTGCTGGATACTTGGCTAGTCGATTCCGAAATGCCATTGGATAAGCGATTTGTATATTATTTATTAGCTGCGGAGCAAATCTGTGTCGTACCTATTTCTTCATTCTGTTCCGATCTTCGAGGCTTTCGAGTGACGCTATTGGAGGAAAATGAAGCCGTTTTTAAAAGCACGTTTCGGAGATTAAGGAAGGCGATACAGAAGTATTTAGAAAGCTAAATCAGAAGTCTAAAGTGAGAAGTCTGATATTTCTGATTTTCAGCTTTCTGATTTTATCTTTCAGACTTTCCTAATTATCGTGTGTTCTCGTCTTAACCTTCGGGTTTCTCTCTAATTTCTCTTCCTCGAGAGCTTCTTCTGCTAGTATGGAAAGATCCGGCTGGCCTGCATTGATCCATGCGGTATACCAAAAATCAGCAATCATTTTGATGGATTTTTTCATTTGTCGCTGCACTTGACCATTAAGCGCAATTGCATAAGCTTCGGTGAACTCTCGGGAATACACCCGAACTGTCAGACCGTTTCGCTCTTCGTAACTGTATTTTTGATCTTCTGGAAAAGCCAAAGTCAATTCCTTCTCTACACGAAGCACGGAATCAACTTGCGAATGAGCAGCTGCCACAGCATCCCAAATCGCTTGTTGTGGCTTTTCCACATAGTCCGCCTTGCCTACCCACAGCGAATAGTCGGTGGCCTGGAGTTCTGGGATTCGACTTTCCCAAAATCCATGAATTCCATTTTGACCAGTCAGTTGACCATTATAATTCTTCGTGGTGTGGAGTGGCACATTCAGATCTCCGAGGTAATGGCCTAAGTCCGCGGAAAGTCTTAAAATGGCAGCCTTATTTTTATTTTCAAATGCTTTGGTTAGGCTTATAAAAGTCAAATAAGCTGACCAAGGTCCGATTCCATTAGCCCGAAGGGAATCTTCTGGAATTTTTTCAATCGCAGCATTCCAATAAATCGGTAAGAAAAGTAGGGCGCTATCCCCATAATGATCCAGATCGATATAGTGTTTTTCAGCCTCACCTTCCACCGCATATCTTCTTCGGTCTGGGTTGACTGCTTTTTCCGTAATGAATTGTACTTCTGACTTATATAAACCAATTAATTCTGGCGGAAGCGAAAAAACAGCCATTCGATTGATCAACGAATGTGCGTAAAAACCCCAAGGAGTGGTAGGCTCTAAAACGAAAATTGAAGGAATCAGCCAGAAAATAAAAGTTACCATCACTAAAAATAATCAAATTCTCATTCTGATATGCCCTGATTTTATGGCTATCTTTGGCAGGACAATCGAATAATTAGCAAAGATTATTGGGTTTGTCAAAGGAAGTTTCTAAGGAATGTTTTAAAAACCTTTGGCATACTTAATAAATTACAATAACTTTGCACTCCGATTCGGAATAGGGGAACATAAAGAAATTTTATTTAATAACAGATATGGCAAATCACAAATCAGCTCTAAAGAGAATTCGTGCTAACGAAGCAAAGCGTTTGAGAAACAGATATCAAGCTAAAACAACTCGTACTTTCATCAAAAGATTGAAGGCTACTACTGATAAAGTAGAAGCATCTGAGCTTTACAAGAAAGTGGTTTCGATGTTGGATAAATTGGCTAAGAAGAACGTGATTCACAAGAACAACGCGAGCAACAAGAAATCAAGATTAGCTAAGGTCGTAGCGGCACTAGGTTAATTACTAGAATTAAATTCTCGAAAACCCTGCTGGTCAGGGTTTTTTTATGCCCAATTGTTAGTAGCTTTAGTTCAAACTTTTTAAGAGCTACTATGAATACATTCACCTCTATCAAAATCTCTGAGCTTGCTGAAGCAGATCGTCCACGTGAAAAGCTCCTGATGAAAGGGAAATCAGTACTTTCAGATGCTGAATTAATAGCAATTCTGATCGGATCGGGTACGCCTTCAATGAGTGCAGTCGATCTTTCCAGGCATATTCTTTCGTCCGTAAATCATGATCTGGCTGGTCTTGCCAGACTTTCCATCCAGGATTTAAAAAAATTCAAGGGAATAGGTGAGGTGAAAGCAATTTCAATTGTTGCTGCAATGGAACTTGGCCGAAGGCGAAAGGAATTCGAACCTCAAGTCAAACCGAAGATCACCTGCTCCAGAGATATTTATGAACTGATGAAGCCAGAATTGTTTGATGAGCAAGTCGAACATTTTTACCTGCTCTTGCTCTCTCGCTCCAACCAAGTGTTAAAGAAGCATTTGGTCTCACAAGGGGGAACTGCTGGAACGGTGGTGGACACTAAGGTGGTTTTTAAAGTTGCCTTGGAACATTTGGCTCAATCCATCATTCTGGTTCATAATCATCCAAGCGGCAACTTAAAACCTTCAGAGCAAGACAAAAGATTAACAGAGCGAATGGTAAAAATCGGGCGAGAATTGGATTTACCTGTCTTAGACCATGTGATTTTTACAGATCATGGCTACTTTAGCTTCGCCGACGATGGCATACTTTGAGTTATGAAAAAGAATACAATTATTATCCTACTTGTTTCCGTGGTAGTTGCGGCAGCTTTTTTTTACACGCTGACCGCTACGGAAAGTCCAGAAGATTACATTGAAAAGATCGAGGCAGAGCGTGAGCGGCAATTTAAATTTATTCGATTCAACATCGAATCTCCGCTCACCGATTCACAAAAGCGAGAATTTAAAGAGTTGAGTTTTTTTCCAATCGAACCAACTTATCGAGTTAAAGCCAGAATGATTCCGGTAGAAAATCGAAAAGTTCGTGAAGTTCCTTTGACCGATGGTTCAAGAGAGAAATACATCGAGCATAGTTACGCGGAGTTTGAGCTTGGCGGGAATGTAAATCGTTTGCTTTTGCTCCAATCCATGGATGAAGCCGATAAGCGAAACTTCTTTTTAGCTTTTGCGGATCAAACCAGTGCAGGTGAGACCTATGGAGGTGGTAGGTACATTAATGCTCGACAAGATGGGAAAAACAGTATCACGCTCGATTTTAACCTGGCTTATAATCCCTATTGCGCATACAATCCAGATTATGCCTGCCCGCTGCCTCCCAAGGAAAATCTACTTCCTATACCGATCTTAGCTGGGGAGAAAAATTACAAGAAATAGCCTTTCTGACTAAGCCAATTCTCTTAAATTTGTCAATTGATCAAAAAAGGGTTTTCGGACCCTTTTTAATTTACCCCTGGTCGAATCGAAAGATTCCCCTTTTGAAATACCTATGAAAATCTCAATCAATCGATTAAAAAAATATATAGCACTTACCGAAAGCCCGGAAGAAATCGGAGCGCTGCTGACTCAATCGGGTCTGGAAGTGGAAGGCATCGAGGCTTATGAATCCCTCAAAGGTGGCCTGGAAGGCATTGTGATCGGAGAGGTCTTAACCTGCACCAAGCATCCTGATGCTGATAAACTGAGCCTAACTACGGTTGATATTGGGTTAGAAGAACCTTCACAAATTGTTTGTGGGGCACCAAATGTTGCTAAAGGTCAAAAAGTCTTGGTTGCCACGATCGGTGCTACACTTTATCCCACCGACGGCGAATCTTTTCAAATCAAAAAGGCGAAAATCAGAGGTCAAGCTTCCGAAGGGATGATCTGTGCTGAAGATGAATTGGGTTTGGGAAAAAGCCACGCTGGAATCCTAGTCTTGGATACCGATCTACCCAATGGAACTCCGGCTTCTAAGCTGATCGAAGTAGGGCAGGATCATATTTTGGAAATTGGATTGACTCCGAATCGAGCCGATGCTGCGTCGCATTTAGGTGTAGCGCGGGATTTGAAAGCTTTGCTCCAAAAGGAGCTATGCATTGATACGGTGACCGATTTGAAGATAGAAACTCAAGGTCCAAAAATCACTGTCGAAGTAGAGAGCTCAACTGACTGTCCGCGCTATGCAGGAGTTGTTTTGACAGATTTGAAGGTTGGCCCTTCTCCACAATGGCTTCAGAATTTCTTGAAATCATTGGACTTGGAGCCAATTAATAATGTGGTCGATATCACCAATTTTATCCTACATGATCTCGGGCAGCCGCTTCATGCTTTCGATGCAGCTCATATTTCCGAGGGGAAAATCATTGTTGGAAAAAGTCCAAAAGGAACGGTTTTCAAAACTTTGGATGAAAAAGATAGGAAGCTCTCCGGAGACGAACTGATGATCAAGGATCCGAAAGGCGGACTTTGTATTGCAGGTGTTTTCGGTGGAGTAGGTTCTGGCGTTTCAGACCAAACGACTTCTATTTTCCTCGAATCGGCCTATTTTTCTCCGGATATCATCCGAAAAGGAGCACAGTTTCATGGTTTGAAGACGGACGCCTCTTTCCGCTTTGAACGTGGCACCGATCCGAATATGCCAGTTTATGCATTGAAAAAGGCAGTTTCACTTTTGCAAGAAATCGCAGGAGCCAAAATAGGTTCTGAACTAATCGATTTGTACCCGAATCCAGTTGAAGATTTTCAAATTGAAGTTTCCTATGGGCATATCAATCGTCTGATCGGAAAGAAAATAGCACCGACGGAAGTCAAAAGAATTTTGGAAAGTCTTGAAATCAAGGTAACCGATGAAACTGAAATCGGATTTACTGCAATCGCAAAACCTTATCGTGTCGATGTGACTCGGGAAGCTGATGTGATCGAAGAAATCCTCCGGATTCATGGCTTCGAGCAGGTGGTATTATCAGAAAATCTAAATACTGACTACCTCGCCGAGCATCCAGTGAAGGATTTGAATAAGCTGCAGTTTAAGCTTTCTCAGATTTTGGCAGGTCAAGGCTACTTGGAGATGATTACAAATAGTCTCACCAAATCGACTTATGCGGAGAAGTCAGGCTTTTTGGATACGTCTCAATCCGTCAAAATTTTCAACCGATTGAGTGAAGATTTGGATGTGATGCGACAGTCTCTGTTGTATTCTGGATTGGAAGTTTTGTCGAGAAATATCAATAGAAGACAGACGGATTTGAAATATTTTGAATTCGGCACAGTTTATAACAAGGCAGAAAGCGGATATGCTGAAAGTAGAAGACTGGCAATTTTTCTTTCGGGGAAGAAAACTGCAGAAAGTTGGCTTGAACCGGCAAAGAGTTTTGCTTTTTCAGACCTCTATGCTTCTGTAGAAAACATCCTATTGACTCTTAATGTTGATCTTGGTGAAGTAAGCATGGTCGAAGAGGCACCTTTCGAGTATGCCCTGCAATTGAAGCTTGGAGAAAAGGTATTAGGTATGATTGGTTTGGTGGAGGATAAATCACTAAAGCTGGCTGAGGTTCGTCAAGAAGTATGGTTCGCAGATTTGAACTGGGATTTGCTTTGCAAAAAAGCTGCAGGGCTAAAGAAGTATCAGGAGATTTCAAAATTCCCTGAGGTGAGAAGAGATCTTTCATTAGTAGTGGATAGGTCTGTCACCTATGATCAAGTGAAAAAAGTAGCTTTGAAATCAGGAGGAAGATTATTACAACGAGTTGGGGTCTTCGATGTCTATCAGGGAGATAAAATTGATGCTGGGAAAAAAGCCTATGCCTTAAGTTTTCACCTTCAGGATCAGGAAAATACACTGACGGATAAGGTAATTGACAAAACAATGAGTAAATTGATTCAAGCCTTCGAAAATGAGGTAGGCGCATTGATCCGTACATAGAAATGATTCAAGAGGAACTGCAAAAACTGGAAAAACTGGCGATTCAGGCTAGTAAAAAATTGTCGGAATTGACTGAAGAAAACCAACAATTGAAGATGAATTTGGTCAACGCAAATCAAATATTGGCTGAAAAAGAGCAGGAAATCGAGCATTTTAAAAATAAGATTAAAATTAGTAACATTGTGGAGAACCGACCGGTGAGTCCAGGAGATTCGACCGAAATGAGTGACTTAATCAATAATTATATACAAGAAATCGACCATTTGATCACCTATTTATCAGATTGATATGCAAACATTAGCCATCAAACTTAAGATAGGGGATCGTGAATATCCCATGCGCGTCAAGATTGAGGATGAATCCAAAATCAGGCATGCCGGCAAGTTGATCAATGAAAAATTGAGAAAATATAAAGACGAATTTGGACTGGATGATACCCAAGATTTATTAGCAATGGTTGCATTTGACTGCATGGTGGAGTCTTTGGAGACCAAAGAAATAAACGCAGGGGATAGCGAACAGCTAAAATCCAGTATTTCTCATATCAGTATGCTTTTGGAAAAAGCGCTGTAATTATTACCACTTATTTCTTAGACTTTTCGGATTCTCACTAGGTGAACTAACTTAAAAAAACCTATGGGAGAAATACTATATATTGTCCTGGCAGCCTTAATTGGTACTGTCGCGGGAGCTGCGATTGCAGGTGGGCTGATCAAAAATAAAAACGCAAAGCTCGAGGAAGAAACCAAAGAAAGGGTGAAATCCATGCTTCGTGAGGCAGAGATCAATGCGGAATCGATCAAGAAAGAGCGTATTCTAGAATCGAAAGAAAAATATCTGAAGCTGAAATCAGAGTTTGACGAGGAGATGAATACCAAGAAGAACATCATCATCACCAACGAGAATAAAGTAAAGCAGCGTGAGCAGCAAGTATCGAAAGAGCTGGAGCAGGTGAAGCGTAAAGAGGCTGAATTAGATAGTAAGAAAGAAAATCTTACTGCTCAACTGCATTCTGTCCAAGTGAAAAAGGAAGAACTTGAGCGGATTACGAATCAACGAATTGCAGATTTGGAAAAAGTAGCCAATCAAACTCGTGAAGAAGCCCGGGATGAATTGGTGAAAATGCTTACCGAAGAGGCGAATTCTAAGGCTTCTTCCCAAATCAAAGACATTCTCGATGAGGCTAAACTAACGGCGACTAAGCAGGCTAAGAAAATTGTATTGGATACCATACAAAGGACAGCTACAGAGCATGCTGTGGAAAACTGCGTGTCTGTATTCAGTATCGAAAGCGATGATATAAAAGGGAAAATTATCGGTAGAGAGGGAAGAAATATCCGAGCGCTGGAAGCAGCTACCGGTGTTGAAATTGTGGTAGACGATACGCCTGAAGCCATCATTATTTCTGGATTTGATCCAGTTCGGAGAGAAATTGCAAGACTTTCTCTTCACAGATTGGTACAAGATGGAAGAATTCACCCTGCCCGAATCGAGGAAGTCGTAGCTAAAACTGAGAAGAATATCGAAGAAGAAATCGTCGAAATCGGCGAGCGAACTTGTATCGATCTTGGTATTCATGGTATTCATCCCGAGCTAATCCGAATGGTAGGTCGAATGAGATATCGTTCTTCTTACGGACAGAACCTATTGCAACATTCGAGAGAAGTCGCTAAGCTTTGCGCCACCATGGCTGCAGAGATGGGTTTGAATGCTAAAATGGCGAAGCGTGCTGGCCTGCTTCATGATATTGGTAAGGTTTGGCACGAGGAGCAAGAGCTCCCTCACGCAGTCCTTGGAATGGAGCTCGCGAAGCGCTACAAAGAGCATCCTGAAATTTGCAATGCGATCGGAGCTCACCATGACGAGATCGAGATGACTACGATGATCTCACCGATAGTTCAGGCTTGTGATGCGATTTCCGGAGCTCGGCCAGGAGCCCGAAGGGAAGTGATGGATAGCTACATCAAGCGTTTGAAAGATTTGGAAGAATTAGCACTTGCTTTTGATGGCGTTAACAAATGCTTCGCGATGCAAGCAGGGCGAGAACTTAGAGTTTTGGTAGATGCAGATAATGTCGATGATGCTACAGCTGGTAAGCTTTCCTTCGACATTTCTCAAAAAATCGAAAAAGAGATGCAATACCCAGGACAGATTAAAATCACAGTAATCCGTGAAATGCGTGCGGTGAACTACGCTAGATAATTTTCTGATTGCAAACATTAGAGATGGCAGTTACCTTTAGGTTTCTGCCATTTTTGTTTTTTTATGATACAGCAAGCAAAGTATTTCAGTCGTGTGAATTGGTGGTTTCAGGAGGCTAGGGCTAAAATCTATCCAAGGAAGCTAAGCACTGAGGATATCCGAATTTTAGATCGTTCATTTCCTTACTTCAAAAATCTCGCACCTAGCCATCGTGAGGAGTTTAAGCAGAAACTATCCCGGATTCTTTCGGTAAAGGAATTTGTAGGAAGAGGAGGGATTGAAGACGTTTCTTCAGAGATGGAGATTTTGATCGGAGCTACAATTGTGATGGTGACTTTTGGTTGGAAGCGAATTCGTCTTCCTCATTTTAGTAAAATCCTGATTTATCCCAATGCCTATTACAGCTCGATCACCAAGAGCTATCATCGAGGCGAAGTGAATCCGAAATATGGGATTATAGTTGTCTCGTGGTCTTGTTTTTTAGATGGGATGAAAGACAGTCATGATGGAATAAATCTTGGAATTCATGAGATCGCCCATGCACTCAAATTAGAAAATCAGATTTATTACAATGGAGAAAGTGAGTTCTTCAACCCAGAAGCGTGGAATGCATATCAACAATGGGTTTCTCCTGAAATGGCTAAAATCGCAGCTGGAAATGGCTCGCTCTTAAGAGAAGCTGCAAGTCTTAATGAGCATGAATTTTTTGCCGTGGCATTGGAGAATTTCTTCGAGAGACCAAAATCCTTTTTTGAATATCATCCAGCTTTATATAGTGCATTGGTTCAGCTCCTACGTCAAGATCCTAGGGTCTGGATGAGCTAAGAATCTGTTGAATACTCTTCTCCAACTCGGTGATTAATCCCTCATAGCTTGCTAGATTTTCCCCCCAAAGACTTTCATTAGTACAAATTTCCTCCAAGGTTTCAGTTAGGGTTGGGTTTTTCCAAGCTGAAGAAAAAAAGGAAATCACCTCGGGATCATCATTTAAGGGAAGAACTTCCTCTTTGAAATTTCCTTTGTAGAAAAGAACCAGCGCAGCAAAGCCCAAAGTCAGGTTTTGAGGCCAAGATTGATTTTTCTCCCAATAAGAAAGTAAGGAGGGAAGCACTCGAACTTTGAATTTAGAAATACTATTCAAAGCAATAGATTTTAATTCGTGCCGAATAAATGGATTTGCAAAACGCTCCAAGACATCTTTCGCAAAGGCTTTTAATTCTGTTTCGTCAAAGTCCATACTTGGAATGATTTCCTCAAAAATCGCCTTCTTCAAATAATCACCCATTCTCGAATCTTCAACCGCTTCCCTGACCGTTCGGAAGCACTGGAGGTAGGCATACGGAACCAAAGCCGTATGTGCGCCATTTAGAATCCGCACTTTCATGGTTCGGTAAGGGGAAAGATCTGCAACAAATTTTACATTCAAACCTGCCTGATCCATTGGAAATAGTTCCTTCACCTTTCTCGGGCCTTCGATTGCCCAAAGATGATAGGGCTCTACCATCACTGCCAATTCATCCTGAAAGCCGGTTTTTTCCTCAATCTCATCCATAGCTCCTTTCGGAAAACCCGGGACAATCCGATCTACTAGTGTATTGCAGAAATCATTATTGGACTCCATCCAATCTGAAAATTCAGCTGGAAGAGACCAAAATGCAGCGTAAGAAAGGATGCATTCTTTGAGTTTTCCACCGTTATTTTCAATCAATTCGCAAGGCAGAAAGATCAAACCTTTTTCAGGATCTCCTTGAAAATGGTTGAATCGACGAAAGAGTAATGCCGTGAGTTTCCCGGGAAAAGTTTTTGAAATAGCGTCGATTGGAAGATCTTCGGAATCGAATCGGATACCCGATTCAGTAGTATTGGAGATCACAAATTCCAAATCCGGATTCTCCCCGAGTTTCAAATAGGATTCATAATCTTCGAAAATGGAAGTCACACGTTCGACACAAGAGATTAATGTGGCTCGATCGACCAATTCACCCTTACTTTGACCCCGCTCGATGACATGAAATAATCCGTCTTGCTTTCCGATTCGATCGTCGACCTCGGTACTATGGATTTGAACTACCTCAATTCTCCCTTTAAATACTCTTTTCTCGTTTGCCACTTCGACCATCCAGTCAGCGAATCCCCTCAGGAAATTCCCATAACCAAATTGTAGGATATTTACAGGGAGAGCGTCGGATGAGGAAGCTGTTCTTTGAAGCGATTTCATAGATGTTGAATCAGGAATTTGAATTCTTTGAGTAGTTTGGAATCAAGAATAGCTAAAAGTAGGATTTGTGATGGAATTCTAGGAAAGCTTTTTACAATTCTTCAATATTGTTGCCATCTGAATTTTCCCATTTCTATTGAACTATGAAATTTGAACACTTTGCTTTGAATGTACCCGATGCTCCGGCAATGTCTCTATGGTACGAAACCCACCTTGGCCTAAGTATAGTCAAAAAGTTAGACGAATCACCCTACATGACTTTCTTGGCGGATGATAGTGGTACTATCATGCTTGAAATTTATACTAATCCAAAAGGTGAAACGCTGGATTTCAATGCTTTTCATCCTTTAGCGGTTCATTTGGCTTTGGTTTCTGAAAATCCAACAGCGGATAAGGAGCGACTCATTGAAGAAGGGGCGACGCTATTTTCTGATGAAATTTTACCCGATGGATCACATTTGATTATGCTGCGGGATCCTTGGGGAATCTCACTTCAACTTTGTAAGCGCGCAAAATCCATGTTGAAATAAACCTAAATTGGAGTTTATGGAAGAGTCTAGAGTCCCATTTGACCATCTAGTTACCACACTTACCTCCTGCCTAATCAAGCAGGGATTTGAGCAAGATCGCGCTGTTCGATGTGCGACCTTATTTGCTCAAGCAGATCGGGATGGGGTGCATTCCCATGGGGTGAATCGCTTTTTTCTATTTTTAGACTTCATTAAGAAGGGGTTTGTCATTCCTCAAAATGACCCAGAATTGATTGCTCAAATTGGAATGATGGAGCGCTACGATGGTCGATCTGGGCCAGGGAATCTAAATGCTGAATTTGCAATGGTAAGAGCCATCGACTTGGCAAAGTCTTTTGGGATGAGCGCGGTGACCCTGATGAATACGAACCACTGGATGCGAGCTGGGAATTTTGGATGGCAAGCCGCGGATGCGGGCTGCATCGGAATTTGCTTTACCAATACCATTGCCAATATGCCTGCATGGGGAGGAAGTGAGCCCAAACTTGGAAATAACCCTTTGGTAATCGCTATTCCGCGAAGTTCGGGTCATGTGGTGCTGGATATGGCTATGTCTCAATTTGCCTATGGAAAAATGGAAATTGCCAAGAATAAAGGTGAGAACTTGCCATTTGATGGGGGATTTGACTCGAATGGGAATTTGACAGAATCACCTGAGGAAATCCTGATGAGTCATTTGGCTTTGCCAACTGGAATGTGGAAAGGAGCCGGGCTCTCGCTCATGTTAGATCTACTCGTCACGGTTCTTTCTGGAGGGAATTCGACCACGGAAGTTGGAAAGGATGGGGTAGAGAAGGGGCTCTCGCAAGTATTTATTTGTTTTGATCCAGTAAAATTAAATTTGACTGATTGGATGGAGTCCAAAATAGATTCAATCATTGAAGATTTGAAATCCTCTTCCGTATTTGAAAACAAGTCGGTTCGATATCCTGGTGAGCAGGTACTTCAGATTAGAGAATCGAATTTGAAATCAGGAATTCCCATCAATACTGAGCTTTGGGATAAACTTTTAACGCTTTCAACATCATGAAAAAAGTAGGAATTATCGGGACTGGTGCCATAGCTGGTATTCATGCAGCGGCCATTAAGGCATTGAAAAATGCGGAGTTGGTAGCTTTTTGCAGTAGTTCTCCAGATCGCGCTAGGGAAGCTGAAGCCAAATTTGGAATCAAAGCCTATTCAGATGTTCAAGCATTTTTGAGCCATCCAGACTTAGATGTCGTCTGCATTTGCACCGCAAGTGGTCGGCATTTGGAGCCGGCTTTAGCTGCTGCAAAAGCTGGAAAGCATCTCGTCATTGAGAAGCCAATCGAAGTCACACTAGCCAGAGCGGATCAATTGATTGAAGCTTGCCAAGTTCATGGAGTGAAGCTAGCGGTGATTTTCCAAAATCGTTTTTCTTCAGACTATCAGAAATTGAAATCCGCAGTGGAGGCCGGTTTATTCGGAAAGCTTTTGATGGGAAATGCCTATGTGAATTGGTTCCGAAATGAGGAATATTACAGTAAAAGTGATTGGAAGGGGACCATTGAGGTAGATGGTGGCGGTGCTTTGATAAATCAGGGGATTCATACGATTGATCTTTTACTGGATTTGATGGGAGAAGTTTCATCCCTTTTTGGACAAGTGAAAACTGCCTATCATCAGATTGAGGGCGAGGATTTGGGCGTAGCTATAGTTAATTTCAAAAATGGAGCCATAGGAAATATTACCTCCGCAACCGCATTGTATCCAGGATTGCCAGAGCGAATCGAGATCTTTGGCTCAAAGGGAAGCGCCATCTTAGCAGGTGGTAAAATCACTCATTGGGAAATCAAGGGTTCGGAGACAAACATTGAAGAAAGTCGGGTTTTCAGTTCCTCCGGGGCTGCTGATCCAATGGCTATAAGTGGAATCCTTCATCAGTTACAGTGGGCTGAGTTTGTTGATTCCCTAGAAAATGAAGGAGAATATTCAGTGGATGGTACTACCGCACGGAAGTCTTTGGAATTGATTCGAGGAATATATCTCTCATCCAAAAGACAGTCAATTGTTAATTTTCCTTTTCAAGAATAGGCTTCAGCTAAAACAAAGTACTTGTATTTTTAGATTGTTACGGAATCGTTTTCAGGTCTTAGATTTTCATCTTTTTCAAATTTAGGATTTCAAAAAGACCTTTATTTAAACTTAATGGCGGTTTTTTAGCGACTCTATAATTATAGGAAGAACAAAAATCCAATTTAAATTTCCTGATCTCAAGGTGTAAAAAGCCGCTAGCCATAATTGATTTTGAAAATGGCCGAGATCAAAGCATCTTTAATACTATGATGGTGTCTGTCTCAGCTTATTTCTGTCTTGCAGAAATCGTAGTAAGGACTAGCTCAATTCAATAAACCCATGAAAAAATCCCTTCTTTTTATCCTTGCTATCCTTCTGGTAGGAGTGCTTCCTTTTTCCTGTGGTAGTCCACTAAATTTCAAAATGATCAAAATGGGCCATGCGCAGGTCACTAACCATCCGGTGCATGAGGCGATGCTTTTTCTTGCCAAGCGATTGGAAGAGAAGTCGGATGGGAAAATGCGGATGAAAGTATTTCCAAATCAACAGTTGGGTTCTGAACGGGAGCTATTGGAACTTCTGCAAATCGGAAGTTTGGGAATGACCAAGGTATCAGCTGCAGCATTAGAAGGCTTTGCTCCGACGATGTCTGTCTTCGGATTACCTTATTTATTTCGTGATGATGCGCATCAAAAAAAAGTATTAGAAGGGCCAATCGGAAAGCAACTACTCCTAGATGGTGAAAAATATTGGCTGCGTGGACTGACCTATTACGATGCAGGCAAGCGAAGTTTTTACACCAAAGATAAATCCGTACTAACTCCAGCGGATTTGTCAGGAAAGAAAGTTCGGGTGATGGAAAGTGTCACCGCATCCAATATGGTCAAAGCAATGGGTGGATCACCTACTCCTGTATCCTACGGGGAATTGTATACCGCACTTCAGCAAGGAATCGTAGATGCCGCAGAAAATAATCCTCCGAGTTTGTATACCTCCAAGCATTATGAGGTTTGTAAATTCTATAGTTTGGATGAGCATGCGGCCTTGCCTGATGTCGTCATTGTCAGTACCAAGGTTTGGAAATCATTGACTCCACAGGAGCAACAATGGCTTCAAGAGGCGGCAGATGAATCAGCAGTCTATCAGTATGAGCTTTGGGCAGCTTCAACTGCCGAATCTATGCGGGAATTGGAAAAGGCAGGTGTCACTATTACTTATCCGGATAAAGCTCCTTTCCGCGAAGCTGTCAAAGGGATCTACGATCAGTTAGCGATCGAACAACCTGAAATCTATAAAATCGCAATGGCGATTCAAGCAGTTAATTAACCCAAAATAAAGACAAGCCTATGTTTTCACTCGAGACCAAATCCAAATTGGATCGCTTTATTTCCACAATGCTGGTCGTATTGATGGCCTTGATGGTGATCAATGTGACTTGGCAAGTCGTATCCCGGTATATTTTTCAAGATCCAAGTTCGTTTACGGATGAGCTGGCGAGATATATGTTGATTTGGTTGGGAATGCTTGGCTCAGCCTACGTCGCAGGCAAGAAGGAACATCTCGCGATTGATATTTTGTTGACTAGTTTGAGTTCACGAAATCAGATGAAACTCATGGTTTTCATAGATGCTTGCGTCCTTGTTTTTGCATTGACAATCATGCTTATCGGCGGTTCCAATCTGGTGTACATCACCTTTATTTTAGGACAAAAATCTGCGGCGCTTCAGATACCGCTTGCCTATGTTTATGGCATTATTCCGTTTAGTGGCTTGCTGGTGATTTATTACCAGCTCGTAGCAATGTCTCAATCTATTCTAGCTATTAAAACCAGTCACTAATGGAGATCTTACCAATTTTAATTCTTGTTATATCATTTATATTTTTCTTAGGGATTGGTGTTCCGGTAGCTTGGAGTTTGGGTCTATCAAGCATGTTGACATTGATGGTGACTGTAGCGAGTATGCCTGCCATCACCACAGTAGCTCAGCGAATGGGAACAGGCTTAGATAGTTTTTCCTTATTGGCAATTCCTTTCTTTATCCTTGCTGGCGAGTTGATGAATCGTGGAGGGATTGCAAATCGGTTAATTGAATTTGCGAAAGCACTTACCGGTAGACTTCCAGGTGGATTACTACATGTAAACGTGGTTGCTGCTATGCTTATGGGGGCAATCGCCGGATCTGCAGTAGCGGCGGCATCTTCCATGGGTGGGATTTTAGGAAAGCGAATGGAAAAGGAAGGTTATCCAAAAGAGCTTGGCGCTGCAGTGAATATTACTGCATCGACCACAGGTCTGATTATCCCGCCTTCCAATGTGCTGATCGTGTATTCCCTAGCATCAGGAGGCGTTTCAGTTGCGGCGCTATTCGTTGCAGGTTATTTGCCGGGTTTATTGGTAGGGCTTTTCTTGATGATTACTGCGGCCATTATGGTGAAAATCAAAAAGCTTCCGGCTGGTGAGCCTTCTTCGATAAAGTTGGTATTGAGTACTTTCTGGGAAGCCGTTCCAAGTTTATTTTTGTTGGTAGTGGTGATTGGGGGAATAATCGGTGGAGTTTTTACTGCAACAGAAGCCTCGGCTATTGCGGTCGTCTATAGCTTGATTTTATCTTTGATCTATCGTGAAATTGGCGTTAAAGATCTTCCGGCGGTATTGCTTAAGTCTTCAGAGACCACTGCTGTGGTGATGCTCTTGATAGCGACTTCGATGGCTATGTCTTGGGTGATGTCGAGTGAGGAGATTCCTCAAAATATAAGCAATGCCATGCTTTCCTTGAGTGACAACATTGTGGTGATCTTGATCATGATTAATGTCCTCTTGTTATTTGTGGGAATCTTTATGGATATGACTCCAGCAGTTTTGATTTTTACCCCGATTTTCCTTCCTGTTGTGACAGCCTTAGGAGTAGATCCAGTCCACTTTGGAATTATGATGGTGTTGAATCTTTGTATCGGATTGTGCACACCTCCAGTTGGATCAATTCTCTTTATTGGAGTGGGCATTGCCAATACCACGATTCAGAAAGTCATCAAACCACTCTTACCTTTCTTCCTTGCGATGGTTTTGGCTTTGATTCTGATCATGTTATTTCCGGAGATTTCACTTTGGCTGCCAAGGTTCTTTGGACTATAAAATCTCTATATAACTAGAAAGCACAAAAAAACCGGTGATCGAAAAAACACCGATTTTTTTGTGGAAAATGGAACCCTTCTCGTACGCTAAAGTTCACCTAAACCGACAACCGACAACCGACAACCGACAACCGACAACCGACAACCGACAACCGACAACCGACAACCGACAATCGACAACCGACAACCGACAACCGACAACCGACAACCGACAACCGACAACCGACAACCGACAACCGACAACCGACAACCGACAACCGACAACCGACAACCGACAACCGACAACCGACTACCTCTCCACTTCCTTTAGGTTCTCAATCTTCTTATTTCTCAGGAATCCATTGATATCTTCGAAGTGCTCTTTCACTCGTTTGTTGCCAAACTCAAATACTTTGGTCACCAAGCCATCCAAGAAGTCTCTATCGTGAGATACGATGATTAGCGTGCCGTCAAAAGCTTTCAAAGCGTCCTTGATAATATCCTTGGTTTTCATGTCCAAGTGATTGGTAGGCTCATCGAGAATCAGCAGATTGACTGGTTCTAAAAGTAGCTTAATCATCGCTAGTCGGGTTTTCTCTCCACCTGACAAGACTTTCACTTTCTTGTTGATCTCATCACCTTTGAACATGAATGCGCCCAAGATGTCTTTCACTTTGGTGCGCACTTCCCCGACCGCGATGTAGTCGATTGTTTCAAAAATCGTCAGACTTTCATCCAAAAGTGAAGCTTGATTCTGAGCGAAATATCCGATCAGAGAATTGTGCCCCAATTCACATTTGCCTTCAAATTCGATCTCACTCATGATCGCTTTAATCATCGTTGATTTTCCTTCTCCATTTTTTCCAACAAAGGACACTTTCTGACCTCGTTCGATCGTCATTGCCGCATTTTTGAAAACCGTATGATCGCCATAGTTTTTGGTCATATCGTCCACGATTACAGGATAGTTTCCAGATCTGGGAGAAGGAGGAAAGCGGAGTTTTAAAGCAGAGCTATCTACCTCATCCACTTCGATGATCTCCAATTTCTCAAGCATCTTCACGCGGGATTGCACCTGAAGTGTCTTGGAATAAGTGCCTTTGAAACGATCTATAAATCCTTGGATATCCGCAATGACCGCTTGCTGCTCTTCAAATTGCTTTTGCTGCTGCTCACGACGTTCTTTTCGAAGTTCTAGGTAATGGCTGTATTTCGCTTTGTAATCGTAGATTCGACCCATTGTCACCTCGATTGTCCGGGTCGTGATATTGTCTACGAACGCTCGATCGTGAGAAATCACGACTACAGCTTTTGCCTTATTCAATAAAAAATCCTCTAGCCACTGAATCGATTCGATGTCCAAGTGATTGGTAGGCTCATCGAGAAGGATCAGATCAGGTTTTTGCAACAGGATTTTTGCAAGTTCGATTCGCATCCGCCAACCTCCAGAAAACTCCGAAGTAGAGCGCTGAAAATCCGCTCGCTCAAAGCCTAATCCTAAAAGTACTTTCTCGACTTCAGCTTCGTAATTGACCTCCTCGATGGCGTAGAATTTCTCACTCAATTCCGAGACATCCTCGATTAGCTTGTAGTATGCATCCGACTCGTAGTCTGTCCGAACGGTCAACTCTTCGTTGATTCGTTCGATTTCAGTTTTCATAAATAAATAGCTGGCGAATGCTTTGGAGGTCTCATCCATTACCGAGCAGTCATCCGAAGTCAACAAATGCTGGGGTAAATAAGCCACGACAAAGCCTTTTGGCGCTGAAACGGAGCCTTGACTAGGTTTGGTTTGTCCAGCGATAATCTTGAGCAAAGTGGACTTTCCAGCGCCATTTTTACCCATGAGCGCTATTTTGTCATTTTCATTGATGGCAAAGGAAACATTACTAAAGAGCGTGGATCCGCTATGGATGACACCTACGTTATCTACTGAAATCATGAGTCTTGGAAGTGAAGCGGCAAAGGTAAATTTTTAAAGCAGAAATCTTAAGTGAGAAATTAAAAAAAACCGCTCCGATCATTTCGCAGTGCTTCTCAAATATTGGGTGCTAAGAGAAGACTTGAAATAAATTTAGGTAAAACTGTGATAGCCGGGAAATTGAGGCCCTAACACGTAGGACTTCAACAATCCTCCTTTACCTTAATGAAAATAATATTCAGCTATCCATTTTTTTTTTAGATTATTAGTTTTAAATTTTACCTAGATTTTAAGTGATCTCTAAATGGATTTGTGTTCGTAACTGCTTAAATAACTGGACTGGTTTTGTTGCCTAAACTAGGAACAAAATGATCGAAGAACTAATTAAAAATGCCCGCCTTTCATCGAGTGGTCGTAAACTACTCACCTCACAACAAAAGGCATTTATTGTTGAAGATTGGGAGTCTTCTGGCTTATCTTGCCCCGAATATTGTCGGCGACACGGGTTGATCACCAGTCAAGTGTATAACTGGCGATCGGACGCTAAATCAGGAGCCATTATGAGCATCAAAAACCAAGGAGACCTACATTCTAAAGCTGAGTTAGAAATGCTTAGAAAGGAAAATGAAGAGCTGAAGAAGGCACTGGGTGAATCTACGCTTGACATTAAAATCCTAAAAAAAAAGTTAGAAATGGATCAACAACGAAACAAGAAATTGAATCGTTATCCAGGGAGTTCGGAGTGAGTATGAATAGGACGATCACGATTCTAGGCGTCGCCAAATCCACTGTTTATTATAAGGCAAAGGACTACCCAGAGCGGAAAAGAACAGCTCGAAAACAACTCTGTGAACAAATGAAAGGTGCTATTCTAGAGATCACTGCAAAGAAGTCTACTTATGGAATCCCAAGAGTAAAGGCCTTATTAAAGCGAGATTATGGCTTAAATGTGACCAAGTACATGGTGCATCGGTATATGAAAGAAGAAGGATTACTGATTAGCCGTCACCGAACCAGAGGGAGCAGCAGGCCACACACCGGTCAAATAGCAGTGGAGGTTCCAAACACCCGTTGGGCGAGCGACATTACTTCTATTAAATGTTGGAATGGGGAAAAGCTTCGGGTAGCCTTTCTGATGGATTGTTGTGACAGATCAATTATAGCCTGGAGAGCAGGAAAGCATATGCAGGCGGTTGACATTGAATTAATGATCCAAGAAGGTTTAATTAGCCGTTTTGGAACCAATTTACCAGGCATTGGTCAGTTACAATTCTTACACGACAATGGGCCAGAATTCATAGAGAAAATCTTGAAGAAAAGCCTGAAATCATGGAATATAGAAGATTGCAATACCCCAACCTATTCTCCACAATCCAATGGAATGTGTGAAGCTTTGAATGGTACATTTAAAAGAGATTATGTATATGAGAGCTGTCTAGATAATGCCCAAACCGTACTCAACCAAATACCAAAATGGGTAAAAGAATACAACACTTTTGCCCCTCATTCTTCATTAGAAATGAAAACACCAAATGAATTTTATATCTTTAAAACAGCAGCCTAACTAGTCCAACTTTTAAGCGGAAAGAGCATTTGAACCAATTATTAAAACTTTAACGATATGTCACTACCGTATAAATCTTTGCTCCTTTCTATAATTGTTTTGTTTGTTTTTTCTCAAAACAAGATTCTTGCCCAAGCCGAGAAGGATACTAAAACTGAGAGCTCAGCCGAAATTTTCACGGCAAAACATGCCATTTATGGCGAATTGGGAGGAACTTCTAATGGTTATGCAATCAATTATGGCCTAATTTTTCATCAAAAAGGAAGACTTAAATATTCAGCTAGTGCAGGATTTTTTATGCGCTATCGAAATGAGGATGTTCGCATATCTCCAGGTTTTTGGGTACCTACTTTCTCGACCGAGATCACTGCGCTTTGGGGAAAGTCTAAAGGCCATTTGGAATTCGGAACTGGTTTCGTAGCCTATCGAAGTAAACAATTTATTTTTGATGAGGACTTTCCTAGAAATATTAGAGAGCGGCAATATTGGAGTAAGACAATTGTTCCGAGGATTGGCTATCGGTATCAGAAGCCTGATGGTGGTTTGTTTTTTAGGGCAGCTTATACCCCTTGGATTAAATTCAACAACATCGAAGGTGATGGAGAGAAAGTTAAATTTCTGCCATTTGGGATTGGGCTTAGTCTAGGTTGGAGTTTCTAATGAGCCTGAAGTTAATCATCTTTCCTTCCTTTTTTCACAAAAAAAACCACTTCGAACTTAATCGAAGCGGTCTCCAAACCCACCGCGGCGGGCAGGCATCAGACATCTTATATCCGAAATCCTACATATTAAGCATTCACACCTAAGGTTATTGACAACGAAAATCCTAACTCCCTCAAGAAGTCTGGAAAGCAATTTTATTAGTTTATTAAAGATTTTTGACTAATAAAACTCATTATTTCAAGCATAAAATTTTGAATAAGTGCATTAATGGAAAAATTAACTGATAATGATTTGTATTTTATAAATTTTTTGTTTTATATTAATATACGATTTAAACTAATCAATAATGATGGCAACTAAAGTTAAATTAGCACCCCCCCCCACCCACCACCCCCC